>Ga0209382_10002911_pt1 | contig 24319 bp, 24 predicted proteins | sample SoiMetdeltSBSDD5_FD_187599 | JGI IMG/M metagenome (GOLD analysis project Ga0209382, IMG submission 187599) | Bulk soil microbial communities from a Populus tree surrounding site in Tennessee, USA - Soil MetaG P. deltoides SBSDD5 (SPAdes) (version 2) | ecosystem: Environmental > Terrestrial >...
CACATCGACCTCGACCGCTGGTACGCCGATCCCGATCACCAGCCGGCGATGCTGCGCGGCGAGTTTGGCCCGGTTGCGCAGCGGCTCGCCGGTTGGGTCGACGCCGATGACTGCTACGCGATGCCGCCGTTGGACGTGGATGGCTACCTGGAGAGCATCGAGCGGTGCCGCGCAACGTTTCCCGGTCTTCGTATCGTGACCGGCCTCGAACTGGGTGAGCCGCACTGGTTCGCCGATCGGTGCGCCGCTCTCCTGGCAACCGGCGCCTTCGAGCGAGTGCTCGGCTCACTCCACTCCGTCGAGATCGGCGGGAAGCTCTGGGAGGTCAACGGCGCGTACCGGATCCTGACGAGACATAACCTCGAGCCCGAAGACGTCGTCCGCCTGTACCTCGCCGATACGCTCCAGATGATCGAATCGTCGAGCATCTTCGCGGTGCTCGCCCACATCGACTATCCGGTCCGCCGAATCCCGACCGACGGTGGGCCGTTCGACCCGACCCTCTTGGAGGAGGAGTACCGCGCCGTCCTGCGCGCCCTGGCCCGGTCCGGTCGCGCCCTGGAGGTCAACACCAGGATTCCGCTCGATGCCCGGATCGTCCGCTGGTGGCATGAGGAGGGCGGCGACGCCGTCACGTTCGGCAGCGACGCTCACGAGCCGTCGGCCGTCGCCACCGGGTTCGCCGAAGCCGCCGCGATGGTCGAGGCCCAGGGCTTCCGACCCGGTCCCGCCCCTCTCGACTTCTGGGCCCGCCGCCTGACACGGTGAGGCCGGGCCTGCTACGCTCTCGGCACCCCGAGGGAGGCTGGTGATCGTGTCGGAGCTCCAACCGGGACTCGTCGGCGAAGCGCACGCCGTGGTCCAGCAGGCTGATCTCGCGAGCGCCATCGGCTCAGGCCGGCTCGACGTCTACGGCACGCCGGCCATGCTGGGCCTGATCGAGCTGTCGGCCGTCAACGCCGTCGACCATCTCCTGCCGGAGGGGTCCACTACGGTCGGCACCCACCTCGACGTGAAGCACCTGGCGCCGTCGCCGCTCGGCATCGCCGTCCGAGCACGGGCCGAGCTGATCGGCGTGGATGGACGCCGCCTGACCTTCATGGTCGAAGCGTTCGACGCCGTCGACAAGATCGGCGAGGGCACCCACGATCGGGCGGTGGTGGACGCCAGCCGGCTGCTTGCCCGAGCGAACGCCAAGGCGCCCTCACCTGGGGCGTAGCAGGACCGGCGCCGAGCAGATCTGCGCCGCCGCGTACAGCGCCAGTCCCGTCAGCGCCGGCGCCAGGTGCCAGACATCGGTGTAGCCGACCGCGAAATGCGTACCGACCGCCGCCACGAAGCCCGGCACCCCGGACGCGAACAACGTCCACCAGAGCCAGCGCGCCCCCGGCCGGTATCCCCAGAGCGACGCCAGCAGCACGCCGATCCCGTTCGCCACCAGCGCCCCGCCGAGGCTCGCCCGATCGTGGGCGATCAGCGGGACCAGGCGTGGGCTGGCCGCGTCGAGCGCCTCCCGGGTCGCCCCCATGAACGCCAGGTCTTCGGGCACGAACACCCGGGTGACGCCGATCGCCGCCAGCGAGATGCCGCCCAGCACCAGCCCGACGCCGACGGCCACGAACAGCAGCAGGCCCCACGAGCGGCGAGGCACCCGCCAGTCCTTTGCAAGGCCCGGCCGCGTCTGCGCCCGTGGCCCGAACAGCCCGAGCAGGAAGAACGGCAACAACAGCAGCGTCACCAGCGCGTGGAGCGGGTCGAAGTAGCCGAATCCCAGGAACAGGAAGAAGCTGGCGAACCCGACCGACGCCGAGATCGTGATCGCGCGCCGCGCCCACAGCTCGCCGCGCCGCAGCGGGAAGATGGCTAGCTGGCCGTACAGCACCCCGATCGCCATCATCGTGCCGGAGAGCGTGACCCGGTCATGGGCCAGGAACGCCAGCAGCCGCGCGTTCACCGCTTCCAGCTCGGCCCGGCTCAGTCCGACGAACGCCTCGTCGTACGGCAGCACGACGCGCGTGGCCGCGACCAGCCAGGCCAGGCAGCCGCCGAGCACCATCCCGAACCCGAGCAGCGCGATCCAGACCCAGTCACGCGGCCAGCGCGCCGCTATGCCGAGCGCTCGACTGTCCGCCGGGTCCGACAGGCTCCCCGAACGCCCTGCCGCCATCTCTACTCTCCGCGCGTACGTTGTCATCATCGGCAACCCGACCACGACACGGAAACACGAATCGCGCAGATCTCGCCAGACGTAACAGTACCGCAACAGAACACCTGACGAGAATGACATGACCTCTGCATTTCGCTGACAGAACTGTACAGAAATCTAAACATTCCTCTCGATCTTGTCACTCCGCGCTGTATCTTTCGTTCTCCCGAGGGGTCGGTACCGTTACAGTGCCGTTTCGACGACCTCAATACGCTCCGTGAGGGACAGATTCCATGCGTCGTTGGCTCACTGCTCGGGCTTCTGGGGTGCTGCTCGCCCTGATGCTGGTCGTTGCCAGCACCGCGACCGCGTTCGCCGACCCACGAGACTTCGAGCTCGTCAACAACTCCGGCCGCGACATCGCCGAGATCTACGTGGCCCCGTCCAAGATGGACGACTGGGGCGACAACCTGATCCCAGAGGGCAAGGTGCTCCCAAACGGCAACCAGGTGCCGATCGCCTTTCAGCGCTACACCGAGGGCGACTGCTACTACGACGTCAAGGTCATCACGACCGATGGCGACGAGGGTGAGCTGAACCAGGTCAACCTCTGCGAGACGACCACCGTCACGTTCAACTAGTACACCTTGGCTGAAGACGGTCGGTAGTGCGAGAATCGCGTCCCCGCTGGGGAGAGGAGGGCGCGATGCCGGGTCCGAAGCCGCCATCGGTCGATCTGACCACCGAAGAACGCCGTGAACTGGAAGGGCTGGTCCGGCGGCACACGACCGGGCAGCAGGTGGCGGAGCGGGCGCGGATCGTGTTGTTGGCAGCGACGGGTTTGAACAACAGTGAGATCGCGCGGCACCTGACGCTGGAGCCTGACACGGTCCGGCTCTGGCGGCAGCGCTGGCTGCGGGTATCCGGGGTGGCACTGGCGGATCTGAGCGTGGCGGATCGGCTGGCCGATGCGCCGCGTTCTGGGACACCGGCTCGGATTACGCCCGAGCAAGTGGCGCGAATCGTGGCGTTGGCGTGCGAGGCCCCCGGCGAGTCCGGACGCCCGATCAGCCACTGGAGTACCACGGAACTCGCCGCCGAGATCGTGCGGCGCGGGATCGTTGCCACGATCTCGCCGCGCCACGCCGCCCGCCTGCTAAAAAGGGGGACCTCCAGCCCCATCTGATCCGGTACTGGCTGACGCCGCCGGCCGCCGATGAGCAGTTCGACGCCAAAGTCACCGACATCTGCACCCTCTATCACGACGCTCCTGCGCTCGCCGCACCTGGCGAGCGCAGTGTCAGCACCGACGAGTTGACCGGTGTCCAGGCCCTCGAACGCAAGCACCCCGGCCTGCCGCTCACCCCGGGCAAGGTCGAGCGCCGCGAGTTCGAGTACGTCCGCCATGGCACCCGCTCGTTCATCCTCAGCCGCGACAGCGTGACCGGCCAGCTCATCGCTCCGTACGCCGGGCCGACCCGGACGGAGGCCGACTTCCTGGCCCACCTCCAGGCCGTCGTCGCGACTGATCCGACGGCCACGCGCTGGCACATCGTCGCCGACAACCTCGATACTCACCGCTCCGAGTCGCTGGTCCGCTGGGTCGCCGACCTGTCGGGCCTGGGTGATCTCGATCTGGGCGTCAAGAGCAAGTCCGGCATCCTGGCCTCGCGCCAGTCCCGCGCCGCCTTCCTCAGCGATCCATCCCATCGCGTCGTCTTCCACTACACGCCCAAGCACAGCTCCTGGCTCAACCAGATCGAGATCTGGCTCTCCATCCTGACCCGCAAGCTCCTGCGGCGCGGCTCCTTCATCTCGGTCGATGACCTCGCTTCACGCGTCCTCGCCTTCATCGATCACTACAATCGCACCGCTAGGCCCTTCAAATGGACCTATCAGGGCACCGTCCTCGCCGCCTAACTGCTCAACGACTTCGGCCAGGCTGTACTAGCCTTCCCTGGGAGCGCGGCCATCCCTTCGCAAGCTCAGAGCAGGATCTGGCCGCCTCGTTTGTGAGGGGTCAAAGTGGGCGGCGCAATCGTGGTGCCGCCCACTTTCGTGTCCTGAACCTGCAATGACTGCACGGCCCGCGTCAGGCGCCCGTGTCAGCCGCTATCTGTCAGATCGGACCTGCTCCAGTGGCCGTGCGAAGCTCAGCTCGTGGCCGTCCGGGTCTGTCAGGTGGAAGTAGCGCTCACCCCAGGATGCGTCGCGCGGCGCGAACTGCGGGTCGAAGCCGTGTTCGACCGCCCGCGCGTAGACGGCATCCACGTCTGACACGTGGAAGATCACCCGGCCCCACCAGGCTGACTTCCACTCCGGCGAGGCCGCGCAGACGTTCAGGTAGCTCGATCCGACGTTGAAGCTGGTGAAGGCAGCCTCCTCGCCACCGTAGTGCAGCTCGAAACCGAGAGCGCGGTAGAACCGCACCGACCGCGCCATGTCACTGGTCGCCAGCGTGATCGCGCTGATCGACTCGATGGAAACCGGCGCGTTGCCAGGCCGCGCTCGATCTTCGACTTGCCGTGCCCCCGCCATCGCTCCACACCTCGTTGACTTTGAAGCCATCTCACGTCGACCGATCCCGTAGCGCGGGGGCTTGTCCCCCGCCTGAGAGGCTCAAGTACGAGCGGGGGACAAGCCCCCGCGCTACATCACGAATCGGTCAATCAAAGAACGCACGGTCCTCGGCACGCAGGTACTGGTGCGCGGCCTCGACGTCGATCTCGATGCCGAGCCCCGGCCGATCCCAGACCGTGATGTGTCCATCTTGCACGATCGGGTCCGGCAGCCCCTTCACAATCTCGTACCACCAGGCCGGCCGGCCGTACGGATACTCGAACGCGATGTAGTTGTGGGGGAGCGTCGCCGTCAGATGGACGTGCGCCGCCAGCCCGATCAGGCCGTCGAAGACGCCGTGCGGCGCCATCATGATCCCGTTCAGATCGGCGTACTCGGCGATCCACTTCAGCTCGGCGAGCCCGCCGACGTCCTCCGGGTCTGGGCCCACGATGTTGACGGCCCGCTTGTCGATCAAGTCCTTGAAGTTCTGGCGCAGGTAGATCTGCTCGCCAGTGTGGATCGGCGTCGTCGTCGCCCAGGTGACGTCGCGGTACAGGTCAGCCAGGACGTACGGCGTGTAGTCGCCGGTGATCATGTCCTCCAGCCACATCAGGTTGTACGGCTCCATCGCCCGCGCGAAGCGGAGCGCGTCGCTCGGGAAGAAGCCAGGGCCGCAGTCGAGCGCCAGCCCGACGGCATCGCCGGTGACCTCCTTCATCGCCTCGACGCAGGCGATCAGGTGTTTCAGGCCCTTCTCCGTCAGGGCGCCACGGTCCAGCGCGCCGTGCATCCCGACCGGTCGCGGATCGCCGTAGAAGTAGTCTGGCACGACCCGCTTCATCGGGCTGTGGAAGCCGATCGGCTGCTTGACGATGGTGAACCCCTCCTGAGCCGCCAGCATCTTGCGGGTGCTCTCGGCGTACTCCTCCGGCGTGTACTGCTCGATCGGGAAGCGCAACCCGCCGTTGTAGATCCGAACCCGGTCGCGGACCTTGCCGCCGAGCAGCTTGTAGACCGGCACGCCGGCCGCCTTGCCGGCCAGGTCCCAGAGCGCGATCTCGATGGCGCTGACGGCGCTGCCCCACGGCTTGAAGCTGCCGCGCTGGCGGATCTTGAGCATCACTCGCTCGACGTTCGTCGGGTCTTCGCCAAGCAGCGCGTCGCGGAAGAACAGCACGTGTGGCGTGGTGTACGGCTTCGTCGATTCGATCTGGCCGTACCCGTCGACGCCCTCGTCGGTCACGATCCGGATGACCGGGTTCTCGCCCAGGATCGCGCACTTCAAATCGGTGATCTTCACACCCATCCCCTCGCTCTCCCGAGATGGTACCGGCGACCCCTTCTCGCCGACGAAGAAAACGCGCCCCCGGCAGGACCGGCCCGGCTCCTGCTATCACGGTACGGCATGTACGGCCTGCTGTCTGCACTCCTCCTGCTGGTCACTGAACTCAGCCCGTTCACAAGGGCGCAAGACCCCTTCACCCCGTCCCCGGGCGACCCGTTCACGCCCGCCTTGATCGACCAGCGACTCGAAGAGCCGCTCCGACTCCTCGCCGAGGTCCGCGACCGCGACGGCCAGCCGATCGGCGAGCAGTACGCCACCCTGGTCCGGACAATCGGCCTGACGCTCGAAGTTCGCGAGCTCCGACCGGGGCTGGCAGGAAGCTACAACATCCCGACCCGGACCGTGACGATCTCCGAGGCCGCCATCCGGGAAGACCCGAAGTTCGTGGCAGCGGCGCTCGCCCACGAGATCAAGCACGCCGACGACGCCGATTTCGTCGGTCTCGGGCTGCTGGCGCCCGACTGCCTTGAGATCGAAGCGAGAGGCTTCGAGGTCCAGGCCCAGATCGCCCGGGCCTTCTGGCCGGATCAACTCCCGACCCGCACCGACTTCGAGCGTGAGCTTGCGCTGCTGGTCGATCTGCGCGAGAAGGGTGGCCTCGACGCGCTCCGACGCTGGGTCGCCGCGCATCCCGGCTACCAGCAGGCGTGCACCGGCTAGCCGCCCACCGCCCGTCGCTGACGCCCCTGACGACGGGCAGGCGTGTATCGTATCCAGGGGGTGCCAGATGAAGCTTTCGCTGTCGGTCAGGATTGCTGAGCTGGAGAACCGAAAAGACCACGCGTTCATGCCTATCGAGGAGCTGGCTCCACTGGCGAAAGAAGTGGGCTTCCAGGGCCTCTCGATGCGGGCATCGGTCGTCTCCGTGGACTCCCCGCCCGAGCGGATCGCCGAGGTCCGCCGCCTGCTCGACCAGACGGGCCTCGCAGTCTCGATGGCGACCGGCGATGTCCCGCTCGCCGCCAACCGCGGCGACGTCGCCCGGATCCTCCGTGAGCCCGGCCCGTACGTCGCGCTGGCTCAGGCGCTCGGCTGCGATCTGCTCCGCGTCATGGTCCGCTCAGACCAGGAGGTCGAGCTACTTCGGCACGCCTGCGACGTCGTCGCCGAGCACGGCATCCGTTTCGCCCACCAGACCCACTGGTACACGCTTTTCGAGTCGGTCGACGGCGCCCTGGACGTGGTCAAACGTGTGAACCGTCCGAACTTCGGCGTCACCTTCGAGCCGGCCAACTTGATGCTCTGCGGCGACGCGTACGGCCGTCGCCAGATCGAGCGGCTGGCGCCGTACCTGTTCAACGCCTACTTCCAGAACATGCGGATCGTCGAAGGCGGCCCGGTCGTCTGGCGCCCGACCAACGGCGATCCTGTTGCCGCCGAGTACGTGCCCGTCGGCGACCACTCGGCGATCGACGTCCGCGAGATGATCGCCGCGCTCAAGGACGTAGGGTATGACGGCTGGTTCAGCATCCACCAGCCGCTCCAGCCCGGCCAGTCTGTCGAGGACGCCATCCGCGACTCCCACGCCGCCGTGGCACACCTGGTTTCGTAGCGGCACGGTGTCACAGCGTACTCGCGAAGCCTGAGCACTGGCCATCGGTGGCACCTGGCCCTACGGCGTGGGCGGCACCGACGACGCAAGCGGCTTACCGGAACGGTCGCCCGACGCAGAGCGGGTCGCGGAACGACGGATCGAGGGCTCGGTACTCGTCGTCGGGCATTGCACCGACCGCGTCGAAGAAGCGGCTGATGAAGTTTCGCCACGCGGCACAGAGCGCGATGTCGGAGATCTGCGCGTCCGAGAACCCGTGCTCGCGGAGGCGGTCGACGTCCGCCTGCTCGATCTTCGAAGCGGCGACGGTCACCTTCTCGGCGTACTCCAGCATCGCCACATCGCGGGGAGAGAGCCCGGCCTGTCGGAAGTCTCGCTGGACGGCCAGGACGGCTTCGGGCGAGCCCAGGTCCCCAAGGAGGCCCTTGCCGTAGGCGAGCGAGCAGTACGTCGAGGGGATATGTTTGGCAGCCACCAGGGTGATGAGCCGCCAGTCCCGCGCTGGCAGCGTGAAACCGCCGCGGATCGCGCCTACGAAACTCGTGTAGGCGGCGAGCACGTCCGGTCGAGTCGTGAGGGCGCGGGTCGACTCCGGGACGTACCCGGACGCATCGATTTCCTGGCGGTAGATCTTTGCGACCTCGCCGGTCGCCTCGTCGTCCGGCACGGTTTGGAGGAAGGTCACGATGCACCTCTGCACGGGCACGCGATGCTCACGATTGCCTGCTTTGCAGTGTACCGAGCGCGCTTCACAAGCGGAAGCCCCGTCCTCGGTTGAGTCCATCCGCGTCTCCGGGGTACGCTGGCTCACGACTCATCCCTTGACAGACTCGGCACACGCGGAGTGAACATGACCGGCACTGGCCGCGACTACGGTCCGAACGCCCTGCCCCTGCGCTACCCAGATCCAGACGTCGTCGTCCTCGATCCCAAATTCGCCAGCTACCGCCAGGGGAACACCCCGATCTTGCGACTCTGGACCGGCTCCCTCTGGGCCGAAGGCCCGGCCTGGAGCGCCAACGGCCGCTACCTCGTCTGGAGCGACATCCCGAACAACCGGCAGCTCCGCTGGCTTGACGAGGACGGCCACGTCTCCGTCTTCCGGAGCCCCTCAGGCAACAGCAACGGCAACACCTTCGACGCCCAGGGCCGCCAGATCTCCTGCGAGCACCTGAACCGACGCGTCGTGCGCTACGAGCTCGACGGATCGACGACCGTGCTGGCCGACTCCTGGGACGGCAAGCCGCTCAACTCCCCGAACGACGTCGCCGTCCACGCCGACGGCGGCGTCTGGTTCACCGATCCGCCGTACGGCACCGTGGCGGCCGGCGGCTACGAGGGCACGCCCGGCGGTACCGTCTACCACGACTGCTTCGTCTACCGCGTGGCTCCCAGCGGCGAGGTCACCCGCGTCCTCCCCGAGGGCGAGATGGACCGCCCGAACGGCCTCTGCTTCTCGCCGGACTTCTCGAAACTGTACGTCGTCGACACCGGCGACCCGAAAGACATCCGCGTCTACGACGTCGTGGACAACGGCACCGCGCTCGCCAACGGCCGCCAGTTCACGGACTGCTCGATCACCGTCGACGGCAAGAAGCAGAACGCCATGTCGGACGGCATCCGCGTAGACATCGACGGCAACGTCTGGTCGGCGGCGGCCGGCGGCCCCGGGATCGACGGCGTCCAGGTCTTCTCACCCGAAGGCGAGCGGATCGGCCAGATCCTCCTGCCGGAGCGCTGCGCCAACGTCTGCTTCGGCGGGGCCAAGCGAAACCGCCTCTTCATGGCCGCCAGCCAGTCGATCTACGCCCTCTACGTCAACACGCGCGGCGCCCACTGGGGATGATCCTCATGGGTAGTCGGTACGAGCGCCTGCGCCGGCTGCTCCCGCACCGGCCGCCGCGTCTCCCGTCAGACTTCCTCTTCGGCACCGGTACGTCGGACCACCAGTGCGAGGCGTTCGATCCGCGCTACCCTGACGTCTGGGACACCTGGGAGGCGAGCCACGAGCTGCGCCACACGGGTCAATCCTGTTGCGTCGCGCGCGGCCGGGCCACCGAGTTCTGGACCCGCTACCCCGAGGACGTTGCCCTCGCGAAGCGGCTCGGTTGCCGGGCGTTCAGGTTCTCGATCGCCTGGTCCAGAGTCGAACCGGCCCCTGGACAGTTCTCGCAGGAGGCGCTCGACCACTACCGGCGGCTGGTGGACACGATCGTTGAGGCCGACATGGAGCCGGTCGTCACCCTGATGCACTTCGTATGGCCTCACCACGTCGAGGATCGCGGCGGTCTGCGCGCGGCCGAGTTTCCGGCGTGGTTCGGTGAGTACACCACCAGGGTCCGCGACGCCCTCGGAGATCGGGTCCGCTACTGGATCACCATCAACGAGCCCAACGCGCTGCTCTTCGGGTACCTCAAGCCGTTCTGGCTCGACCAGTACGCCTGGCCGCCTGGCCTATCTGCCGAATCTGACGACGCCGAAAGCATGCGCGCCACCGCCGAGGTCATCCGCAACCTCTTCCTCGCGAACCGAAGCGCGCGCCTCGCCCTCCGGAGCGGCCCCGGCGGCGAGCGCCGACTGGTTTCGGCCAACAGCTACTACCTCGGCCTCCCCAACCGCCTCTTCTACCTGCCGATCCCGCTGATGAAGCTCGTCGACCAGCGCGCCCGTTCCGAGCGCGGCTGGTCCGAGGAGGACTGGGTCCTACGGGAAGGTCGGGTTGTGCTGCACCCGCGCCTCGCCGCTGCCCCGCCCACGTCGGCCTCGTACCGTCTCCGCCTCATTCAGCGACTCGCCCGGCCCCTCACGAGTGGGTACGAGCGCGCCAAGATCTTCGTCACACTCTTCTCGTTCATCGGCGCCAACTGGTGGCAGCTCGGCCTCAAAGGCGACCTGCCCGAGTTCCTCTGCCCGCGCGAGTGCGTCGGCCAGCTCGACTACGTGGCGTTCGACTACTACTTCGGCACGCCGTTGCTTCACAACGTCGGCCACCTGATGGACGTCATAGAACGGCGCTACCACACCGCCCCGATCTGGTCCGGCGGACTCTACGACGCCTTGCTCTACTTCCAGGGTATGTTCCCGACGCTGCCCGTGTTCGTCATCGAGAACGGCGTGCCGGGCGTCTCGACCTCGATCCAGCGCGCCCGCTACTTCCGCGATCACGTCCGCGAGGTCCAGAAGGCCCGCGAAAAGGGCGTCAACGTCATCGGCTACCTCGCCTGGAGCCTGACGACGAATCATGAGTGGGGCCTCCCGCACGGCCCGGCCGCCGACTTCGGCCTCTACCACATCGACATGGCCACCGATCCGGAGCTACGGAGACGCCCGACCCCGGCCTCCGTCACCTACCGCGCCATCGTCCAGCGCCGCCGCGCCTGACTCCCCCTTCTCGCTAGAATCCCTCTCATGCCGACACTCGTAGGACGGATCTGGGACGAGGACACTTCCCGGCCGCTCGCGGCCCGCGTCCAGGTGCTCGCGGCGACTGGCTCCACCCGCGCCCCGGCCGACAGCATCCATAAGCACGGCTCCGGCGAGCCGTTCTTCTACGCCGACGGGACGTTCGCCGTCGAGCTGCCGCCCGGCCAGGCCGACGTCCTCGTCGAGCGTGGCACCGAGTACCGACCGCTTCGGCAGACCCTCACCTTGCAACGTCACGGCACCGTCGAGATCGACCTGCCACTTCAACGCTGGATCAGGCTGCCCGAGCAGGGCTGGTACGCCGGCAATACCCACATCCACTACGACGAGAAGGAGACGCGCGCCCTCGACCGGCTCCAGCTCGATCCCCGCGTCGAAGACCTCCCCATCTTCATCGTCAGCGTCCTCAAGCGCCGGGAGCTCGCGTACGCCTCCAACGCCTTCCCGATCGGCCGGCACGCACTCTCCACGCCCGAGCACCTGATCGACGTCGGCGAGGAGAGCCGCCACAACCAGGAGCCGTGGTCGATCGGCTACGGCCACATCATGCTCGTCAACATCCGTGAGCTCGTCGAGCCGATGAGCCGGGGCGTCCTGGTGGACGACTCCAGCCCTGACTACCCGCCGCTGATGGACGCCATCGACGGCGCCCACGGCCAGGGCGGCACGGTCCTCTGGTGCCACAACGCACAGGGCATGGAGGCGCCGATCGCCGCGATCCTCGGCAAGCTCGACGGCATCAACCTGTTCGACCCCTGGTGGATGGACCCCGAGTACGAGATCTGGTACCGACTCCTGAACTGCGGGCTGCGCATCCCGGCCTCAACGGGTTCGGACTGGTACCTCTGCTCCAGCAACCGCGTCTACACGAGCGTCGCCGGCACCTTCTCCTACGAAAGCTGGCTCGACGCCCTTCGCGCCGGCCGAACGTTCATCACGGACGGCCCGATCCTGCGCTTCACGGTGGGCGGGCACGCTCCCGGCAACGACCTGCTCGATCTCTCGACCCTCCGGCAGACCGCCGAGGTCGTCGTCGAGTGGGAGGGCGCCCAGCCGATCGACCGGATCGAGATCGTCTGCGACGGCGAAGCCGCCTATACCGAGCAAAACGCGGACGGTGCGCTGGCCGGCCGGGTCCAGATCGACCTGGACGTCGCAGAGGCCGGCTGGCTCGCGGCCCGCTGCTGGGGCAGCCGCCGCAACACCTACGCCCACGCGCTCTGGGCGCACACCAGCCCGGTCTACGTCCGGTCTACGCCGGCGTCGCCCACCGTCCGCGCCGCGGCCGGCACGTTTCTGGAGCACGTCGACCGAGCCCGGGACTACCTCACCTCGCGGGCCCGGTTCGACAACTCGGCCCAGCGCGACCGCCTCCTTCAGCTCTACGCCGAGGGCCGCTCCGCCTTCGAACGCCTATCTCTTATGTGAGGTTGGTGCGGTCCAGGACCTCGCGGTTGACGCAGTTGCGTGGGCGCCTGCCGGTCAGGATCGCCGCGACCTCCTGGCCCACCCGCCGCCGGCTCTCCACGAACGCTTCGTCCGAGTAGAACGCCGTGTGCGGCGTCACGATCACGTTCTCCATCTTCAAGAGCGGGTTGTTCGGATCCGGCGGCTCGTCCTCCAGCACGTCCAGGCCCGCCGCTGCGATCATTCCCTCCTTCAGCGCTCGGATCAGCGCTGGCTCGTCCACCACGCGCCCGCGCCCGGTGTTGATGAAGATCGCCGTGGGCTTCATCAGCGCGAACTGGGCGTCGCTCATCAGGTGATGCGTGCCCTTCGTATGTGGCGCGTGTGCCGAGACGAAGTCCGCCTCCCGCAGCATGTCCTCCAGCGACCGCGCCCCGACCCCGAGCCCCTCCATCACGTCCGCCGAGACGAACGGGTCGTAGGCGATCACGTTCATGCCGAACGCCTGCATCCGCTTCGCCATGTTCCGCGCGATGCTCCCGAACGAGAGCAGCCCGAGCGTCCGGCCCTGGAGTCGCGGCACTCCGGGCAGGTTCGCGTGGACCTGCGACCACCGGCCGCTGCTCGCCGTCTCCGACACGAACTTCAGCTTCCGCGCGACGGCCAGCAGCAGCAGCGCCGCGTGATCCGCCACCTCGTTCAGCCAGACGTCCGGCACGTTCACCACTGGCAGCCCGGCCTCGGTCGCCGCATCCACGTCGATTCGGTCCACCCCGACGCCGCCGTTGATGACCACCTTGACGTTGCGCAGCCCCTTGATCACGTTCGCCGTGACGTTGACCCCACGCCCCACCATGATCGCGTCGAGGTCCTTCACCGTCTCGGTGTACTGCTGCTCGTTCTCCCAGACCACCCGCACCAGCTCGGCGCCGATCGGGTCCAGTGCCTCCCGCTCGTACGCGAAATCGTAGTCCGGTCGATTCGGCGTCGCCGCCACCTTGAACGCCATCGCTCAGTCTCTCCCTGCATGGATCGTCGGCGAGATGATAGGCCGCTGTAGCCAGCGGAACCAGAGCACCAGCGGCACGACCATCGCGAAGATGGCGGCCACGAACCAGATCGGCGCCGCCGACGAGCCGGTCAGGTCCACGAGAAAGCCCGCCACCGCCGGCAGGACCGCGAACCCGACATAGTTCGTCGTGAAGAACAGCCCGAAGCCCGTCGCGCGGGTGTCCGGGCGCAGCACTTCGCCCGGCAGCGCCATGCTCCCGACCACGACCGGCGCGAAGACCACGCCGAACAGCACGATCCAGAGCCAGGCCGGCTCGAGCACTGGCAACGCCAGGCAGGCGGCCGTCGAGAGCGCCGCCGACCCGATCAGCCAGGCAGTCACTCGGCCCAAACGGTCCAGGAACAGTCCGGCCAGCACCAGCGTGGGGATCAACACCCAGGAGCCCCAGCTCGTCAACACGCCGGGATCGACAGCACGACACCCGGCAGCAGGAAAATCCCGATCAGCGTCCCGATCTCGCCGTACCCGAGGCCGAGATCGGCGATCAGGAACGGCGCGACGGCTGCCACGACCTGAAGGTGGAGCCCCATCGAGACGCGCGCCAGGCAGATGACCGCCAGCACGCCCCACCGTCCCATCGTCGCCCCACCTTCTTCGTTCGAGTTCGGTCCGAGAATCACACGGCCCCGTTGACGGCACATCGCCGCCTCGCCCGGAGGCTACACTACTGGCCTGCGTCTGGCACCTGGAGAGGTGGGGATGTTTGACCCGACGCGTGGCACACCACTCTGCGAGGATATTCTTCAACGGCGCGGCGAGCTGCCGCTCAAGCCAGCCCCGGTCACGCTGACCGGCGCGATCGTGCAGCTCCGGCCGCTCGACCTGGCGAGCGACGTGCCAACGCTGTTCGCAATCTCGAACGGCCAGCCGGCCCGCCTCGGCGAGCGCGAGGTCGAAGGGTACGACGCGGACGTGTTGATCTGGCGGTTCATGGGCGGCGGACCGTTCGCCGACGCGGACCGCCTCGCTGGCTGGCTCCGTATCCAGGTCGAGGCGCCGAACGTCCTCTGCCTGGCCGTCGTGGAGCGCGCCAGCGGGCAGCCGATCGGCGTGGCGACGTTCATGAGCAACGAGCCGGCCCACCTCAAGATCGAGCTGGGGAGCATCTGGTACAGCCCGCTCGCCCAGCGGATCGGCGCCAACACCGAGGCCACGTACCTGATGCTGCGCCACGCCTTCGGGCTGGGGTATCGCCGCGTCGAGTGGAAGTGTGACGCCCTCAACGAGCGTTCGCGCCGGGCTGCCCTTCGCATGGGCTTCAAGTTCGAGGGGATCCAGGAGGCGCACTACATCGTCAAGGGGCGCAACCGTGACACTGCCTGGTTCCGGATGCTGGACCGTGAGTGGCCGGCCGCCCGCCTGCACCTGGAGCGCTTGCTGGCGCGGGACCGCTGACCGTCGCAAGCGCGCCGGTCAGACACAACGTTAGTACAACGTTAGCACCTTAACTACAGCCGTTAGCCTCTTCGCTCGTCTTATGTTGTAGACACGGGAGGCTGGCGCTATGAAGTTTGTGCGAGAGGATACGCTGCGCCGAGTCCGCGAGGTTCTCGGCAGCAGGGCGAAGCGAGCCTGGAAGCCGGCGAAGCTCCCGCCGGCCACGATCGCGCTCGTGCCGTTCACGCTCGCGGAGGTCGAAGAAGTGCCCGACGAGCGTTTCGTCACTCGAGCGTATCCCCCGCTGCGCTGCCTCCGTCTGGTCGAGTGACCCACGCCTCCCCCGACACGCCCACTCGTCTCCGTCGATGGTCCGCACCCGCTGCGACCGCGCGGTCACGCTGACCAGGAGGCCCGTGGTAGGCTGACTCCGACAGTCGCGCGGCGTGCCTCCGGGCCGCGCCACGAGGGGGAGCCGCCATGCCACTCGGCCCGATCGTCGATTCGCACGTCCACCTCTGGGACCCGACCCGCTTCCGAATGCCGTGGCTCGACGGCAACGAGCGGATCGGTAAGCCGTTCGGCCTCGCCGAGTTCCGCGAGCACTCGGCCAGCATTGAGGTCGAAGGGATCGTCTACCTCCAGGTCGAGGTCACGCCGCCGTACGCCCTGCTCGAAGCGCAGTGGGTCGCCGACCAGCCAGCGGACGGTCCGCCGATCCTCGGGATCGTGCCGTGGGCGCCGCTCGAAGACGGCGACCGCGCCCGCTCGTTCCTCGACGCGATGGTCGCCATCGACCCACGGATCAAGGGGATCCGCCGTCTGTATCAGAGCGAGCCGGACCTCGACTTCTGCATCCGACCGGACTTCATTCGCGGCGTCCAGATCCTGCCCGAGTACGGCCTCTCGTTCGACCTCGGCGTCTTCAACCAGCATCTGAAGAACACGATCACGCTGGTCCGGGCCTGCCCCGACGTCAGTTTCGTGCTGGACCACATTGGTAAGCCGGACATCAAGGGCGGCATGGTGCAGCCATGGCGCGACGAGATTCGCGAGCTGGCCTCGTTCCCGAACCTCGTCTGCAAGGTCAGCGGCATGGTCACCGAGGCCGACCCGGACGCCTGGACCACCACTGACCTCCGCCCGTACGTCGAGCACGTCTTGGAGTCATTCGGGGAGGACCGTGTCATGTTTGGCGGCGACTGGCCGGTGGTCTTGATGGCCTCGCCGTATCGCCGCTGGGTCGAGGCGCTGGACGAGATCACCGCCGGCTTGTCGGACGCGGCGAAGCGCAAGCTCTGGAACGCGAACGCCCGCCGCTTCTACCGCCTCTAGCCTCCTGGGAGCGCGGCCATCCTGGCCGCTTCGTAGCACCGGCTGTCCCGACTGCTGACAAAGTACGGCGCCAGCCTATCCTGACTCCTCGGTTGGGTCGCCGTACCGGGGAGGCCAGGATGACCGCGCTCCTAGGGGGTTGCCCGGGTGCCGCGAGGATCGCGGCGGTCCCAGGGGGCTGCTCATTCGTAGCCGGGCGGTCGCTGGTAGCCGCCGATCTCCGAACCCACCAGCCCGGCGAACCGAATCGGGGTGTAGTCCTCCAGGTACGGTCCGATCGCCTGGATCGAGATCGGAAGGCCGTCCTTCGACATGCCGATCGGGAACGCCGTGGCCGGCACCCCGCTCATGATCGAGAGCCCGGAGTAGGCCGTGAGCAGTCGGAGGCTCACTGTCCGGCCGTCGATGTCGGCGACGCGGGCATCCGGCGGCATCGTGGAGTGCTCGGGCGCCGGCACGATCACGACCGGCGCGAGCATGATGTCCCAGTCGCGGAAGAAGGCCCGCCAACGCGCCCGGTACTCCTCGCGACGGTCGTGGAGCGCCATGTACTCGGCGGCGCGCGCATCCAGGTGGCGCGCGCGGAGCTCGCCGAACGGGTCGGGACTGGCTCGCAGTGCCTCGGCGCGGGCCTTGCGCTCGTCGGGCGACATCCTGCTGCCGGAGATCGTCGTCAAGATCGAGACGAAGACCTCGTGGTGATCCTTGCCGTCGCCGAAGCCGTCCGGCTGGGCCTCGGCGACGTGCGCCCCGGCCTTGCGGAGCGTTGCGGCGAGCTTCTCGATGGCGGCGGTGATCTCGGAGCTGACCGGGCGCCAGTCCGCGCCGGGGTAGATCGCCACCCGGTAGTCGGAGAGGCGCGCGTGGCGCGGCGCCGGCAGCTCCAGCCGCCAGGCGACCTCCTCGCCGATGTCCGGCCCGGCGACCACGTCCACACCCAGCGCCAGGTCTTCGGCCGTCCTGGCGATCGGCCCGAGGGTGTTGAGCTGGAGGGTCGGGTTCGGGAGCGGCGAGCCGGGGAAGTGGCCGCTGTCCGGGATCGCCGTCGAGCTGGGACGGTGGCCGTAGACGCCGCACCAGGCGGCCGGGAAGCGAATCGAGCCGCCGATGTCGCTGCCGTACTCCAGCGGCGTCAGACCCGCGCCCACGGCTGCCGCTGCCCCGCCGGAGCTGCCCCCTGGCACTCGATCGAGGTTCCAGGGGTTGCCGGTCCGCCCGAACAGCGGATTGTCAGACTGCCAGTCGGCGGCGTTGGGCGGCACGTTGGTCTTGCCCATGATGACGGCGCCGGCCGCACGGACGCTGGCGACAAGGCGCGCATCGTGCTCGGGGTAGGTCTGGGCGCGCTCCACGACGCCGCAGGTGGTCGGGAGCCCCTTGACGTCGATGGCGTCCTTGATCGTCAGCGGCAGGCCGAGCAGCTTCCCATCCTCGCCGCGCGCCCGGGCGGTATCGGCGGCCTTCGCGGCCTCGCGCGCCCGGTCGTAGTCCTTGATGACGATCGCGTTGAGCGGACCATTGAGCCGCTCGATCCGGTCCAGGTGCAGCTCCAGCAGCTCGACCGCCGACACCTGCTTCGCTCGGAGCGCCCGCAGCATCGCCGTCGCCGAGCTGAACCCGTCCACCACTCCGCTCATCACTCCGACCTCCGGACAGCATGCCAGGCACATGGTAGCGGAGCTCAGGCGGGTGGGGTCCGGGCGATCAGTCGTAGCCCGGCGGGCGCCGGAACCCGCCGACCGCCTCGCCCATCAGCCCGGCGAACCGGATCGTGGTCCGATCCTCCAGGTACGGGCCGATCCCCTGGAGTCCGACCGGCAGCCCATCGGCGCTGAGCCCGACCGGGAACGCGGTGGCTGGCTGACCGGTCAGGACGGAGAGTGCCGGAAATGCGAGCTGCGCGGTGAAGCTGACCGATCGACCGTTGACGTCCGTCACGCGGTCGCGCGTCGGGACGGTGGTGTGGGGCGGCGCGGGCACCACGGCGATCGGGGCAAGCAGAACGTCCCACTCGCGGAAGAACGTCCGCCACATCGCCCGGAACGCTTCCCGTCGGCCGTGCCAGACCAGGTAGTCCTGGGCAGTCGCCTCTACCCCACAGGCGTGGGCCTCCGCGAACATGCCTCCTGCTTCGCGCATCTTCGCTGCAAGTGCCCGGCTCTCCTCTGGTCTGCGTTGATTGACGATCGCCGTCAGCAGGCTCAAGTACAGGTCGTGATGCTCGCGAAGATCGCCAAGTCCGTCCGGCTGCGCCTCCTCGACGCGCGCTCCGGCCTGGCATAGCGCAGTCCTCATCTGCTCGATCGCGCCAAGCATCTCACTACTGACCGGGAGCCAGGGGATCGAGGGCAGCACAGCCACGCGGAAGTCGGAGAGTCGTGTGTGCCGGGGTGGCGGCAGCTCCAGGCGCCAGGCAACGTCCTCTCCGACGTCTGGTCCAGCGACGACGTCCAGAGCCAGGTCGAGGTCGTCGGCGCTCCGTGCGAGCGGCCCGACCACCCCCAGCAGCTGCACCGGATTTGGAAGTGACGAGCCCGGGAAGTGTCCGCTCAACGGGACGACACCACTACTCGGACGGTGTCCGTAGACGCCGCACCACGACGCCGGGTTCCGAATCGAGCCGCCGATGTCGCTGCCGAACTCGAGCGGCGTCAGCCCGGCGGCCAACGCGGCGCCGCCTCCGCCGGTGCTGCCTCCGGGGGTCCGCTCCAGGTTCCAGGGGTTGTTGGTGCGCCCGTAGACCGGATTGTCCGACTGCCAGTCGGTCAGCATCGGCGGAATGTTCGTCTTGCCCACGATCACGGCGCCAGCGGCCCTGACCCGGGCGACGAGCGCGGCATCGCCCTCGGCGCGGTGGGCCGCGCGATCGCTCACGCCCGCCGTAGAAGGCAACCCCTCGACGTCGATGGAGTCCTTGATCGTCAGCGGCAGGCCGAGCAGCTTGCCGTCCTCACCGCGCGCGCGGGCAGCATCGGCGGCCTGCGCGGCCTGGCGCGCCCGGTCGTAGTCCTTGACGACGATGGCATTGATCGGGCCGTTGAGCCGCTCGATTCGGTCCAGGTGCAGCTCCAGCAGCTCGACCGCCGACACCTGCTTCGCTCGAAGCGCCTCCAGCATCGCCGTTGCCGAGCTGAACCCATCGACGTCCGCGCTCATCGGTCTGACCTCCCGGCACCATGACCGGGGACATGGTAAGCTGAGGATTACGGCGTGGGGGCGTCCGGACGGAGCAGCCCGTGCTCCTTCAGGTCGCCCCAGAGGTCGGCCGGGATCTCAACGCGCATCCAGGCCAGGTTCCCCTTCACCTGCTCCGGCGCGTTCGGCCCCGGGATCACCGACGACACGGCCGGGTGCCCGAACGGGAACTGCAACGCCGCCGCGCCGAGCGGAACGTCGTGCTGCTGACAGGCCTCCTGGATGCGGCGGGCCTTCTCCAGGATCTCGGGCGTGGCCGGCTGGTACCCGTACGTGGCGCCCGGAACGGGCCCGATCGCCAGGATGCCGGAGGCGAACACTGCCCCGATCACGATCGTCGCCCCGCGCGACTGCACCAGCGGCAGCTCGACGTCGAGCGCGTCCTGGCTCAGCAGGGTGTACGGCATCGCCACTAGGAAGAAGTCGAGGTCAAACCGCTCCAGGAACCGCGGGATCATGCCGGTCACGTTGATCCCGGCGCCGATCGCGCCGATCTCCCCGCGCTCCTTCAGCTCCCGCAGCGCCCTGTAGCCGCCACCGGCGTCCAGCTCGTCGATGCGGGCCTGCACGCCTGCCTCGGTGCCGTGGTAGCCGTGGTCCAGGTCGTGGATCAGCAGGGCGTCGATCCGGTTGATGCCCATCCGGGTCAGGCTGTCCTCGTACGAGCGCATGACGCCGTCGTAGGTGTAGTCGAACCGGACCACGAACGGCAGGCCGTGCGTCCAGCGCGTCTGCTGGAAAGTCGCCGGATCGGCCGGCCGATCGAGGATCCGGCCGATCTTGGTAGAAAGGACGTACGAGTCGCGTGGTTTGAGGCCGAGTACGTTGCCGTACCTGCGCTCGCTCTTGCCGGTCCCGTACCAGGGCGCGGTGTCGAAGAAGCCGATTCCGGCCCCGTACGCCACTTCGATGGTCGTCGCGGAAAGGCTCTCGTCGATCCGCTCGCGGATGTCGCCGAGCGTCGCGCCGCCGAAGCCGAGGCACGTCACCTGCACGTTCGTCTGCCCGAGTTGTCGCCGAGCGAGGGGATCCATCACGCGCACCTCTGAGGTCTCAGCCGGGTGTCACCGAACGATCATACCGTGCCGCCAAGAACACACTTCTACCGTGTCGCCGGCAACACACGATCGGCCGTCGATGCCGTATAGTTCACTCAGAATGAATGAATTGACAGACACGAAGGATCTCGGCGCGTTCGCCCGCACCGTCGCCCGGCCGGCACCAGCCGGCTACCACGAGCTTCCCCGAAAACGCCTGATCATGACGATCGCCGGGCTGATGGTGACGCTCCTGCTGTCGGCGCTCGACCAGACGATCGTCGGCACGGCGATGCCGCGGATCGTCGCCGAGCTTCAGGGCTTCGATCATTACGCCTGGGTGACCACGGCGTACCTGCTCAGCAGCACCGCCGTGGTGCCGATCGTCGGCAAGCTCTCCGATATCTACGGACGGAAGCTGTTCCTGATCGGCGGCACGGCGCTTTTCGTGCTGGCGTCGGCGCTCTGCGGGCTGGCCCAGGACCTGACTCAGTTGATCGCCTTCCGTGGCCTCCAGGGCGTCGGCGCGGGCGTCTTGATGTCGATGGTGTTCACCACCGTCTCGTCGATCTTCCCGCCGGCCAATCGCGGACGGATCCAGGGTGTGTTTACCAGCGTCTTCGGGTTCGCCAGCATCGTCGGCCCGTTGGTTGGCGGCTACCTGACGGACGCGCTGAGCTGGCGCTGGGTCTTTTACGTCAACCTGCCGCTCGGGCTGATCGCGCTGGCCGTGCTCTGGTTCGGCTTCCCGAACATCCGCCCGGCCCGCACGGACCGCCCGATCGACGTCCTGGGAGCGGTGACGCTGGTGGCCGGCGTGGTGCCGCTGCTGTTGGCGCTCTCCTGGGGCGGCGGCGAGTATCCGTGGGACTCGGCTCCGATCGTCGGACTGCTGGCGTTCGCAGCGGTGATGATCGGCCTGTTTCTGTGGGTCGAGTCGCGCGCACCAGAGCCGATCATCCCGCTCTCCCTGTTCCAGAATCCGATCATCGCCGTCGCTACCCTGGCGATGCTTTGCGTGACGATGGGGATGTTCGGGACGATCCTGTTCGTGCCGCTGTTCATCCAGGGCGTGATCGGGACCAGCGCCACCGAGAGCGGCACCGTGATGATGCCGATGATGCTGACGATCATCGTCGGCAGCACGGTCGGCGGCCAGCTGATCAGCCGCACCGGGCGGTACAGGCTGGTCGCCCTCTTCGGGCTGAGCACGGCGTCGCTCGGGATGTTCCTGCTGAGCACGATGGGGCCGGACGCCTCGTACCTGACCGTCGTCCGCAACATGATGATCGTCGGCCTCGGGCTCGGCCCGACGATGCCGGTCTTCACGCTCGCCGCCCAGAACGCCGTCAGCTTCAGCCAGCTCGGCGTGGTCACCTCGGTCACGCAGTTCGCGCGGTCGATCGGCGGGACGCTCGGCGCGGCACTGTTCGGCAGCGTGCTGGTGAATCGGTTCGGGTCGTCGCTCCAGGATGCGCTCCCGCCGGCTGCCGCGGTCGTCATCCCGGCCGAGCAGCTCGCCCGGATCCAGAATCCCCAGGTGCTGCTCAATCCACAGATCTCGGCTAGCATCCAGGAAGGGCTGCGCGCGGCTGGCCCCCAGGCGGCGCAGACGTACGACACGTTGATCGCGGCGATCCGGACGGCGCTCGCCACATCCCTCCACGAGACGTTCCTGTCAGGCGCGGTGATCGTCGCCGTGGCGGCAGTCGTGGTCCTGTTCCTCCAGGAGATCCCGCTCCGCAAGAGCTTCGCCGATGCGCCCGGTGCCGGTGCATCAGGATCGGCCGACCGTGGAGCCGGGCCGATCGCGCCGATGGCCGCCTCGGCCTCGACGGACGGCAGCCCGGTGGTCTAGCGCGGGAACAGGCGACGCGTCGGCGGCTTGATGGTATCGTCAGCCTGAGGCGACGAAGCCCTGCTCAGGGCCCACGCGCTGGCGCGTGGCGCGGGCGGAGAGCTTGCGCAATGGAGGCAGCCAATGGCCGGGACACCCACGTTCGGACGGTACGCCGAGATCCCGTACGACGAGATGACGCCCGAGCAGCAGCAGGCGTACCACACGATGGTTGAGACGCGCGGCCGGCTGCCCGGCCCGAACAAGATCTACATCCACAACCCGAAGCTGGCGAACGTGATGGGGCCGCTCGGGGCGTACTTCCGGACCGGCTACTCGCTGAGCGAGCGCGAACGGGAGATCGCCGTCGTGATCATCTGCGCGAGGTTCCACTCGGCCTACCCCACAAACGCCCACGAGCGCGCCGCCAGGAATGCCGGACTGCCGGCCGACAAGGTCGAGGCGATGCTGTCGGGCCTTCCGACCTCGTTCTCCGACACCCGCGAGCAGGTCGTCTACGAGATGGCGACCTGCCTCGCCAACGCCCGTTGGGTCTCGAGGGGGCTGTACGAGCGCGCCGTCGAGGCGCTCGGCCATGAAGGGATCACGGACGTGATCACGCTGATGGGCTTCTACAGCAGCGTGGCGATGACGCTCGCCTTCTACGACGTCCCGTCTGATGCACCCGGCCTGGAACGATAAGCTCGGCCAGCAGATGGTCGGCAGTGTCCAGTAGACTCCCCCACGCCGGGACGCGAAACGGCGTGGGGGTACGGGATGGCGGCATCGGGCGTGGAGATCTTCACCGCGCGGCGGATCATCGCGCTGGCTGATGCCGAGCCGGAGGCGTTCGCCGTCCTCGGCGAGCGGATCGTCGCTACCGGGGCTCTTGCCGAACTGCGCGCGCGCTTCTCCGACGCGACCGTCACCGATCTTGGCGACGGCGTGATCGTGCCGGGCTTCAACGATGCCCACATCCACCCGTCGATCGTCGCCGAAGACCTGCTCAACCTGGACGTCTCGTCAGGCGTCGTCGGGTCGCTCTCAGAGTTGACCCGCAGGGTGCTCGACCAGGCGCTAGCCACGCCGCCCGGCACCTGGATCCGCGCCAGCCGGTACGACGACGCCAAGATGGCGGAGGGTCGGGTGCTAACCCGCTGGGACCTGGACGAGGTCGCTCCCGACCACCCGGTCATGGTGGTCCAGGTTGCCGGTCACTGGGCCGTGGTCAACTCGAAAGCACTCGAGCTCGGTGGGCTCAACGACACGGCCGTGGCCCCGCCCGGCGGCGAGTACGGTCGAGACGGGAACGGACGGCTGAACGGCGTCCTCTACGAGCGCGCGCTGTTCAAGTTCGCCTACCCGGCCGTTTCAGACGGCGAGACGATCATGCCGGCCGCCAGCCTGGCGGACCGGCTGGGCGGTCTGGAGCGGGCGTTCGCCATGTTCCACGCAGCCGGGCTGACCTCGCTCGGCGACGCGCTGGTCGGCCCGCGCGACGTAGCGCTCTACCAGGAGGCCGAGCGGCGCGGCATCCTGAGCGCCCGGATCAACATGCTGCTCTCGTACGACGCCTTTCGGGATTTCGACCGGCTCGAGCTGCGCACCGGGTTTGGGAGCGATCGGCTGCGGATTGGCGGCGTCAAAGCGTTCGTGGACGGGGCGATCGGCGGCCGGACCTGCTTGCTGGAGCAGCCGTTCCAGGACTCCGACTACCACGGGATGCAAACCACCTCGACCGAGCAGCTCGCCGAGCTGGTGCGGTCCGTTCACAACGCCGGCAGCCGGCTGGCCGTCCACGCCAACGGCGACCGCGCGATCTCGCTGCTGCTCGACCAGATCGAGGCCGCGGACGCCGCGAACCCCCGCCCAGATGCCCACCACCGGATCGAGCACTGCACCGTCATCACCGAGGAGATCCTGCAGCGGATGGGGAAGCTCGGGATGATCGGGGTGCCCTTCGGCAGCTACGTCCAGTACCACGGCGGTAACCTGCTCAAGTGGTACGGCGCCGAGCGGGCCGAGCGGATG
>Ga0209382_10002912_pt1 | contig 24316 bp, 23 predicted proteins | sample SoiMetdeltSBSDD5_FD_187599 | JGI IMG/M metagenome (GOLD analysis project Ga0209382, IMG submission 187599) | Bulk soil microbial communities from a Populus tree surrounding site in Tennessee, USA - Soil MetaG P. deltoides SBSDD5 (SPAdes) (version 2) | ecosystem: Environmental > Terrestrial >...
CGAGATCGAGGCCGTGCTGATCGGTTGCCCCGGCGTGAAGGACTGCGCGGTGTTCGGCGTGCCCGACGGCGAGTTCGGCGAGGCGCTGATGGCGGTCGTGGAGCCGCAGCCGGGCGTGCCTGCGCCCTCGGCCGCAGAGGTGCGCCGCTATCTGGCGCAGCACCTCGCCGACTACAAGGTCCCGAAGCTGATCGAGCTGCGCTCGGATCTGCCACGCGAGGACTCCGGCAAGATCTTCAAGCGCCGCCTGCGCGACCCGTATTGGGAGGGGATGGGACGCGCGATCTGATACCCGTCATCCCGGAAGCCGAGCCACAGGCGAGGGCTATCCGGGACCTCGCGAAGGGAGTCGAAACTTCACGAGGTCCCGGATCGGAGAGCCGCTCGCCTCTGGCTCGCAGCTCTCCGTCCGGGATGACAGGTGGAAACGCTTACAGCCACCCACGCGCCGTAAGCAGGCTCTTGAGCTCCGCCTCGGCGGCCGCCAGCCGCTCCGGGTCGGTGGAGCGCAGGACGAGCTGGGTGCCGGGCTTGCCGTCGCGCTGGAACGGGTAGCTGCCCATGGGCACGTCGGGATAGCGCTGCTGCAGCTCGGCGAAGGGGCCCGCGATCTCGCCCTCGGGGCGGTGCAGGTCCAGCGCAGCCGACAGCATCTTCTTGCCGGTCTTCAGGCGCCTGCTGGCGGCGTCCAGCATCACCTGCATGATCGAGGGGATGCCCGCCATCACGATGACGTTGCCCAGCATGAACCCCGGTGCGATCGAGACGCTGTTCTCCACCAGCTCGGCCCCGAACGGGATGCGCGCCATTCTGAGCCGCGCCGGCGTCACCTCCACGCCGCGCTTCTCGAAGTAGGCCAGCATCGGCTTCAGCGCGCGCTCGTCGACGTCGATGCCGACGCCGAACGCCCTGGCGATCGAATCGGCCGTGATGTCGTCGTGGGTGGGGCCGATGCCACCGGTGGTGAACACGTAGGTGTAGCGGGCGCGGAGCGCGTTGACGGCGGCGACGATCTCGGCCTCCTCGTCTGGAACGACGCGCACCTCTTTGAGCTGGATGCCGATGGCGGTGAGATGATCGGCGATGTAGCCGATGTTCTTGTCCTTGGTGCGCCCCGACAGAATCTCGTCGCCGATCACCATCAGCGCGGCGGTCACGATCCCCTCGCCGCTCGCCTGGGCGTCGTTGCTCATTGCGTGTCCCTCGTAGGTTGGGTCGACCGCGGCGAAGGCCGGGGGAGACCCAACAAGCGGTGTTGGGTCTGCCGCCGGCTTGCGCCAGCGTTGACCCAACCTACACGCCGCAGCATAGCCTGTTGCGTCCGGAAAGGAAGCGGCCGTAGGGTCCGGCCATGCTGCTCCCGCCCCTGACACGCGGCACCCTGATCCGCCGCTACAAACGCTTCCTGGCCGACGTGCGCCTCGACGACGGGCGCCTCGTGACGGCCACCTGCCCGAACACCGGCTCGATGCTGGGGCTCGCCGAGCCGGGCTTTCCCGTGTGGCTCTCCGAAAGTGACAAGGAGACGCGCAAGTACCGCTTCACCTGGGAGCTGGTGGAGGCCGACCTGGGCCGAGGCCCCACGCTCGTCGGCATCAATACCGGCCATCCCAACAAGCTGGTATCGGAGGCGGTGGCCGCCCGGCGCATCAGGGCGCTCACCGGCTACCCGACGCTCAGGCGCGAGGTGAAATACGGCGAGAGCAGCCGCATCGACCTTCTGCTCGAATGTGCCACGAAGGGCCTGTGCTATGTCGAGATCAAGAACGTGCACCTGTCGCGCCGCCACGGGCTCGCCGAGTTCCCAGATTCGGTGACGGCGCGCGGCGTCAAGCACCTGGTGGAGCTGACCGGCATGGTGCGCCAGGGCCACCGCGCCGTCATGGTGTTCCTGATCCAGCGGGGCGAGGCGCGCCGGCTCCAGCTTGCACGCGACATCGACCCCGGCTACGCCGCCGCCTTCGACGCCGCGACCGCCGCCGGCGTCGAGGCGATCGCCCTCAAGTGCCGGATGTCGACGGACGCGATCGTGGTCGACCGGCCGGTGCCCATTTCAGGTTTCAGGTTCTAGGTTTCAGGTTTCAGGGGGCGAAACCTGACACCTGATCCCTGGAACCTGATCCCTGGCACCGGCATACCTTGGCGGGGCTGTGCGTGCTAATGAGGACGCAAGAAGCCGGGAAAGCATAAGGACCCATGGTCACCGATACATCGAGGGGCACGCACGCCGCCGCAGCGACGGCGAGCGAAATGCAGACGCTCGCGGTGGTGTCGGGTGCGCACCTCGTCAGCCATCTGCACATCATGGTGATCCCGGTGCTGATGCCGCTGCTCAAGGACCGGTTGAACGTCGGCTACTTCGAGCTCGGTCTGGCACTCACCGTCTTCAACGTGGTCTCGGGCGTCACCCAGGCGCCCATGGGCTTCCTCGTCGACCGCATCGGCGCCCGCAAGGTCCTGCTCGCGGGCCTGGCGCTCGGCGGGCTCGCCTTCATCTCGCTGGGGCTCTTCAGCTTCTATGCCTGGCTGATCGTGACGGCCCTGCTGGCGGGTCTCGCCAACTGCGTCTACCACCCCGCCGACTATGCCATCCTGGGCGACAGCGTCAGCGAGAGCCGCATCGCCCGGGCTTTCTCCGTCCATACCTTCGCCGGGTTCGCCGGCAGCGCCGTCGCGCCGCCCCTGCTGCTCGGCCTGGCCGCCGTCGGCGGGCTCGGATGGGCGCTGGCGGGCGCCGGTCTGTTCGCCTGGGCCGTTGCAGCCTTTGTCTTCCTCACGCCGGCCACGCCCGGTGCGCGGCAGGCCCCCGCCGCCGCGGCGGCCGCCAGGACCGACGCCTCCAGCGTCCTGACGCCGACCGTGCTCGCGCTGACCGGGTTCTTCGCGCTGCTCGCACTCGCGAACAGCGGCATGTCCTCCTTCTCCGTCGCGGCGTTGATCTCGGCCCACGGCGTCTCTCTCGAGATGGCGAACGCCGGTCTCACGGCCTACCTGGTGTGCGCCGCGGCAGGCGTGCTGGCCGGCGGCCAGCTGGCGGACCAGACGCGCCGGCACGGCGACATCGCGGCTGCCGGGTTCGGCCTCGCCGCGCTCGTTGCGCTCGGCATCGCCCTGCTCTCCTGGCCGGCCCTGGTGCTGGTGGTGGCGATGGGGCTCGTGGGCTTCCTCACCGGCATCATCCAGCCGTCGCGCGACATGCTGGTGCGCAGGGCGGCGCCGGCGGGCTCGACCGGCCGCGTGTTCGGCATCGTCTCCACCGGGTTCAATATCGGCGGCATTATCGGCCCGCCCTTGTTCGGCTGGCTCTTGGACCGCGGGGCGCCGCGCGCCGTTTTCGGCGTGGCCGTTGCCTTCATGGTCGCGACCGCCCTGTTCGCATGGGTCGAGGGCCGCAGGCGCGGCGCCGCCCGACACCCCTTTCCGACCCACCCACACGTAGACGGAACGCTCTCGAGGCGATAGCCTCCGGCCTGTATATGCTGGCGCTCTATGCTGGCCCTGGGGGTGGCGTTGCGCTGCCCCGTGAAGCAGGCAGAGGGGCAGGGATATGGTCGATTCTCTTCGCAAGCTCAGTTGGTCCGTGCTGGCACTCGTCGCGCTCGCGGCGGGCATTTCCGCGACCCTGGCGCAGACCACTCCGCCATCGGCCCAGCCCAGGACGGCGGTCGCCACCTTCGCTGGCGGCTGCTTCTGGTGCGTGGAGGAGGCCTTCGACAAGGTGCCGGGCGTCATCTCCACCGTCTCGGGCTACATCGGCGGCACCGTGCCGAACCCCACCTACGAGCAGGTCTCGAGCCTCCAGAACACCGGCCACGCCGAGGCCGTGCAGGTCACCTACGATCCGGCCAAGGTCACCTACCGGCAGCTCGTCGACTGGTTCTGGCGCAACATCGATCCGACCCAGCCGGACGGCCAGTTCTGCGACCACGGCAGCCCCTATCGCAGCGCCATCTTCTATCACGACGAGGCGCAGAGGAGGATCGCCGCGGCGAGCAAGGAGGCGCTCGCGGCCTCGGGGCGCTTCAAGCAGCCGATCGTCACGGAAATTACGGCAGCGGGGCCGTTCTACGCCGCCGAGCACTACCACCAGGACTACTACAAGAAGAATCCCAACCGCTACGAGTTCTACAAGTACGGGTGCAGGCGCGCGCAGCGCCTCGAGCTGCTCTGGGGCAAGGCCACTCCTCCACCGGGCCTAACGCAGTAGCCCGCCCCGGTTCGCGGCGGGACGGAGGAAGGCGAACACAACTGTGGAGGATGACAAAACCATAGCAAACCAGCGTCACCCTGTCCAGGTCGTCGGTGTGCAGATGGTTAACAATCGATGAGTGGCCGTCCGGCCAGGCCGCGCAAGAGGAGCGCCTGGTCCGGTCAGGGTCCGGTGCCCGGCGTCCGGGACTCGCCGAGGCGCGCCTTGGTCTCGGCGGCCCAGGCGGCGAAGCGGCCCTCGGCGATGGCGGCGCGCATGGCGGCCATCAGCTCCTGGTAGAAGGCCACGTTGGCCCAGGAGAGCAGCATGGCGGCCAGGTACTCTTCGGCCTTGACGAGATGGTGCAGGTAGGCGCGCGAGTAGTCGCGCGCCGCCGGGCAGCTGCTCTCAGGGTCGAGCGGGGCGGGATCGTCGGCGTGCCTGGCGTTCCTGAGATTGACCTTGCCGGCCCAGGTGAAGGCCTGGCCGTGGCGGCCGGAACGGGTGGGCATCACGCAGTCGAACATGTCGGCGCCCTGCGCCACCGCCTCGATGAGATCGATGGGCGTGCCGACGCCCATGAGATAGCGCGGCTTGCCGGCGGGCAGCAGCGCCGCGGTCTGCGCCAGCGTCTCGATCATGGCCTGATGCGTCTCGCCGACGGCGAGGCCGCCGATGGCATGGCCGGGCAGGTCCATGGCCACCAGCGCCTCGGCCGAGCGCCGCCTCAGCCCCGGGTCGATGCCGCCCTGCACGATGCCGAACAGCGCCTGCCCCGGCCCGGCGAGGCCCGCCTGCAGGCAGGCGGCGAAGGCGCGCCGGCAGCGCTCCGCCCAGGCGAGCGAGCGCTCCATCGCAGTTTCCACCTCCGTGCGCGGGGCGGGAAGAGCGACGCACTCGTCGAGCTGCATCATGATGTCGGCGCCCAGGAGGCACTGGATCTCCACCGCCCGCTCCGGGGTGAGCCTGTGGCGGGCGCCGTCGATGTGCGACTGGAAGCCGACGCCGTCGTCGTCGACCTTGCGGAGCCTGGCGAGGCTCATGACCTGGAAGCCGCCGCTGTCGGTGAGGATCGGCCGGCCCCAGCGCATGAAGCCGTGCAGCCCGCCCAGTCTGGCGATGCGCTCTGCCCCCGGCCGCAGCATCAGGTGGTAGGTGTTGGCGAGGATGACATCGGCGCCGGCTGCGGCGAGCTGCTCGGGATAGACCGCCTTCACCGTCGCGGCTGTGCCCACCGGCATGAACGCCGGTGTGCGGATTATCCCGTGTGGTGTGACGATCTCGCCGAGCCGCGCGGCGCCGTCGGTGCCGATGAGCCTGAAGGCGAAGCCGGAGCTCATGGGCTCAGCCCTCTCCACCCGTCATCCCGGAAGCCGAGCCCCGCAGGGGCGAGGCTATCCGGGACCTCCCGAAGCGAGCCGGGGCCGCAGAGGGTTCACTCGTTCGACGAGGTCCCGGATCGGAGCGCTGGTCGCCCTCGGCTCCCATCGCTCCGTCCGGGATGACGGGTGGATGTGCCGGATGCAGCAGGCAGGCGTCGCCGTAGGAATAGAAACGGTAGCCGTGCGCGATGGCGTGGGCGTAGGCGGCGCGCATGGTGTCGAGGCCGCTGAAGGCCGACACCAGCATGAACAAGGTCGAGCGCGGCAGGTGGAAGTTGGTGAGCAGCAGGTCCACCGCCCTGAATCGATAGCCGGGCACGATGAAGATGCGGGTCTCGCCTGCGAAGGGCTGGATGCGGCCGTCGTCGCCCGCTGCCGTCTCGAGGAGCCGCAGGGCCGTGGTGCCGACCGCGACGAGGCGCCCACCGGCCGCCCGCGCGGCGTTCAGCGCCGCCGCCGTCCCGGGTCCGATCTCGCCCCACTCGGGGTGCATGCGATGGCCGCCCGTGTCCTCGGCCTTGACGGGGAGGAACGTGCCGGCGCCGACGTGGAGCGTGATGCAATGCCGGGAGACGCCGCGCGCATCGAGCGCCGCGAGCAGGCGCTCGGTGAAGTGCAGGCCGGCGGTGGGGGCCGCCACGGCGCCCTCGCGGCGGGCATAGACGGTCTGGTAGCGCTCGGCGTCGGCGGGCTCCACTGCCCGCCTGCCGGCGATGTAGGGCGGCAGCGGCGGGTCGCCGACTACCGCGATCGCCTCGTCGAGATAGGCGCCGTGCAGGCTGAAGGCCAGCTCCACCTCGCCGCTCTGGCCGATGCGGGCCACCGTCGCCTCCAGGGTGCCCATGAGGCAGACGCGGCCGTCGTGACCGAAGCGGATACGGTCGCCCTCCGCGAGCCGTTTGGCGGGCCGCGCAAAAGCCAGCCAGCGGTCGCCGTCGAGCCGCCGGTGCAGATTGAACGAGACGACGGCCCGGTTCTCCCCGCGCAGGCGCTCGCCGGTGAGCGCCGCGCGAATGACGCGCGTGTCGTTGAAGACGAGGGCGTCGCCGGGGCGGAGCAACTCCGGCAGGTCGGAGACGATGCGGTCCTCGAGTTCTCGCCGGTCGGGGGACCCCCCACCCCTAGCCCGTCCCCGCAAGGGGGAGGGGAATCCAGTGGGCGCAAGGGGAGAGGGGGGAGGACCGGGCCGCACGACGAGCAGGCGTGCCGCATCGCGCGCGCTCGCGGGATGGAGCGCGATGCGGTCCTCGGGCAGGTCGAAGTCGAACAGGTCGGTGCGCATGGGAGCCTGACCCCGTATATATCCACTGGTTCTCCATTCGGCCAACTGGGTGGATGGCTCGAGCCGGGCCAGACGGTCTCATGACAGGGATTGCATGCTCACCTACGCGGTCATCGTGGCGATGGGCCTCGCCGGCTACTGGCGCGCGCCATGGTGGGTGGCGCTGTTTGGCGCCGCCGCCCTCACGTCGGGCGCCTGGGGAAGGAAGGTCCGGCAGCTGGGCCGCGAGCCCGGCCCAGCCTGGAGCTCCAAGGCCCGGACCTACTTCGTCACCGGCGTGATCCTGGATATCGTGCTCGCGGCGCTGTGCCTCGGCGCCGGACACATCGTCCGGGCGGTGCTGGGATAGCGGGGGCTAGGCCTCCCGATTCGAGAATACGAGCCTGCCGCTCTTGGCGGCGAGGTCGCCGATCTCCCGCTCGGAAAGCTCCTCGCCCAGCTCCTGCGGCCTGTAGGTGCGTATCCCGGGCCGGTCGCGCTCGACAAGTGCGCGCAGGCTTGCCTCGTCCATGGCATGCGTGTCCGGCACGAACTTGGCGACCACGTACGCTGCGATCTGCTCGGCCTGGGAGTTGCTCAGAAAGGCCAGCCCCGAGCCGTCCTGCAGATGCCCGATGTGGCTGTCGTCCGGGTCGCTGTAGCTCCACACCATGGTTGCCAGCCACGGATGGTCCTTGGAAATGCGGTGCCCCAGGAAGATGAGCCGCTCCCCGATCGGAAACACGGGGCCGACCGCGCGACGCGGCGCCACCTTCCCTTCGGTCTGTCCCTCGAAGTAGAGCCTGAACCAGGGCATACCCTGGGGCGAGCTGACGTTCCTGCGCGCCATATGGATGCTGAGAAGCGACCGGTTGATCAGGATGTCCCCCGGCGCCTGGATGCGCCGCGACAGACGGTAGAGGCGCCACAGCCCGCCGTACTGGGCGAGCACCCGCTGTTTCGTGCCGTTGAGGTTGGTTCGCCTGTCCCGCTCGGGATAGACATGCGCTTCGATCCCGAACTCGTCCAGGAAGAATGCAATCGTGTCCTCCTGGTCCTCGGTCTCCACCCCGACATGCGCGCGCAGGGCGGCAAGCTGGCGGGCGACCAGGGGGTCCGCCGGCGTCTCCCTCGCGTCGAACACCTCCAGGATCGCCTGGCGATAGTGCGGCAGCCACTTTTCGGCGTTGGCTGCGGACGGCCGCGCCTGCTTGAAGCGCTTTCCCGGGTCCTCTCCCGCAATCTCGGCAACCCTGCGGTCGATCTCGTTCTCGTTGGCCCAGCCGCGCAGGACCGCGTACATCCCCAAGGATTTGACGAGGAACAGCTCTGCTTCGGACGACAGCATGAGGACCCGGCGTTCCAAGGTACGGCGGCGGACAACCCCCACCGCGTTCTCCGCTGGAACGGAAAACTGACAACCAGTTTGCCGATCGCCGTGACAATTCGATGGCAGTTTGGCGCGTCGGCTGCCATCTCGGCCGGACATGCGGCAGGCCCGTTGCAATGTCCAGAGCGCGTTCCCGGCCCCGCACCCAGCAGCTGGAGTATTGCCCGGCCCGGCTGCCAAGCTCCGGCCGCCCCGGGAGACTCACAGTCAAGTCGGGCTGCGAATGCCTGCGGAGCCGGGCAGATGATCCGTGTTGTGGCGCTCGCGCATATGCCCCTAATGGGAGACCGTAACATCGAGCCAAGGGGAGACATTCCATGCTCAGTCTTACGGTGACCTCGATCGGCGACATCGTCGCGCACCTCGTCTTTGTCTTCGGTTACGGCCTGCTCCTGGCCGAGGCCGTCGTCGGCTGGAAGGGCGCGCGCCGCGTCCGCAAGGCAGCGATCGGCGTCGCCGCTGTCCTTCTCGCCACCGCCCACGGCTACGTGGGCTGGCAGCTGTTCCAGGCCCATCCGCAGCGCGAGGCGCTGATCCAGCAGCTCGAGACGGCCCGCCAGCATGCGAGCGACCTGGCCTCGCGGGTCTGGGGGGCGGCCAAGGGACCCGGCAGCCCCGGGCGCTGAACCGTCTGCCCTTTGGCAAGCCACGCCTCGCGGCAGGAAGGGCGGATCGGCGAGATGCGATCTGCCCTCTTCCGTTGTGGCTCCAATGCATCGAAAACCTGTGGCCGTTGCCCCATCCTCGCTGCCCGGCGTCACCTTTGGCGTGGTTTGGGCGTGCAACCGCGGGCATGGCCCGATATGGTGCCCTATGACCTTAAACGCACACTCCGGGCGCGGACGGGCCCTGCCGGGGCGCACCTGGGCCGCTGGCATGCGGCCGGCTTTCCGCCGCATGGCCTGCTTGCGCATGGCCTGCTTGCGCATGGCCTACTTGCGCATGGCCTTGTGGCTCGCAGCGCTCCTCTGCGGCGGTCTCCTGGCGGGGGCGGGAGGGGAGCGGGCCTCGGCCCAGCCGGCGCCCGAGCGCGCCGTCCTGCTCGTCGACATCAAGGGGGCGATCGGCTTCGTCAGTGCGGAGCAGCTGACCAAGGCCCTGCAGCGCGCCAAGGCGATCGGCGCCGAGGCCCTTATCGTGCGGATCGATACGCCCGGAGGGCTGCTTTCCTCCACGCGCGACATGATCCACGCGATCCTGGCCTCGCCGGTCCCGGTCGTCATGTACGTGGCGCCGAACGGCAGCCGGGCCGCCAGCGCGGGCACCTATCTCATGTATGCCTCGCACGTGGCGGCGATGGCGCCCAGCACACATCTGGGTGCTGCAACGCCCGTCTCGCTCTCGCCCGGCGGCGTCCCCGGCACGCAGCCGCCCAGGCAGAAGCCGTCCGAGAACGAGAAGGACAAGCAGCCGCCGACCGACCCGGCCTCCGCCATGGAGCGCAAGGTCATCAACGACGCCGTGGCCTACATCCGCGCGCTCGCCGAGCTGCGGCACCGCAATGCCGACTGGGCCGAGAAGGCGGTGCGCGAGGGTGTTTCGCTGACTGCATCCGCCGCCCTCAACGAGCGGGTCATCGATCTCATCGCCAGGGACGTGGAGGATCTGCTCGCGCAGGTCAACGGGCGCAAGGTGACGACAACGGCGGGCGATGTCGTGCTCGAGACGAGGGGGCGCCCGATCGTCGAGATCAGTCCCGACTGGAAGCAGCAGATCATGAGCGTGATCGCCGATCCCAACATCGCGCTCATCCTCATGATGATCGGCATCTACGGCATCCTGTTCGAGTTCTGGAATCCCGGCGCGATCGCCCCCGGCGTGATCGGCGGCATCAGCCTGATCGTGGCGCTGGCGGCGTTCTCGGTGCTGCCCGTCAACTATGCAGGCCTGGCGCTCCTTCTGCTCGGCATCGCCCTGATGGTCGCCGAGGCGTTCCTGCCGAGCTTCGGCATCGCGGGCATCGGCGGCATCGTCGCGTTCGCCCTCGGCGCCCTGTTCCTGTTCGATCCGGAGCAGTCCGACATCCCGATCCAGGTGTCCTGGCAGGTGGTTGCAGGCCTGACGGCCGCCAGCGCCGCGTTCTTCGTCGGTGTTCTCGGCTTTGCGGCCCGCGCGCGGCTGCGGCCCGTGCGCACCGGCGCCGAGGAGATGATCGGCAGCGTCGGCGAGGTGGTATATTGGGAGGACGGCCAGGGCCGCATCTTGGTGCACGGCGAGATCTGGGCCGCGAAGTCCGGCGCAAGGCTCGCCAGGGGTCAGCTGGTGCGCGTCGTCGGCCGTACCGGCCTGACGCTCGCCGTGGAACCGGGCAGCTGAAGCTCGAGGAGGATACATGCCAGCATTGATCTCGGGGTTGCTCCCCCTCGTTCTCATCGTCATGCTCATCGCCTACTCGATCCGCATCCTGCGCGAGTACGAGCGCGGCGTCGTGTTCCTGCTCGGCCGCTTCTGGAAGGTGAAGGGGCCGGGCCTGATCCTGATCGTTCCCTTCATCCAGCAGATCGTGCGCATGGACCTGCGCACGCGCGTGCTCGACGTGCCGCCGCAGGACGTGATCTCCAAGGACAACGTCTCGGTCAAGGTCAACGCCGTGGTCTACTACCGGGTGCTCGATCCCGAGAAGGCCGTCATCCAGGTCGAGCACTTCGAGCAGGCGACCAGCCAATTCGCACAGACCACGCTGCGTTCGGTCCTCGGGCAGCACGACCTCGATCAGATGCTCTCCGAGCGCGACAAGCTCAACGTCGAGGTCCAGCGCATCCTGGACGAGAGAACCGATGCGTGGGGCATCAAGGTCTCCAACGTCGAGCTGAAGCACATCGATCTCAACGAGACCATGATCCGCGCCATCGCCAAGCAGGCGGAGGCCGAGCGCCTGCGCCGCGCCAAGATCATCGACGCCGAGGGCGAGCTGCAGGCAGCCGAGCGGCTGGCGCAGGCCGGCGAGATCCTCGCCAAGCGGCCCGAGGCCATGCAGCTGCGCTACCTCGGCACGCTCCTCAACATCGCCGGCGAGCGGAGCAACACCATCGTGTTCCCGCTGCCCATGGACTTGGCGAGGTCGCTGGGGCTGGGGGAGAAAAAGTAGCGAGCAAGTCCGCGTGAAACCATCGAGTGAACGCGTGAAATCGAAGCCACGACTTCACGACTTCACGACATCGCGGCGTCGGCTTCTTGCGGTGGCGGCGGCGCTGGGCCTGATGGCTGCGGCAGGTGGATTGCCGCCGCCCGCAGCGGGGGCGGATCGCGATCCGGACTGGAGCGTCTTCCGGCCCGAGGTCGACAGGTCGCCGCAGGTGGTGGCCCGAGCGATGCTCGCGATCGCTGGCGTCGGGCCGGGCGACCTCGTCTACGACCTCGGCTCGGGCGACGGCGTGATCGTGGTGATGGCCGCGAAGGAGCACGGCGCCAGGGCCCTCGGGGTCGACATCAATCCGGCGATGGTGGAGCGCGCCAAAGCCAACGCCGCCAAGGCCGGCGTCGCCGACAGGACCGCGTTCGTCGAGGGCGACCTGTACAAGACCGACCTGAAGCCGGCGACGGTCGTCACCATGTTCCTCTGGCGGTCGATGAACCTCCGGCTGCGGGCGCAACTGCTCGAGCTGGGGCCCGGGACGCGGGTCGTATCCCACCTGCACGACATGGGCGAATGGCGGCCCGACCGCGTCAAGCAGGTCTATCACTGGAGGTGGGGACGGCGCCCGGTCTTCCTCTGGGTCGTGCCCGCCCGGATCGGCGGCAGGTGGCGCCTGAAGATCGGCGGCCGCGAGCTCGACGTCCAGATCGAGCAGACCTTCCAGCGGTTTCACGGGAGGACCCCGGCAGGCGGCGAGGCGAAGCGCACGGCGCATGGCCTTCGCAACGGCAGCATCGATGGCAGGAGGATCGCGTTCGACTTGGCCGCGGCCAACGGGGCCTGGAAGCGCTACACCGGCGCCATGACTGCAGACGGCACGCTCGAAGGACCCGGATGGAGCGCTCGGCGCACGATGTAGGTTGGGTCAAGCGGATGTAGGTTGGGTCAAGCGGAGCGCAGACCCACACGTCCGTTGGATAGGCTTGTTGGGTCTGCCCCCGGCTTTTCGCCGGGGTTGACCCAACCTAAGCACGAGGCGATCGGCCATGGCGACGTTCAATGTGGGTTTCGTCATCTTCCCGGACCTGACGCAGCTCGATTTCACGGGGCCGCTGCAGGTGCTGGCCAGGCTGCCGCAGTCGGCGACCCACATCGTCGCCAGGTCGGCGGCGCCCGTGCCCAGCGATTGCGGGCTCGGCCTCGTGCCGACGCACACGTTCGCCGACTGTCCGCCACTCGATCTGATCTGTGTGCCCGGGGGGACCAGGGGTGTGGTTGCGGCCATCGGCGACGGCGAGACGGTGGCGTTCGTGCGCGCGCAGGCGTCGCGCGCCCGGTATGTCACGTCGGTGTGCACGGGCGCCTTCGTGCTGGGCGCCGCCGGGCTTCTCGAGGGACGCCGCGCCACGACGCACTGGGCCTACGTGGACCTCCTGCCTCTGGTCGGGGCGATCTGGGAGAAGGCCAGGATCGTCAAGGACGGCAATGTGATCACGGCGGGAGGCGTCACCGCCGGCATCGATTTCGGCCTCAGCGTCGTGGCGGAGATCGGCGGCGAGGCGGCGGCCCGCGCCATCCAGCTCGGCATCGAGTACGATCCGGCGCCGCCGTTCGACTCGGGCCATCCCGACCGGGCGCCGGAGGGTATCAAGGCGGCGCTCGGCGATCGCTTCGAGAAGTCCAGGGTGGCCATGCGGGACGCGCTCGGGCAGCCGGCGAAGCCGTAACACCCGCGGGGTCAATAAGGCAGTTGCCTGAGCGGTGTAGACCTTCCGCGTGCTCGGTGACATGTTCCTGAGGGCGGCGTCGAGCCATTCCCTGCTCCGGCTGCAAAGGACGAACGATGATCGCCGACGGCATTGAGATACGCCGCCTCGTACAGGACGATGCCGTCCTGTATCGGGGCATTCGGCTGGAGGCCCTCCAAGCCAGCCCGGAAGCGTTCGGCAGCCCTTTCGAGGTCGAAAATGCACAGCCTCTGAGTTGGTTCTCGGATCGGCTCGGCAGTTCCACTGTGCTCGGCGCGTTCCGCGACGCAGAGCTGGTCGGCATGGCCGGCTTTGCCGTCCAGCAGGGGCAGAAGAGAGCTCACAAAGGCATGCTGTGGGGCATGTACGTTCGACCTGCCGCGAGGAAGGCCTCGGTCGGTCGCCGGCTGGTCGAGGCGATATGCAATCTCGCACGTCAGCAGGTCGAGCTCATCCAACTGACCGTGGTGCGCGACAACGAGCAGGCACGAAGGCTCTACGCGAGGCTGGGCTTTCTGGAGTACGGGGTGGAGAAGAACGCTCTGAAGCAAGGCGGCCGCTACTACGACGAGGTGCTTATGGCGAAGGCTCTATTGGGATAATCCCAGCAAAGCGCAGTTGAGGACGACTACCGCTCGGGATCGCCGCGAACGCGACGGTGGTGGCGATCTGCTTCTCGAAGGCGGCGTCGACGGCCGCATCGATGCGCTCGCGGGCGCCGGCGGGCAGCGGGGTCAGGTTGCTCTGGGACACGGGGCGGGATCCTTCCGGCGGTCGAGGGGAACGGCGCGCACGAAAGGTGTGATCATGCAACCGCCCCGGCCGCATGGCAAAGCCGGTCGAGGCGACCCTCGCTCACGACGCGCCGACCGGCGTGCCTCGCGGAGCCGTTGGGCAGAGAACGGCATTCTGGACGCCCTCGGCGGCGCTGCGCCCGCTTCAGAGGCCGCGAGGCCCGCGAACGACCTCGATGCGGTTCACGACAGCCTCGGCGCCTGGGATGGTGCTGACCAGCGCGCCGGCGTCCCGCGCCAGGGTCGGGTGGATCGCGACGCCGCCGAGGAAGACACGGCCGCCACGTGCCGTCACCACGACGCCGGCGACGCCGGTCCCGGCGGTGAACCGCTCGTACAGCCCGGTGCGAATTCGGGCCTCCAGGGCCCTGTCGCGGAGGATCGCCTGCGACGCTTCGGTGGCGCGGAACCCCCGGCTCTCGGCGAGATCGCAGACCAGTCCGGCACACGCCTCGATCGAGATCCGTGCCGTGTTCAGGACCAGGTCGTAAAGCAGGGGATCCTCGCGATCGACGGCGAAGGCCGCGCGCAGGGTGTGCCGGTGCGCGGCGTCGTTGCGCTCGATGACGCGCAGTGCCGCGGCCCTGTCGCAGATCAGGCGGCACGCCATCACTCTCCCGACGCGCTGCTCAATCGGCGCGCACAGGCGCACGCGCACCGCGTGCGGGATCTCCCGCAGAAGCACGCAAGCGCCCCAGCCGCGGATCAGAACATTGTCCCGCTGCGCCAGCGCCAGGATCTCCTCCGCCATATGGTGAGCGAGACGCCTGGCGCCGACCTGCCAACGCTCGCGCAGGCCGGCGCCGCCCTCGAAGCGGCGCAGGACGACCGCCGCCGGCACCTGCAGGCTGCGGGCGAGCTTGCGCTCCACCAGCTCGTGGCGGACGAGCGTGAGGCCCAGCCTTTGGCCGACCAGCTGCGCCACCTGCCGTCCTCCCGAGCCCATCTCGCGCGTCATCGCGACGATGGCCACGGCACCCCCTACCGCTGCGGCGCGCGCACGAGCGCGCCCCCGTGCTGCGCGCGCGTGGCGAGCTTGGCGATCTCCATGCCGATCAGCAGCGTCGAGGCGACGACCGTGGCGATGGCCCAGTCGAACGCCGACAGTGCCACCGTGTGGAACGCGCTCTGCAGCACCGGCACGTAGACGACGAGCACGTGCGTCAGCAGCGAGAGGATCACGGCGCCGATCAGCCAGCGGTTCTCGAAGAAGCCGGCGAAGGCGCTGCGCCAGGCCGAGCGGCAGTTGAAGACGTTGAACAGCTGGAACAGCATCAGCGTCGTGAACGCCATGGTGCGCGCGTGCGTCTCGTCGGCGGCGTTGGGCGCGGTGCCGGTGGCGAACAGGGTGAAGAGCCCGCCCGGGTAGTAGGCGTCGAGCACGGCGAGCGTGCCCACCGTCATCACCGCGCCGATGCCGGCCAGACGCCACCAGTCGTGGCTGGTGAGCACGCCGGTGCCGCGCTGGCGCGGCTCGCGCGACATTACGTCGGGGTCCTTGGGGTCGATGCCGAGCGCCAGCGCCGGCGGGCCGTCGGTGACGAGGTTGATCCACAGGAGCTGGGCGGCCAGCAGGGGCAGGAACAGCCCCGGATCGACCGAGGTGAGGCCCAGGACGCCCGCGAGCATGACGCCCGCGAACATGGTCATCAGCTCGCCGGCGTTCGAGGAGAGGAGGTAGATCAGGTACTTGCGGATGTTGTCGTAGATGCCGCGGCCCTCCTCGATGGCCTTCACGATGGAGGCGAAGTTGTCGTCGGTCAGCACCATGTCGGCGGCCTCCTTCGACACGTCGGTGCCGGTGATGCCCATGGCCACGCCGATATTGGCGGTCTTGAGCGCGGGCGCGTCGTTGATGCCGTCGCCGGTCATGGCGACGATGTGGCCCTTCTTCTGCAGCGCCGCCACGATGCGCAGCTTGTGCTCCGGGTCGACGCGGGCGAACACGCGCACGTCCTCGACCACGGCGTCGAGGTCGGCGTCGCTCATGGCGCGCAGGTTGGTGCCGGTGAGGACCTTCGCGCCCGGCTCGAGGATATCGAGCTCGCGCGCGATCGCCTGGGCCGTGGCGGGATGATCGCCGGTGATCATGATCGAGCGGATGTGCGCGTGCCTGGCGGTCGCGACCGCCGCCTTGGCCTCGGGGCGCGGCGGGTCGATCATGCCGACCAGGCCGAGGAGCACGAGATCGTCCTCGATCGACTCGGGCAGCTCGATATGGTGCCCGGCGGCGGCCGCGCGTGCATCGATGTTCAGGTCGACCGCGACCGCGCTGCGCATGGCGATCGCCAGCACGCGCAGGGCCTGGCCGGCCAGCGCCTCGTTCTGGCGCGCCAGCTCGGTCCGCCGCTCCGGAGTCAGCGGCACGACCCTGCCGCCCTCCCGGATGTGGGCGCTCTTCTCCAGGAGGACCTCGGGCGCGCCCTTGACGAAGATGTCGATCCTTGCGGGGGCGTCGCGGTCGAGATGGATCGTAGCGTGGCGCTTGCGCTCCGACGTGAAGGGGATCTCGGCGATACGCGGGCGGGCCGCCAGCTCCGCCTCGAGGATGCCGAGCTTGCGGGCGGCGACGATCAGCGCGCCTTCGGTGGGGTCGCCCTGCACGCGCCAGCGGCCCTCGCTGTGGCTGAGAGTGGCATCGTTGGCGAGCGAGGCCGCGCGCAGCGTCAGTGCCGCTGCCTCGTGGAGCGTGGAGCCGGGGGCGACCGGCGCGCCTGCAGTGGTGAGATCGCCTTCGGGGATGTAGCCGCTGCCGGATACGTCGGCGAGGCCGTCGGCCGTCCAGATGGCACGTACCGTCATCTCGTTGCGGGTGAGGGTGCCGGTCTTGTCGGAGCAGATCACGGTGGCCGCGCCCAGCGTCTCCACCGCCGGCAGCTTGCGCACGATGGCGTTGGCGGCAGCCATGCGCCGCACGCCGAGGCTCAAGCCGACGGTGACGATGGCCGGCAGCGCCTCGGGAATCGCGGCCACGGCCAGGGCGACGGCGAACAGGAACAGCGCCAGGATCGTGTGCATGCTCCAGACGCTGGTGCTGAGGAGCCCGGTCGCGAACACCACGGCGCAGATGCCGAGCATGATGACGGTGAGCCGCTTGCCGGTGCGGTCGAGCTCCTGTTGCAGGGGGGTCGCCTCCTTCCGGGCGGCCTCCAGGAGGCCCGCGATGCGGCCGACCTCGGTGTCCATGCCGGTGGCGACGACGATGGCGCGGCCGCGGCCGTAGGTGGCCACCGTGCTGGAGTAGAGCATGTTGCGGCGGTCGCCGATGCCGTGGTCGTCCTCGACAGGCGCGGCATCCTTCGCCACCGGCAGGCTCTCGCCCGTCAGCGGCGCCTCGTCGGTATGGAGGTTGGCCTCTTCGACGATGCGGGCGTCGGCCGGGACCTTGTCGCCGGCCTCCAGAAGGACGATGTCGCCCGGAACGATCTCCTCCGCCGGGATGCGCTGGCGCTCGCCGTCGCGCACCACGGTCGACTCCGGCGCGGCGAGTGCCATCAGGGCACGCACCGAGCGCTCGGCGCGCGCCTCCTGGAAGTAGCCGAGGAGCGCGTTGAGGATCACAATGGCCAGGATGACGATGGCCTCGTAGGGCAGCGCCGTCTCGCGCGGGTCCTGCAGCAGCCACTCGAGAACGGAGATGACCGTGGCGGCCAGCAGGATGATGACCAGGAAGTTCTGGAACTGCTCGACGAGCCGCTGCCACCAGGGCGTCTCGGGTGCGCTCTTCAGCCGGTTCGGGCCCTGCTCGGCGAGGCGCCGCTGGGCCTCGGCCCGGCTCAGGCCGCCGGCGGCATCGGAGCGGAGTGCGGCGACGACCGCGTCAGCCGTTGCGCGATGGGGTGCGACGGCGCCGGCTGGCGCCGCCAAGGGCTGCTGCATTGGCGACCTCGATCCAGGTGTGCAATGCCATCCCCGTGCGCGTCAGCCGCATAGGCATGCGGCCAAAGCCCGAGCGGGTCCGGCCCGTTGAGTTTTCCTGGCAAAGGTCTCGCGGCAATGCTTTGACATAGCGCATTGCCCGCACGGCCGGAGACTTGAGGTCTCGTGCTGACGACCGTGCGGCGAGGCTACTCCCCTTTGACGGGTAGTGGCGGGAACATAGTTGTGCCGGCGGGCGCGGTCAAGCCGAGCGCAGACGCGACTTTGGGTGAGGGGGACCCTCGGCAGTCGGACGTCGGCAGTCGCAAAATTCGATCCCTACGACTGCCGAAGCCCGACTGCCGGACATTCCTCGTCAGCGGTGAATGCGGCTGATCTTCGAGCCTTCGAGGGTCAGATTGTACATCAGCCCCTTGTTGTCGAAGATGAAGCCGACGATGGGACTGGCGATCCGGCTGGTGTCGATGGAGCCGCCGGCGCCGACCGTGACGATGGCAACCGAGGCGTCCACGCCCACCTTCCAGCCCCGGGTCCGCCGGAAGCTGTCGAGCGCCTCGGGCGTCATGAACACGATGACGACCGAGCGGGCCTGCGCGCCCAGCTGGAAGCCGATCGAGGCGGAGACGAGGTTGTAGTAGTCCATGGTGCGCTGGCGCGTGAGCAGCGCGCCCTCCCCGTACTCGCCGCCGATGCCGACGCCGGCCTTGATGACCGTCGGGAATACGAGGACCGCGGCGGACTTGTTCACGAGCTCGCGAGAGCCGTGCACCCGGTGGAAGAACTCCTCCATCGTGGCGCGGACCTCGATGTCGATTTGCCGCGCCGATTTCGCCTCGACCCTGGGAGCGGACGCGCCGCCCAGTCCGACGAGAAGCGCCAAGCCAAGCGCCAGTCCCTGGAGTGCTTTCATGGTGTCCCCCTTTGTGCCCGGAATCACACAAGCAAATCAGCCATGTAAGGCGAGAATCGGGCCGGCGGGCGGCCGGCGCCACGACAGCCACGCCGCGGGCAAGGCCTGTCACGACGAGCGCTGAGCCCGGATGGCGACCGCGCTGACCCTTACGGCAGTCCGCCAGGCGCAGCGCACCTGTTCGCTAACACCAGCGACGAGAGCAATCCCCGAGAGCCGTAAGCTTCATGCCGGCGGCCAGCGTATATGCCGCCGCGCTGGGCGGGCCGGAGGGGCGTGGCCGCTCTCTGTCCATGGTTACCAACGGATTGAGTCCTTGGTTGCCAACGGATTGACGTTGGTAATTATCGCGGGCGTGCCGCTCAAAGAGCCAAATGACCGAGGAGAAAGTTATCATGCGGGCGATCGTTGTGACGGACCAAGCTGCGGGAACGGCCGGGATGACGTTGGCGGAGCGGCCCGAGCCGCAGGCAGCGATAAACGACGTCGTCGTTCAGGTCCATGCGTCGGGATTCGTCCCGACTGAGCTGGCGTGGCCCTCGACCTGGGCCGATCGCCTCGGCCGTGACCGCACACCGTCGATTCCCGGGCATGAGCTAGCCGGAGTGGTCAGCGCTCTCGGCTACGGCACGACGGGGCTGTCGGTGGGACAGCGGGTGTTCGGCCTCACCGACTGGCATAGCGACGGCACCCTGGCGGAGTATGTGGCCGTCGAGGCACGCAACCTCGCGCCGCTGCCAGGCGACGTCGACTTCACGGTGGGCGCGAGCCTGCCGATCTCGGGCCTGACCGCGTGGCAGGGACTGTTCGTGCACGGCCGCCTTCGGGCGGGGCAGAGTGTCCTTGCGCACGGCGCGGCCGGCGCAGTCGGGTCGATGGTGACGCAGCTCGCACGAGAGGCCGGCGCCTACGTCATCGGCACCGGACGCGCCGCCGACCGTCAAATGGCGCTCGACTTCGGCGCGCAAGAGCTCGTCGACCTCGACAACGACACCCTGGAAGACGTCGGCGAAGTCGATCTGGTGTTCGATGTCATCGGCGGCGACATCGGGAAGCGGTCCGCAGGCCTGATTCGAGCCGGAGGAACACTGGTGTCCATCGTCGGCCCGACCGAGGCGCGGCCGGCCGACGGCCTGGCGGTCGACTTCGTTGTCGAGTCCGATCGCGCCCAACTGCGTCTGATCGTCCAGCGGGTGCGTGACGGACGACTGCGGACGAACATCGGCAACATCGCGACCCTCGATGACGCCATCGCGGCCTTCAACCGGACCGAGCGACGTAAGGGGAAGACAATCATCCGCGTTCGTCCGTGAGCCACACGCGCCGACGAAAACCGACGTGCCGCACTCCGGCCCGAGTGTTGGTCTGGCCGGGAAACGTTGCTCACGGTACGATCCGCTCCTCGCGGAAGCGGGTGAGGAGGCGGACGAACGTCGCCTCGGAATCGACTACGTCGTGGAAGCCGAAGCGGCGCGACTTGGTCACATCCGACATCACGTCCCAGTCGCAGCCGAACACGTAGTCTGCGAACGGCCAGGCCACCAGCTGGTCCCAGTCGAACGGCTTCAGGCCGTGCTTCTCGGTCATGGCGCGCCACAGGGAGCCCATGCCGGCCATGTGCTGGGTGAGGCTGACGGTCTGCGGCTCGCCTGCGGGCATCTCGAACACCTCAGCGATCCTGGGCCACAGGTTGCGCCAGCGGAAATAGTCGCCGTTGGTGATGTTGAAGGCCTCGAGCCCGCAGCGCGGCTCCGTCGCCGCCCACAGCGCCGCCGCGGCAAAGTGCGAGGACTCCGTCACCTGATAGATCGCATGGTAGGCACCGGCCTTGCCCGGGAAGCGCAGAGGCAGGCCCAGCTCCCTGGAGATCGCCGCATAGACGGCAATCGCCGGCAGAATGCTCATCGCCGTGCCGGGCGCGAAACCGCACAAGGTCTGCGGTCTCAGCTCGACCCAGTCCCAAGGCTTGCCCCGCTGGAAGGCCGTGAGCCAGTCGATCTGGTCGAAGTAGTAGTCGGGCGGGAGGTGGCGCGGGTCGCTCTCGCGCGCAGGCGTCTTGAACGGCCCCAGGTGCGAGCCGTAATACTTGGTGCCGGTGACCAGAACGACGCGGGCGAGCGCCGGTGAGGCGCCGTCGACGGCCGTCACCGCATTGACGAGCATGTCGCGGTTGGGCGCGATGTTGGAGGCATAGCCTGCGGCGGCGCCTTCGGAGGGCTGGAACGCCGCGTAGAAGACGTGGGTTGCATCTTTGAGGTGGTTGCGGTGCACGCCCAGGGCGTCCGCGTCCAGCACATCGACCGAGAGGTGGCGATAGCGCGGCGTGCTCGGCGCGTCGCGGCGGGAGAGGCCGATGACCGACCACCCCTCCTCCGCGAGCAGGCGCTCTACGATGTAACGCCCGATGACGCCCAGCGCACCGACAACGACCGCCAGCTTCTGCTGCGCCATCTCCCCGCCTCCCGCCGCTCGAGCCTACGACAATATACGCAAGCTCATTGCCACGGCGGATGCCTGAGGTCGAGGGGAGGGGTACGGGCGGGGTCGCCGCTCGGCACGACCCCGCAGGAAATGCGCCGGCTCAATGCGCCGGCGGGAATACCGGCTGGGCACCGTCGGGCTTGAGCTCGGCTGCCATGCAGCCTTTGACGCCCATGCCCCATTTGACCTGCACGATCTGCTGCGGGCGCAGCTCCGTGAAGCCGAAACGGCGCAGCGTCTCCATGTGCACGAAGATGTCGGGTGTGCCTTCGCCGCGCGTCAGGAAGCCGAAGCCGCGCACGCGGTTGAACCACTTGACCATGGCCCGCTCCCAGTCGCTCTCCGACTGCACCACAACGTGGGTGCGCTGCGGCAGCTGGGAGGGATGGATGGCCGTGCTCTCGTCCATGCTGAGCACGCGGAACGCCTGCAGCCCCCTCGGACGGTTCAGAACCTGGCAATGGACGCGGGCGCCCTCGTAGGCCGTCTGATAGCCGCCGGCCCTGAGGCAGGTGACGTGCAGCAGCACGTCCGGGAGCCCGTTGTCAGGAACGATGAACCCGTATCCCTTGGAAATGTCGAACCACTTGATGGTCCCCGCGATCTCGAAGACCTCGAGCCCCCCGGTCGGATCGACGCCAGTAGCCTCTGCCCCCTGCCGAGGGGGCAATCTGTCATCACCCATAAGCTTACCCCGCTTACTTCGCGCGTGCGGCCGAATTACCCTCTCCGGACCGCGACGCATTTGTACGGCGCGAAACTGCCTCTCCTTACGGGGCTATGTCCAGAGTTTATTGCTGTGCAATGCCCCCAGCTGTGTACCGAACTGGTACACGTTGCGTTGGCTTCACCAGTTAACACGTTGTTAAATATAGAGATAAACAGCAGTCAGAACCCACTGGTTCATTTGCGCCGGTTGTATCATTTCGGCATCATGCTGTCGTCATGTTGTAAGCGGAACCAGTGCTGTTGATAACTGGCGCGGGTTATCAACACCCTCTGATTCGCAGAAATGCCGGGGATTTTATTCACAGCAACGGCGCCGAATTCGATTCGTATTGCCGTGGCAACGCTTAGGCGCGCAATCCTCACATTCCCGTGCGGGGGTTATCCGCAGGTTGTCCAGCGCCCGCCTGCCGCTATGATCGCGGCGAGGCGCGGAGGCTGTTGCCTGTGCACACCCACTATCAGACATAGATGCAAACAAGTCCAAAAGGAGGCGACGCGTGCGCTATCTGCACACCATGGTTCGCATCACCGACATCGACAAGAGCCTCGACTTCTACTGCAACAGGCTCGGCATGCGCGAGGTGCGCCGCACCGAGAGCGAGGCGGGGCGCTACACCCTGATCTTCCTGGCGGCGCCCGAGGATTCCGGCCGTGCCACGGCCGAGCGGGCACCGCTGCTGGAGCTCACCTACAACTGGGACCCGGAGGCCTACGGCGAGGGCCGCAACTTCGGGCACTTGGCGTTCGAGGTCGACGACATCTACGCCACCTGCGCGCGCCTGTCGCAGGCCGGCGTCACCATCAATCGCCCGCCGCGCGACGGCCGCATGGCCTTCATCCGCTCGCCCGACAACATCTCCATCGAGCTTCTGCAGAAGGGCGAGTCGAAGCCCAAGCAGGAGCCCTGGGCGTCCATGCCCAACACGGGCAAGTGGTGAGGATAGGTTCTCGGCTCGGATCTGAGCCCTCTTTGCTTTCTTGTACGCGCCCGGCGCTGCAGCCGTGCCGGCCCCTGGCGGGCCATTGCACGATCGGCTCGCTGGCGCCATCGAGCGCACCGTGCGGTCCAGCACCGCCGTACCGCCGGCCGGTTTGGAAGGGTGGGCCCGCTACTCCAGACCCACAGCGTTGCGGTCGTGCCAGGCTTGCGCGGCCAGCTGCGCCTTGGCCCGGTCCGCCTGGGACAGGCCGGCGAGCAGCTTGTCGAGCGCCGCGTCCTCGATGCCTCCGGCGCGGGCGATGAAGTTCCATTTCGCGGCCTCGACCAGGCTCTTGCCCACCCCGGCCCCGTGCGCGTAGCAGCGCGCCAGCCGGTTCTGCGCCGTCGCGATTCCCTTCTCGGCGGCGCGCCGGAAGTACACCGCTCCGCGTTCCGGGTCCTGTGGCGCGCCGTGGCCGCGGAACAGGATCAGGGCATAGTCGACCTGTGCCTCGGGATGGCCGGCCGCCGCGGCCTTGCCGATCCATTTGGCGGCCTCGAAGGCGTTGGGGTCGACGCCGGTTCCAGTTGCATACATGGTGCCGAGATCGTACTGCGCCGCCGCCACGCCCGATTCAGCGGCAAAGCGCATGTGCATGAAGGCACGGTAGGGGTTCTCGGGCTTGCCTTCGCCCTTCAGGAACAGGAGTGCCAGGTTGTAGTTCGCCAGTGCGTGCCTGCGCGCTGCGGCGGCCTCGAATTGGCGCGCCGCCTCCGTACGGTCCTTGTCCACGCCCTTGCCCTCCGCCAGCATCAGGGCATAGGCGAACATGGCCTCCGGGTCGCCCAGCTTGGCCCCGCGCTCGTACCACTGGGCGGCGAGCGGCGCGTTCGGCGTGATGCCGTGCCCCTCCGCATAGATGCGCCCGACCAAGGTGTGGGCCTGCGGCTCGCCGTTCTCGGCGGCCTTGAGGGCAAGCTCGAGCGCGGTCAGGTAGAGGCCCTGCTCGAAGGCCTCGTAGGCGGCGTCGTCGGCCCTGGCCGGCGTCTTGGCCGGAGCGCTCGCCTTCTTCGTCGGCGGCTGAACGGCCGGCGCTTTCTTGTCCTCGGGCCCGGGCGTGGTCCTGATGACCTTGGCCGGGGCCCATGCCTTGTCGGGCGCGGCCGGTGTCTTTTTCTTGTCCTTGGTCTTGTCGAGCGGCGCGGCGGGTCCGTCGACCCGGCTCTGCCATGAGCTCGTCTCGGCGCCGGCGAGCCCCGCCGCCGCCACAAGCAGCGCCGCCGATCCCAGAAGCCCCCACCCGATGAGCTTGCCCATGCTACGGCTCCTCGAGAAATCGTCTCGCGTTCAAGAAGGCGTCCCGCCCGTCCGGACGGCGGCGGCAATGTCGCGCACCATATCGCGCGTGGCGGCCGGTGACAGTGCCGAGGTCAGCGTAACGGCAACAAAATCCGCTCCGCGCGCGGCGAGAGCCCCGGCCTCGGCGGCGTTGTCCACATCGAAGGCGACGCACGGCACCTGGAAGATCTCGGCCCACCAGGAGATCAGCTCCCCGCG
>Ga0209382_10002913_pt1 | contig 24314 bp, 24 predicted proteins | sample SoiMetdeltSBSDD5_FD_187599 | JGI IMG/M metagenome (GOLD analysis project Ga0209382, IMG submission 187599) | Bulk soil microbial communities from a Populus tree surrounding site in Tennessee, USA - Soil MetaG P. deltoides SBSDD5 (SPAdes) (version 2) | ecosystem: Environmental > Terrestrial >...
TCGATCTCGTCCTCTTTGGTCAACAACGGATGCCGCCCCACCTCATCCAGATACAACCGGAACGAGTCCGTGGTCTGAAGCTCGAGCGTCCGCATCCCTGGAGCATCGGGCCCCGGCGGGCCGCCGTCGTCAGGACCAGCACCCGTTTCCTCCCCCAGCCACCTGCAAACCCGGGCTACCTGCCAGCCGCCATCGACGTCCGCCCGGCTGCCGCCGGAGCGGCTGAGGCCCTCGCGAGACCGGCAGGGCGCCACCGGTCTCGCTCCGCGGTCACTGGACCTGGAGCTCGAACAGCTTGAGGCCGGACTCCTCGAGCTCGACCTCGAACACCCCGGGGACGTTGGCGGTGAAGTCGATGACGGCGGGCTTGCCCGGGGCCACGTCCCCCTTGAGGTCGTAGCCGTGCACGTGGACCTCTTCGGCGCGGTCGGCCTCGACCTGGACCCGCACCTTCTGCCCGAGGTCGATCCTGACCCGCCGGCTGGCCGTCTCCACCTGGTTGCCGGTCACCTTGGCCTCGACGACGACCCCGGAGAACCCGGCGGTGGTCGACGCCGCCTCGGTGCTGGAGGTCGCCCCCCCGGCGCTGGTGGAGACGGCCGCAGTGGCGGCCACGGTGGTCGCGGCCGCCCCAGCGCCCTCGTCGCCTCCGCCGCAGCCGCCCAGCAGGCAGCAGACGGCCAGCACCCCCAGCACAAGCCGGCGCGAGCGGATCACGAGGGCCTCCTTGTCATCGGTGGGTTACGGCTCCCTGGGGACGATGATCCACAGGACCAGGTAGATGACCAGGCCGGACCCGCCGAGCACGGCGAGGACGACGAAGAGCACCCGGATCAGGGTCGCGTCGATGTTGAAGTACTGGGCCAGACCGCCGCACACCCCGGCCAGCTGGCGGTTGGTCCGGCTGCGGTACAGCTTTCGGGTTGAGTCCATGGCGCCGCCTTTCGCGAGTCGCACCTGCAACCAGATGACCGTGGTCGCGAGCCTACTGATTGCCGAGACCTCAGGAAACCGCTGGGGGCGCCGCTCACGAGACGACCGGCGCGCGGGCCGGCCGGAGGCCCAGCCGGCCCGGTGGCCCGGGTCAGACCTCGCGGAGGGCCGGGATGGCCGTGGCCAGGGTGGACAGCGCCTCCGTGGTCCACGGGGCGGAGGCGATGACCACCATGTGCTCGATCCCCAGGGCGGCGGCGGCCTGGCAGCGGCGGGTGAAGTCGTCGCTGGACTCGCCGGCCTCCAGGCGGGTGCTGAGCGTCTTCTCGATCGCCTCGTCGGCGCGGCCGACCTCCTCGCAGTGGCGGGCCAGGACGGCCAGCTTGTGCCGGACGGTGCGGCCGCCGTCGGGGATGTCGAACAGGTTGCAGGCGTCCGCGTATTGGGCGACCAGGCGCAGGGTCTTCCGCTCGCCGGCGCCGCCGATCAGGATCGGCGGGTGGGGGTGGCTCACCGGGGCGGGGCTGCCCTGCGGCCGCCCGAGCCGGTAGTGCCGGCCCTCGAACGGGGTCTCGTCCCCCGCCCACATCCGGTTGGCGATCTGGAGCGTCTCCTCGAGCCGCTCGTAGCGTTCGGCGGTCGGAGGGAACGGCAGCCCCATGTCCGACGCCTCGCCGCCGTGGTGGCCGACTCCGATCCCGAGCCAGGCCCGCCCGCCGGTCAGCACGTCCAGGGTGGTGACGGCCTTCACCAGCAGCGCCGGCGGCCGGAAGGTCACGCCGGTGACCATGGTGCCGAGCCGCACCCGCTCGGTCCGCGCGGCCAGGAAGCCCAGGGTGGTGTAGGCCTCCAGCATCTCGGTGTCGCCGGCGGGGGCGGTCGGGTCGGCCTGGATGAGGTGGTCGACCACCCACACGGTGTCCACGCCGGCCCGGTCGGCGGCCTCGACCACCGGGCCCAGGCCGGGCCCGGGGCCGTCGGGCCACGAGAGGTTGGTCAGGCTGATGCTGACGCGCATCGGCTCAGCCCCCGGTCGGCGGGGCGCTCTGCAGCGGCCCGATGTGGACGCTGGCGACCAGCCAGCGGTCGGCCGGGCGCACGGCGACCAGCGTGAGCCGGAACCGCCCGGAGTTGTCGCCGCCCCGGAAGCTGGTCTCCTGGGCGTCGACGCCGACCACCACCGCGGAGCCGCCGTGCTCGTGCACCTGCGGGTCCTCCACCGTGAACCGCCGGTTCTCCAGGCCGTTGCCGAAGCGCTCGAGCCACTGCTCGCGGGTCAGGACGAAGCCCAGCGGGCCCACGCCGACGAAGCCGCCGGCCAGCAGGCCGTCGAGCAGCCCGGCGTCGTTCCGCTGCTCGGCCGCGGCCCAGCGGCGCACCAGGTCGAGGACGTCGTTCGTTGCCGTCATGCAGCCTCCTCACGTTGTTGCTGTCGCCCCAAGTATAGGGTAAGTATAAGTTTGGTGCTACCGTGAGTTGCTTTGCGGCGGCGGAGTATTGTCGAGAACCCGCCGCCGGCGCCGACCACCCCATGAACGGGCCGACGGCGGCCCGGCGACCGCGAAGGAGCGCAGCCCCATGGACACCGTGACCTCCCGCGACGGCACCACCCTGGCCTACGACCGCCTCGGCGACGGCCCGCCGGTCGTGCTGGTCAGCGGCGGCTCCACCGACCGCAGCGCCAACGCCGGCCTGGCCGCCGAGCTGGCCGACGCCCACAGCGTCTACAACTACGACCGCCGCGGCCGCGGCGACAGCGGCGACACCCCGCCGTACGCCATCGAGCGCGAGGTCGAGGACATCGCCGCCGTGATCGAGGCCGCCGGCGGGTCGGCGCACCTGTACGGCACCTCCTCGGGGGCCGGGCTGGCCATGCACGCCGCCGCCGCCGGCCTGCCGGTCGTCAAGCTGGCCCTGTGGGAGCCGCCCTACAACGTCAACGGCCGACCCGACCTGCCCGCCGACACGGCCAGCGTCTACCGCGAGCTGGTCGAGGCCGGCCGCCGCGGCGACGCCGCCGAGTACTTCATGGCCAAGGTCGTGGGCATGCCGCCGGAGTTCGTGGCCCAGGCCCGCCAGGCCCCCTGGTGGGCCCAGCAGGAGGCCATCGCCCACACCCTGGCCTACGACGCCACCATCATGGGCGACTACACCCTGCCGGTCGACATCGCCAAGGCGATCACCGTCCCGACCCTGCTGATCGTCGGCGGGGCCAGCTTCGGCTTCATGGGCGAGACCGCCGACGCCCTGGCCGAGCTGATCCCCAACGCCCAGCGGGCCACCGTCGAGGGCCAGGCCCACAACGTCGACCCGGCCGCCCTGGCCCCCGTGCTCGAGCGGTTCTTCGCCGCCTGAGCGGGCCCGGCGTCCGGGAAGACCTGGCGAACACCGGGTGAGGTGCACCATGAGCAAGCTGGTTGTCCTGGAGTACGTGTCCCTGGACGGCGTCATCCAAGCCCCCGGCCACGCCGGCGAGGACCCGTCCGGCGGGTTCGCCCGCGGCGGCTGGAGCGGCCCGTTCATCAGCCAACACCCCCACTTCGTGGCCGAGTCGTTCGCCGCCGCCGACGGGTTCCTGTTCGGGCGGCTGACCTACGAGATCTTCGCCGCCTACTGGCCCACCGTCACCGACCCCGGCGACCCGGTCGCCCGGACCCTCAACACCCTGCCCAAGTACGTCGCCTCGGCTTCGCCGCTGGAGCCCGCCTGGGCCGGCACCACCGTCCTGGACGGCGACGTCGCCGGCCGGGTGGCCGGGCTGAAGGCCCGGACCGGGCGGGAGCTGCTGGTCGTCGGGAGCGGCCAGCTGGCCCAGGGGCTGGCCGACCACGGCCTGGTCGACGAGTACCGGCTGCTGGTCCACCCGATCGTGGTCGGCTCGGGCAAGAAGCTGTTCCGCGACGGGGCCGACCTGACCCCGATGCGGCTGGTCGAGGCCAGGGTCGGCAGCGGCGGCCTGGTGCTCCTCACCTACGCGGTAGCCTTCCCCCGACCTCGCCGGACCCGATCGGAGGGATGACCGCTGGACACCGGGCGGATCGTGCTGCGCAACGCCGCCGTGCTCGACCCCGAGGCCGGCTCGCTGGCCGAGGGGCAGGCGGTGGTCGTGGAGGACGGGACGGTCGTGGAGGTGGGGGCGACCACGGCCGTCCGGGCCGGCGACGCCACCGCCCTCGACGTCCGGGGCATGACCGTGGCCCCGGGGCTGATCGACGCGCATGTGCACGTCAACGCGGCCACCGCCGACCTGGGGGCGCTGGAGGAGTGGTCGCCGTCCTATGTCACCGCGCACGCGGCCGGGATCCTGCGGGGGATGCTGGACCGGGGGTTCACCTGCGTGCGCGACGTGGCCGGGGCCGACCACGGGATCGCGGCCGCGGTCTCCGAGGGGCTGCTGCCGGGACCCCGGGTGATCTTCGGGGGCAAGGCGCTGTCCCAGACCGGCGGGCACGGCGACGCCCGCGGGCCGGGGCGGGCCGTGCTCGACCAGCACCCCTGCTGCCCGACCCTCACCGTGGTCGCCGACGGGGTCCCCGAGGTCCGCAGGGCGGCGAGGGAGCAGCTGCGGCGCGGGGCCCACCACGTCAAGGTGATGCTGTCGGGCGGGATCGCCTCCCCCACCGACCGGATCGACTCGACCCAGTACTCGATGGAGGAGCTGCGGGCGGTCGTCGAGGAGGCGCGGGCGGCCAACCGCTACGTCACCGGGCACGCCTACACCGCGGCCGCGGTCAACCGGGGGCTGGAGGCGGGCGTCGGCTGCATCGAGCACGGCAACCTGATGGACGCCTCGTCGGTCGCGCTGTTCAAGCGGACCGGGGCCTTCTACGTGCCCACCCTGGCCACCTACGCCGCCCTGGCCGAGGAGGGACTGGAGCACGGCATGCCCGCCGACCAGCACGCCAAGGTGTTCGAGGTGCTCGACGCCGGCCTGGGCGCCCTGGAGCTGGCCCACCGGGCGGGGCTGCCGATCGCCTATGGGACCGACCTGCTCGGCGGGATGCACCGGCGCCAGCTCACCGAATTCAGCCTCCGCGCCCAGGTCCAGCCGGCCGCCGACGTGCTCCGCTCGGCGACCACGGTGGCGGCCCGCCTGGTCGGGCTCGAGGGCCGGGTCGGGGTGGTCGCCCCCGGCGCCTCGGCCGACCTGCTGGTGGTCGACGGCAACCCCCTGGAGCGCCTGGAGGTGCTGACCGACCCCGCCCGCCACCTGCGCCTGGTCATGGCCGCCGGCAGGGTCCACCGCAACGACCTGGCCTGAGCGCGCTCTAGTCGAACAGGGACGGCTGGGCGTCCTGGCCGTGGCCCGAGGCGGCCCAGCGGGCGGCGTGGAGGTCGACGGCGACGCCGGAGGGGGCGATCGGGGTGCCCTCGTCGCGGAGGAGGCCGAGCTGGCGGTCCAGCAGGTGGGGCGGGGGCGTCCCGTCGGCCCGCAGGACCCGCCACCAGGGGACGCCCTCCTGCTCGCCGTGGCGCAGCAGGACCTGGCCGACGTCGCGGGCGGTGGCGTCGATCTCGGCCAGGGCGGCCACGTCACCGTAGGTCAGGACCCGGCCCGGGGGGATCCTCCTGATCACGGCCAGCACCTTGGCCGCCAGGTCGTCCACTACCGGCCGCCCTTGGCGGCCCGCTTGGCCGCCTGCTTGAAGGCGCGCACCTCGGCCAGGGTCTCGGCGTCGGTGACGTCGGCGGCCGACCGCCGGGACCCGTCCTCGCCGTAGGGGCCGGCCACCTCCCGCCAGCCGTCGGGCCGGACCCCGAGCTGCTTGCCCAGCAGGGCGACGAAGATCCGCGCCTTCTGCTCGCCGAAGCCGGGCAGGGCGCGCAGGCGGGCCAGCAGCTCCCTGCCGGTCCCGGCGGTCCGCCACAGGGCGGCCGCGTCCCCGCCGTACTGCTCGACCACCACGCGGCACAGCGCCTGGACCCGCACGGCCATCGCGGCCGGGTAGCGGTGCAGGGCCGGCGGGCCGGCCATCAGCTTCACGAACGCCTCCGGGTCGTAGTCGGCGATCTCGGCGGCGTCCAGCGAGGTCCGCTCCATCCGCTGGGCCAGCCGCCAGGGCGCCCGGAACGCCCACTCCAGCGGGAACTGCTGGTCGAGCAGCATGCCCATGAGCAGGGCCGTCGGGTCGTTGGTGAGCAGCGCGTCGGCGTCCGGGTCCTGGGCGAGACAGAGGTCTGGTGCCATCCGACGAGGCTATCAGGGAGATGCCTTCGGTGGCTCCGCGGGAGGGCTCGCGGTTCCAGCTGCCGGCTGGGCCGTTGCCGGCTGGACGGCCACGCCGACCTGGCGGTCTCCCCGGGGCAGGGCGCTGGGGCGGTTGTCGCGGATCCACAGGTCGATGCGGGCCCACCACTCGTACAGCCAGTCGGCCTGGGCCTCATGGCCCTCCGGGATCTCGGCGGCGGGCACGCGCCACCAGCGGGCCTTCAGGACCTGCTCCATGGGCAGGGCGCGCCAGACGTCGCCGATGGTGATGACGTGCTCAAGGCCGGTGTGGGCGACGAAGACCACGTCGGCGGTGGGGGCGGCCGCGATCGCGGCCAGGGCCCCGCCCGGCTTGGGTGGCAGCAGGTACTCCATGGCCCTGGCCTTGGCCGCCTCCTTGGCCAGGCGGCGCTCCTCCAGCAGCCGGATGGCCCGCACCCGCCGCCGCGGGGTGAAGTTGGCCCCTTCGGGGAAGATCACCAGCGCCCCGGTCGGGCCCAGGCCCGCGGCCAGCCGCTCGATCTCCTTGATGACCAGGTTGCCTGGCCCGCGGTGGGGCGGGACGAAGGCGTTGGGCAGGCGGTTGATGACCACGTCCAGGCCGGGGTCGAACTGGAGGGCGGCCTTCATGACGATCCGCGGCTTGCGCTGGTAGCGGCTGAGCAGGTAGTGGACGAGCAGGAACGAGTCGCCGGGGCCGGCGTGGCGGCTGAGCACGATCACCGGGCGGGTCAGGCGGGCCCTGGCCTCCGCGGGGGTCAGCTCCGGCTCCTCGATCTCGATGCGCAGCCGGAAGGCGTGGGTGGCCACGTCGAACAGGGTCTGGAGGAACCAGCGCATCAGGGCGTAGTGGCGTGCCTGGAACTGCTCGGTGGCCAGCCGGCCGCCGAAGCCGCTGGCCACCCAGAGGGCGAGGCAGGCGAACAGGGCCACCGACTCCATGGCCAGCCAGGCCAGCCCGAAGTAGAGCAGCCGCAGCGCCCGCCAGCGGCCGGGCAGCAGCGGCGAGGCGGCCGCGGCCAGGATGAGCAGGAACGGCAGCCCGGTCAGCAGGGCGATGGTGATGACCAGGACCAGCGGGGCCAGCACCAGCCGGCGGACGATCCGCGGGGGCAGCATGCCCTCACCCGGTCCCGGTGGTCTGCTCGGCCCCGGCCAGGTAGGCGGCCGATGCCTCGTACGCCCGGCGGATGTGCTCGTCGACCCGGGAGGCGTCGCGGTAGCGGAGCTGGGACAGGTCGACCCCGGGCGGGCCCTCGGCGCCGGCCGGCAGGAGGTGGACGGTCACCCCCGGCGGGACCGCGGCCATGTCCTCGGTGAACCGGTAGCGGCGGGCGATCTCGAAGGCGACCAGGCCGACCTCCCAGGGACGGGTCGGCACCTGCAGGGGCCGCTCGATGCGGCCGACGTGGAGCACGTACACGGTCCTGGCCCCCAGCTCCAGGGCGCGGCCGACGGGGATGCTGTGGACCAGGCCGCCGTCGAAGAAGTGCTCGTCGCCCACCCGGACCGGCGGCAGCAGCCCGGGCACGGCCGCCGAGGCCAGCACCGCCGGGACGATCGGCCCGGCGGTGAACCAGCGGGCGGCGGCCCGCTCGATGCTGGCGGCCACGCACTGGAAGGGCAGGGCCAGCTCCTCGATGCGGCGCACCGGCAGCCGCTCCAGCAGCTGGCGCAGGGGCTCGTTGGAGTGCAGGTGGGTGCCGGAGCGGGCCAGGGTCCGGACCCGCCCGAACAGCGAGCCGCCGAACGCCTCGGCGGCCACGCCCTCGCGCCACACCGCCGCCAGCTCGGCCACCGCCGCCCCCGGGTCCCGATGGGCGGCCACGAACACCCCGTTGAGCGCCCCCACCGAGGTCCCCAGCACCAGGTCGGGCCGCACCCCGGCCTCGGCCAGCGCCTGGAGCATCCCCACCTCGTGGGCCCCCAGCACCCCCCCACCCCCGAGCACGAAGGCAACCCCGTGCCCCCGCCCGTCGTCTTCCGCCACTGGCCCTCCCTCCTACCCGGGCGTGTCGAATGAGTCGAGCAGACGGACCCTGGTGCCTGCCAGACCTGGATCCCATGATGCTCCACCCTGCTCCCGGTCGGACCTTCGCGGGCAGGCATAGGATGCTTGGTGCATGTCGGACTCGGGAAGGTGGTGGGTCGTGCGGCGGTATCTGGTGGTTGCCAACCAGACGCTCGGGGGGGAGGAGCTCTGGGACGCGATCCGGGAGCGGATGGCGGGCGGCGACAGCCACTTCCACCTGCTGGTACCGGCGACGCCGGCGGGGCAGCTCGACCCGGGGTTCACCGCGGCCGCGGTCGAGGGGGGCCAGGGGGAGGCCGTGGGGCCCGAGGGGCTGGACCGCAGGACGGCCCGGCAGCTGCTGGAGGACGAGCTGGACGAGGCCGACCCCAGGGACCTGGGCGAGGACCTGGGGCGGCGGCTGGCCCGGGAGCGGATGCGCTCCCAGCTGGACCGGATGCGGGAGCTGGGGGCCAGCGTCAGCGGCGAGATCGGGGTCGCCGACCCGGTCGACGCGGTCCGGGTGGTGCTGCACCGCTGGGAGTTCGACGAGGTGATCCTGTCCACCCTGCCGGGGCGGCGGTCGCGCTGGCTGGCCGCCGACCTGCCGACCAAGATCCGCCGCGGGTTCAAGCTGTCGGTGACCCAGATCACCGGGGCGACCGCGGCCAAGCGCTGAACCGAGCAACCGGGAGAGAACCGCATGGCGAGCAGGACGGTCACCGGGGACCGGGCCAGGATCGGCGCCCGCACCCTGCGCAAGGACCGATGGTGGCTCCAGCCGCTGGTCACCGTCACCGTGCTGACCGGCTTCGTCGTCTACGGCACCTGGGTCGCCTTCGCCAACCGCGACTACTTCGCCGACCCGTACCTGTCCCCGTTCTACTCGCCGTGCCTGGCCAAGAGCTGCGAGGAGCCGACCTGGGCGATCGTCGGCAGCTGGTGGCCCCTGTCCCCCGCCCTGCTGGTGCTGCCGTTCCCGCTGGGGTTCCGGCTGACCTGCTACTACTACCGCAAGGCCTACTACCGGTCGTTCTGGTGGGCGCCGCCGGCCTGCGCCGTCCCCGACGCCCGGCCCCGCTACACCGGCGAGACCCGCTTCCCCCTCATCCTCCAGAACATCCACCGCTACTTCTTCTACCTGGCCCTGCCGTTCCCCATCATCCTGGGCTGGGACGCGCTGCGGGCGTTCCATTTCCCCGAGGGATGGGGCATCGGCCTCGGCACCGTGATCCTGCTGGTCAACGCCGTCTTCCTGGCCCTGTACACGATCTCCTGCCACTCCTGCCGGCACCTGTGCGGTGGCATGCTCAACACCTTCTCCCAGCACCCGGTGCGGTACTGGATGTGGCGAAAGGTGTCGGTCCTCAACGCCCGCCACACGCCACTGGCCTGGATCAGCCTGGTCACCGTGGCCCTCGCCGACCTGTACGTCCGACTGGTCGCGACCGGCACCATCAGCGACCCGAGGTGGTTGTTCTAGCCCATGACCGAGCACGAGACCCACGACTTCGACGTCGTCGTCATCGGGGCCGGCGGCGCCGGCCTGCGGGCCGCCATCGAGGCCCACGACCGGGGGGCCCGGACCGCCCTGGTCTGCAAGTCCCTCCTGGGCAAGGCGCACACGGTCATGGCCGAGGGCGGCATCGCCGCCGCCATGGGCAACGTCTACCCCGACGACAGCTGGCGGGTGCACTTCCGCGACACCATGCGCGGCGGCAAGATGCTCAACAGCTGGCGGATGGCCCAGCTCCACGCCCAGGAGGCCCCCGACCGGGTCTACGAGCTGGAGGATTGGGGGGCGCTGTTCGACCGCACCGACGACGGCCGCATCCTCCAGCGCGACTTCGGCGGCCACCGCTTCGCCCGCCTGGCCCACGTCGGCGACCGCACCGGCCTGGAGATGATCCGGACCCTCCAGCACCGGGCCGTGGCCCTGGGCATCGACGTGTTCATGGAGTGCACGGTGACGCGGCTGCTCACCGACGAGGGCCGCATCGCCGGGGCCGTGGCCTACTGGCGCGAGTCGGGCCGGCTGATCGTGTTCCGGGCCAAGGCGGTGGTCCTGGCCACCGGCGGGATCGGCAAGGCCTGGAAGGTCACCTCCAACTCCTGGGAGTACACCGGCGACGGCCAAGCCCTGGCCCTGTGGGCCGGGGCCGACCTGGTCGACATGGAGTTCGTCCAGTTCCACCCCACCGGCATGGTCTGGCCGCCGTCGGTCCGCGGCATCCTGGTCACCGAGGGGGTGCGCGGCGACGGCGGGGTGCTGCGCAACGCCGAGGGCCGGCGGTTCATGTTCGACTACATCCCCGAGATGTTCCGGTCCGAGACGGCCGAGACCGAGGACGAGGCCGACCGCTGGTACGACGACCGCCAGAACAACCGTCGCACCCCCGACCTGCTCCCCCGCGACGAGGTCGCCCGGGCCATCAACACCGAGGTCAAGGAGGGCCGGGGCACCCCCCACGGCGGGGTCTTCCTCGACATCGCCTCGCGCAAGCCGGCCGACTACATCCAGCGCCGCCTGCCGTCGATGTACCACCAGTTCAAGGAGCTGGCCGACGTCGACATCACCAGGGAGCCGATGGAGGTCGGCCCGACCTGCCACTACGTGATGGGCGGGATCCGGGTCGACCCCGACACCCAGGCGGCCACCGTGCCCGGGCTGTTCTCGGCCGGCGAGGCCGCCGGGGGCATGCACGGGGCCAACCGGCTCGGCGGCAACTCCCTGTCCGACCTGCTGGTGTTCGGCCTGCGGGCCGGCCGCTACGCCGCCGAGCACGCGGCCACCGTGGCCGACCGGCTGGCCGTCGACCCCGACCAGGTCGAGGCGGCCGAGCGCGAGGCCCTGGCCCCGTTCGAGCGGGCCGACGGCGGCGTCAACCCCTACACCGTCCAGCAGGAGCTCCAGGACTGCATGCAGGAGCTGGTCGGGATCATCCGCACCGAAGGCGAGCTGAAGAGCGCCCTGGAGCGGATCGCGGCCCTCAAGGAGCGGGCCGGCGAGGTCGGGGTCGAGGGGCACCGGCAGTACAACCCGGGCTGGCACCTGGCCCTGGACCTGCGCTCGCTCTTGACCGTGGCCGAGTGCGTGACCCTGGCCGCCCTGGAGCGCCGCGAGAGCCGCGGCGGCCACACCCGCGACGACTACCCCAAGCCCGACCCGGAGCTGGGCAGGGTCAAGATGGTCGTCCGGGACCGCGAGGGCAAGGTGACCGTGAGCCGGGAGCCGCTGGACGAGATGCCCGAAGATCTACAGACGTTGTTCGAGGAGAAGCCCAGTCCATGACCACCTACGACGTCAACCTCCGGCTGTGGCGCGGCGACCAGGGCGGCGGCGAGCTGCGCGACTACATCGTGGCCTGCGAGGACGGCGAGGTCGTGCTCGACGCCATCCACCGCGTCCAGGCGACCCAGGCCGGCGACCTGGCCGTCCGCTGGAACTGCAAGGCCGGCAAGTGCGGCTCCTGCTCGGCCGAGGTCAACGGCCGCCCGCGCCTGCTCTGCATGACCCGCCTCAGCATCTTCGAGCGCGACGAGCCCATCACCGTCACCCCCCTGCGCACCTTCCCGGTCATCCGCGACCTGGTGACCGACGTGTCGTTCAACTTCGAGATGGCCAAGCGGGTGCCGCCGTTCGCGCCCCGGCCCCGCCAGGCCGACGGCACCTACCGCATGGCCCAGCAGGACATCGACCGGGTGCAGGAGTTCCACAAGTGCATCGAGTGCTTCCTGTGCCAGAACGTCTGCCACGTCATCCGCGACCACGAGGAGAGCAAGCCCAGCTTCGCCGGCCCACGGATGTTCATCCGCTACGCCGAGCTGGAGATGCACCCGCTGGACACCGGCGACCGGCGCGAGCTGCTCAGCCAGCGGATGGGCCTCGGCCTGTGCAACATCACCAAGTGCTGTACCGAGGTCTGCCCCGAGCACATCACCATCACCGACAACGCCATCATCCCCCTGAAGGAGCGGGTGGCCGACACCCGCTACGACCCGATCGCCTGGCTGGGCGGCAAGCTGCGCCGCCGCGGCCGGCACGAGGCCGGGGGCTAGCCGGCCGCCACCGACCCGCCCAGGCGGGCCAGGAGGCCGACGAAGGCGGCCTCGGAGAAGCCGACCGCGAAGGCCACGGCGGCCACGCCGGCGCTGCCGCCGGCCACGGCGACCAGGCCGCCGTCGTCGACCAGGAACGTGAGCACGCCCGCGGCCACGCCGACCACCACCTGGCCGACGAAGAACAGCCAGAACTGGCGGGCCTGGGTGCCGAGGGTGACCTCGTCGCGGAGGCGGAGCAGGCCGCCCAGGGCCGCCCCGGCGGCGCCGGCGGCCGCGGCCGACCACAGCGCCTGGTCGTCGGCGGCCATCCGGGCCACGGCGGCGGCGAAGGCGGCCACGGCGAGCAGCAGGACCAGGATGGTCGGGGTCGCGACCCGCCGCTTGAGCGCCCAGCGGGCCTTGACCATGTGGGCCTGCGACTCCTTGACGCGCATCAGCCGGGCCAGCCGCTGGCGGGTCGCCTCGACCTCCTCGGCCCCCGGCGGCTGGGCCGCCTCCGGGTGGCGGGTGACCCCGCCGGGCAGCAGCGGCGGCAGCTCGTCGCCGTACAGCGACCGCCAGGTGGCGACCGTGCCGGGCTGCTCGTCGTAGACGTCGGCCAGCCGCCCGGCCAGATAGGTCCGGTCGCCCAGCTCGATGAGGAGCCGCTCCAGCTCGAAGCGGCGGCCCAGCAGCAGCTCGAGGGTGAGCGGGACGTCGGTGGGCAGGATGATGCGCTCGCGCAGCTCCTCCAGCCGCCCGTTGACGGCCGCGGCCTGCTCCGGGTCGCCGGTGAGGCCGTGGGCGGCCCGCAGGTGCAGGGCGTCGGCGTCCACCACCAGCCGCAGGAAGATCTGGAGGTTCTTGACGAACTCGGCGTCGCGGGCGTCGGGGCTGCGCAGGCTGGGCTCCTCGCCGGTGTCGCGCCGCCCCCCGGCCAGCAGCCGCTCCAGCAGCCGACGCTGCTCGAGCACGGCCTCGCTGAGGGCGGTGCTGGCCGGCAAGGGACAACCTCCTCCATCGGTGCCGCTCGGCGGGACAGCATAACCGGCGTTGACAGCTCGGGTTGCCTGCCAACAAGATCCGTGCCGGGCGCGCCGCGGGCGCGCGCGAAAGGAGTGCGCCGATGCTGACCGTCGAGGAGCTGCGGGCCGAGGTCGAGGCGGGGCGCATCGACACCGTCCTGCTGGCCATGGCCGACATGCAGGGCCGGCTCCAGGGCAAGCGGCTGGCCGCGACCCACTTCCTGGACGACGTCCTGGAGCACGACGCCGAGGGCTGCAACTACCTGCTGGCCGTCGACGTCGACATGAACACCGTGTCGGGCTACGCGATGAGCTCCTGGGACCGGGGCTACGGCGACTTCGTGTTCAAGCCCGACCTGTCCACCCTGCGCCTGGTCCCCTGGCAGGAGGGCACCGCCCTGGTCATGTGCGACCTGGAATGGGAGGACGGCAGCCCGGTGCTGGCCTCGCCCCGGGGGGTGCTGAGGCGGCAGCTGGAGCGGCTGGCCGAGCGCGGCTGGGTCGCCTACGCCGGCACCGAGCTCGAGTTCATCGTGTTCCGTGACAGCTACGAGGAGGCCTGGGCCAAGGCCTACCGCGGCCTGCGCCCGGCCAACGACTACAACGTCGACTACTCGCTGCTGGGCACGGCCCGGATCGAGCCGCTGCTGCGCCGCATCCGCAACTCCATGGCCGGGGCCGGCCTGCGGGTCGAGTCGGCCAAGGGCGAGTGCAACTACGGCCAGCACGAGATCGCCTTCCGCTACGCCGACGCCCTGGCCACCGCCGACGGGCACGTCATCTACAAGAACGGGGCCAAGGAGATCGCCGCCCAGGACGGCTGCAGCCTGACCTTCATGTCCAAGTACAACGAGCGCGAGGGCAACTCCTGCCACATCCACTTCAGCCTGCGCTCGGCCGACGACGACGCGGCCGTCATGGCCGGCGACCGCCGTCACCACGGCTACTCGGAGCTGATGGAGCAGTTCCTGGCCGGGCAGCTGGCCTGCCTGCGCGAGCTGACCCTGTTCCTGGCCCCCAACGTCAACTCCTACAAGCGGTACGCGGCCGGCAGCTTCGCCCCGACCGCGGTCGCCTGGGGCCACGACAACCGCACCTGCGCCCTGCGGGTGGTCGGCCACGGCCACTCGCTGCGGCTGGAGAACCGGGTCCCGGGGGGCGACGTCAACCCGTACCTGGCCCTGGCCGCGATCATCGCCGCCGGCCTGCACGGGGTCGACAAGGGCCTCCCGCTGGAGGAGGAGTTCACCGGCAACGCCTACCTGGCCGACAAGCCGTCGGTGCCGAGGACCCTGCGCGAGGCCCGCGACCTGTTCGCCGACGGCGAGGTCGCCCGCCAGGCCTTCGGGGCCGACGTGGTCGACCACTACACCAACATGGCCACCGTCGAGCTGGACGCCTTCGACGCCGCCGTCACCGACTGGGAGCGGTTCCGGGGCTTCGAGCGCCTGTGACCCTGTTCGAGGTGACGAACCCGGCAACCGGGGCGGTGATGGAGCGGCTCGAGGCCGCCACCGCCGACGACGCCGACGCCGCCGTGGCGCGGGCCGCGGCCGCGTTCGAGGGCTGGCGGGCGATGGCGCCCGCCGACCGGGCCCGGCTGCTGCGGCGGCTGGCCGAGCGGCTGGACACCGAGCGCGAGCGCCTGGCCCAGCTGGAGATGCGCAACACCGGCAAGCCGATCGGCGACGCCCGGGGCGAGCTGGGCATGGTGGTCGACACCTTCGCCTACTACGCCGGGGCGCCGGAGCGGCTGCTGGGCGACACCATCCCGGTGGCCGGCGGGGTCGACCTGACCTTCCGCGAGCCGCTGGGGGTGGTGGGGCTGATCGTGCCCTGGAACTTCCCCCTCACCATCGCCTCCTGGAAGCTGGCCCCGGCCCTGGCCGCCGGCAACACCGTGGTCCTCAAGCCGGCCGGGCTGACCCCGCTGACCGCCCTGGCCTTCGCCGAGCTGGCCGCCGAGGCCGGCATCCCCGACGGGGTGGTCAATGTGCTCGCCGGGCCCGGCCGGGTGGTCGGCCGGCGGCTGGTCGAGCACCCTCAGGTGGCCAAGATCGCCTTCACCGGCTCGACCGAGGTCGGGCGGGGCATCATGCAGGGGGCGGCCGGGACCATCAAGCGGGTCACCCTGGAGCTGGGCGGCAAGTCGGCCAACGTGGTCTTCGCCGACGCCGACCTCGAGGCGGCCGCGGCCGCGGCCCCGCCGGCCGTGTTCGGCAACGCCGGCCAGGACTGCTGCGCCCGCTCCCGCATCCTGGTCGAGCGGGCGGCCGCCGAGGAGTTCCTGTCGCTGCTGGAGCCGGCGGTGACCGGCCTGGTCGTCGGCGACCCGGCCGACGAGCGGACCCAGATGGGCCCGCTGATCTCGGCCGGCCAGCGCGAGACGGTGGCCTCGTTCGTGCCCGAGGGCACCCCGGTGGCCATCCGCGGCTCGGCCCCCGACGGGCCCGGCTGGTGGTACCCGCCGACCGTGCTCACCGCCGTCGCGCCCGGCGACCGGGCGGCCACCGAGGAGATCTTCGGCCCGGTCGCGGTGGTGCTGCCGTTCGCCGACGAGGCCGAGGCCATCCGGCTGGCCAACGCCAGCATCTACGGCCTGTCGGGGTCGATCTGGACCCGCGACCTGGGCCGCGCCCTGCGGGTGGCCCGGGCGCTGGAGACCGGCACCCTGTCGGTCAACTCCAACACCTCGGTCCGGGTCGCCACCCCCTTCGGCGGCTTCAAGCAGTCCGGCGTCGGCCGCGAGCTCGGCCCCCACGCCCTCGACCACTACACCGAGCTCAAGAACGTGTTCATCGCCACGTGACGGCGGCGGTGCCGGGTCAATCGGCGGATGGCAACGCATCCGGGTCGGGGGAGGGCGGACCGTCCAGGACCCACTCGCTCCCGGAGCGGACGAACCGGTACCACTGCCCGTCGCGGCCCAGCCGCAGCTGGAGCCCGCCACGAGTCAGGCGGTTACGCCAGGCGCGCACCGGACCCTGGCCGGCAAGGCGGTCCAGCGCGGCCCGCCCTTCGGCGACGTCGGTGGCCGCGGGCCGCCAGGTCGTGCGGAGCGCGTCCAGCCCGCCACGACCGGCATGCTGCCACGTGACCGCCCACCGCAGCAGCTCCCGCGAGGGCATGCCGGCCGACGCGGCCAGCGCGGCCAGGCCACGTCCGGTCCCCAACTGCCCGGCGGCGCGGCGAGCGAGGTCGGCCTCAAGGTCGAGCGACAGGCCACCGTCTCCGGACCCGGTCGCGAGCTGGAAGGCGCGCGCCGCGGCGTCGGCGGCCAGCGCCACCAGATCCTCCGGCCGCAGGCCGGCGCCGGGTGGCGGGTCCACCGGCAGCACCGACGGCTGGCCCGGTCGCGGCGGCGGCAGCGGCGGCGCCGGCAGCGGAGCCAGCGGGCGCTGGTAGGCCTGGCGCGCGTCGACCCCCGGATCGGTGCCCGGCTGGGACCGGTCGGGAGCGGCCATGGTGACCTCCGCGGAGCGGCGGCGGGCGCGGAGCCCGGCCAGCACCTCGTCGCGCCGACGGCCACGCAGCAGGAGCAGCGAGAACGGGTCGGCGTCCAGCGCACCGGCCACCAGGTAGCAGACCGCCGCGGCATGCTTGCACGGGTCTGCCCAGTCGGGGCAGGAGCAGCGGGGCTGCAGCTCGCCCGGGCCGGGCAGCAGGTCGGTGCCCGCGCTGCGCACGTCATCGGCCACCTCGGGCAGCAGCTCGCCGTCGAGCAGGGCCGCGGCGTGCCCGATCTGGGCGGCGATCGCGTCCAGGACCCGGTCCCACTCCTCGGCCTCCAGCACCCGGACCCGCATCCGGACCTGGTATGGCCGGGCGCGGCGGCCCTGCACCGCGGCGCGCACCTCCCCGGGCGCGATCGTCAGCTCCCCGACGGTGCCGCCGCGGGCGTAGCTGCGGCCGCGGGGCAGCCGGTTGGGGTCCAGGCGCGCCCGCTGCTCCAGCGCGGTCACCCAGGCCTCCCCCCACCAGGTCAGGCCGAAGTCGCGACGGCGCCGCCGCGCCCCGGCCGGCCGGCGATCCGCCTGCGGCAGGTCCCTCATGGCGTTCCCTGGAGGCTGACCAGCTCCGCCAGCTCCCCGTCGGACAGCTCGGTGATCCATGCCTCGCCCGCGCCGACGACCGCCTCGGCAAGGCCACGCTTGGACGCCAGCAGCGCGGCGATGCGGTCCTCCAGCGTGCCCTCGGTGACCAGCCGGTGCACCTGGACCGGTCGGTCCTGCCCGATCCGGTAGGCCCGATCGGTTGCCTGGTCCTCGACGGCCGGGTTCCACCAGCGGTCGTAATGCACGACGTGGGTCGCCCGGGTGAGGTTCAGGCCGACACCGCCGGCCTTGAGGGAGAGCAGGAACACCGGCGCCCCGCCGTCCTGGAACCGGGCGACCAGCTCCTCGCGGCGGCGGGCCGGCACGCGGCCGTGCAGGAACAGCGTGGGCACGCCCCGGTCGGCCAGGTGCCCCTCGATCAGCCGGCACATCTCGACGTACTGGCTGAACACCAGCGCCGCCTCCCCCTCGTCGAGGATGACCTCGAGCAGCTCGTCGAGGGCGGCCAGCTTCCCGGAGCGGCCGCCCAGCGGCGCGGCCTCGTGCAGATACTGCGCCGGGTGGTTGCAGATCTGCTTGAGGGCGGTGAGCAGCCCGAGCACCAGCCCGCGCCGCTCGATGCCCTCGCTGGAGGCGATCTTGGCCAGCGTCTCGCGCACCACCGCCTCGTACAGCGTCGCCTGCTCGGCGGTGAGCGGCACCACCCGGTCGGTCTCGGTCTTGGCCGGCAGCTCCGGAGCGATCCACGGGTCGCTCTTGCGGCGCCGCAGCAGGAACGGCCGCGCCACCCGGGCCAGCCGTTCGGTGGCGTCCGGGTCGCGGTACCGCTCGACCGGCACCGCGACCGAACGGCGGAACCGCTCCAGCGGGCCGAGCAGCCCAGGAGTCGTCCAGTCCAGGATCGACCACAGCTCGGTCAGCCGGTTCTCCACCGGCGTGCCGGTCAGCGCGACCCTGGCGGGCGCCGGGATCGCCCGCAGCTCCCGGGCGGTGCGCGACAGGGGGTTCTTGGCGTGCTGCGCCTCGTCGGCGACCACCAGGCCCCAGCCGACCTCGGCCAGCACCGCCCGGTCGCGGCGCACCACCCCGTAGGTGACCAGCACCACCTCGTCGGCCGCCAGCCGCTCCAGATGCCGGCCGCCGCCGTGGTAGCGCCGCACCGGGACGTCCGGGGCGAAGCGGGCCAGCTCCCGCTGCCAGTTGCCGAGCAGCGAGGTCGGGCAGACCACCAGCGTCGGACCTGCCTCAAGCGGCCGCCGGTGCAGGTGCAGCGCGATCACCTGCACGGTCTTGCCCAGCCCCATGTCGTCGGCCAGGCAGCCGCCCAGCCCCAGCTCGCACATCTGGGCCAGCCAGGAAAGGCCGCGGCGCTGGTAGGGCCGCAGGGTGGCCCGCAGGTCCTCGGACGGCTCGACGGCGACTCGCCCCGCGCCGGCCAGCCGGCCGACGAGGTCGGCCAGCGACCCGGCGGCGTGGAACTCGACCCGGTCGCCGTCCACCACCAGGCTGCCGGTGAGCGCGGCGGCCAGGGCCTCGGCAGCGGTGATCCGCGGGCCCCGCCGGCGCCGCAGCCGCTCCAGCAGCTCGCGGTTCACCCGCACCCAGCGGCCACGCAGCCGCACCAGCGGACGCTTGGCCTCGGCCAGCGCGGCGACCTCCTCGGCCGTCAGCACCTCGGCGCCCACCGTCACCTGCCAGTCGAAGCTGAGCAGCGCCTCCAGCCGGAACGCGGGCTGGGCGGCGCCGGCCGGTGTCGGGGTCGCAACGGTGGCACGCACGTCCAGCCCTTCGCCGAGCAGCTCCGCCGGCCACAGGACCTCGATGCCGGCACCGCCGAGCGCCTCGGCACCGGTCTCCAGCAGCTCGGCCACCTGCTCCTCATCCAGGCGGACCTCGGTCGGCGCCGCCGAGCGCAGCAGCGACGCCAGCGGCGGCCATGCCCGGGCGCCGCGCCGCAGGGCCAGCAGCAGATCGGTCTCGGCGCGCTCGCCCAGCCGGGCCAGCACCGCCGCCGGGGCGCTCCACAGCTCCCCGGCGTCCACCACCAGGCTGGGGTCGGCCGCGCTGCGCACCTGGACCACCGCGGCGAACGGCTCCTCCTGCCCCGTTGGCGGCAGCTCGATCCGGAGCTGCACCTGCGCCCCGGCGTCCAGCCCCCGGTCGGTCTCGGCCAACCAGCCGGCGAGCTCCCCGACCGGGACCGGCTCGGCCGCGGCGAACGGGCGCGCCCCGGTCGCGTGGACCGCCGCGGGGGTCCGCACCAGGGTGTCGGCGATCGCATCCCACAGCTCGCGGACCAACCCCTCGGGCGAGCGCAGCCGCAGCGGCCGCCGCTGGTCGACGGGCAGGGCGTGTCCCTGCGGCGGCATCGCGGCGGCGATCCGCCGCAGCCAGCCCAGGTCGGCCGCATCGAGCGGGCCGACCCGCCAGGCGCCGTACCCGCCGGGGCTGGCGGCAGGCAGCAGGCGCCCCCGGGCCACCAGCCCGACACCGGTCGCCGCCGCGGCCGACCAGGCGGCCACCGAGGCGCTGGCGCCGCCGGCGGCCGGTGCCAGCAGCGCCGGCAGGGCCGACGCGAGCGGCAGCAGCCGCCCGCGGACCCGCCGACGCCGCGTTCCCGCTCCCGCCGGCAGCACCAGGTCGAGCTCGTCCGGGCCCTGCCCGCCGCCCCACACGGCAAGCACGCCGGCACGCGGCGGATCACCCGGGAGGAAGGTGGCGAAGTGCTCAGCGTCCAGACGCACGGCGGCACTGTACCCAATCCGCGCCCGACCGACGGCCGGTGGAGACGAGCCGATGCAGGCCCGGCCCGATGGCTATTCCTGCAGCGGATGACGCCATCGCAGCCCGGGGAACCGGCTGAAGTCGTGGTCGGTGGTGATCCACTCGCTTCCCGACTCGACCGCCAGCGCGGCGAGGTAGGCGTCGGGCACCAGGTTGCCCTTGACCCCTGCCGACCGACAGAGGTCGGTGAAGATGTCCCGGTGGCGCTGACCGGTGCGCGTAGACCAGGACGTTGCCGTCTACGAGCCGCATCGTCGGCGAGCGAGTCGTCCTGCTCCATGACGTCGAGCAGTCCCGCGCTGTCGTCCAGGTCCACGCCCGGTCGCATCCCGCCCGCACCGAACACGGGCAGGTCGATGGCCCGCCGGGTGGCCGGGTGGCACCGGTGCAGACTCTGCCGGAGCGCGTCCTCGCAGGACATATCGGCATTGCATCATGCTGTCAATGCCGGCGGTCAGCCCCGGTCTGACAGGTAGTCGCGGCCCAGTTGGCGCAGGCGGGCGTGGGCGCCGCCGTAGAGGTCGGTGGCCGGCAGCAGGTCCTTGCGGAGCTTGGAGACGAAGGTGTAGTTGGGGTCGACCACGTTGGCCACCGGCGCCTCCACGGCCTGGGTGAGGAGCTGGTAGGCGTCGAGCCGGTCGAGGTCCCAGGCCTCGCCGATCCACTGGACCAGGTCGACCTGGGAGATGCGGAAGGCGTCCTCCAGGGGGCGGGCCGACCCGGTGCTCATCAGGTGGGTGTCGCTCTCCAGCCGCGGCCAGGGCGTGGCCGCCCCCTTGACCAGGTCGACCGCGAGCACCGTGTCCATGGCCGCCTCGACGGCCACCCCGCAGCTCTCCCCCTCCCCCTGGCGGCAGTGGCCGTCGCCGATCGAGAACAGCGCCCCCTCGACGTTCACGCCCAGGTAGCAGGTGACCCCGGCCCGCATCTCGGGGGTGTCCATGTTGCCGCCGTGGGCGTCGGGGACCAGCGACGAGCGGGCCTCGAAGGACGCCGGCGCGACCCCGACGGTCCCGTGCATCGGGTCCAGCGGCAGGGTGACGGCCAGGTCGCCGCGCCGGGCCTGGAAGGACACCGTCCGCCGGGCCCGGTCGACCTCGTACATCCACACGACCTCGTCCAGCGGCTCCTGGAGCAGGGCGGTGGCGTGGGTGCCGGTCAGGGCCCCGAACAGCGGGATGGTGGTCGAGGCGGCCCAGTCCCGCGACGGCTCGATCGACACGAAGTGGACGGCCAGGGTGTCCCCTGGCTCGGCCCCCTCGACGTAGAACGGCCCGGTCTGGGGGTTGACGAAGGGGAACTCGACCACCCGGGAGACCAGGTCCTCGGGCCCCCGGACCGTGCCCCCGAAGGCGTCCTCGGTCCACAGCTCCAGGATGCTGCCCGGCCGGACCCGGCGGACCGGCGGCACCCCGCCGAAGGTCCAGGCGAACTCGGCCGGGTCCGGCCGGTAGCTCAGCACCTCCATGGCGTCTCCTTCGCGTCAGGGGACCCCCGCCTCGGCGACGTGCTCCTCCTCGAACACCCTGCCGGTCTCGCGCAGCCGCTCCGGTCGGGTGGTGAGCAGCACCACCAGGTAGACCAGGCCGATCGCGTACCAGATGCCGACCACGGGCCCGACCAGGCTGATCGGGTAGGGGAGGGCGTTGACGAAGTCGAAGGCCTTGATCCCGACCGCGGTCAGGAAGGCGGGCAGGAACGCGAGGATGCCGAGGATCGGGACCAGGCCGTGCAGCAGCGGGTTGAACTCGGCCCGGCCCTCGCGCAGGTAGAAGACCAGACAGGCCAGGTTCACGACCATGTAGATGGCGATGATCACCGCGGTGACGATGGTGCCGACGATGGCGAAGGCGGTCAGCGGGTCGTACTGCAGCCCCAGCCACAGCGCCACCCCGACCCCGACCACGAACTGGAGGATGACGGCGACGTCGGGCGAGCGCCAGTGCGGGTTGACGTGCTCAAGCGGCCGCGGCAGCAGCCGGATCCGCCCCATCGCGAACCAGGTCCGGGTGGCGGCGTTGGCCGAGGCGTTGGCGTTGGCGATGGCCGAGTTGGCCACGGCCAGGAACACCAGCACCCAGCCGGCGCCCCAGGCCCCCCGGGCGAGGGCGTCCCAGGGGTTGCCGCCCCCGGAGGTGGGGAACTCGGCGAACCTGCCCGGACCGAAGGCGACCGTGGCCGCGTAGGTCGTCAGCACGTAGAACAGGCCGATGCCGAGGCAGGAGTAGAGCACGGCCAGCCGGATGGTGCGCCGCGGGTCCTTGGCCTCCTCGGCCAGGGGCGCGGCGGCCTCGAAGCCGATGAAGGCCAGGATGGTGTAGACCGAGCCGGCGATCACCCCGGAGAGGCCGACGAAGCCCTCGACGTCGGCGAACCCGGTGCCGAACACCGACAGGGTGTTGGCGTCGCCCGCCTTGACGATCAGGGTGAGGGCCAGGCCCGCGAACACCAGGATCTCGAACAGGCCGAGGATGGTGCCGGCGCCGGTGCTCAACCGGACCCCGAAGTAGCCGAGCACGAACACGGTCACGGCGGCGGCCAGGGCGGCCACCACCCACCAGGTGTCGTAGCTCCAGCCGAACTCCTGGTTGAGGGTCCCGGCGACCACGTTGCCGAAGATCAGGAACAGCAGGGGCGCCACCAGCGGCTCCACGAACGCATAGCCCCAGCCGACCAGGAAGCCGACGGCCGGGTGCAGCCCGCGGGCGGCGTAGGTGTAGAAGCCGCCGGCCGACGGCAGGCGCTTGGCCAGCTGCCCGATCGAGATGGCCACCAGCAGGCAGGCGACCAGGGCGAAGAGCACCGACAGGGGCAGGGCCCCGCCGGCGTAGTTGGCCCCGACGATGATCGAGAAGGCGACCGCCGCCGCCGGGGCCATGTGGGTGATCGACTGGAACAGGACCTCGCGGAGACCGATTGCCTCCCGGGCCAGGCTGGGGGACGGACCGTTCTGCGCCATGGCGCGCCTCCTTCGGAGACCTCCCACCACCAAGACAGGCATCCCGAACGGTGCACCGCGGAGGTCGGCGCTGCAAGTCGCTCGACGGAGGCGAACAGGGCGAACCCGCAGCGGCGGCGGGCGGGCCGGCGGCCGCGACGACATACTGGGCCGGCTCCGAGCGCGGAAGGAGGTGGGTCGACATCGGTCGGCTCGAGGGGAAGGTGGCCGTCATCACCGGGGCGGCCAGCGGGATCGGGCGGGAGAGCGCGCGGCGGTTCGCGGCCGAGGGGGCGCGGGTGTGCGTGGTCGACCTGTCGGACGAGGCCGGTGAGGAGGTGGCGGCCGAGGTCGACGGGCTGTACCTGCACGCCGACGTGACCGACGAGGACGAGGTGGCCGCCATGTACGCCCGGGCGGCGGAGCGCTGGGGCGGCATCGACGTGCTGTTCAACAACGCCGGCATCGCCCCACCCGACGACGTGTCGGTGCTCGACACCAGCCTGGAGGCCTGGCGGCGGGTCCAGGAGGTGAACCTCACGGCGGTGTTCCTCTGCTGCAAGCACGGCATCCCCCACCTGCTGGCCCGGGGCGGGGGGGCGGTGGTCAACACGGCCTCGTTCGTGGCCGTGATGGGCGCGGCCACCTCGCAGATCTCCTACACCGCGTCCAAGGGCGGCGTGCTCGCCCTGTCCCGCGAGCTGGGGGTCGAGCTCGCCCGCCGCAACGTGCGGGTCAACGCCATCTGCCCCGGCCCGGTCAACACGCCCCTGCTCCGGGAGCTGTTCGCCAAGGACCCGGAGAAGGCCGCCCGCCGCCTGGTCCACCTGCCCATGGGCCGCTTCGCCGAGGCGGCCGAGATCGCCGCCGCCGCCTGCTTCCTGGCCTCCGACGACGCCAGCTACATCACCGCCGCCACGTTTCTAGTGGATGGTGGATTATCCGCCGCTTACGTCACGCCAGAATAGCGAAGGTGAGCTCAGCCTCAGATGCCGATCAACAGTAGGATCGAGATGCTTGATTTCGAACGTGTGTTCGTTTACTCTTCAACTGCGCTTCCAATGTTCGCTACGGAGAGGTCCAAGATTGTCTGCAGAAGCTCGGACGCCAGGTAGCCGGCATCGTGCCTATGTCGTTCGGCTCTATCCGACGGCTCAACAGGCCGATCGGATGGATGCTCAAGGACACACCGCACGAGCGCTTTGGAATCTTCTACACGAGTGGTACACATGGGGTGACCACAGCCGCAGCATGGCCGAGCGACCTTCCATTGTCGAGATGGACCGACAACTCCGTGATGCTCGCACCAATCCTCTTA
>Ga0209382_10002914_pt1 | contig 24314 bp, 22 predicted proteins | sample SoiMetdeltSBSDD5_FD_187599 | JGI IMG/M metagenome (GOLD analysis project Ga0209382, IMG submission 187599) | Bulk soil microbial communities from a Populus tree surrounding site in Tennessee, USA - Soil MetaG P. deltoides SBSDD5 (SPAdes) (version 2) | ecosystem: Environmental > Terrestrial >...
TCGTGCTCGAGGTGCTCGAGCTGGTCGACCTGGCCAAGCCGCTCGACGCGTACGAGCCTCGGGAGATGGCCCCGCGCCGGCCGGATCTGCCGTGCTGTACCGGCCTCGGTACGACCGGCGAAGAGCTGGCCGAGGAGGCGGCGCACGCCACCCGCGCGCCGTACGCGACACCCAACAGGGCCATCGCGCACCTGCTGGCGGAGGCCGCGAAGCTCGACGAAGCCGACCCGCAACGGCAGCGCCTGCGGGCCCGCGCGATCGAGCTGGCACTGCCGGCGGCATACCAGATCGCCAACCGGTACCTCGGTCGTGGCGAGCCCGAGGACGACCTGCTGCAGGTCGCCGCGCTCGGCCTGGTCAAGGCCATCGACGGGTACGACCCCGACCGCGGCCACCCGTTCAGCGACTACGCGCTGCCGACGATCCTGGGCGAGCTGCGGCGGCACTTCCGCGATCGCGGCTGGACCATCCGCGTACCCCGGCATCTGCAGGAACTCGTCCTCGACGCGCGGCTCGTCACCGACCAGCTGACCCAGGAGCTGTGCCGGACGCCGGCCGCGGCGGATGTCGCCGAGGCGCTCGACGTCCCGGTCGAGGCGATCCGGGCCGCCGTGTCGGCCGCGCGGGCCTACCGGCCGCACTCCCTGTTCGCCCAGGTGGGCGAGGGACCCAGCGAGATCAGTGACGTGATCGGGTCACCCGATCCCGGCTTCGAGCGCGTCGAGAACTGGCACCTGGTCCGGTCCGTCCTCAGTGGACTGCCCGAGCGATCCCGGCAGATCGTCGCGCTGCGATTCGGCCGCGACATGTCCCAGGCCGAGATCGCCGCCGAGGTGGGCATCTCCCAGATGCACGTGTCTCGGCTGCTGAAGCAGGCGTACGAGATGCTTCGCGAGGCAATGGTCACGGGCCGGCCCCCGGAACGGGGCCGCGGGCGGGCGCGCAGCAAGGCCGCGTGACGGAAGGGAGTACGTCATGCCAGGACGCGAGAGTTTGCCGGGCACGCTGCACCGGTCATCGAAGAAGGCTCAGGAGACGTGGATCAAGACCCACGACGCGGCGGTCGAACAGTACGGGGAAGGCGAGCGGAGCCATCGCACCGCGTTCGCCTCGCTGAAGCACTCCTTCGAGAAGGTCGGCGATCACTGGGAGCCCAAGAAGCGCAAGGGTCCGAGCGACGCCCAGGCGGCGAAGAAGCGACCGCGGAGTGAGGGGAAGACCGCCGAGGGCGTCGACGCCAACGCAACGAAGAAGCACCTGATGGAGCTTGCCCGGCGGCTGGACGTACCCGGTCGCTCGAAGATGAGCAAGGACGAGCTCGTCGAGGCGGTGAAGAAGGCCAACCGGCGGGCGTCCTCGCGCCGGAGCCGCTCCTGACCCGTGCGGCTTCGCCGCGCCGATCCCGCCAAGCCCGGGTACGGCCGCCATCGCCGCGGTCGCGGATTCTCCTATGTGGACACCGGCGGCGCGCCGCTGCGGGATGCCGACGAGCGCGCCCGGATCCGGAACCTGGCGATCCCGCCCGCGTGGCAGGACGTCTGGATCTCACCTGATCCTCGAGGGCACATCCAGGCCACCGGTACGGACAACGCGGGCCGCCGGCAGTACCTGTACCACCCGGTGTGGCGACAACGGCGCGACGCCGCGAAGTTCGACCACGTGCTGGACGTCGCCGCTCGGTTGCCCCGAATACGGCGGACGGTCACGCGGCACCTCGACGACCGTGGGCTGACCCAGCGGCGGGTGCTCGCCACGGCGGTACGGCTGCTCGATCGGGGACTGTTCCGGGTGGGCGGGGAGCAGTACGCCAGCGGCGACGACGCGACGTTCGGACTGGCTACGTTGCAGGTGGGGCACGTCCGGCTGCACAACGGGGAGGCGGTGTTCTGCTATCCGGCCAAGGGCGGTACCGAGCGGGAGTGCACGGTCACCGACCCCGCGATCCGGCCGGTGCTGCGGCGCCTGGTGCGGGATCGGGATCCGGAGGACCGACTGTTCGGTTACCGCGCCGGGCGGGCGTGGCGGGAACTGCACAGCGACGACGTCAACGCCTACCTTCGCGAGGTCGCCGGGTGCGACATCACCGCCAAGGATTTCCGCACCTGGCACGCCAGCGTCCTCGCGGCGGTGCTGCTGGCGCATGAGGGCACGGGTGGCTCGGACACCCGGCGGAAGAGGGTCGTTGCGCACGTGATGCGGGAGGTGGCCGAGGAGCTGGGCAACACCGCCGCGGTGGCTCGTGCGTCCTATGTGGACCCCCGAGTCGTCGACGAGTTCCACGGCGGTGCGACGATCCGCCCGCAGACCCGCGTGGACGACTTCCCCGCCCCGCCCGCGGTCGAACGCGCGGTGCTGGATCTCCTGGCGCCCTAGCGGCGCCCGCGCTACTCCTCGCCCTCGACGGCCTTGACGGCCTCGCTGAGCTCCTCCTTGGTCATCCCGGACCGGCCGGGAATGTCATGCTCGACGGCCTTCTGGTACAGCTTCTCCTTGGTCATCTCGGAGCCGCCGACCTGCCGTGGCGATGGACCGCTCTCGAGTTCCTCGCCGCGCCGGTTGGTGAACGCCTCGGCCAGCTGGGCCATCCGCGTCGCGTCGACTCCCGTGCGCAGAGCTGGTAGCGCGGCGGACTCCTCTTCCTCGATGTGGTGGTCTACCGCGTCCATCAGCTTGTTCAGCAGGTTCGCGAACTCCGCCGAGTCCGGCGCCAACTTCTTCAGCTTGCTCAGCAGATCGTCGGCCTCGGCATGCTCCTCGCGGGCGTGCTTGACCTCCTCCGCGTCGCCCGCCTTGGCGACGGCCGGGTAGACCTCGGCCTCCTCGGCCCGGCTGTGTGCGGTCAGCAGCGCCGCCATCTCCGGGAAGAGCAGCGCCGGGTCCCCGTCACCAGTGCGGAGCCGCGCGAATATCTGTTGCAGGTCGCGGTGATCCTGCATGATCAGGTCGACGACGTCCTTCTCTATCTGGGTCATCAGGCGCTCTCTCTCCGTTCCAGACCAACCGCTGCGCGCAGTTCACGTACGTCTTCGTGCAGCGGATGGTCGGCGTTGTCGGCGGTTTCGGTCATCAGATCGGCCAACGCGTCCGCGATCGCATTGAGCTTTTGCTGTATCGCGTCGTTGCCGCGGGACTGGGTGTTCTGGAGCAGGGCGACGAGGAGGAAGGTGACGATGGTGGTGGCGGTGTTGATGACGAGCTGCCACGTATCGATGTCGCGGAACAGGACGATCGACGGCGCCCAGACGAGGATGAGCAGCACGCAGAGGGTGAAGAACCACGCTCGCGACACGAACGACGCCGCCGTGGTCGCGAACCGGTCGAACCATGACACGTCCGAGCTGACTTCGCTGGGCATGAGGGGCCGGCTCTTCGGGGTATCGAGCATGCCGTAGAGCTACCCGACGTCGTCTCCAGACAAACGGTATGACCTGGGCAGACACGAGGCGGGCGGCCGGTGGGAGGGCTCATCCCACCGACCGCCCTGGGAGCGCGGGTACGCGGCCCACGTACCCGTCAGCCGGCCAGGATCGCGTCATGCCGTCGTGCATCCGTGCGACCGGGCGATTGGCCCCACCGCCACGCCCACGCTTCCGGTGCTCACGTCGCACGCTCCTGGCCGGTGACCACGGGGGGCCTCCGATCCGCGGTCGTCGCTCGTTACCCAGCTCCTCGCGAGCGACAAACTCGACTCTTCAGGCCCATCGATGTCAGCCGAACGGTCATTGGGCGGGCGTCACTGACCCAGGCGCGCTCGCATCAACTGCTTGCCCTGCTCGGCACCCTTCCGGCTCTCGTGCTGCGCCCGCCGGAAGAAGTCGGCGAGCTCGGAGTCGCCGTCGCGCTCGGCGTCCTCCACGTACGTCTCCAGCCGCAACACGTTGCTCAGGCAGTTCTCGGTGAACCAGATGATGTTGTATGTCTTGTCCTTCGTGCCGGTGACGTTCCCGGCCTCACCATCTCTACTCATCGTCGTCACCTATCCAGATGTCCATCTGTTGGCTAGTACCCGGTGCGGCCTTACCCCTGGTACCAGGCACCGAAACGTAGGGTTGAAGGGCCTCGCCCGCGGGCAGGTAACAAGGGTGGAACCGCAGGTCATGGTCTTCGCGCCCACTCCCCTGCTGACCGTCACGATCGAGCAGCGAGCAGACCGGCCGGACGTTCATCTGCACGCCGGTGGTCAAGGGGTCTGGCAGGCCCGGATGGTGACATCTCTCGGGGTACCGGTGGTGATGTGCGCCGCGATCGGCGGCGAGGTCGGCCTCGTCCTCCGGCCGCTGCTGGAACGTGAGGGTGTGGAACTGCGACTGGTGGACACCGAGTCGAGTACCGGCGCCTACGTGCACGACCGGCGCGGCGGCGAGCGGGTCACCGTGGCCGAGATGCCCACCGCGCCGTTCAGCCGGCACGAGATGGACGAGCTGTACGGCGTGGCGCTGGCCGAAGGCATCAACGCGTCGGTATGCGTGCTGAGCGGTCCGGCCAACCCCGACGCGGTACCGCCGGATCTCTACCGCCGCTTCGTCACCGACATCGATCGCAACGGCGGCCATGTGGTGGCCGACCTCTCCGGCGAGCACCTGACCGCCGCGGTGGAGGCCGGCGGTCTGCGGCTGCTGAAGCTGAGCCACGAGGAACTGGTGTCGTCCGGCTACGCCGAGAACGACAGCGTGCCGCAGGTGGTGCGGGCGATGTTCGGTCTGCGGGAACGCGGTGTCGAAGCGATTGTCGTCAGCCGCGCCGAGGAACCGGCTCTGGCTCTGATCGACGAGCAGGTGTACGAGGTCGTACCGCCCAAGCTGGAACCGGCGGATCACCGTGGGGCGGGTGACTCGATGACCGCGGGTGTGGCCGCGGTACTGGCGCAGGGCGGCGACCTGTCGAGCGCGATTCGCACCGGCGCGGCGGCGGGTGCGCTCAACGTGACCCAGCACGGACTCGGTACCGGCACGCCCGACGCGATCGCCCAACTGGTCCGGCAGATCGAGCTGGTACCGGTCGACGCTCCCCGCCGGGCGGTCAGGGACGGCGGTGTCACGAGCCCGGACGAGCTGGCCGAGCAGGCGAGGCCCCGATGAAGAACCCGCGAGTACTGATCACCAACGACGACGGGATCGCCTCCCCCGGCCTACACCAGCTGGCCGCCGCGGCCCACAAGGACGGGTTGGAGGTCGTGATCGCCGCGCCGATGAACGAGGCGTCGGGCTCCGGTACGGCGATCACCGCGGTCGAGAGCTCCGGCCGCGTGGTCGTCGAGGAACGCACGGTGCCCGGGCTACCGGAGGTACCGGCGTACGCCGTTGCCGCCTCCCCCGCGTTCATCACGCTGATCGCCACCCGGGGCGCGTTCGGCGACCCGCCGGACCTCGTGCTGTCCGGCATCAACCGGGGAGCCAACGTCGGCCGGGCCATCATGCACTCCGGTACCGTCGGCGCGGCGCTGACCGCGAGCGCGTACGGCCGTTCCGCGATGGCCGTGTCCCTGGACGTCGGGCTGGACGCGGTCGAACCGCCGAACTGGCAGACCGCCGCGGAGGTGGCGCGGCGGCTGTTCGCGTTGCTCGCCGAGGCCGAGCCGCCCATGACGCTCAACCTCAACGTGCCGGACGTGCCGGCGGATCGGGTACCGGGACTGCGCAGCGGCGCGCTGGCCAGCTTCGGTGCGGTCCAGATCAACCTCGCCGAGGCAGGCAAGGGCTACCTGCGGGTGGCCATCGCCGACAGCGAAGCGGCGCGGGAGCCGGGTACGGACGCGGCCTGGCTCGCCGACGGATACGCGAGCCTCACCCCCCTGCAGCCGACCTGTGAGATGCACCGCGAACTACCACAGCTCGCTGGCCTGTGGCCCGGGCAGCCGTGAGGAGACTCGAGATGCGACTCGGCTACTTTCTGTCCACTGAGGAGCTTGGCCCGGCCCAGCTGATCGAGCAGGCCCGTGCCGCCGAGGAGGCGGGCTTCAGCGCGCTGTGGATATCGGACCACTTCCACCCGTGGATCGACGCGCAGGGCCAGAGCCCGTTCGTGTGGTCGATGATCGGGGCGATCAGCCAGGTCTGCCGGCTACCGATAACGACCGCGGTCACCTGCCCGACGGTCCGCATCCACCCGGCCATCATCGCCCAGGCCGCCGCGACCAGCGCGGTTCTGTGCGAGGGACGGTTCGTGCTCGGGGTGGGGTCCGGTGAGGCGCTGAACGAGCACATCCTCGGCGACCCCTGGCCCGAGGCGGAGGTCCGGCTGGAGATGCTCGAAGAGGCCGTCGAGCTGATGCGTCTACTGTGGACGGGCAAGACGGTCAGCCACCACGGCCGGTACTACACCGTGGAGAACGCGCGCATCTATACGATGCCGCCCGAGCCGCCGCCGGTCTACGTGTCGGGCTTCGGGGCGCGGTCGATCGACCTCGCCGCCCGCATCGGCGACGGGTTCGTCAGCACCCGGCCCGATGCCGATGCGATCCGCAAGTTCCGCTCCGGCGGCGGGCAGGGCAAGCCGACCCAGGCCGGCGCCAAGGCATGCTACGCGCGTACCGAGGACGAGGCGCTGAGTATCGCGTACGAACTGTGGCCCACGTCCGGCCTGCCCGGCGAGCTGGCGCAGGTGCTACCGACTCCGCACCACTTCGAGCAGGCCGCGGAACTCGTCACCCCGGATATGCTGCGCGGCCAGATCACCTGCGGCCCTGATCCGGACACGCACCTCAAGATGATCAACACCTACGCCGAGGCCGGCTTCGACGAGCTGTATGTGGCCAACATCGGGCCGCACCACGAGGGCTTCTTCGAGCTGTACGCCGAGCGGATCCTGCCTCAGGCCGGATAGCGCAGGATCGCTCCGACCTCTTCCGGTAGCTCGATGGGTAAGCGGACGCCGTCGCCGACCAACACGACGGCGGCCCCGCTCTCCGCGGCGACCCGGACGAGCGCGTTGTCCGCCCGCTCCGGCACGGCGTCGCCGGTGACCAGTTCGTCGAGGGAACACGCCAGGTCGCCGGAGTGCGGGTCGACCCACACCGGTTCGGCCACGCCGGAGGCATCCAGGAGCAGCGTGTCCAGAGCACCGGCTCGCGCGGCCGCCACCACGCCGGCGACACCGGTACGGGCGAGCCCCGCCGGCCATGCCGCGCGGAAGCTGCCGAGGACCTCCTCGCGCCGCTCGATGGCCGCCGCGGCCACCGCCCCGCCGAGTACGTCGTCCACCGTGCCCTCGGTCTGGATGACCCGCCGCGCCCACCGGTCCGGGAGGTGCTCCAGCATCAGCCGCCGGGCTCGTACGTCCCCACCGACGACCAGCACCTCCGCATCGACCTCCTCGGCCTCGGCGACGACGGCCTTGGCTACCTCGGCCGCGTTGCGGTCCCACGCCGTCTCCACGGCCCGCTCCCGGCGCGGCTGCGTCCAGCCTTCCGACGCGACCTTGTGCAGCGGCCACGCCGCCGATCCCTCGACCTCGATCTCCTGCGGCACGTCCCAGCCGCCGGACGAAGCCACGTCCGCGCCGTGCCGGTCGGTAACCACGCGTACCCACGGCACGGGCTCGCCGAGGGCCTGCAGCAGCGGCAACACGTGGGGTAACGGGCCGATGTGACCCAGGTCCCGCGGCGGTGGATACGGTAGCGACATCAGCCGCACCGGACCATCGGCCGCCACGAACACGGCCGCGCCGTGCCGGTCGTGCCGGCCCACGTTCCGGGCCAGTACGTCATCGAGCTCGGCGAGCCGCGGATCATTGCGTAGTTGCCGGGTGCCGGGGCCGTCGCTGCGCTGGTCGGCCAACTCCTCGCGGATTCCCCGCCAGCGCAGCGCGATCGCATGACCCGCGTCCTCGGTGTCCCGGGATACGTCCAGGTATGCGGACAACCAAGGCCCCGGCGCGTCGTAGAGCGGAGCCAGGAACTCGACGTCCACTGTGGACCACCTTCGTTCGTGCCTATTCTTCGTGCGGTACCCTCCGCCACCTGTTCGAAACCTCACAAAGAGGCGTAGGACCAGGCTGTGGGTGGGTAGTGCCAAGGTCATGGAGAGTTCACAAGAGATCCAATGCCGGATCGTCGTTGCGGCGCTTGTGGACGAGCACCACCGGATCTTGTCGACCATCGACAACTTGCTCGACGGCGGTAGCGCGACCCCCGCGAGCCGCCTGCGCCTGGCAAAGCGGACCTGTGCGATGCTCACCCGGCACTTCTCGGCCGAGCAGCGGTACCTCTACCCGTCGATCCGCCTGGCCCGACCCGATGGCGACCGCGTCGTGGAGCTGGAACTGGTGCAGGACCGCGATCTGCTCGAGCATGCGCGGCGGCTACCGTCCTATGTGGACCAGCCCGCGCGCTTCGGCAAGCTGTTGAGCGAGCTCGACACGTTGGTACGCCAGCACATCCACACGTGCTCGTTGGAGCTGTTTCCACCCGTGGTCGCCACTACGGCCAACGCCGGCGGCGACATGTTGGTGGGTCGGGGGACGTACCCGCCGCCTCCGGATTAGCCCGGCCACCTGCCGGTGACCCGCCGGACGGCGGTCGCACCACCGCGATCCACCGCCGCGTGCACCGCCCCGAAGATCGCGCCCTGCAGCGCGGCCGCGGCCAGGATCTCGGCCCACCTCCGGTCCTCGTCCGTCGCCCGGGGTGCGTCGTCCGTACCCGAAACGGCCCGCCATACCTGTTTGAACAGCAATGCGGCGAGCACGGCGGCGGCTCCGCCGAGCAACATGCCGACCGGCTTGTACGCGAGCTTGCCGATAACTCTGGACATGTTGCTCTAATTGCCCGACACGCCTTGCGGGCAAACGCGAGGTTTCTCCTGCTCGCGGGCGGGGAATCGGACAGGGGTGAGACTAGGCCCGAACGAACCAGGGCTCGGCGTCGACGCCGCCGAGCTAGACGACGAGGACCTGCTCCGGGAACTGGCGAGCCTGCACCGGACCCGGCACGACACACTGCGGCACGGCGCGGTCGATGCGCTCCGGCAACACAGCCGGCGGGTGGCCGAGCTCGAGGTTGAGTACATGCGGCGCTTCCCGGAACGCGAGGTCGACCCCGCGCGGCTGCGCGACGACTAACCCGCCGGCCGGAGCCGCCAGACATGGCGGAGCCCGGTATCCGTACCGGAGTAGTCGTCCGGTACGTCGAGCAATTCGGCCATCCTCGCTTGCCAAGCGATGTTCGCGGGGTGGTCCCGCAACGCGAGCCGCATCGCCCGGTAGTCGTCGACGTCGACGAGATGGAACAGGTCCAGCCCATCTCGCCAGATCGACCAGTCCCGTACACCGGCGGCCCGCAGCGCCTCGTCCAGCTCGGGCGGGATCACGGCGTGCGCCGCCTCGTACTCCTCCTCCTTGCCGGGCGCGAGTCGGGTGTGCAACGCGACCAGGGCCATGGCGTCCCCCTTCAGCCGACCGTGATCCTATCCAGGTCCGGGGCGTTCGCACCGTTGTTGAAGAAGCGGACCGAGTTCGACCCGGCCGACAGCGTCAGGGTGACCGGTGCCGTCACGACAGTGGTGAAGTCCGGTCCGGTCATCGGTATCTCGACCGCCGCGCCGCCGTTGACGCTGACGAAGAACGACCGGGTGCCGCCCACCGTCGCGTGCAAAGTCAGCCGGTAGTCGCCGGCGGTCGCTACGGTGACCGCGATCGTCACATGGTTGGCCGTGCCGTTACCGATGAACCGGACCTTCTGCCCGCCCGAGCAGGTCGAGCATGAGGCGGCTACGGCCGAGCCGGACAGCGTCCCCTGTTCCGCCTCATAAGACGTCGCCACGTCCAGATAGTCGACGTTGGGTCCGCCGTTGGCGGTGACGGCGGTAGCCCGGATCGTGTTGGTACCGGACGTCAGCGTCGCGACGACCGAACGGGTCTGCCAACCGGTCCATGCCCCGGTGCCCGCGAACGACAGGTCGTTGGCCACGAGTGCGCCGTTGACCGTGATGTCCATGGGCCGGTCGGTGGTCGTACCGTTGGCGTAGCCGATGCTGAGCGTGGTCTGGCCGGCCGGGACGCCGCTGACCGTCCACTGTACATAGCCGCCGGCCACGTTGTCGTAGTCGACGAACCCGGTACCGGAGAACCCCGCGTGGTCGAACTCGACGTTGCCCTGCGAGATCGTGGCGTCCTCCGCCTCGTGCCGGCCGGACGGCGCGGGCGCGGCACCGGCATAGTCCGAACCGACCCACGCCTCGTCGACGCGCAGCCGCTGGAAGCGCGTCGTATCGGTGGACGCGGCCCAGGTGTTCACGACCTCCAGCCGGATGTGGCGCGTGTTCGTCGCGGGCAGGTCGATGATGGCCACGCCGCGAGCGCTGGGCAGCTGACCGGTGCGCACCGGGCTGCCCCACGTGGTGCCGTCACTGGAGAAGTAGACGCGGTAGTCGCGGATGCGCGCGGACTGCTCGGTCGCCGAACGGGCATAGCTCACCGAGTCCTCGCGCTGGTTCACGCCGAGGTACTGCACGCGCTTGGTCGAGCCGAGGTCGAACCGCAGCGACACCGGCGTGGTGCGGTTGCTGTCCCAGTACGTGAGGTAGTCGCCGTCCGAGGCGGCTGACGCCGGGCGCCCGCTGGCCGACGCACTGGCGCTCATGACGACCGACGACGGGGGGTAGATGCCCTGGCGCCCGTTCGTCTCCACGCGGAACACCGTGTCGTACTGGTCCCATGTGGACACTCCGGTGATCGTCAGGTTGCCGCCGTCCTGGGTGAAGTTCAACGTCGCACCGGTCCGCAGGTTGCTCACCCGGGTCACCCGGTACCCGTTGTCGCGCACCACCAGCGACGTGCCGGATGTGGGCGGGTCGATGACATGGACGTAGTGCAGGTTCGGGTTGGTCTTGCTGACGGTCGTCACACCGTACGCGCTGTTGTTCCACCGGCCCGGCTTCAGCCCGCCGTGCAGGTAGCCGCCGCCTTCGGTGCCGGTCAGGGACGACCAGATCTGATCGAGGTACCCGTCGGCGAAGTTGTTGAACGACTCCTGGTTGCTCGGGAAGCGCCCGTTGACCTGTGCGGTCTCGGCCATCAACGCCTTGACCGAGGAACCCGCGTTCGTGACGAGGCGGCCGAGCGTGAGCTTGCGATCGACCGTCGGGTTCGTGCCGTCGTACCACCACGCACCGGTCGACGGGAGCTTGAAGTCCGCCTCGATCAGCCGCGGCGCAGCAGTGAAGACCGCCTGCGGATAGTCGTACGAGGGCGTCATGCCCGTCTTCTGCTCGTTGCTGATCATGTCCATCTCGGCCGTGTCCTCGTTGTTGTTGCTCAACGTGAAGTTGGGTCGGATGGTGTGGATCTGCTCGTAGAGGTTGTGGCTCTCCCAGAACGCGTTGTCGTTGTCGATCCAGAACCCGCCGAGGTTCGGGTACCGCTGCATGACCTCGAAGAAGAGGTCGTAGCTGTACTCGCCGAAGCCGTCCCGGGTGTGCAGATCGACGGTCCGTCCCTTGTAGGTGGAGTACGCCGCCGAGTTCAGCCAGCTCTGACCGGCCGGCAGGCCCTCGTTCCACCACTGTGGATCGTCGGTCATGTAGAGGATGACCCGCAGACCCTGGGCACTGGCAGCGGTGATCAGCTCACCGAGGAAGTCGCGCGTGGTCCGGCAGCTGCCCGGGATCGCCGAGGGCCACGCCCGGGCGTACCCGAGTCTACTGTGGAATGTCGCGAGCACGAGGTACTGCGCGTGCAGCTTCTGCGCCTCGGTGACCCAGTAGCCCGGCGTCCAGCCGCCGCTGGTGACGTCTGCCTCCCATGAGGCGCAACTGGTGTGCGCGGGTGAGGTGCGTTGACCCCAGTGCAGGAACAGCCCGGCGACCGAGTCGCGGAGGAACTGTTGGCGCGGATGCTGCAGTTCGGCCCGCGCGGCCGGCGGCCGCAGGGCCACCAGAGAACCGAGTATGACGATCGCAGCGGAGACAACCACGCCGACACGTTTAAACATATCTATAAAGTTTCCATCCTATTAGCTAGGGAGTCCAGACCCAGGTGTCGCTTGCGCCGCCGCCGAAGACCAGCAGGTCGGCGCCGGCGGCCACGATCGTCCTGCCGAGTACGTCGCCACCGGGCGGCGGTGGGAGCGTCAGCCATCGGCCGTGATCGGCGTCCAGCACCGCGCCCGTGACATCGACGTAGACCGCGCCTGTGGTGTCGTAGACGCCGGCGCTCCCGGTGGTCCCCGGTGGCGCGGGAGGCAGCGCCGACCAGCGGGCGGAAACCGGATCGAGCGTCCCGCCGTTCGGGTAGGTCCGCCCCCAGTTGCCGACCTGGCCGCCGTCCGCGCCGCCCAGCATCGGGTTGATCAGGCTGCCATCGGAGAAGAGCCACGGGTACGTCGACAGCATCGCCGAGTCGGGCAACCGCCGCCAGCTAGCGGTCGTCCAGTCGTAGACAGCCGCCCGGGTGACCGCCGGCCGCTCCGCGCCGGGGTTGGGTACCAGTTCGTGGTCGAACAGCACGAGCTGGCGGCCGGCGCCCACCATCGTGCGATCGAAGCCGGCGCCGAGCGGGGCGGCCGGGAGGGATTGCCACGTGTTCGATGGGCCGAGCCAGTAGTCCTTCGCCGTCCCATGCTCGTGCGTGCCCGCGTACGCGACGAGCCGGTCGCCCGCGCCCGCCAGCCGATAGCCGCCGGCGTTCGCAAAGGGGATCGGCAGCCGTTGCCACCGATCCTGTTCGACGCGGTAGGCGAGCAGTCCGGCGCTCCTCGTCAAGATGTAGGCCGTACCGCCAACGACGACCCCGTCGCCACCCAGCACCGGCACGGGAGCGTCGGCGATGCGCCGCCAGTGCCCGGTACCGGGATCGACCGCGGCGCCGTCGGACAGCGGGGTGGGATCGGGCGCACAGTCCGCGTTCGGCGGGCAGGCCGGCTCGTCGCTGCCTCCGATCAGCAGTACCTCGCGGCCGGTCCACAGGCCCAGCGCGCTGGTCCGCGGTCCCAGCGGCGACCCCAGGATCTCCCGCCATCCGGCCGGTGGAGCGGCCGGCCCCTCGGATCGGGAGATCGGTACGCACCCGGTCAAGGCCAGCAGTCCACACGCGGCGAGCACCGCGAGGCGAAGTCTCATACGACCTTGGACCGCCGGTGTACCGCCCCGGTTCCCGACCCAGATACGCCGGTGACGCAAGCTCGACAACAGGATCCTCGAGACCGCCCGGCGTACCGCACACTTCGCTGATGGCCGAGCTGCCGCCGCTCTTCGACCGGGACGCCGTACGGTTGCTCGTCGACCGGGTTCATAGGCAAGCCCGAGGCCCTCGCGAGGAGCGGGTGTTCGCCGCGGTCCTTCGCGCGACGCGCGCCGAGGCGATGGAGTTGGAGCTGCTCTACCGGGATCTGCCCGAGGTACTGGCCGGGGATCGGAGAGCCCGTCGCCGGTTCGTGTCCGTCCTCGAGGCGGTGTCGGCCCACGATGAGCCCGCGGACCACGGAGAGCGGCCGCTGGTACGACCGGACGCGATGTTAGCGCTGGTATACGGGATCGAGGCGATCAGCGACGATGACGCCGAACGGTTCGACCGTTATGTGGACGCTCTCGACGCGCTGTGGCGTCGCACCTCGATGGTCGACCGGCTGTACGCCGACGCGCTCGACGGCGCCGATCGGCTCGGCGACCGGCTACGGATGATCGACCGCGATCTGGCACGGGCCGGCTGGAGCCCGTCGACCGAGGCACCCCACAGTCCACTGTGGCCGGACGGCTCGGATGGGGCACTGTGGCCCGGCGACGACGACGGGCCACCGATTCCGGGCCTCCCCGGCTGGCCGGGTGGCCCGGGCGGACCCGGCGAACCTGGCGGACCTGGATGGCCCGGCGGACCAGGAGGACCCGGCGGACCCGGCGGACCCGGCGGACCCGGGCCGGGAGCACCGGGAAGCGGCGACTTCGAAGCTGACCTGTGCCGCCGGTGGGTGCGCTCCGCCGCTCGCGCGCTGCGACCGGGGCGGCTTCCACGGTCGGTGTCCGCGGACGGGATCACCGGACTGTCCCCGGCACAGGCGTGCGTGGGCGAGGTCGTCACCATCGAAGGGTCCGGCTTCCCGGACCCGCAGCCACCCGACATGGTCGTGCTCTTCGGCGACGTACCGGCTGAGGTCGTCTCCTGGTCCGCCGACGGCATCCAGGTCGTGGTACCGCCGGGTGCCAAGAGCTGCTGCGTCGGGTTCCGCGACGAGCGGGTCGAACAGAGCCGGCGGCAGGAGTTCGCCCACCGGCAGGGCGAGTTCGGCGGCGTACTCGAAGGGCTGGGCTGTCTCGGCCAACACGTACAGTGGACAGAAGTGTCCTATGTGGCCTCCCGGCCGCCGTGCACCGCGGCCAACCACTTCGCCGGTACGATGCCCGAAATCGACTCATTCGGCGTCGACGCCGAGGTGGTTATGCCCGACAGCACACTGACCCTGCAGTGGCAGGTACGCAACGCCGACCAGGTGCGGGTGTTCCGCGCGTCCCCCGACGGTCCGCCGGTGGACCTGCTCGACCCGCCCGGCGACAGCCATACAACCGGCCCGTTCACCGGTGACCGGCCGGTCGAGGCGCGGTACGAGCTGCACGCGACCAACCGGTGCGGCACGGTCGTGGCAGGGCTGAAAGTGTTGCTGCGCAAGGTACCCGTGCTGCACGTGACCGGTGTCGAGGTGACCCAGGCGGTGCAGGCGTTCCAGGATCCCGGTACGCCGCCGAACTCGGTACCGCTCGTTGCCGGCAAGGACACGATCGTCCGGGTGTACGTGGCGGTCGACAACCTCGCCGGGTTCAAAGTGGACGGTGTGCACCCCGACGAGGTCGAGATCTCCGGTGTGGTCAGCGGTCCCGGGCTCGGTGGCCTGCCACCCGTGAACACCGGACCGGTGCGTGCCCGGCCGACGGCGCAGATCGACCGTACGAAGACCGATCACACGCTCAACTTCCGCCTCCCGGCGGCCTGGTCCACGGGCAACCGCTCGCTGGTCATCTCGGTCTGGGCGACGAACTCGGTACAGCAGGCATTGGCTCCGAAGGCGGTAGCGACCGCGACGGCATTTCACGGGGTGACCTGGTTCGCCAAGGCCGCGTTCAAGGTGCGGTACGTCCGACTCAGCATCCCGACGATGCCGGCCCTGTCGGACCAGCAGGCGCGCGAGCGCCTGCTGCGCGCCTTCGATCTGCTGGCCACGCCGGCCACCGACATCCTGCCGGCGCGGATCGCGACGGCGCACACCACACGCGACATCGACACCTCCGACGGCGTCGCGGAGTTGCTCAGCGACATCGACGACGCGCACGACTGCACGCTCTCGGAGTGGGTGCTGCCGTGGGAGGACGACTGCCCGGACGACGACAAAGCGGTATGGGTCGGCGTCCTGCCGCGCAACAACTGGGGCGGCAAGACGCAGGGGTTCGAGATGTGGGGACCCAGCCGGAACACGTGCATCGTTCCCTTGGACCGCACCGTCATCGCCCACGAGCTCGGGCACTCCCTCGGCCTGCATCACGCCAACACATCGCTGACATGCGGGGGTGACCCGGCCGGCCCGTACGACTCGCTCACCGACGGCGGCGCGATCCGTCCCGGCGACCCCATCGACCCGGCCACCGGGCAGGTCATCGACGCCGGATCGTTCGGCACACCCAGCGGGCTCTACGACATGATGACGTACCAATGTCCGGAGATGCGCTGGATCTCCCGTCACAACTGGCTGTCCGTGTTCAACAAGTTCTAGAGCGAGGCAATCCGATGCGGACACGACGTTTCCTGCGCTTCGCGGGCACGCTCTGGGAGAACGACGAGTTCGAGCCCGGCGTCGGTTGGGAGACCGAGCGGATCGCCCGGCGTCCGGATCCAAATCCGGAGTACGTGCTGTGGTTGGCGGACGCCGACGGTCAGCGGCTCACCGCGGGCGCGATCGAGCTTCGCGGCCAGGCATGCCGCGTCCAGGACGACGGCATGCGCGCCGCGAAGGTGCTCGGGTACCTTCCGCTTCACCCCGACGGCCGGACCGTCGTGTTCCAGCATCGGGATCGGGTGCTCCACCGCGCCGAGCTGGCCGAGCGAGCGCCGTCGATAACCGTCAGCGCCGTCGACATCGACGACGATCAGCGGGTACGGGTGAACTGGCGCGCCGAGCACGAACGCGAACTCTGGTACTCCGTGGTCCTGCTCGCCGATGGCTACGCGATCCCGGTCGGCCGGGAGCTGCGCGGCACGGAGTTCGTTTTCCCGACGGACGATATGCCCGGCGGGCCTAGGTGTGCGGTGGCCGTCCTGGCCACGGACGGGTACCGGTCGAGCCAGTCCCGCAGCGCCACGTTCACGCTGCCCGAGCGTCCGGTCGTGGTCCGGGTCCTCGCTCCCGGCGACGGCGAGACGGTAGCGCCGGACCAACCCATCTCGCTGCTCGGTCACGCCCACGACGCGGCTGGCCGGCCCGCACCCGACGACCGTCTGGTGTGGACGGTCGACGGGGTACCGGCGGCGCGCGGCCAGCGGCTGGCTCTCGCCGGGCCGTTCGAGCCCGGCGAACACCGCATCGAGCTGGCGTACGCCGACGGCGCTCGCGCCGAGATCACCGTGGTCGTGCCCGAGCGCTCACCCGCCCAGCGCGAGTGGCTTCGAATGGTCTCGGATCGCGGATCGGTAGATGTCCAGCGTGCGTGACGCTACCGCCGTCCACGAGAAGTGTTCGACGACCCGGCGGCGCCCCGCGCGCCCCAACTCGCCTGCCCGCTCCGGATCGGCGAGCAGCTGACCGATAGCCGCGGCCAAGTCGGCCTCGAAGCGGTCCGGGTCGTACGGGGTTCCGTCGCTCGCCTGCTCGATCGGTACCAGCACGCCCGTCTCGGAGTCCATCACGATCTCGGGAATGCCGCCGGTGGCGGTCGCCACGACCGGGGCCTCGCAGGCCATCGCCTCGAGGTTGACGATGCCCATCGGCTCGTAGACCGACGGGCAGACGAAGACGCTGCAGTGCGTCAGGATCTGGATGACTTCCCGCTTCGGCAACATCTCCGGCACCCAGACGACGCCGTCGCGGGTGTCCCGCAGTTCCGCCATCAGCCCCTCGACTTCAGCGGCGATCTCCGGAGTGTCGGCGGCCCCGGCGAGCAACACGAGCTGCGCTGTGGCCGGCAACGACCGTGCCGCCCGCAGCAGGTACGGCAGCCCCTTCTGCCGCGTGACTCGCCCGACGAATACGACACTCGGACGGCCGGGATCGATCCCGCGCCGGTCGAGCACGTCCGTGCCCGGATCGGGCGCGTACTCGGTGGTGTCGATGCCGTTGTAGACGACGTGCACGCGGTCCGCGGCCACGGCCGGATAGGCGGCGAGAACGTCCCGTTTCATCGCGGCCGACACGGCGATCACCGCGTCCGCGGTCTCGACGGCGCTGCGCTCGCACCACGACGAGAGCGCGTACCCGCCACCGAGCTGCTCGGCCTTCCACGGCCGCAGCGGCTCGAGGCTGTGGGCGGTGACGACGTGCGGCACCCCGTACAGCAGCTGCGCCACCCGTCCGGCGAGGTTGGCGTACCAGGTGTGGCTGTGCACGACGTCGGTACCGGCGCATCCGGCCGCCATCTCGAGGTCAACGCCGACGGCCCGCAGCGCGGGGTTGGCACCGGCGAGGCCGGCCGGATCGGCGTACGCGGTCACGCCTGGCTCGTCGTACGGCGGCGGCCGGTCGGGCCCGAAGCAGTGCACCCGGACGTCCGCGAGCGGCCGCAAGGCCCGCGCCAGGTATTCGACGTGTACGCCCGCACCCCCGTAGACGTCCGGTGGGTACTCCCGGGTCAGTAGGTCGATGCGCAGTTGATCCGCCACAGCGGCACACTAGCCCGTATGGTCCCCAAGGTTCTGTCGATCGTCCTCGCCGGCGGGGAGGGCAAGCGGCTGATGCCCCTCACCGCGGACCGCGCCAAGCCCGCCGTCCCATTCGGAGGGCTCTACCGGCTCGTCGACTTCGCGCTGTCCAACCTCGCCAACGCCGGATATCTGAAGATTGTGGTACTGACCCAGTACAAGTCACACTCGCTCGACCGGCACATCACCATGACGTGGCGGATGTCCACTTTGCTGGGCAACTACGTGACGCCGGTACCTGCTCAGCAGCGGCTCGGCCCGCGGTGGTTCGCCGGCTCCGCCGACGCCATCCACCAGAGCTTCAACCTCGTCCACGACGAACGTCCCGACTACATCATCGTGTTCGGTGCCGACCACATCTACCGGATGGACCCGCAACAGATGGTCGAGCAGCACATCGCGTCCGGCGCGGGCGTCACGGTCGCCGGCATCCGCCAACCGCTGGCCCAGGCCGACCAGTTCGGCGTCATCGACGTGGACAGCGACGGCAAGCGGATCCGGGCGTTCCGCGAGAAACCGAAGGACGCGCAGGGCCTCGCCGACTCACCGGACGAGGTGTACGCGTCCATGGGCAACTACGTCTTCACCGCCCGCGTGCTCAACGAAGCGCTGGAACGCGACGCCCTGAACGTGACGAGCAGGCACGACATGGGCGGCGACATCATCCCCGCCCTCGTGGAGCGCGGTGAGGCGGGCGTGTACGACTTCCGCGACAACGACGTGCCGGGCAGTACCGACCGCGACCGCGGCTACTGGCGCGATGTCGGGACGCTCGACTCGTATTACGAGGCGCACATGGACCTCATCTCGATACACCCAGTCTTCAACCTGTACAACTTCCAGTGGCCGGTCTACACCGGAAACCACCCGTGGCCGCCGGCGAAGTTCGTACACGGATCCGACGAGCGGGTCGGGCGCGCGATCGGCTCGCTGATATCGCCGGGCGTCATCATCTCCGGCTCGCTGGTGGCGAACTCCGTCGTGTCTCCGAACGTCACCGTGCATTCGTGGGCGAACGTCGAGGGCTCGGTACTCATGGAAGGAGTCGACATCGGCCGCAACGCGGTGGTACGCAACGCGATCGTCGACAAGAACGTGGTCATCCCGGAGGGAGCACAGATCGGCGTCGACCTCGAGCGCGACCGCGAACGGTTCACCGTCTCCGACGGAGGAGTCGTCGTCATCGGCAAGGGTCAGCGCGTCGAGTTATGAGGAACCCTGTTCCTCGAACAGGGTGATCTGTAGACCGGCCGGCGCCTCCAGCCGGGCGTTCAGCGACTGCCACGGCGTCGGCGTCGGCTCGGCGAGCACCTGCGCGCCCGCCCCCTGGAGTTCGGCGGTACGGCCACGAGCGTCGTCGACCTCGAACGCGACCCGGATCGTCCGGCTGACCTGCCGGCCCACCTCCACGTCGTCGATGTACCGCCGCTGTGCGGGGTTGACCAGCTCGAGCGTGGCGCGCCCGGCGTCCAGGATCACCACCCGAGCGCCGTCGGGGCCGGCTACCGCGAGCTCCTGCGGCAGGCCGAGGACGTCCCGATAGAAGGCCACAGCGGCGTCGAAGTCGGTGGCCTCGACGACCAGGCGCATCTGGCGTACCGCCGGCTGAGATGACTCACTGCTCACCTGTCGCAGGTTAAGGGTTTCCGCCCGTCATTGGCGGGTACCGACGCCGGTGATTGTCTGAGAAGATCTACGCGGCCCACGCAGTTGTCGGGGGGATTGCGAGGCACGCGTGTTCGGGGAGACGTTGCGTACCGAGCGGCGGCGGGCAGGCCTGACCCAGGAGGAGTTGGCCGCCAAGGCCGGGCTGAACGTGCGGACCATCCGCAAAGTCGAGGCCAACGTCATCGCCAACCCTCGCCCGACGACGGTACGACTGCTCGCCGACGCGCTGGATCTGCGCGGTGACGACCGCGAGCGGTTCTACGCGGCCGAGGTGCCGCCCGCGCGGGTTGTCGCTCGACCCGACCGGCCGGTGCCGGCGCAACTGCCGGGAGATGTCTTCGGCTTCACCGGCCGGGCCGAGCAGATGCGCGTGCTCACCGCCTTGGTCGACGATCACCGCGCCGCCGGACCGGGGCCGATGTCCATCGCGGTGCTCACGGGTCCGGCCGGCGTGGGCAAGACCGCCTTGACTGTGCACTGGGCCCATCAGGTGACGGACCGGTTCCCCGATGGCCAGCTGTACGCCAACTTGCGCGGATTCGCAACGAGCCAGCCGCTGCGACCGCTGGACGTTCTGGCCCAGTTCCTCGGGGCCCTGGGTGTTCCACCCGACCAGATCCCGGTCGACGCGGCGGAGGCAGCGAACCTGTACCGTTCGATGCTCGCCGGCCGACGCATGTTGCTGCTGCTGGACAACGCGCGCGACGCCGGCCAGGTGCGACCGTTGCTGCCCGGCGAGCCGGCATGCACCGTCGTGGTCACCAGCCGCTCCGCACTCACCGGTCTGGTCGCCCGCGACGGCGCCCAACGGATAGCGGTAGCGGCACTGGCGCCGGACGAGTCGACAGAGCTACTCACCCTGCTGCTCGGCGCCGATCGGATCGGGGCGGAGCCGACCGCCGTCGCGGAGTTGGCGGGGCTCTGCGGTGGCCTGCCGCTCGCCTTGCGGATCGCCGCCGCGCACCTGACGGCGAAACGGCACTTGCGGATCGCCGGGTACACGGGCAGGCTGCGGGCCGGCGACCGGCTCGCCGCGCTGGCCGTGGAGGAGGACGAGCAAGCCGCGGTGCGCGTCGCGTTCGATCAGTCGTACGCCGCCCTGCCCGGCGACCAGCGCCGCTTGTTCCGGTTGCTCTCCGCCGTACCCGGTCCGGACTTCACCGCCGCCCTCGCCGCGGAGTTGGTCGGCCTTTCACCGGATCGCGCCGGTCGGCTGCTGGACGGGCTGGCCGAGGCGCACCTGCTCGATGAGCCCCGCCCCGACCGGTATTCCTTTCACGACCTGTTGCGGGAGTACGCCGGACAGTTGGCGACGACCGAGGAGACCGATACCGTCCTGTCGGCGGCCGCCAATCGGGTCAATGACTGGTACCTACGGCACTGTGCGGCCGCCGCGGACGTACTGTACCCACTCCTCCTCCGCATGCACCGGTCGGAAACCCTGGCGAAGACCTTCGACGGACCCGCCATGGCCCTGGACTGGCTCGACGATGAGAGCTCCAACCTGGTAGCCGCGACCGTGCACGCGGCAACGCATGGCCCGCACCGGACAGCCTGCCTCCTTGCCGATGTGCTGCGTGGCTATCTCTGGCTACGCAGCCGGTTCGTGGACGCTCTGGTCGTCGCGTATGCGGCGCGGACCGCCGCGCGCACCACTGGCGACCCACGCGCACTGGCCGCCGCACATCTGAACCTCGGCGTCACTCACATGTTCAGGTGCAGCTATCACGACAGCATCCGTCACTGCCGCCAGGCCCTGGCCGCCGCCAGGCGCGCTGAATGGCCCACCGCCGAGGCCAACGCGCTGGGCTATCTCGGGGTCTGTTACACCGACCTGGAACGCTTCCCGACCGCGATCGACCGGTTGCGCCGGGCGCTGGCGATCAACCGCAGACTCGGGGAAACGGCCCGCGAGGCCGCAAAGCACGGCTACCTCGCTCGGGTGTATACCGTGATCGGGCACCTGCGCAAGGCCGAAGCGCATCTCGAGTCCGCGTTGGCCTTGGGCTGTGAACCCATCGGCAACGCCACTCACCTGCTCCAACTCGGGTACGTCCGGCATGAGCTCGGTCAGCTCGACAAGGCGTTCGACAACTACACCGACGCCATGTCGATCATCCTGGAGTTCGGTCACGTAGCCAACGAGGTGTGGGTTCGTGCGAGGTTGGCCCGAGTTCACTGTGACGCCGGACGCCTCGCGGAGGCGCGCGAGGAGGCCTCTGCCGCGGTGCGCCGCGCCGACCCGACGGACCAAGGGGACATCACATCCGTTGCCTATACGGCGTTGGCTTACATCGACAACCGGCTGGGTCGCCATCGCGACGCCGCGGACCACGCAGACCACGCACGAATCCTCGCCAGCCGGGTCGACGTCCACTTTCTCCAGGTAGATGCAATGCTCGCGCTGGCGACGGCCCACCGCGGACTGGGTGATCTCGACGACGCCATGGGCAACGCGCAACAGGCGATCACCATGAGCCAGGAACACGGGTACCGCGTGATGGCCGGCCGTGCCCGCCTAACGCTGGCCGAGGCGTGCTTCGCCGCCGGCCGGCATGACGACGCCATGGAGCATGCCGGGCAGGCACTGGACGTTCTGAGCGCCGCCGGTCATCGATTGGGGGTGGCCCGGGCTCACGTACTGATCGGCCACGAGCGAGGCCGTCTCGGGTCGGCCGAGGTCGCCGCGATCCACTGGAAGAAGGCACTGGACCTGTACGCGGCCGCCGGCTCGTCCGAGGTCGATTCCGTCCGCCGCCTGATGTCGAACGAGATCGTCGCCCGAGACCGAAGCGGTCCACTGTGGATCGTCGACGAAGGTTCGAACAAGATCGATTAGGTATGGACCCGGTCCCTGCTCCACCAACCGCCGAACAGCGCTTCGGGTACGAGCAGACCTTCTGAGCTCATCGGCATATTGGCCAGACGCGGAAGGCGCAGGTCATAGTCGCGGGCGAGCAGCGCGGTGAGCACTGTCAGGTGCGCTATGGCCAGCTGCGAGCCTGGACAGATCCGCGGCCCGGCGCCGAACGGCAAGTAGGCGTACCGGGCGTGCGGCTGCTCCCGGCCCAGCCAACGGGACGGTTCGAACTGCTCCGGACGGTCCCACCAGCGCGGGTCGCGGTGGATCAAGTATGGACAGATCAGCACTTCACAGCCGGCCGGTATGCGGTAACCGCCGACCGCGGTCGGAGCCGACGCGGTACGGGTCAGCAGCCACTGCGGCGGGTAGAGCCGCAACGTCTCGCGCACCACCGCCGTCGTGAACGGCAGCGCTTCCACAATGTCGGTCCGGCCCAGCGAAAGGCCAGCCGCCTCCTCGGCGACCGACGAAGCAGCCGCTGGGTGCTCGGCCAGCAGTAGCGCAATCCAGGCGACCGCCGTGCCAGGCACCCCGTGCGAGGCGAACATGATGGTACGCAGCACCGAGACGGTGTGCTCGACTGGTTCGTCCGGGCCCGGTTGATCGAGCAAGGCATCTAGTAGGTCACGCGGCTCGGCCTCCCGACGCCCGGCGGTCCGGCGAGCGACCAGCTCGCCGAGGAGGGCGAGCAGCCGATCGTTCGCGGCGACCGCGGCCCGCGCCGCCGGCCGGCGGGCCCACCGCACTCGCCCTTCACCGCCGACGAGAGCCCGCAACGCGGTCTGGAACAGCTCGTCGGCCGCACCGTACAAGGTGTCGAGCACGGTCCGGTCTGGCTCGGCGCCCACACAGAAGTCCACGATCGCCCGGCCTAGCAGCCGGCGCCCGGTGGCCAGCACGTCCAGATTCTGGTTGGCCTGCTGGCCCAGCCCAGCGGCCAACTGCGCGGCGAACCGCTCGACGTGCACCCGGGTGAGCCGGTGTGCGACGGATTTCCAAACCTCGCGCCGCACCCGCATCCAGTTCGCCAGATACGCCTCGAGAGCGCGCCGCTCGCGGCTGTCCGAACGAAATGCGGCGTCCACTGTGTACTGCTCGTCCGTGGCGGCCAGCACCTCGTGCGCTAGCTCGGAGTCGTGCACAACCACGATCTTGGGAGCCAGCCGGACTACGTCTCCGTACCGTTCGCGGTTGGCGGCCAACCACCCGATCCGATCCGCCTGATAGGCGAGGATGTCGCCGATGAACGGCTTTCCGCGCGGCCCCGGTGCGGTCGTACCAGTCATGGTCGTGCCCTCCGTGTAGATCCGTTTCTTTGCCGAGCCGTGCCACCGCCACGACTACCGCCCGGCGGCCGGGTCAGCCGGCCGCCGGTCAGTCTCGAGCCGCAGTAGGTCAGCTCATCGTCGGCAGATCCGCGGGACGTACAGGTAGGCGCCGCTCACCCTGGAGCGACGCAGCCGGCGGCTAACCGCGCGCAGGTAGTTCCGCACCGTTGTTCACCTCCTCAGTCCTCACGAGCAGGTATAGATCAATCGATGATCATCGTAGTCGAATGAGCGTTCCGGGGCGACCTGACTGCATATTCCGGATTGCCAACCTTCGCCGCTGACGAAGCCACCGACAACGGAGGGTCGCAGCCGCCCTCAGGCTCCGGCGGGGACGTTCCCGTTCGTGCTGGTCACAGCACTGACTGCTGTCTTGTCCCGTCCTGCCCGTCCCTCGCGCGCCGGGCATTCTTGGCGGTCCCGTTAGCACGGGCGTTAGCACAAGTCGCCGGATGCCGGGTCGTTCTGGCACGGATCTGGCACGACGATCTTTGCGATGGTGGCGGACCTCGGGTTGAGCGATCCGGGCGTGCGTGGGGAGCCTGCGTGTCGGTGTCGGGAATAGTAGAGCCATTGTCCTCATTCCGACATATTCGTGTCGCCTGCGACGTATCACTCCCGACCCGTCG
>Ga0209382_10002915_pt1 | contig 24307 bp, 23 predicted proteins | sample SoiMetdeltSBSDD5_FD_187599 | JGI IMG/M metagenome (GOLD analysis project Ga0209382, IMG submission 187599) | Bulk soil microbial communities from a Populus tree surrounding site in Tennessee, USA - Soil MetaG P. deltoides SBSDD5 (SPAdes) (version 2) | ecosystem: Environmental > Terrestrial >...
TCCCCCGCCACCGCTCACCCCTTCAGGACCGGGCGTCGCGCCGACGACCGCAGCACCTGGAACGAGCACGAGACATTCGTCCAGACCAGCCGCTACACCGAGTCCAAGCCCCGAAACCACGTCGCCTCAGCCTTGCATCTCCTTGACAGGAGAGGTGCCCGGGGTTCTCTCCGCAGATGCCAAAGTCTGCACGGACCCAGTGCTCGGACCAGTTACCGCACTAGCACAAGGGCTGTCTGGGACTACTCCAACCGCGTCCGCAGACGAGCCTTCTGCCACTGACTCACCCGTACCTGGCCAGATGACCTCCAAGCCACCCACGCCAGCAACCGGTCCGCCGCCCTCTATTGCAGCACCAGCCAACTAGCGCCCAACTCATCCAGCACCCAAGACGTTGGACGTTGAGGGCGACGAGCTTCCGTTGGACATTCTGATATCCGGGCCGTGACCCTCAAATCTCAGAACACGCTGCCCTTCCGGCCGGATGGCGCTACCCCATGACGGCCACGAAGGGCGAAGCGAGTCGGCCGAAGGCCGACGCCGCTTCGCCCTCAGATGAAGAGGTATTCGAAGAGGCCGTGGCCGACCTGGCCGTCGAGGGTGTACTCGGCGGAGGCGTCGACGATGCCCCACATGGCGGCGCGGGTGTCTTCGGCGGTGAGGTCCCATTGGCGTTCCTGGACCACGGTCGCTGCGCCCGCGTACTTGCCGTGGCGCCATTCGGGGTCGAAGCCGTAGCCGGTGCCCACGCCCAGGTGGATCGACACCCGTGGCTTGGCCGACATCTGCAGCTTGCCGGCGTGCACCACCGCCGACGTCACGAACCGGTGGTCGTCGTCCCAGGTCAGCTCGTACTCCGGGCGGCCCAGGTACTCGACGCCTTCGCCGTCGGGCCGACGCCAGGTCCGCACCGCCTCCTCCAGCACCCGCGACCCGTCGTTGCGGGATTGGCAGATCACGAACACCGACTGGTCCTCGAACCGCACCGGTGCGTACAGCCAGTTGAACCCGGCCCCCGGCAACTCGGCGGTGATCCCCGGCGGCTCCGACTCGCCCGACGGCCGGATCCCCCACGACCGGTCCCGCGACCCCCACCACCCCGAGGGCGTGACCGACCACGTCCGATCGCCGACCGTCAGCGTCCCCGACCAGGTCCCGCACTGCGCCAGCCGGCAGGCGTCGAGGAACACTCGCCCGACGGCATCGCGGTCGGTGTGCCGCGGCTCCTCGATCGGCCGCGAGGAACCCGTCCATGTCAGGTCGAACGCCAGCGTCGTGTCGTCGCCGGAGTCGGTCGTCGCCGGCGACAGCGTGAACCGCAGCGACTCCAGCCCCTCGAGCACCGCCACCGAGAACGGCCCGACGGTCGTGTCCATCCGGTCGAGGCCCAGCGGTCGCGATGCCCGCACCACCCGGTGCACGCCACCGTGCACCACGACGGCGAAGGCGTCGGTGGTGCCCAGGTTCGGGTATTGCCCCATCCCCATGATCAGGAACACGTCCTCAGCCGGATCACCAGTCGGCTCGACCGGCATGCAGTTGAAGTAGTAGCGGTCGTAGAAGTTGCGATCGCTGGTCCCGACCCGCCGAATAGGCTCCGGCACCTGATGGATGGGGTAGTCGTCGAGGGGCGAGAGCATGATCGGCTCCTTGTCTGCGAGCGAGAGCTGCGTCGGGCGGGGTTACCGCTGCTGATCGAGGACTATTCGGCGACCGAGGACGTGTTCACGAGGGCGCTGCCGTTCCTGACGTTCGTGGCATTCGTCGAGGTCTTCGGCGCCCTCAAGTTCGACTGGCCGTGGTGGCTGAACCTGGCGGCGTTCGCCGGCGGCCTGGCGCTGCTGCTGGGCCTGTTCGGGCTGTTCAACGTGTGGCGCGGCCGCCCGTTCCTGTCGCTGCCCCGGCGCATCGGCGTCCCCGAGCTGACGGCGTTCGTCCTGATCCCGTCGCTGCTGCCGGTGGTCTTCGGCGGCCAGTTCGGGTCGGCGGCCGGCACCATCGCCACCAACATCTTCCTGGTGCTGCTGGTATGGCTGGTGATCGGCTTCGGCCTGCTGTCGATCCTGCGCTGGGCCGCGGCCCGGCTGTTCGCCCAGCTGTCGGCGAGCCTGACGCTCCTGGTGCGGGCACTGCCGCTGATCCTGTTCTTCGGGTTGCTGTCGTTCTTCGCCACCGAGATCTGGCAGATCTTCAACAGCATCTCGCTGCGGCGGTTGAGCGCCACCGTGGTCCTGTTCGTCCTGCTCGGGATGCTGTTCCTCGTGGTGCGGCTGCCCAACGGGGTGCAGGACGTCCAGAAGACGGTCGACCTGGCCGACCGGCCGCTCACCAAGGGCCAGCGGATCAACCTGTCGCTGGTCATCCTCACCAGCCAGGCCCTGCAGATCCTGCTGGTGACCGTGCTGGTCTGGCTGTTCTTCACGGTCGTGGGCGCGCTGCTGGTCGACGTCGGGGTGGTCGCCGAATGGACGCAGAAGACGGCCGATCCGGTGTGGACGATCGACGTCCTCGGCGGTGGCCCCCACCAGCGCATCGTGGTGACCGAGCAGCTGCTGCGGGCGGCCTTCGGCATCGCGGCGTTCTCGGGCCTCTACTACTCGGTGGCGATGCTCATCGACGCGACGTACCGCGACGAGTTCATGGGAGAGCTCACCGACCAGATGCGATCGACCTTCGCCGTGCGCAAGGAGTACCTGACCCTGCGCCAGCGGGTCACGACCCCGTGAAGTTGGGCTCACGCTTCTCGACGAACGCCCGGGGGCCTTCCTTGGCGTCGTTCGACGCCATGACGCCCATCCCCAGCTCCAGCTCGCGCTCGAAGGCTTTGGCCTCGGGGATGCACTCGGCCTCCCACACCGACGCCTTGATGGCGGTGACCGCCAGCGGGCCGTTGCGGGCGATGCGATCGGCCAGCTCCCGGGCCCTGTCGATCGCAGTGCCGTCGGCGACGACGTGGCCCACCAGACCGACCTCGTAGGCCCGCTGGGCCGTGATCGGGTCGCCGGTGATCAGCATCTCCATCGCGACCGTCCACGGGATCTGCCGGGGCAGGCGCACGGTCGAGCCGGCCATCGGGAACAGACTGCGCTGCACCTCGGTGAGGCCGAACTTGGCGCCCTCGGCGGCGACCCGCAGGTCGAGCGCCTGCAGGATCTCCATGCCGCCGGCGTAGCAATAGCCCTCGACCGCGGCGATCAGCGGGGTGGCAACCCGGTGCTCCTTCAGGAAGCCCTTGTAGATGAGCGAGAAGTCGTTGCGGATGCGCTCCTCGAACTCGTCCTCGGCGGGCTTGCCGGCGAGCAGGGCGCCGACGAGGCGGTCGAGGTCGGCGCCGGCCGAGAAGTCGCCCCCGGCCCCGGTCAGGATGGCGACGCGGACCTCGGGGTCGGCGTCGATCATGTCCCAGGCGTCCGCGAGGCGGCAGAGCATCTCGCAGTTGAAGGCGTTGCGCTTCTCGGGACGGTTGAGCGTGAGCGTCACGACGTGGCCGTCCCGCTCCACCAGCACTGCAGGCGCGGAATCTGACATGCCGTCAGATTAGAGGCCGAGCGGAGAGCGACGCTCATCCGGCCTACCTGTACGGACCAAGGGCCCAGGTCACGCCGAACAGCGAGATCTCCAGGCAGCACTCGTTCAGGAGGGTCGCTCCCCCGCCAGTGCGACGCGGCGGATGGCGGCGAGGACCTCGTCGGGGCGCTCGAGGGGGAGCATGTGGCCAGCCTCGGGCAGCACCTCGAACGTCGCGCCCGGGATGGCGGACGCGATCGTGCGGCCCAGGCGGGGTGGGGTCAAGCGGTCCCGGCGGCCCACGAGGACGGCGGTCGGCAGCGGCAGCGGCAGCGAGGCCAGGTCGGCCCGTAAGTCCATGCTGCCGAAGCCGTTGAAGCAGTCGGCCCGCACGTGCCGGGGTGTCGCCAGGTACATCTCCCGGGTGCTGCTGATGTGGGTGCCGTTCGGCTTGCGGCCCATCATCCGCCGCATGACCGCGGACCCGACCCGCGGGCTCGCCACCGCCCAGTCGAGCACCGGACCGAGGACGCTGCTCATGGCCGGACCGAAGCGGCCGAAGCCGACGCCGTGGGCGGCGGTCGACACCAGCACCAGGCCCCGCACCCGAGCCGCCAGCTCGTCCGGGTGACCGCAGGCGAACGCCAGGGTCGTGAACCCGCCCATCGAGTGGCCGACCAGCACCACGTCGGTGAGCTCGAGCTGGTCGAGGACGCAGGCCAGGTCAGCGCCGAGGCGCTTGACATGGGGCGCGTCATCGCCGGTGGTCGACGCCCCGTGGCCCCGCTGGTCGTACAGCACGACCCGGTGGCCCTCGACCAGCAGCTCCTTGGCGGCCGGCGCCCACACCGACCGGTTGTTGGTCCATCCGTGGGCGAACACGACCGTCGGCCCCTTGGCATCGGCGCCGTCGACCGGGCCGGCCACCGTGACGCCCAGCGCGGCCCCGTCATCGGTCACGACCGACGATTCCTCGCCCTCCGGCAGGGTCAGATCCAGCGCGACGACGCTCATCAGATCGACCTCCCCGCCGCGACCTGGTGGGCCGCCAACGGCAGCGCCCGATGCATCCCCCAGCCGAGCTTGGCCTCCCATCCGACCGCGACCATCACCCGGTCGCGCCGGATCGCCCGCAGCACGGCGTTGGCCACGGCCTCGGGCTTGTGGCCGATCCGGCGGAAGAGCCGGGCGGTGCGCTCCCGGCTCGAGTCCTGGGCGCCGAGGAACCGGGTGTTGGCGATGATCGGCGTGTTGATCACGCCCGGGCATATCGCGCTGACGCTGACACCCCGGGGTCGCCAATCAGCCCGCAGGCATTGCGACAGCGCCAGGACCGCGGCCTTCGTCGTGCAGTACGCCGGCTCGGTCGCCCGAGGCGTGTAGCCGAGGCCCGAGGACATGTTGACCACATGTCCTCGACCCCGCTCGACCATAGAAGGGCCGAAGGCGAGGCAACAGTGGACGACCCCGTCAATGTTGACGCCTCGGATCCAGCGCCAGTCGTCGATGCTCATCTCGCCGAGCCGTCCAGTCATGCCGACGCCGGCGTTGTTGATCAACACGTCCGGCGGATGCCACCGGTCGTCGACGTCGCGGGCGAGAGCGGCCACGGCGTCGGCATCGGCGACGTCACAACCCAGGGCCTCGCTCTCGGGTGCGCCGACCTCGTCGCACTGGCGAGCGGTCTTGCCGGCCTCGTCGACGTCGATGTCGACGGCCACCACCCGTGCACCCTCGCGGGCCAGTGCCAGGGCCGTCGCCCGACCGATTCCACTGCCTGCGCCGGTCACCACGGCCAGCGCACCTCGTAATTCCACCCTCGACCTCACACTATTGAACCTATCTCAATAGCGTTGGATCGGACGAACCGTAGGATCCCCTCGTGGCATCCGGCTCACGCACCCGGCTCTCCCCGGCCGCCCGACGGGCCCAGCTCGTCGACCTCGGCCTCGAGATGCTGAGCACCCGGTCGTTCGACGACCTGCCCATCGAGGACATCGCCACCGCCGCCGGGATCAGCCGCGGCCTCCTGTTCCACTACTTCCCCTCCAAGCGGGACTACCGGGAGGCCGTCGTGCGGGCTGCGGCCGCCGACCTGCTGGCCCACGTCAAGCCCGACCCCGACCTCCCGGTCATCGAGCAGCTCCGCTCCGGCGTCCAGTCCTTCGTCGACTACGTGTGCGACAACCGCGACACCTACGTGTCGCTCCTGCGGGGCGCCGCCGGCGGCGACCCCGGCCTCCGGACCATCTTCGACGAGACCCGCGCCACCATCGCCGAGACGATCGTGGACAACTTGGGCCTGATCAGCGGCCAGGCGCCCCCGACCCGGGTGCGGCTCGCGGTCCGAGGCTGGGTTGCCTACGGGGAGGAGGTCGTCCTCGACTGGCTGGCCGAGCCCGAACCGCCCGCCGACCTCGACCGCCCTGCCCTCGTCGAGCTCCTCGACAAGGCACTCCTCGCGCTCGTCGCCTCCGCCGCAGCGACTGCGCCTGCCGGCGACTAGAGGACGCCTTCCTCCAGCGCCGCCAGTAGATCGGCGCGGGCGCGGGCGACCCGTGAGCGGATGGTGCCGATCGGCACGTCGAGCACCGCGGCGGCTTCGTCGTAGGACAGGCCCAGGACCTGGGTCAGCGTGAAGGCGGCCCGGCGATCGGGGGTCAGGCCGGCGAGCACCTCGTCCAGCTCCACCTCGCCGGTTCGCTCCGGCGCCTCGACCGGGTCGTCGCCCCGCCGCTGCAGCGCCCGCCGCCGGCGGGTCCGCCGCCGGATCGCGTCGGCGCACACCCGGCGGGCGATGCTCAACAGCCACGTCTTGGCAGCGGCGTCACCCCGGAACCGCCCGATGGCCCCCACCGCCCGCAGGTACGTCTCCTGGGTGAGGTCGTCGGCGCTCCCCCGGTCGACCAAGTGCGCGCACAGCCGCCATACATCGCCCTGGGTGTGGCGGATGAAGGCCGCGAACGCCACCCGATCCCCCTCCCGGGCCGCGAGCGCCAGACGGGTCACCTCGTCGGACACGGCCCACATTCTTGACGCAAGCTGTCCCCCGCCGCAGGCCGAGCCGGGCCCAAATGTCGTTCGGGAACTTGATTGCCCTGATGAGCGACCATATGGACATGCGATGTGACCTTGCCCGTGAGGCGCTCTCCGCCCGCCTCGACGGCGAGCTGGGCCAGCTCGAAGACGGCGCGCTCGACCACCACCTCGAGACCTGTGCCGGATGCCAGCGCCACGCCCGCGCCCTGGCCGGCCTCCACCGGAGCCTCCGCGTCCGGGAGGCCGAGCCCGTCCCCGACCTGACGACCCAGATCATGGCGGCAACCGCCGATCAGCTGCCCTCGCCCGGCCGCAAGACCGCTCCCGTCGAGTGGGCCCGCTACGGCCTCTTCACGGTGGCGTTCACCCAGCTCCTCATGGCGCTGCCGCTGCTCGCCGGCGAGCACTCCGGCATCGCGCTCCACCACATGCGCGAGCTGGGCTCGTTCAGCATCGCCCTCGCGGTCGGCCTGCTGGTCGTGGCCTGGCAGCCCCAGCGGGCCAGCGGACTGCTGCCGATGGCGACGGTGCTGGTCGCCGGCCTGGTGCTCACCGCGGTCACCGACATCGTGTCGGGCCGCTCGTCGGGGCTCGGCGAGTCGCCCCACCTGCTCGAAGTCGCCGGGGTGGTGCTGCTCTGGTGCCTCGCCCGCACGAACAGCGGCGCGGCACCGAAGTCGCTGCTGCCGCTGCGGCGCTCACACCGCCCGATGGCGTCAGCCTGAGGACGCCGACCGGGGCGACCGCGACGACTGCCGGGACTGGAGCTTGTCCAGGCCCGTCCCGGCCAAGCCGCCCCACACCAGGTCGGTGAGGTAGTCGACCAGCTCGTCCTTGGTCATCCGCTGGCTCTGCAGCCACCACTCGGCGCCGACGAAGCCCATGCCGACGATGGCCAGGCCCCACGGCTCGGCCAGCTCGCTGTCGGCGTGCACGGCCCGGAAACCCTGGCCCAGCATGATGGCGATCTTGTCGGCGATGCTCGTGACCAGGCGGGTCGCCATGGGGTTGGGGCTGTCGAGCGCCGCCCGCACCAGGAACCGGTAGATGCTCGGCTCCCGCTCGATGAACGTGCAGAACGCCTCGAGCGACGACCGCACCACCTCGCGGGGCGACCCGTGCGCCTCGGGGTCGAGGGTCTCGGCCAGCGTGGTGATCAGCATGTCCGACGTCCGCTCGGCCAGCGCTTCGGCCAACCCGGCCCGGTCGCCGAAGTGCGAGTAGAGGATCGGCTTGGTGATTCCCGCCTCGCTGGCGAGCTGGTCCATCGACGCCGCCGGGCCCGCCCGGCGGATGGCCCGCTCGGCGGCGTCGAGCAGCTCCTCGCGCCGTTCCTCACGGGTGCGGCGCGGCCCGCGAGGGCGCCCCCGCTTGGGTGCACCCGCCTGAACCTCCGCAGTCGTGGGCTGGCCGCTGCTCATCAGGACGTGAACGCTACTGCAGGTAGGCCTATTCGGTGGCGGGCGAGGGCACTTCGACCTTCTCGATCTCGATCGGAAGGCCGAGCCGCTCGGCGGTCTCGGCGAACTCGTTGATCTCCACCGCCTGGTTCTGGGCGATCGACGAGGCGATGACCTTGACCGCGGAGGAGTCGGCGTGCTCCGCGGCATACTCGGCCATGTGGATGCCACCCAGGTGGTGCTCGGCCATCAGTTCGAGGAACAGCGCATCGGCTTCGGCCCCCTTCGCCGAGCGCAGCTCGGCCAGCTGCTCCTTGGTGGCCATGCCCGGCATCGTCTCAGGGGTCGTCGACATGTTCATCCAGGTCATGGCCTCGCGGGTGGGGCTGCCCCGGCCGGCGCCCCACTCATGGAGGATCTGGTCCATCTGGCCGATCTCCATGCTCTGGAACATGAGGATCTCCCGGGCGAACGACTGCACGGTCGGGTCGCTGCCGTTGACCAGCTCGGACTGGGCCATCGCCACGCCCTGCTCGTGGTGGGTGATCATGTCCTGGAGGAAGCCGACGTCGACCGAGTCCGACGACGGCGACTGGTCACGGTTCATGAACGTCGCGAACGCGAACCCCAGGAACGCCAACGCCAACCCCAGGACCAGGGCTTTCTGCCACGAGAGCCCCGGCGGCCCGACCGGCAGCTCCCCGTCGCCGTCACCGCCCTCGTCGGGCTGGTCGGGGCCGTCGGGCGGCACCTCGTCGACCGGCTGGTCGGGAGCCTCGTCGTCGGCGTCGGCGTCGTCGATCCGGTGGGGCGATGCGGTGCTCACCACTTCACCATGGCAGGCGCCGCGCCCTTTGCGGCGGATCAGTGCTTGACCCGCCACTCCCCGAGGCCCGAGGCGGTGACGATCCGGGGCATGACCCGGAGGTCCTTGCGGTGGTGGTTGAGCTCGGCGTCGAAGAACGCCAGGAGCGCCCGCATGGTGAGCACCCCGTCGTCGCCGAAGAAGAGGCCGACGTGGTCGGCGTTGGTCAGCCGCAGGTACGAGGTCGGCCCGGTGGCGGCGGCGAAGACCTGGTCGCTGGCGCCGATCGGTACCGAGGTGTCGGGTACACCGTGGACCAGCAGTAGCGGCGTGCCGGGAGGGTCGTCCCACGAGCCGCCGGGGAACGGCAGCTCGCCGCCGGCGAGCGAGGCCGCAGCCTTGACCCGGGAGTCGATGCAGCACTGGTTGTAGGTCACGGCCAGGGTGTTCAGGCCGCCCATGGAGTGGCCGGCGGCGCCGACGTCGTCGGGGCGCAGCCGCCCTGACAGCCAGGTGCCCTTGTGGCGGGACAGGCCCAGCAGCTCGTCGATGACGAAGCTGACGTCGCCCGGCTGGTTGACGTAGTCGGCGATGTTGGCGCCCGGTCCGCTGGTCAGCGGGAAGGTCGGGAGGGCGACGACGTAGCCCCGCCGCACCATCGCGTCGAAGAACGGGGCGTAGAGATCGCCGGTGGCGGTGAAACCGTGCGAGAACACGAGCAGCGGGAAGCGACCCTTCGCCGCCCGGGCGTCGGTCCGGGGTGGGTCCTGCGCGCCGGAGCGGGTCGGGTAGAGGACGACGGTCTGCAGGGTGCGGTCGGGCCGCGCCGGCAGGTCCCGGGAGGGGTCCGCCATCGTGGGGCGGGTGGTGTCGACCAACGTGACGTCGCGCCGCCCGACGCCGAAGTCCGGCCGCTTCGTCGTGCTGCTCTCGGTGCCCTGGATGCCGTCGACGCCGGCGCCGGCCGGTGCAGCGGTGACGCCGACCGAAGCGCACAGGACCAGCCCAACCATGGAGATGAGAAGTCGCCCACGCATGTCCGCCCGACAGTAGGACCAGTCGGACGCCTCCGCCCCGAAAAACCGCCGAAAGTGGTCAGTCCGTGCGATGCGTGGCGGCGGCGCACCAGCGCAACCCGGGAGGAGGTGGTCTAGTCGCGGCGACCGCCACGAACCTCGGCGACCTCGCCGAGGCTCCGCACGACCATCTCGGGGCTGTCCTTCCTGGCCTCGGTCAGGGGGAGGCCGCACTCGGGAACCGGGACCATGCGGTCGATCGCCACCTCGACCTCGTAGTGCCGCCCCGCCCCGGTGACCAGTACCTGGGCCGGGCCACCGTTGGCCGGCGCCTGGACCACCGCGGTCCGGGCGGCGTCGAGCCACGGCCAGCCGACCCGGGCGAAGACCGCACCCTCGGCGGCCTGGGCGTACGGATCGAGGAGGCCGACGCTGCCCCGGTCGTGGGCGGCGATCTCGTCGGGGGTGAGGTCCTGCTCGACGATGCGGCGGACGAGCTCGGCGTCGAGCCACGCCCACGCCCGGCCATCGGGGAACGTCAGCCCGGTCGGGGCGAAGCGGTGGCCACCGGTGTGGCTGGTCCGCCACAGCCGCACGCCGGGCAGCGCCATGGCCAGCAGCTCGACGTACAGCCGCATCCCGTCGGCGCCGCAGCACCGGTCCCGGCTCCCGTGGGTGCAGATCAGCACGTCGGTGACCCCTGACCCCGATTTCGGCGGCTCGCCGAGATCGTCGTGAGCGAGGAGGGCGGTGAGCCTCTCCTCGAGCTCCCCGGTCGGAACCGTGGCCTCGTCCCGTCCGAAGCTCAGGGCGTCAGGGTCCCGCCGGTAGACGACGATCCTCGTCAGGCCGGGTGTGTCGCCCTGGGGCACGACCGCCTGGAGCCGAGCGCCGTGGTCCTTCAGGATGCGGGCCAGCGGGGCCAGCAGGAAGTGCGTCTCCACCTTGTTCGGCCAGGGCAGCGGCGCCTCGACCAACACGAACGCCTCGGCGCCCGCCGCGGTGCCGCCCGGCAGGTACCCGGCGGCCTTCGCCACTCGGGAGCAGCGCAGCTCCAGGCTCATGCGGGGGTGTCCGCCGTCCGCTCGTAGCGCCAGCCGGCGGGGTCCATCGTCAGGCGGTGGCGGGCGCCGGGGGTGTCGAGCGGGCCGGGCTGGGTCTCGACCGACGTCGGGTACGCCGCGTCGGGCGCCCACAGCGACACCAACACACCACCGCCCAGGTTCACGATGCGGGTCGCGTACATCGCGATCGGACGCTCGGCCACGTCGTCCAGTGCGGCGGCGACGTCGGCGTGCCCGATCAGGCCGTGGAGCGACACCCAGGTCGGTGGCAGCAGGTCGACCTCGCCCTTCGCCTGGGCCTCGAGCGCGGCCTCCGGAGTCGTCCAGACGTGGTCGCCGATCTCGCCGCCGTCGATGATCACCTCGGCCGAGCCGGCCGGGAGCGCGGCCACGAAGAACCAGGTGTTGTAGCGGCGGGGCGCTTCGGGCGGCGGCTCCCAGTGGGCGAAGGGCACGAGCTCGGCCGCGTCGAGGCGCAGGCCCGTCTCCTCCTCGGCCTCGCGCACGGCGGCCTGGCGGGCGCCCTCCATCCCGAGGCCGTCGCCCGGCTCGAGCTTGCCGCCGGGGAAGACCCACAGGCCACCGAACGCCTGGCCCTGTGTCTTCCGGAGCATGAGGCACTCGGGCCCGGCGCCGGTATCGCGCAGGAGCACCACGGTCGCTGCTTCGAACACGGGGCCTTCCCCAGTCCCCGTGAGGAGGTTGGTCACTGCGGCAGGATACGGGCGACGACCTCCGACGTGCGGTCCAGTTCGTCGTCGGTGTTGTAGTAGTGGACTGACGCCCGGACCATCGGCGGGAGGTGACGGGCCGTGGCGTCGAGCAGCGACGACGGCGGGTACGTCGTCCACACGTTGATGCCCTCGGCGTTCAGCGCGGCCTTGATCGCCTCGGGGTCGACGTCGTCCTTGGTGAAGGTGACGATGCCCGACCGCTGCACACCGATGTCCCGCACCTGCACGCCGTCCAGGGCGGCGAGCCGCTCCCGGAGGCCGTCGGCCAGGGCGCCGACCCGGGCGGCGATGGCGTCGAGCCCCCAGCTGCGGGCGTAGGCCGCCGCCGCGCCGAGCCCGACCAGCCCGGCCGGGCTCGCCTCCCAGTTCTCGAAGCGGCGGGCGTCGGGGCGGATCTCGTAGGTGTCGGCGCTGGTCCACTCGGCGCCGAGGAGGTCGAGGAACGCCGGCTCCATGGTCTCGATCAGGCCGGTCCGCACGTAGAGGAAGCCGGTACCGCGGGGCGCACGCAGGAACTTGCGCCCGGTCGCGGCGAGCAGGTCGCAGCCGATGGCCTCGACGTCGACCGGCAGCTGGCCCACCGATTGGCAGGCGTCGAGCAGGAACGGCACGCCGGCGGATCGGGTCAGCTCGCCGATCCGCTCCGCCGGGTTGACGAGGCCGCCGTTGGTCGGGGCGTGGGTGGCGCCGACCAGGCCGACGCGGCCGTTGCGCTGCTGGTCAGCGGGGTCGAGGCGGCGAGCGAGGTCGGCGAGGTCGATCTGGCCGTCGCCGTCGCTGGGCACGACCTCGACCCGGACGCCCTTGCGCTGCACGGCCTGGAGGTAGCTGATGTAGCTGGTCGCGTACTCGGCCTCGCAGGTGAGGATCCGGTCACCGGCGGCGAGCGGGAGCGACCAGAACGCCTGGTGCCAGGCCGCGGTGGCGTTCTCCATGAGGGCGATCTCGTCGGGCCGGGCACCGACGAGCGCCGCGACCTCGGCGTAGACCTGCTGGCGCTGGTCGTCGTGGGTCGCGGCGTACTCGTAACCGCCGGTGACGGCCTCCTCCTGCAGCCAGGTGAGGTGGGCGTCGAGCACCGGCTGGGGCGGGAGGCTCGTGCCGGCGTTGTTGAGGTGGGCCACCTCGGCGCAGCCCGGGGTCTCGGCCCGCGCCCGATCGACGTCGACGGTCCCGGAGGTCGGCATTCCAAGAGCCTGCCTTGGACCGTCAAGCCAGTTGGGTATGGGAGGGGTGGAAGCGGGCATCACCGACCGAGGGCCCGCCGAAGCAAGGAGGTAGCGAGTGCTGATCGAGCACATCCTTCGGCGCAAGGGGAGCGACGTCGTCACCGTGTCGGCCCAGGACCCCGTCACCAGTGCGGTGGCCGTGCTGGGCGAGCACAACATCGGCGCGCTGGTCGTGGCCGGCGACGACGGCGCCATCGTCGGGATCCTGTCCGAGCGCGACGTGGTGCGGGCGCTCGCCCGGGACGGCGCGACGGTGCTGCAGCAGGCGGTCGGCGACCTCATGACGACTGAGGTCACCACCTGCGGCCTGCTGATGACGGCCAACGACCTGATGTCGGTCATGACCGAGCGGCGCATCCGCCACATCCCGGTGGTCAGCAGCGAGGACCAGCTGGTCGGCATCGTCAGCATCGGCGACGTGGTCAAGACCCGCATCGACGAGCTCGAGACCGAGCGCGAAACGCTCCACGACTACCTGTCGGGGCGTTCGTAGGCGCGAAAAGCACCGGCGGGTAGGGGCTTGCGTCCGCAGTCTGGAGTAACGTCGGGCAACGACCACGGTTCCGGGAAGTCGGTGCGAATCCGACGCGGTCCCGCCACTGTGACCGGCGAGCGAAGTCCCACTTTCGCCACTGGGCCAACGATGGCCTGGGAAGGCGGGGCCAGCATCGACCCGGGAGCCAGGAGACCGACCGTGGCCAGCCACAAGGGCGGAACCCCGCCCCTTCCACGAGGATGGAGGTAGCCATGGATCCGATCGCAGTCGCTGCACCGGCACCCACCCCGGCCGCTGCTGTTGCCACCGAGGCCATCGACTTCGCCAAGGTGCCCACCTGGGCGCTGCTGAGCCTGCTGGCGTTCGCCGTCACGCTCGCCTGGCTCGTCGGCTTCGACAACGGCCAGCTCACCCGGGTGCTCGACCACACCGGCACCTTCTTCCACGAGTTCTTCCACGACGGGCGCCACCTCATCGGCGCTCCCTGCCACTGATCTCTCCCGGAAGCTCGACGTCATGTTGAAGCGACTGGATGTGGCGCGCCCGCGCTCGGTCATCGGCTGGGCGGTCGTCTGCGGCATCGCTGCGGGGCTGCTCGCCGCCACCTACGGCAAGATCGTGGGTGAGCCGCTGGTCGACCAGGCCATCGCCATCGAGGAGTCGATGCCGGACGACGGCGCCGACCACACCACCACTGACATGGTCTACGTCAGCCGGGGCGACCAGAGCGGTCCGGGCCTGTTCGCCGGCTACGCGCTCGCGGGCGCGGCGTCTGGCCTCCTGCTGGCCGCCACCGCGCTGTCGTTGCGGGGGCCGTGGCTCGACCCGTTCCGCCGCATCGTGGTGTCGGGCGCCATCCTGGCGGGCGCGACCACCGTGGTGCCGTGGCTGAAGTACCCGCCCAACCCACCGGCGGTCGGCGACCCTGACACGGTCGACACCCGGCAGCGGCTGTTCTTCCTGCTCATCGCCCTGACCGGCGTGATCCTGGCCGGTGCTGCCCACCTGTCGGCCCGGCTCCGGTCGGCCGGCTGGCCCGACGTGCGGCGGGTTGTCGTCGTGGGCGCTGCGGCGGTCGTTGCGCTGGCGGTGCTGATGGCGGTCATGCCGCCGATCGACGACCCGATCCCCTCGGTCATGCCGGCCAAGCTGATCTGGCACTTCCGGGTCGCGTCGCTCGGGAGCAACCTGCTGCGGTGGGGGCTGCTGACGGTCGGGTTCGGGCTGTGGTGCGCGGAGTCAGCTCGGGCGGCCGCAGCGGCTCGGGTTGCTTCGGGGGCGGCGACGGGCGATCAGAACTCGATGCCCTTCATCGCCGATATCCCCTCGTCGTAGGCGTGCTTCACCTTCCGCATCTCGGTGACGGTGTCGGCGACGGCGATGATCTCGTCGGGCGCGTCCCGGCCGGTCACGACCACGCTGGTCTTCGGCGCCCGGTTCTTGATGGCGTCGGCGACCACGTCGGCCGGCACCCAGCCGTACTTGATGGGGTAGGTCAGCTCGTCGAAGATCAGCAGGTCGTACTCGCCCGAGCTGAGCTTCTTGCTGGCGACGTCCCACGCTTCCCGGCCGAGCTGGGCGGTGCGTTCGAGGTCGCTCGACTCCCAGGTGAAGCCGTCGCCGAGGGTGTGCCACTCGATGTCGAGCTTGTCGGCCAGCTTGCGCTCGCCGGTCTTCCACTTGCCGCCCTTGACGAACTGCACGACGCCGACCCGCCAACCCCGCGCCCAGCCCCGCGCCATCACCCCGAAGGCGGCCGACGACTTTCCCTTGCCATGCCCGGTGTTCACGAGAACGAGCGACTGCGCGCGTGCCATGGGCCGGAGAGTAGGTCACGATGCGCGGCGCGCTGATGGTGTGCGGGACCACGAGCGACGCCGGGAAGTCGTTCGTGGCGGCCGGGTTGTGCCGGCTGCTGGCCCGTCAGGGCGTACGGGTGGCGCCGTTCAAGGGCCAGAACATGGCCAACAACGCGGCGGTCACCGGGGACGGCGCCGAGATCGGCCATGCCCAGTGGGTGCAGGCGGTGGCGGCGGGTGTGGCGCCCACTGCCGCCATGAACCCGGTGCTGCTGAAGCCGACCAGCGAGCGGACCAGCCAGGTGGTGGTCGAGGGCAAGGTGTGGAAGGAGCTGGACGCCCGGTCGTTCCACGCGGCCAAGGCCTCGCTCCGGCCGGTGGTCCTGGCGGCGCTGGCCTCGCTGCGCTCCTCCCATGACGTGGTGATCTGCGAGGGCGCCGGCAGCCCCGCCGAGATCAACCTGCTGGACGACGACCTGGTCAACCTCGGGCTGGCCGACGCCGCGGGCGTGCCGGCGATCGTGGTGGGCGACATCGACCGGGGCGGGGTGTTCGCCTCGATCTACGGGACGGTGGAGCTGCTGCCCGATGACTTGCGGGCCCGGGTCGCCGGGTTCGTCATCAACCGGCTGCGAGGGGACCCGTCGTTGCTGGGGTCGGCGTGCTCGGATCTGGCGGCTCGGATCGGTGTGCCATGCCTCGGGGTCCTGCCAATGCTGCCCGGGACGGCGTTCGACGCCGAGGACTCCTTGGCGCTCGATCACCCGGACTCGGCGCCTTCGGGATCCGGCGACGTGTTGGACGTCGCCGCGGTGCGGTGGCCGCTGGTCGCCAACGCCGGGGATGTCGACCCGTTGCGGCTGGAGCCGCGGGTGCACGTGCGGTGGGTGCGATCGGTCGCCGAGCTGGGTCGGCCGGACCTGGTGTTCCTGCCGGGGTCGAAGTCGACCAGGGCCGACCTGTCGTGGTTCCGGTCGTCGGGGCTGGCGGGTGCGGTGGAACGGCTGGCGGTGCCGGTGGTGGCGGTGTGCGCGGGGCTGCAGATGGCGGGCGAGCTGATCGACGACCCGGATGGCGTCGAGGGCCCGCCGGGTCGGTCGCCCGGGTTGGGGTGGCTGCCGGTGACCAGCGCTTTCGTGGGCGACAAGGTGCTCGACCGGCCGGTGGGGCGGGCCGTCGACGGTCCGGGGTCGGGCTCCTCGGTGGGTGGCTACCGGATCCACCATGGCCGGGTGCGCCCGACGGGCGCGGCCTTCGCCGACGGCATGGCGCCGTGGCTGGTGGCCGACGACGACTCGCTGTTGGGCTGGCACCGTGGGCACCTGTGCGGCACGACGCTGCACGGCCTGTTCGAGGACGACGCCTTCCGCTCCGGCGTGCTGGGCTGGGCCGCTGCCCAGTCCGGCAAGCAGTGGTCCCCGAGCGGGGTGTCCTTCGCAGCCGCCCGCCTGTCCCGCCTCGACGCCATCGCCGACGCCCTCGAGACCCACCTCGACATGGGCGCCGTGACTCGCATCATCTCCTCCGCCTCCTCCTCGAAGGACACAACGCCGTGATCCTGTTCCTGAGCAATGCCGATACCGAGCTCCTTGCGGTGCGGACGATCCTGCATCGGCTGCCCGATGGCTTTCCCGAGGTGCGGGCGGCGAACCCGGCGGGACTCGACGCGGCGCCGTCGCTGGAGGGCGTCACGGCGGTGGTGATCCGGCTGCTGGGCGGGCGGTCGTCGTGGGAGGCGCCGTTCGACCAGCTCCTCGGCCGCTGCCGGTCAGCCGGGATCCCGTTCGTCGCCGTGGGCGGCGAGGCGACCCCGGACGCCGAGCTGGCCGCCCTTTCCACCGTGCCGACCGGCCTCGCCGCCGAAGCCCACCGCTACCTTGCGGCCGGGGGTGCGGCCAACGTCGAGCAGTTCCTTCGCTTCGTGGCCGACACCGTGCTGCTCCACGGCTTCGGCTTCGACCCGCCGGAGCCGGTGCCGATGGTCGGCGTCTACCGGTCGGCTCCGTCGGCGGGCGGTCCCGACCGGCCCCGGGTCGGCGTCGTCTTCTACCGGGCCCACCTGCTCGCCGGGAACACCCAGTTCGTCGACGATCTCTGTTCGGCGCTCGACGCCGCGGGCGTCGACCCGGTCGCCGTCTACTGCTATTCGCTGCGTCCCGACGACGCCGGCCGGGTCCCGGCCATCTCGCTCCTGCGCGAGGCGGGTGTCGACGCTCTGGTCACGTGCGTCCTGGCGATGGGGTCGTTGGCGGACGACGAGGCGTGGGACGTCGGCCAGCTGGCCGAGCTCGGGGTCGCCGTGCTGCAGGCGCCGGCCTCCAACCGCTCCCGTGAGGCGTGGGCCGCGGACGACGCCGGGCTGACGCCGCTCGACGTCGCCACGGGCATCGCGGTGCCGGAGTTCGACGGGCGGATCATCGGGCCGGCGTTCTCGTTCAAGGAGGAGGTCGACGACGGCGGGACGCTCGGGACGCCGGTGGTCGCCTCCCGGACCGACCCCGATCGGGTGCGGCGGGTCGCCGGGCTGGCCGCCCGCCTGGCCCGGCTGCGGCGGACGCCGGCCGCCGACAAGCGGATCGCCCTGGTGCTGTCGGCCTACCCGACGAAGCGCAGCCGGCTCGGCAACGCGGTGGGCCTCGACACCCCGGCGTCAGCGGTGCTGCTGCTGGAGGCGCTACGCGCGGCGGGCTACAAGGTCGACGACATCCCGGCCGACGGCGACGCGCTGATGGCGCTGCTCGCCGATCGGCTGACGTACGACACGCCCCAGCTGTCGTCGTCGGAGGCGGCGCTGGCGGTCGGGCGCCTGCCGGCCGACCAGTACACCCGCTGGTTCTCGTCGCTGCCGGTCCCGACCCAGGAGCAGGTGTCGGCCGTGTGGGGGCCGGCGCCCGGCGACGTCTACCTCACCGACGGCGCGCTGGCGTTCCCCGGGCTCGACCTCGGCAACGTTGTGGTGACCATTCAGCCGCCCCGGGGTTTCGGCAGCGACCCGATCGGCGCCTACCACGCCCCGGACGTGCCGCCGCCGCACCACTACCTGGCGTTCTACCGCTGGCTGGACGAGGTGTGGGGCGCCGACGCCGTCGTACACCTGGGCAAGCACGGGACACTGGAGTGGCTGCCGGGCAAGGCGAACGCCCTGTCGGGCGGGTGCTTCCCGGACGCGGCACTGGGCGACGTGCCGTTCGTGTACCCGTTCGTGGTCAACGACCCGGGCGAGGGGACGCAGGCCAAGCGGCGCACGCACGCGGTGATCATCGACCACCTCGTGCCACCGATGACCCGGGCCGAAACGTACGACGAGCTGGCCCGGCTCGAGCAGCTGCTCGACGCCTACGCCCAGGCGCAGGCGATGGACCCCGGCAAGCTGCCAGCGCTGCGCCAGCAGGTGTGGGAGCTGCTGGTCGAGGCGGAGATCCACCGTGACCTGGGACTTGCGGCTGGTGGCCCCGAGGACGAGGCGTTCGACGACCTGCTGCTGCACGTCGACGGCTACCTGTGCGCGCTGAAGGACGCCCAGATCCGGGGTGGGCTCCACGTGTTGGGGTCGCCGCCTGTGGGTTCGGCGCTCGTGGATCTCGTCCTCGGGATCACCCGGCTGCCGCAGGGTTCGTTGCCGTCGCTGCGCTCGTCGGTCGCGGCCGGCCTGGGGATCGACCTGTCGGCGGGGCGCCGCACCGAGGTCGACCGGGTCGAAGCCGAATGCCGCCGCCTGGTGGAATCGTGGCTGGCGCCGTCGACCCTTGGCGCCACCGACGAACCGAGCCCGGGTACCGCCGTGGCGACGGCCGAGCCCGGCACCGGAGCGCCGCACCCACCGGCGCCGGCGCACACCGCCGGCGACGCTGGCGACGAGTACCCGGAGATCGCTGCATGGGTACGGGGCCGGTTGGTGCCGGCATTGGCGCGGACGCCGGACGAGATCGGGAACACGTTGGCGGCGCTGGCGGGCCGGTATGTGCCGGCCGGGCCGAGCGGGGCGCCGACCCGGGGGGCCGCCCACGTCCTGCCGACCGGCCGCAACTTCTACTCGGTCGACCCGAAGGCGCTGCCGACGCCGCTGTCGTGGGAGGTCGGGCGGCGGCTGGCCGATGCCCTGGTCGAGCGGCACGTCGATGAGACCGGAGCGGTGCCGCGGACCGTCGGCCTGGTGCTCTGGGGCACCGCCACCATGCGCACCGGCGGCGACGACGCAGCCCAGGCGCTGGCGCTGCTCGGCGTACGGCCGACCTGGGATCCGGAGTCGCAGCGGGTCACGGGGCTGTCACTCATCCCGCTCACCGAGCTGGGCCGTCCCCGGGTCGACGTCACGCTGCGGATCTCCGGCTTCTTCCGGGATGCGTTCCCCCATCTGATCGGGCTGCTCGACGATGCCGTGGCGCTGGTGGCCGCGGCGGACGAGCCGCCGTCGGACAACCCGGTGCGGGAGGCCGGGGTCGAGGACGCCCGGATGTTCGGGCCGCCGCCGGGCGGCTACGGGTCGGGGATCCTGCCGCTGCTGGAGCAGGGGTCGTGGCGCAGCGACGCCGACCTGGCCGAGGTGTACCTGGCGTGGTCGGGCTTCTCGTACAGCCGTTCCGCCTTCGGTGCTGCCGCGCCGGAGGCGATGCGTCGCCGGTTCGCCGCCATCGAGGTGGCCGTCAAGAACCAGGACAACCGAGAGCACGACATCTTCGACAGCGACGACTACCTGCAGGACCACGGCGGCATGGTCGCGGCGGTGAGGGCGCTGACCGGGCGGTCGCCCAAGGCGTGGTTCGGCGACTCGTCCGACCCGGCGTCGCCGCAGGTCCGGGCGCTCTCCGAGGAGGCCGCCCGGGTGGTGCGGAGCCGGGTGCTGAACCCCCGCTGGATCGACGCCATGCGCCGCCACGGCTACAAAGGCGCCTTCGAGCTGGCGGCGACGGTCGACTACCTGTTCGGCTACGACGCCACCGCCCAGGTCGTGGAGGACTGGATGTACGAGCGCGTGACCGAGGCGTACGTGGGCGACCCGGCGTTGCGCGAGTTCTTCGCGGCGTCGAACCCGGAGGCGTTGCGGTCGATCGCGGAGCGGCTGCTGGAGGCGTCGCAGCGGGGGATGTGGGCGGCGTCCGATGCGGCTCGCAAGACGCTGGTCGACGCGGTGCTCGAGGCCGAAGGCTGGGCCGAGGCATGAGCGGTATCGATGCTTTCGGCGGGAAGGACGCCTTCCCCTTCAGCGCTGTCGTCGGGCAGTCGGAGGCGCAGCTCGCCTTGCTGCTGGCGGCCGTCGACCCGTCGATCGGCGGGGTGCTGCTGCGGGGCGAGAAGGGGTCGGCCAAGTCGACGCTCGCCCGGGGGCTGGCCGCGCTGCTGCCCGGCGGCGCGGCGTTCGTGGAGTTGCCGGTGGGGGCGACCGAGGACCGGGTGCTGGGGTCGCTCGACCTCGGCGCCGCGCTCGCGGGCGAGGAGCGGTTCCGGCCGGGGCTGCTGGCGTCGGCCCACGGGGGGGTGCTGTACGTCGACGAGGTGAACCTGCTGCCGGACCACCTGGTCGACGCGCTGCTCGACGCTGCGGCGTCGGGGGTCAACCGGGTGGAGCGGGACGGGGTGTCGCACGAGCACCCGGCGCGCTTCGTGCTGCTGGGGTCGATGAACCCTGAGGAGGGCGAGCTGCGGCCGCAGCTGCTGGACCGGTTCGGCCTGTCGGTGGAGGTGCGGACGCCGCGGGATCCTGCGATGCGGGCCGAGGCAGTGCGCCGCCGGCTGTCGCACGATGCCGGCGACTCGCCGAACGAGGACGAATCGCTGCGATGGCAGCTGGCGGCGGCCCGCTCTGCTGCGTTGCCCGACGAGGTGGTGGAGTTCGCCGCGCGACTCGCCGTGTCGGTGGGGGCCGAGAGCCTGCGGGCCGATCTGGTGCTGTGCCGGGCGGCCGCGGCACTGGCCGGCTGGGAGGGCCGGGACGCTACGACGACCGACGACGTGGCCCGGGTGGCGCCACTCGCGCTGCCCCACCGCCGGCGCCGCCGACCGTTCGACCCGCCGTCGCTGCCGCCCGAGGAGCTGGCGTCGGCGCTGTCCGACGCTGCGTCTCCGGGCTCGGGCGACGACTCCGGCGGCGAGGAGCCCGACCCGACTCCGTGGAAGGACCTGGCCGGCGACAGCCTCGACGCCAGGGGTCAACCGTCCCCGCACGCTGACGTCCGGCCTCGCCGGGACGTGGTCGCGGGCCGAGGACGGGTCGTCGGCGACGAGGCGCCGGGCCCCGACGGGCCGCAGGGCGTCGCCGTGCTGCCCACGGTCCGGTCGGCGCTGCTTCGTGACCCGGCGGCTCCGACTGTGACGTCCGACGACGTCCGCCAGCCCCGGCGAGCGACCCCCCGGCCCCGGACGGTGATCGTGTGCGTCGACGCCAGCGGCTCGATGGGCACCGAGGCCCGGGTGTCGGCCGCGACCGGCGCGGTGCTGGGTCTGCTGTCGGATGCCTACCTGCGGCGGGACGAGGTGGCACTGGTGGCGTTCCGGGGCTCCGAGGCGGTGGAGGCGCTGCCGCCGACGCGCAGCGTCGAACTGGCCCGAGCCCGCCTCGCCGATCTCCCGACCGGCGGCCACACCCCGCTGGCCGAGGGCATCACGACCGCCCTGGCGACCGCGCAGCGAGCCGTGACCCGGGGCGCAGTACCGCTCCTCGTCCTCCTGACCGATGGCCGCGCGACCGGATCCCCCGACGCCCTCGACCAGGCCCGCGACGCCGCCCGCGCCGTCGCCACCGCCGGCGTGGAGGCCCTCGTGCTCGACGCCGAGGAGCCCGGTCGCACCTCTCTGGGCCTCGCCCCCGAGCTCGCCACCCTCATGTCCGCCACCTGCCTCCCCGTAACGACCCTCACCCCCGAAACCCTCGAATCCACCCTCCGCCAAGCCCTCTAGGTCTCGCGGGGGTGGCGGCTGAGCGGGGTGCGGTCGCCGACCAGCCAGAGGTGGCCGAAGGGGTCGACGAAGCCACCTTGGCGGTGCGTGCCCCAGGGCATCTCGTGGTTGCGGACGGGGTCGCGGTCGCCGTCGGCACCGGCCGCGATGGCCCGGGCGACGAAGGCGTCGGGGTCGTCGACGAAGACCTCGACGCGCACCGTCCTTGTGCCGACCTCGTCGGGGGTGGCCCAGCCGTTGCCTTCGGGCTCGCCGAGGAACAGCGCTGCGCCGTCGACCTCGAGGCCGATGACGGAGCCGAGGTTCCACAGCTCGGTCGCACCGACCGCCTCGCGGTACCAGGCAGCTGCAGCCGGGGCGTCGGGGACGGCGAGCATCACGGAGATCAGGGTGGACATGGGGACCTCTGTCGTCATTCGTAGTCGTCAGTCGTCGGTCAAGCCGGCGGCGTCGAGGGCGGAGCGGACATCCTGCTCGACGTCGGGTGTGAAGATCACCAGGTAAGTGCAGGCCGGATCGCTGGGGATGCGCAGGGCGGTTGCCTCGGCAGCCACGATGCTGCCATCGCGATCGTCGGTGCGCCGGTAGCCAGCGGGCACCCGGTTCGGGCTGATCCAGGCCCAACCACCGTCGCCGAAGCTGGCCCGGAAGACCCGATAGCCGTTGGTGGCGGCGCCCTGGTCCACGAGCTCCTGGTCAATCGCCTGGCCGAGCGCGGCCGCCAGCTCCTCGAGTCCGACCGGGACGTAGAGGCGGATGGCGTTGACCTCGTCCTCGTCGACGAGGCCGTCGAGGAACTCATCGAACGAGTTGGCGATCCTGGTGTCCTCTTCGGTCTCACTGTCGATGTAGGCGACGGCGGGCGGCGCCTGGGGGCCGTGTTCCCGGTAGTCGAAGCAGAGGTCCCAGTGACCTTCGCCGTCGAACGACACCAGCAGGCCGGGCTGGTCCGGGACCCACATCTCGTCGATGGCTTCGGGCTCCTGCCACCAGGCGATCCGCGCGGTGACGGCGGGCCAGTGGGGACCGATGCCGTCCAGCCGGCGGTGCGGTGAGTCCGGCCATTGGGCCCGTAGGTAGCCGCCGTTCTGCTGCCGGAGCATCGCGAGGTAGCTCGCCGGCAGCGTGACGCCGAGCTGCTCCTCGGCTGCCTTCACGAGCGCGTCGGTCAGCGGAAGCTGCACGTAGTCCAGGTAGGCGGGCGCGGCCCAGAGGCGCTCGGGCCCGATCTCGCCGGTCCACCAACCCGAGGCGTTGACCGTCCAGCTGATGGCGAACCGCTGGCCATCACTGACCTGGCGGATTCGCTGGACGAGCGCCCGCTGCGCCTCCGCGGGCGAAGCTTCGGCTGACAGCTCGTCGATGGCACCGTCGACGATCTCTCGATCGCCGTGTAGCGCGTACCGCCACCGATCACCACGGTCGTCGGGATAGAGCACGACGACCTTCGGGGTCCCCAACGTCACCCCACCATCCTTGTTGCTCAGTTGCCGTAGTGGATGACGGCCTGGCGCTGGGTGACGAGGAGGCTGAACCCGCTGGTGCGGCTGGCGTCCGGCAGCGTGCCGCTCTGCCCGGTGCTGGCGCTCCAGCTGACCGACCACACGACGCTCACGCTGGCGGCGTAGCGACCGCCCGGCTGCCCGGCGGACACGTGCTGGTAGATGTGCGTGCAGTCCGAGTGCTGGCCACGACCGGCGCCGGGGTTCCAAGCGGTGCCCGGCCCGTGGCAGTCGAGCGTGGTGCCGTCGCCCAGCTCCCAGACGACCTGTTTGGGTTTGGCCACGACGGTGACGCTCACGCCCGCCACCCCGGCATGGGCGTCGAACGTCCGCCAGGCGCCGCCGTCGATCCAGAACCAGACCGGGAACCCGACGAGCTGCTCGGCATCGACCGGCGGCGCGGTGTGCGGCGTCGGCGCGACGAGCGGGATCTCGCTGTAGACCTGTCGGGCGATCGCCTCGACATCGGGCGGCTGCGGGGCGACCGCCGCTGCTGCCGGCGCCGCCGGCCGGTAGGTGAACTGCCCCATGCCCGAGGCGCTCCCGTCTGGCATGTGGCAGGCGGTGTAGTACGTGGCCCCTGGCTTCAGGGGGCCCGCCGTCGTGCGCTTGTCGGGATCGACGCTGTTCCCCCACCAGGTCAACGCCAACGGCGCGTCGAAGACGGCGCACCGCTCCCCCGACGGCGCCCCACCGTGCCCACCCGTCGCCGCCGGCCTCCCCGTCCCCGGATGCCCCGCCTTCCCCGGCGTCGTCCTCGTCTCCGTAACCCTCACCCCCGCCCCCGGGTTCTCTCGATCATTGCCGGTGAAGATCCAGCCG
>Ga0209382_10002916_pt1 | contig 24307 bp, 22 predicted proteins | sample SoiMetdeltSBSDD5_FD_187599 | JGI IMG/M metagenome (GOLD analysis project Ga0209382, IMG submission 187599) | Bulk soil microbial communities from a Populus tree surrounding site in Tennessee, USA - Soil MetaG P. deltoides SBSDD5 (SPAdes) (version 2) | ecosystem: Environmental > Terrestrial >...
ACCCCCGATAGCCTTCACGTAATTAGCTTCCAGGAATCGGAAACGGTTGACTGTGACGGCCAGCACAGGCCGGCATTGGCCTAAGGTCCAACTCCAAGAGTCTGCAAGGCGGTTAGGAACGAAGAGCGGGCGCAGACACGTTGGCGATTTGCACTCCATCCTTGATGACCTCCACGGCGCCATTCTTGAGGAAAAGCAGCCTGCCCGTCTTTGAACCGGCAGTTAGCACAACTTCGTGGGCCGGGTGCTTCACCACGGGCAAGCCTGCAAGCCTCCTCTCGAAGGCCGCGACGTCTGGAATTAGCGAAGGCATACTTGCCTCCTTCTTTTGGGACTTGAACAAACTATTTAATGCCGAGATTGCAAGATCGAGTTGGACCCAAGTCCAATTGCCGCGCATGGCGTTGCGCCCGAATCTTGACTGTCAACTAACAGCGAAGAAGCGACTTAAAAACCGCCATCTCTATGGAGGATTTTCATGCATCATTTCGCCATTGCTGTATGTGCCGGCATTGTGGCCACTGCAGTTGTTGGTACCGCGCTCACGCCTACCCCAGCTGGGGCCGCGAAGACGCCTAGCGCTGAGGCGGTTGCCCTAAAAGAGGCGACCGCTGCATGCAAGGCGGAGGCCAAGGAGAAGAAGATCAGTTGGCCCGCGAGCCGCAAATTCGTAAGCAATTGCGTCGCCAAGACTGTCAAACTCACGGAGGCGCAACTTCAGGAGATTGCCGTAAAACAGGCGATCGTTGCATGCAAGGCGGAGGCGAAGGGCAAGAAGATCAGGTGGCCCGCGAGCCGAAAATTTGTCAGTAGTTGCCTCTCCAATGCGCTCAAGGACTATCATCTTGACGTCGCCCTGTTGCGCAGAGAGCTCGATATGGCTGGTCTCCGAAGGTACACGCCCGAGGAAACGGGATGTCTGCAGAACGTCTATTGCGAGGAACCGTGAAGCTGCCGTTTAGAGCACTCGCCGTCTTTGCAACGACCGCTGTCCTTGTCGGTGGCAGTGCATTCGCGCAGACGCCTCATTCGGTTTTTGCGCCGTCGCCCTTCGTTGACAGAGGAGCTGAAAAGTCACGGGTCGCGGAAGAAAAAGGTCGCAAAAAATGGTCTAGCTGTAAAAAGCTGGCTCGGGCACAAAAAATTAAATTGCGACGCTGGAATAGATTCATGAATGATTGCATGGCGAAATGAACAACGATCTTTTCGATCACAAGCTGCCACCCCGTCTTTACTAGACAGGCAGAATGTCCGCTTTGGGTCATTAGCGGACATATGCAGTGCAATAAGGCATGTCCGCTTTGCCCCCAATATCGACCGCGAAAGCGAATTCCCGCAAACGGTCAGGCACATGGATGATTTTGCTCTCCAAGGCGGCGCGACCGCTCACCGAGCCGCGCTGGACCTTCAGGTGCAGAGCCTTCATATATTCGAGAAAATCCGGCGGGAATCCATCCTGCGCGATGTATTCAATGGTGTCGTCTCGCAAAAGCGCAACATTCCCTTTTTCCGCCCGGCAAATGCGCACCGCCGACTTGACCAGCGTATCTAGCACTGCGCGCAAATCAAAAGTCGATCGGCTGATAACCTTGAGCACGTCCGCGGTAGCGGTTTGCTGCTGGAGCGATTCCGAAAGCTCGCGGGTGCGCGCCTGCACCTCGTCAAACAGGCGCACGTTTTCAATTGCAATCACGGCTTGATCGGCGAAAGCCTGCAGCAGCGCGATCTGGCGCTTAGGGAAAGATCCCGCGTTAGCACGAGCAACGGCGATTGCGCCGATTGGATTGCCTTCCTGAATTAATGGTACCGCCGCAATACTTCGATAAATCACCGTTTTGGCGAGGCCCTGGCTTCGCGCACCATAGGAGGAATCAGCCCACACATCAGGTATCTCTACAACCGCGCGACGCAAGATCGCCCGGCCGGCAGCTGTGTCTTCGCTGGCTGGCATCGGAAGTATGCTCTGAAAAGTAGCTAGTCCTTCCGTGCTTAGACCCAGCAGCTGGCAAACTCCATTGCCTTGCCATCAAATCGAACCACGTAAGAAAATTGGTCGATGTCACTTTGTCGCCGACCAATGAAGTGACTGTTGCTGAAACGCCCACATTACCGCCGGACGTATTCTGGAGGACCGGTTCATCGGCTTCCATAAGCGTCCGTAGTCTTTCGACTGCCGGGCTGTCTGATCACCCCTGCTTTCCGAAACCCCAACCATCACGCTTGCGAAAGACCAATGCAATAAATATTCCGGCGCCAAATTTATTCGAATCTAGTCATTCGGGTGCCCGTATTGGTGATTAGGCTGCAAATTGGCGGCCTTGTGCATCTTGAGAATCCGGCAGCGGCGGACGGCTCGTGTTGCCGCTGTCCGTGAACAGGGTGGTTACCTGCACCACATCCTCGTCACGTGAGGTTGTTATAGTGCCTCGTGCGTGCGCAGCAAGCCGCAGCATTTTTTTGTTGCGCGATAATATTTCGAAGACAAATCCGCGCACGTTGCGGCTCATCGCGTACTCCTGAAGGCGCGCTTGCAGCACGGTTCCAAGACCCGCACCCTGAAACTCGGGCGCAACCATGAAGGCCACCTCGGCGAGATTGGTCGTGGGATTCAACCAATAGCACCCGCTCCCAATGATCTTCTCGTTCTCACGCGGTCCGGTGACGGCTAGGAACGCCACGTCAGTCTCGTGGTTTACGTTACAGAGCGTTTGCAATTCCGGGTAGGAAAGCGAGCGCACGCGCCGGAAGAACCGTGTGTAGATGTCATCCTCCGAAAGGCGATGGAACAATCCCTGCAGCGCCCCTGCGTCGGCGGCGCGAGACGGACGTATCATAACTTTGGAGCCGTTCTTCAGTGTGACGATGCGTTCCTCGTGGACGGAGTAGGCGGCTTGGGAGGCGAGATATTGGTCGGCCCGGACATAGCCCAATTTTTTGGCTGCTTTCAGCAGCTCTTCACGCCAACGTGGATGCGCGACCTCGATCAACGCCAGTGCTCGCTCACGAATCGATTTGCCGAACAGGTACGCGATGCCGTACTCCGTGATCACATAGTGCACGTCCGATCTCGCGATCCCCACTCCATCGCCAGCTTCTAACGAGGGTTTGATTCTCGAAGCACCGTCGTCGGTGGTGGATGACAAGCAGATAATGGGCTTGCCGTCTTGCGAGCGCGCCGCCCCGCGGATGAACCCGCCTTGTGTTGACACCCCGCCGTAGAATTCGCCTACAAATTGGTCGACACAGACCTGGCCCGTCAGGTCAATGGCAAAGGCCTGGGTGATCGAGACCATGCGCGATTGGTCGGAGACCTCCCGCGGATGACACACCTGATCGACCGGCAGGAATGCGAAACCTGGATTGTCGTCTATGAAGTCATAAAGCCGCCGGGTCCCAAGGCAGTAGCTGGCGACGATACGGTCGCGATGACGCGACTTACGGCGACCGGTCACCACGCCTGCCTCGACCAAGTCCACAACTCCGTCGGTGATGACATCGCTATGGATGCCAAGATCCCGCCGATCCTTCAGATAACGCAACGCCTCATGTGGGACGCGCCCCAATCCGATCTGCAGCGTCGAACCATCGTCAATGATCGAGGCGATATAACGCGCGACACGCTCTGCGATCTCGCCGATCTTCGGATGAACATACTCCGCAACCGGTGTATCGACCTCCACCAACGCATCGAAGCGGTCAAGATGCACGAAGCTCTCGCCTTGGGTACGCGGCATCGCTGGATTGACCTCCGCGATTGCCGTGCGCGCGACACTTAGAATTGCAGGCGCGAGGTCCACGGATACGCCGAGGCTGACAAAGCCCCGAGCGTCTGGCGGAGAAACCTGGAGCAACGCCACATCGATCGGCAGCCGTCCACTCGTCAGCAGACGGGGTACCTCCTCCAGCGAGATGGGCACGTAGTCGAGCTGGCCGCTGCCAGCCAAACCGCGCATTTCGCTGCCGACGAAAAAGGCTCGATGGCCATAGTGAGTGCGGGAGGCACCTCCAACCTGCGGCAGCGCTGACGTCGTGAGAAAGCTGATGAACTCGAGGTCCGCTGGCCGCGGCTCCATCGTCTCCAGCGCGGCAAGCAGACTGCGCGGAGCCGCGCATCCCGTACCGATATAGATGTGACTGCCCGCCCGGACCCCGGACACCGCCCGCTCCGCCGAAACGAGTTTCGCGCCGATATCAAAAGGTCTTGCGATCATCATAGCAGATCCCAGTATTGGGCAGCGGCGTGATTGAAGTGTTGCTAGGGGGACATTTCAGTATTTTTATGTTGTCAGCGGCGCCGAGGGCGGCGCGCGCGTGCCAAAGATCATGCGCCAGCATGCCGAGTGCCATCGCGATGACAAAAATGATCACCGGCAACGATAGCGTTGCAAGGTTCGCGACCGCGGGTCCAGGACACAGTCCAACAAGACCCCAGCCGATGCCAAACAGGAGCGCTCCGAATAGGAGGGGCGGATCGATATCTTTCGTCGTTGGCCATAGGCCTTCCTTCTCGAACAACGGTGATCGCCGCCGCACCAGCGCATAACCGATACTGGCAACTGCGAGGCCCGCTGCCATCACCACCGCGAGGCTTGGGTCCCAGGCGCCGCTCCGAATGCCGAAGATGTCAAGAAAGCCCAAAACCTTAGCCGGCTGGATCATGCTGGAGACGGTCAATCCACAACCGAACACCAAACCGCAAACGAAACTTGCGAAAATCGGCATGGCTCAGCCTCCGAAGACGTGACGCGACAGGGCGACCACGACGATTGCCGCCACCGTAAATACGCCGGTGGCCGCGATAGAACGTGGTGACAATCGCGCAATGCCGCAGATGCCGTGGCCAGATGTGCAGCCCGTCCCAAGCCTGGCGCCAAACCCGACCAGGAAGCCGCCGACGATGATTGTGATGTAGCTGCTTGGCACCTGCGGCATCGGCACGGGGTAGCCGCCAATTGCAGCTATACCAGGCGCAGCGATAAGGCCAACGATGAAGGCCATTCGCCAGGCGCGGTCGCTCGTTTGCGGGTTGATAAGTCCGCCAAAAATTCCGCTGACACCGGCGATGCGGCCGGTGAACAGCATGAGCAGAACGGCAGAAAGCCCGATCAGCACGCCCCCGATTGCCGCAGAAACTGGAGTGAAATTGGTCATGAAAACCACCCGGCCGCTATCGTGCTACGGGCCCGTTCGCCTTTTTCCAAGCATCGATGCCGCCCTTGATGTGGCAGGCGGTTTTAAGGCCCGCGTCCTGCGCGGCCTGCACCGCCATAGCCGAGCGCTCGCCGAAGGCGCAATAGAACAAGATCCGTTTGCTGGTCGCCGTGGCCAATTCGTGCAGCATGCCGCCGGCGCTGATGTTCTCCTGCAAATCCGGGTAAGGTGCGTGCAGCGAGCGCGGAATGATGCCGTGTTTGTCGCGTTCGCCCTTCTCGCGTAAATCGACGATCGCGACGTCGGGACGGCCGTCTAACGTCACCGCCTCGGCCGCAGAGACTGCCCAGCCTTTGCGCTCGATCTCGTCCTGGTGCAGACCGACGTGCATGTTGGCCGGCACCGCCACATCCATCATCTTTGGGTTGGGTAGTTTCAGATTGTTCATCAGATTAATGTATTCGTCGACCGATTTGACCTTGAGACGTGGGTTGAACAGCTTCTCTTCGCCAATGGTCGATACGGTATCGCCCTTATAGTCATGTGCCGGATAGACCAACGTTTCGTTTGGCAGCTTGAGCAGTTTGTTGAAAATGGAATCGTATTGTGCGCGCGGATCGCCATTCTGGAAATCGGTGCGGCCGGTGCCACGAATGAGCAGCGTGTCTCCAGTAAACACTCGTCCGTCTAACAGAAAAGAATAGGAATCGTCAGTATGGCCGGGCGTATAGAGCACATCGAGGCTCAGGCCTTCAATATTGACGCGGTCGCCTTCCGTCACGCGCATGGACACAACATCCGCATGGGTCTGCTCGCCCATGACTGTGATGCAATGGGTGCGGTCGCGCAAAGCGCCAAGCCCAGTGATGTGGTCGGCATGCAGATGCGTATCTACCGCCTTGACCAGCTTCAGATCGAGCTCTCGGATGAACTGAAGATAACGATCAACCTTTTCCAGCACCGGATCAATGATCAACGCCTCGCCGCCCTGCCGGCTAGCTAGGAGATAAGTGTACGTGCCAGAAACGCTGTCGAAGAGCTGGCGGAATATCATCGGTGCCTCCGTTATAGCGGGCGCCTCAGAGGATCAGGCGCCCGGCAATTTGTCGGGACGGAAAAATCGATTGTCTCTCACCCACCGGGAAGGGACCTCCCTGTTACATCCCCGGCTGCGCCACGACGCGCATGTAAGGCTTCGGCGTCTTCCAGCCGTTCGGATATAACTTCTTCGCCTCGTCGTCGGTAAGTGCGCCGGTGAGGATGACTTCTTCGCCCTGTTTCCAATTCGCCGGCGTCGCGACGCGATGCTTGGCGGTGAGTTGCAGCGAGTCGATGACCCGCAGCACTTCATCGAAATTCCGGCCGGTCGTCATCGGATAGACGAGCACCAGCTTGATCTTCTTGTCCGGGCCGATCACGAACACATTGCGTACCGTCTGGTTATCGGCGGGCGTGCGGCCCTCAGAAGTACCGCTCGTGCTCGCCGGCAGCATACCGTAGAGCTTGGAGATTTTCAGATCGGTGTCGCCGACCAATGGATAATTGGGAGCGAATCCAACCACGTCCTTAATGTCGCCGGACCATTTCTTGTGGCTATCAACCGGGTCGACGGACAAACCCAGAATCCTGATGCCGCGTTTGTCAAATTCCGGTTTGAGCCGCGCCATGGTGCCGAGCTCGGTGGTGCAGACCGGGGTAAAATCCTTTGGATGGGAAAACAGCACCGCCCAATTGTTACCGATCCAGTCGTGAAAGCGGATGTTGCCTTCGGTCGTCTGCGCCTCAAAATCCGGCGCGGTGTCATTGATTACAAGTGTCATCACACACCTCCCTGTTGCTAACTTGCGGAAAAGACGTGGGTCTCGCTTGTCAAAGATAGGCAGCCCGAATGTCGACCGTTGACCGCGAGCCTAGGTCATCCAAATGGTGATCTATCCATGCTTGCGCTCGCTCCCGCCCCAGTGCGCGTAGTCGACTGAAGAACCCGAGGTCAGCGTTGAGTTTGCTCGCGGTTCCAAACCCACGCATAACGTCGTCGGCGCAAACAGAATGGATGAGCACACGCTTTGCGTCACCTTGGCTCAGTTTCTCGTCGTCGATTAGTTTTGTCACGAAGGCGACCGCTCGCATCTCTCGCATTAGCGTGGAATTGAAGCTGATCTCATTGATCCGATTCATGATGTCGTAGGCGCTCGTCGGTTTGTCCGGTCGCTCGATCGGATTGACGTGCACAATGAGAATGTCGCGTGATTGGCACGAATAGATCAGCGGGAACAACGCCGGATTTCCCATATAGCCTCCGTCCCAGTAGTGCTCGCCGTCGATCTCGACGGCTTGATAAAGGAGCGGCACACAGGCCGACGCGAGCACACAATCTGCGGTAATCTCCTTGTCGGTGAAGACCTTGATCTTTCCCGTGCGCACGTTGGTTGCGGACAAGAACAGCTTGACTGCCGAACCTTGCCTCAGCCGCTCGAAATCGACGGCTTGCCCGATGAGCCGGCGCAGCGGGTTGTAATTGAATGGATTAAGCTGATAGGGCGACAGGAACCGCGACATCATCTCGAACAAGTGCAGCGCCCCAAACGGGACGCTGACTCGCGCGACGCCGCGCCAGAATTCCTCTAGCGCCTCGCGTGCGCCCTCTGGCCCGCCATTAGTCAGCCCATGGGCCATCACTACCGCGTTCATGGCACCGGCGCTCGTTGCGCTCACTCCCTCCATCTCGATACGCGGCTCTTCAAGGAGCCGGTCGAGCACGCCCCAAGTAAAGGCGCCATGGGCGCTGCCACCCTGGAGGGCCAGATTGATGCACTTCACCTCCGAGACCGCTGGTCCGAACTTCCAGGAGAACGGCTCTGGAGGAGTTTTCGCTGGATGCGAATCTATCGCCTCTCTCACATGTCTTCCCACTTTCCTCCACGTCGCATGGCGGCCATAAAGTTGTCGGCCACTCCTCATGGGTTGCGGATCTGAAGTGGAACATTTGACGTCAGCGTCACTACGCCCAATCCCGCCAATGCAATCTGGACTTGAGCATTTCATGACACTTTCCTCTTCCGGTGTCCTGTAGCCGGCGCAGGCTTGCTCATCCGCATCAGGCGGACCGCATTGAGCGGCAACAGCAGCAGATTCAGGCCGAGGACTGGCGGCAGCCAATCCAAAAGCACCAATCCGGATGCGACGTAGCCGATGAGAGTTGCTGTTGTCGGCATGAGGCGAAACCTCCCAGGGCACCGCTCGGCGCCGGCCGAGCCCTTGTCCGATACGGCCCCGGACGGTCGACAGTTTGTTCCTTGCGTGGCCGCGAGTCCTGAAGCCGATCCGAAAAATCTGCGAAATTTCTCCGAAAACCGGTTAATATCGGATGCGCAATGATCTATGCGTTGGGTCCATTTCGCCTACACACGCATGACGCCATGCTGTTTCGTGGCACCGAGCCCGTGGCGCTCGGACGGCGTGCGGTCACCCTTTTATGTGCCCTGGTCGAACGGCCCGGCGCATTGGTGTCGAAGGATGTGCTGATCGAGGCCGCATGGCCCGGCCAGGCGGTCGAGGACAGCAATCTGACCGTGCAGATCGCGGCGCTGCGTCGGGTGCTGGGCGAGGCGACGCCCGGCGGGGACCGTTGGATCGAGACCCTGCCCCGCCACGGCTATCGCTTCATTGGGCCGGTAGTCGCGAAAGAGACGCCGTCACCGCCGGTCTTCGCGAGCGCGGAAAATCCCGTCACAGAGGTACCCTCGCCGGTCGTCGCCCCGCGGGAAGCGGCGCCGATCGAGCATGTGGAAGCCGAACGGCGCCAGATCACCGCGCTCTTTTGCGAATTGGTCGACATGGCGGCGGGAACCCATGGCATGGATCTCGAAGACTGGCACGAGTTGGTCGGCGGGTTTCAGCACTGCGTCGCACAGACGGCCGGTCGCCATAAAGGGTTCATCGCCCGGCATCTCGGGAATAACGTACTCGTCCTGTTCGGGTATCCCGAGGCGCACGAACTTGATGCTGAGCGGGCGGTCCGCGCTGGGCTCGAACTATGCGCGGCGGTCAGGCGCCTGAGACCTGCTGCGGACGTAACGCTGCACTGCCGGGCCGGCATCGCGACAGGCCTAGTCATCATCGCCGACCCTGAAGAGGCCATCGGGGGCAGCGCACTTCAGGACCACGAGATTGTAGGCGACGCGCCGGGCGCGGCCGCGCGGCTGCTGGCATCGGCACCACCGGACACCGTGGCGATCGACGGGGCGACTCGGCGCCTAATCGGCAACTTGTTCGACTGCCGTGAGCTCGGCGCCATTGAGACCGCCGGCGGCACCGAGCCGATGACCGGTTGGCAGGTACTGGGTGAGAGCATTGTCGAAAGCCGGTTCGAGGCGTTGCGCGGGTCAGCGCTGACCCCGCTAGTCGGCCGCGACGAGGAGATCGACTTGCTGTTGCGGCGCTGGGGGCGCGCCAAGGCAGGGGCCGGACAGATTGTCGTGGTCTGCGGCGAACCCGGCATCGGCAAGTCGCGCCTTATCGCAGAATTGGAAGAGCGTCTCCACGGCGAGCCGCATCTGCGCCTGCGCTATTTCTGCTCGCCCCATCACCAGAACAGCGCGCTTTTCCCGTTCATCGAGCAGCTCGGCCATGCGGCGGCGTTTGCACGCGACGATACGCCCGCCGCTAAGCTGGAGAAGCTCGAAGGCCTAATAACCCCCGCTGTGCCGGGGGACGAGGATGCGGCACTACTCGCCGATCTGCTGTCGTTGCCGTGTTCGGAGCATCACCCGCTGCCGAACCTCAGTGCGCAGCGCAAGAAGGAACGGACGCTGAATGCGCTCCTGCGGCAGCTGGAGAGCGTGGCGCGCCGGCAGCCTGTGGTCGTGGTGTTTGAGGATGCGCATTGGATCGACCCGACCTCACGCGAGCTGCTCGACCTCACCGTCGAGCGGGTGCGCAATTTGCCGGTATTCCTGATCGTGACCTTCCGCCCCGAGTTCCAGCCACCCTGGACCGGCGAGACGCAGGTCACGACGCTGGTGCTCAATCGCCTCGACCGGCGCGACCGCGCCGCTTTGGCCACGCAGGTCGTCGGCGGCAAGGCGCTGCCCGACGAGGTCATCGACCAAATTGCCGAGCGCACCGACGGCGTGCCGCTGTTCGTCGAGGAGTTGACCAAGAATGTCTTGGAGAGTGGCGTGCTGCGCGAGGAAGACGATCGCTATGTGCTCAACCGCGCCCTGCTGCTATTCGCGATCCCGACGACATTGCGTGCCTCGCTGCTGGCGAGGCTCGACCGCTTGGCGCCAGTGCGGCATGTGGCGCAGATCGGCGCGGCAATTGGGCGCCAGTTTTCCTATGCGCTATTGCAAGCTGCCTCACGTCTTCCCGAGGACGAGCTGCAAGCCGCTCTCGCCCGGCTCGTCGCTTCCGAGCTGGTATTCCAGCGCGGCACGCCGCCCGAGGCATTCTATACCTTCAAGCATGCGCTGGTGCAGGACGCGGCGCACGACAGCGTGCTGCGCAACGCCCGGCGGCAGTTGCATGCGCAGATCGGCGAAGCGCTCGAAAGCCATTTCCCCGAGATCATCGAAAGCCAACCCGAGCTGCTCGCGCAGCATTATGCCGAGGCCGGGCTCATTGAAAAATCCATCGCTTATTGGGGCAAGGCCGGTCGGAGGTCCGTCGCCCGTTCGGCGGTGGCAGAAGCGGCCGCGCAATTTCAAAAGGCGTTGGATCAGCTGGCGCTGCTGCCGGAGAACTCCGAACGTCAGCGACAGGAGCTCGAATTTCGCAGTGCCCTGGGTGCAGTGCTGATCGCCGTCAAAGGTTTCAGTGCTGCGGAAACGGGCGATGCCTATGCCCGCGCACGAGAACTTTGGGAGCAGTTAGGTTCTCCATCGGAGTTCCTTCAAGTTCCCTACGGGCAATCCCTCTATCACGCAGTCCGCGGCGACCTCGATCTCGCACAGCGGTTGGACGAGGATTTGCGGCGTCTGAGCGAGCAACGAAATGATGCGGCCGGCTTGGTTATGGCTCATTGGTCCTCCGGTCGAGACCTGATGTTCGTCGGCAGGTTTGCTTCATCCCGATCGCATCTGGAGCAGGCGCTTGCGATTTATGATCCAAATACCCACGACTCGCTTGTTGAGCAAGCCGGATTCCACTTCCAGGTTGTCTTGCGGGTGTATTTGGCCCTGGTCCTTTTCTGTCTCGGCTTTCCAGATCAGGCATTAGAATGGCACCGCGCGGCAATCGCCGAAGCTCGGGGGCTGTTTCATCCGCCGTCTTTGCTTACGAGCTCGACATTCGGCTGCAGGCTGCTTTCGCTCGTCGGAGATGACACAAGATTGGAAGAGCAGGTGGATGAAGTGAATGCGGTAACCGTCGAGCAAGGTTTCCCTTTCTGGGATGCGCTAACAATGATCTATCGAGGATGGCTAAACGTCAAAAATGGCGATGCGAATGGGATTTCGCTTCTGCGCAGAGGTTTGAGCGCTTACCGCGCGACCGGAGCGGAGGTGTGGATGCCCCATCATATCGCCCTCCTGGCCGGGGCATATGAGATCTCAGGACAGATTGAAGAGGCCGTGACCCAATTGGACGAGGCTTTACAGATCGTGGAACGGACAGGGGAGCGCTGGCTTGAGGCGGAGCTCTACAGACAGAAAGGCCGGTTGCTGCTGCGGCATGGGCATTCCGAGGCCGCCGAGGAATTGTATCGCAAGGCCGTGAGTATCGCCCGGGAGCAGGAGGCCAAACTCTGGGAGTTGCGCGCCGCCGTGAGCCTCGCCCGGCTGTGGCGCGACGAAGGCTGCCGCGCCGAGGCTCGCGACCTGCTCGTCCCGGTCTACGGCTGGTTCGCCGAGGGCTTCGCCACACCCGACCTCAAAAAGGCGAAGGCGCTGTTCGACGAGTTGACATGAGCCGGTGACCAGTATCCCTACAGTCGGATGCGAATGTTCACTCGCCGGTTGGCACGATCAACCGCGAGCGTGATCTGCTTTTTTCGCGTGCTCGCAATCGTGCCGACTTACAACGAGGAGGACATCATCGCGCGCACAATCGAGGTTCTGATCCAGCAAGGCCTTGACCTTACCTCATCGGCAACTGCGACCGCGCGCTGGTCCGCGCCTGGGTTTTTCTTGATTTGAGGACAGCGCATTCTGGGACCGTTACCTGATCGAGCGGTTGTCCGGCGCCGAGATTTTTTTGCTGAGCCACCGGCCTGGACTATTTAAAGCCTGCCGGAGGCACACGATGGTGGGCCTCCTCCACCAGTTGGTTTACATTGAGAGGGGGGTCGACCATGATCAGGTCGATAAAATCATCAATCACAGTCGCAATGCTGTAGACACCGCCCCGGTTTACAGGGTGGGCGAGCTCTGGGTGGTCATCGGCATTTCTGCTCCCTGGAGTGAGGACTATGGCGTCAGCGTGGCCCTGCGCTGCTCAACGATTTGCATGAAATCTCGGGCTGTGGGATCTGAAGCGTCGAGCAGGTCCTTGAAATCCCGCCAGTCCAACGCCAGCACTTCGACGTTGGTACGCGCCCGTACATCGGCGGTGCGCCGTGTTTCTTCGAGGATTCCTATCTCGCCGAAAACTTCCCCGCGGTGAAGCGTAGCCAAGGGCACGTCCGTGCCCTCCATCTTATGTTGCACCACGTCCACCTCGCCGTCGGCGACAATGTAGAACCGGTCCGGTTCATCCCCTTGCCGGATCACTACATCCCCCGACTGGAATCGCATTGTCTGCAGATGGTTGGAGGCCCGGGCCAAAGCTGCCTTGCTCAGCCGCGGAAATGTCTGAGCGACCCACTCATTGTAGGTCGTGAGAGTCGACTCGCCCAGCTTCCATGCCGCTGGGCATAGCTCTCCCGAGCGCAACGCCTGGAGCACGCGCAGGATCTCCTGAACGTTCCGACCCACTTCCAAATCGTTCACCGTGATGTGGCGCACGATGCCCTGGGGGTCGATAATGAATGTTCCTCGCAGGCTCGCGCCGTCATCCAATAAGACGTCAAACCCCTTGCTGAGCTCGTGAGAGGTATCGGCCACCACCGGATAGTTGACGCGCAGCAGCCGTGCGTCGCTCTCGAACCATGCCTTGTGGCTGAAGAAGCTGTCGGTGCTGGCCCCGATGACAACCGCTTCCTCGGCCTTGAAGTCGGCCTCCAACTCCCCGAACGCGACGAGTTCGGTGGGGCAGATAAATGTGAAATCCCGTGGATAGAAGAACAGCACAACCCACTTACCGTGATGCTCGGCTAACGTCATACGCTTGGGTCCATGGGCGCCTCTTATCCAATAGTCCACTCCGGCTTCAGGTGCCGGCGACCCGATTCTGATGCCCATCAATGCCTCCTCGTTGTTGGTTGGGATCTTAGATCGGTCACGCAAAAGATTCCGGCGATTTTTCGTTTGCAGCCTCTTTCATAAACGATCGATTTAAATCTCGATAGGAACTCATGACGACATTGACGCTGTCATTTTCGCGCAGCACATCGAACATCTCTTGGCTATTCGTGAGGAGAGTGTGGCAGCGGGCCACGGTAAGACGAATGTCTTCTCCAGCCTTGATCGAGAGAGGACCGTGTCCAGGCAAGAGAAGCTGGGGGGTCAGACTTTTCAGCTTGTTTAGCGAATAGATCATGTCGCTGATGTTGCCCGAACCGAAAATTCCGCCGATTGGCCCTCCTTTCATGACGGTATCTCCCGACAGCAGGAGTCCCGAGTTCTGATCAATCAAGCTGATCCCGCCCGAAGTGTGGCCGGGCGTGTGCAGGACCCGCAGCTGACGCCTTGCTACCCCAATAATCACCCCTTCGTGCAATTCCCAATCGACGGATGTTGGTGAAAATGGCTCGCCAAAAGCGTACTGCATCGTTGCAAATTTATCGCGAAGTCGGATTTTGTTCGCCGCAAGCGGGTGCGCGGCCACGATTGCCGTATTTGAAAACAATGAGGCAGCGCCTGTGTGATCGAAATGTTCATGTGTTAACACGACGACATTGACGTCCGTCGTCGCAACTCCAATTTCCTGCAGCGCATTGCAGAGCGCTGGCCTGCACGAAGGCAGCCCAGTATCGACTAGTAACGTTTTTCCTTTGTCAGTGAAGACGTACGCATTGCACGATCGGAACTTCGACCTAAGCTGAATGCAGGTTTCATCGATACGGTGTATCTCATAGTGGGGTTGGTCCCTTTTCTGGACGATTTCAAGAGTCGAATCGATCAACCCGCCTCGCTGTCGTCTGGTCAGGGTGTCCATAATCAACATCGCAAATCCGGGTTGTTGGCTGACAAGATGAATAAAATGGGCGGCGTCTATCGCCATCACTTCGGCGCCAGATTTCCCGGCTATGGCCGCCGCGGAGCGCGGTCGTCGATCTATAACAGCCATCTCGCCAAAGAACTCGCCGGCGCGGAAAACGGCCAGTTCACGAATTTCGCAATCAATGGCTTTTTGAATGGAGACACAACCAGACAGAACTATAAAAAATTCAGATCCGAGCTCGCCTTCTTTGAAAATGATCGAAGAAGGGTCATATTTTCTTACGAACTTATTCGATGTGGAAAGGTCCCTGCGGGATGCGATGGCCATGCGAGAGGCCCCAGCTCGGAACGAATGCTCTCTCCGGTAACGGAAATCCGGCGCGGTGTCATTGATTGCAAGGGTCATCACACACCTCCCTGTTGCTGACTTGCGGAAAAGACGTGAGGTCCGCGAGCCTAGGTCATCCAAATGGTGATCTATCCATGCTTGTGCTCACTCCCGTCCCAGTGCCGGTAGGCGGACCCGACATCAGCGGTCGTCATCGCAAACAGAGCCCTTGTCCGATACGGCGACGGATGATCGACAGTTTGTCGCTTGCGTGGCCGCGAGTCCTGAAGCCGATCCGAAAAATCTGCGAAATTTCTCCGAAACGCGGTACCGAGGCCCGTGGCGCTCGGCTGGCCAATCGCGACCTGCGCACCCGTGAATATCTTACTGAGGCCGAGGTCGAGCGGCTGATGAAAGTCGCTACGAGAAACCGCTGGGGTCACCGCGATAGCACTATGGTCCTCGTGGCCTATCGGCACAATGCCGCAGATTTCAGCGGGCACTGACTGCGCTCGGGTTTTCTGACATCTGCTGCCGCTCACGGCGCATCGATTTTCAAAATGATGGACGTAAGCCGCCATAAGAGCGTCGATACATTGCGTGGATATGTTCGTGATGCTGAGGTGTTTCGTGATCCTGCAGGCATGGGAAGTGGACGAGGCGAGGACTTGCGCCTAATCCCCAGGGGCAGCACCGCGTCTGCAGAGATGGTGACTAGTCGGTGCAGAGATACGTAACGTTACAACGCGATGTTCGGTTGTAGAATGACTGTTCGGCGCAATGGCGGACGGTCAGAGTCTTGCCTGCGATTGCGATCACATCTCGGCGCCAAGACCGCTAAAGAGTACATCGCAGTCGTCCGCCGTAGATCGCCAAGGTTTGTGAACGTTCAAACGCGAAAACTTCGGGCGCTATATGTCCGAAGTTTCTTCGTTGGAGCAGACACGGCGGCTCCGTCGGTTTCTCACAATTGCCTCAGTTCGTTCACAAAAACGCGGTTGTGCAGGCGCCAGAAAACGAGGGTTCCACCGTCCGAGGTTGGCGTAGGCGCCCCAAAAATTCTGGCACTTCGGATGTCAGACTCTCAAGCCTTGACTACCGCTTTGGGGGAACGCGGACATGCAGTCTGCATTTAGGCAAATCTTGCCTGTGGTGGGAGGCGAACATTTTTGGCGAACACGAACATTCACGAACATTGTTTGCGGGTGTTCGACGAACGAACACGAACACACCCCTTAAAGGGTGTTCGCGTGTTCGCCGCCTCGCTCGCCTATTGGCTAGGGCGCGTACTCATAAATCCAGCTTGTTGAGCGCGGCGGGCTGAATGTCCGCTCCTACCCCCTAACGACCGTTGTACGGGCCTCCCAAAAGTGTCGCTAAGGGCCAGAAGGAGACATCGCTTAGTTGCGCTTCGACTGGTACACTTTCATGGACGGCTTCACCGATGGAGTGCACCGTTTCTTGACGGAGGGAAGCATGAGAAGCCTATGCATCCGCCCGTGGAGCCTCTCGATCTCCATGGTCCTCGTCATCGCCTCCATGCAGGCCGTTTCGGCCCAGGAGCCGATCAAGCTCGGGGTGGTTGGCCCGCATTCCGGCCCGGCCCTCGGCGGGCAGAGCACGCTCATGGGCGCCCAGGTCGCCGCTGAGGAGATCAACACCGCGGGCGGGCTCCTCGGCGGCCGCAAGATCGAGATCGTGGCCGCTGACAGCCGCGGCATCCCTGCCGAGTCGGCCCGCGCGTTTCATAAGCTGGTCACCCAGGATAAGGTGGTGGCCGTCGTCTGCTGCTGGTTCAGCGCCTCCACGATCGCCACGCTGCCCGCCATCGAGGAGCTGAAGATCCCGACCACCACCGGGGTCGCCTACCTGCCCGACGCCAAGGAGACGAAGCTCACGTACCTCTTCAAGTTCGCCGCGACCCCACGTCTGGAGTCGCGCTTCGCCGACTACTGGGTCAAGAAGCTGAACGTCAAGAAGGTGGCCTTCCTAGCCCGTGACGACACATGGGGCCGCGCCACGGCCAACGCGCTCCAGGACCGGCTGCGGGAGTTGGGCGGGACGGTGCTGAGCTTGGACTTCCACCCACCGGACGAGCAGAACTTCCACTCCTACCTGACCAAGATCAAGGCCCTTGATCCCGAGGGCGTCTGCATCGTCGACATTTCGGGCGACGCCGCCAATCAGGTCAAGCAGATTGCGGAGCTGGGCATCAAGACGACTGTCCTGGGCACCGGCGGCCTCAACACCAACGCGTTCATCAAGCTCGCCGGCAAGGCCGCGGAGGGCATCCCCCTGGTGATACGTTACAGCGCCACGCTGGACACCCCGCGCAACAAACAATTCGTGACCGCCTTCAAGGCCCACCAGGGCGGTGAGGAGCCGGACCAGTTTGCCCAGGCGGGGTACGACAGCATCTATCTCCACGCAGAGGCCATCACGCGTGCGGGATCCACCGATCCGGCCAAGGTCCGCGAGGCACTCGCCAGGAGCGATTACGTCGGAGTGGCGGGGAATCCCATCCGCTTCGACGAGCGGAACCAGGCGACGCCGAAGCTCTACGTGGCAGTGATCAAGGGCGGCCAGCGCGTGATCGTGGAGAACGTCGACACGACTGGCGTCCCGTACTAGATTCCGGCCTTCGTGAGCGGACCCCAGCGCGGCATGTCAGCCGATCAGTTTATGGGGCAGCCGCCGCAGCGGCTCGCCGTCCGGAGCAGTCAGGGAGACGCAAATGACCCAGTTGGAATACTGGGCCAACCAGGTCAAGAAAGGTAGGATCTCGCGGCGCGAGTTCATGGGCCGCGCGGCAGCTCTGGGCGTTTCCACGTCGCTGGCGACGACGATGCTGAGTCAGGCCGGCATCGGCGCCGAGCCGAAGAGGGGCGGATCGGCGAAATTCGGCCTCCCCCACGGCGCCACCACCGACACGATGGACCCAGGCAACTATCTCGACACCGGAACCCAGGTGCCGTTCTGGGGGGCCATGTCCAGCAGCCTCACGGAAGTCGACGCGAAGGGCAATATTGTCGGCGATCTCGCGGAGACCATGGAACCCAGCGACGGCAGCAACAAGTGGGTCTTCAAGCTGCGCAAGGCCTTGACATTCCACAACGGCAGGGACGTCACGGCGAACGACGTCGTGGCCTCGTTCAGGCACCACATGGGCACGGATTCGAAGTCGGGGGCCAAGTCTCTGCTGGACTCGGTGTCCGACATCAAGGCCGATGGCAAAGACACGGCGGTCTTCACGCTCGCTGGGCCGAATGCCGAATTTCCCTACATCGTCAGCGACTACCACATCCCGATCATGCCGGCGAAGGACGATGGTACGGCCGATTGGGACTCGAAAGTGCGGACCGGCGCGTTCGTCTTCGAATCATGGGAGCCAGGTGTTCGGGCCAAGCTGAAGCGGAATCCAAACTATCACAAGTCGAGCATGCCGTACTTCGACGATGTCGAGTTTCTCTCGATCACCGACGTCGTCGCGCGCAACAATGCGCTGATCTCGGGCGAGGTCCATTGGATCGGCCGCGCCGACCTCAAGACGTTGTCCCTGCTGAAGCGGAATCCGCAGATCGCGATTACCGAGGTCGCCGGCTACGGTCACTACGTCTTCCCGATGAATGTGAAAACCCCGCCCTTCAACAATGCCGATGTGCGAACTGCGCTCAAATGGGCGATCAACCGCGAAGACGTTGCGAAGAAGGTGTTCCTCGGGCACGCGGTCCCGGGCAACGACAATCCGATCGCGCCGACCGTCAAATATGCGATCGATCCGCAGCCGAAGCATGTCTACGACCCGGGGCGGGCGAAGTTCCACCTGAAGAAGGCCGGCCTTTCCACGCTGAAGGTCGATCTGAGCGCCGCCGACGCCGCTTTCAACGGCTGCGTCGACGCGGCCGTGCTGTACCGGGAGCATGCGAGGGCGGCCGGCATCGAGATCAACGTGGTGCGTGAGCCCAACGACGGCTACTGGGACAATGTCTGGCTGAAGAAGCCCTGGTTCGGAGGCTACTGGAACGGCCGTCCGACCATCGACTGGATGGTGACCACGGTCTATGCCAAGGGGGCGGCCTGGAACGAGACGCATTGGGACAATGCGCGCTTCAACGAGCTTGTCGTGGCGGCGCGCGGCGAAACCGACAATAAGAAGCGTGCGACCATGTATGCCGAGATCCAGCAGTTGATCCATGACGACGGCGGCGTCATCGTCCTCGTGTTCTATAACTACGTGGAGGCGGCGACGAAGAAACTGGCCCACGGGATAATCGCGCCGAACTACCCGGCTGATGGCCTGAAAATCGCCGAGCGCTGGTGGTTCGCCTAGCCGGTCGATCCTTTCCAGGGGCGGGCGGATAAGCCCCTTCGTATGTGGCATTACAACGGGTGATGACGCCTTGAACGCGATCGTTGCCACTGTGTTGAAACGTCTGGGCTTGGGGGTTGTCACGCTGTTCGTCGTCTCGATCATCATTTCACTCGCCATCGAGATGCTGCCGGGCGATTTCGCCAAGTCGATGCTTGGGCAGGCCGCGACGCCTGAAACCCTTGCCGCGTTCCGCAAGGACATCGGTCTCGATCGGCCACTGATCGTGCGATATCTCGACTGGATCAGCGGAGTCGTGCGGGGCGACTTCGGCCATTCGCTTGCCGGCGCGGGAAGCCTTGGGGGTAGCCGGCGGCCGGTCGCCGACCTCATTGCGCCGCGGCTCGCCAACACGCTGTTCCTGGCGGCGGTGACGGCGATCATCGCCGTGCCGCTGGCGCTGATCCTCGGCATGCTGGCGGCGCTCTACCGCAACAGCCCGTTCGACCGGATCGTCAACATCGTCACGCTGACGTCGATCTCCTTCCCGGAGTTCTTCGTCGCCTATATCCTGATGCTGTTCCTGGCGATAAAGCTGCCGATCTTCCACACACTCGCCAGCATGTCCCCTGACATGCCGTTCTTCGAGCGGTTGGAGCGTATTGCCTTGCCGTCGCTCACCCTCATCCTCGTCATCGTCGCGCACATGATGCGGATGACGCGTGCCGCCATCATCAACCTGCTGGCGAGTCCGTATATCGAGATGGCGCACCTCAAAGGCATCTCGCCCGCGCGTATCATCTATCGCCACGCGCTGCCAAATGCCTGGGCGCCGATCGCCAACGTCATCGCCATCAACCTGGCCTATCTCATCGTCGGCGTCGTCGTCGTGGAGGTCGTGTTCACCTATCCCGGCATCGGTCAGCTCATGGTCGATGCCGTCTCGAAACGCGACTTGCCGGTCGTCCAGGGCTGCGCACTGATTTTTGCGGCCACTTATATCCTGCTCAACCTGATCGCAGACATTGTGTCTATCGTGACCAATCCACGCCTGTTGCATCCACGATGACGACCTCGAACCAAAACGCCGACCTGTCGGTGGATGTCGGCCTCGCCGAGCCGCCTCCGAGGTTCGCGCGGCGCACCTGGCTCCAGTCGGCCTGGCGGGAACTGCGGCGTGCGCCGCCGACCGCGTGGTTCGGCCTCATCGTTATCCTGATCTACGTTTTGGCGGCGCTCTTCGCCCCGCTCATCGCCCCTTATCGAGAAACGGAGACGGTCGGCGGCGCGTATGAGGCCTGGGGCGAGCCGTTCATCCTCGGCACTGACCAACTCGGCCGAGACATGCTGTCGCGCCTGATCTACGGCGCCCGCAATACGATCGGCATCGCGTTCGTGACCACGATGCTGGCGTTCCTGCTGGGCGGCGCACTCGGCCTCCTTGTCAGTGTCCTGCGCGGGTGGGTCGATCAGGTGCTCGGCCGCTTCGTCGATGTGCTCATGGCAATACCTCAACTGATCTTCGCGCTGGTGCTGCTGTCGATCGTCGGCGTATCGGTCGTCAACCTCATCCTGATCATCGCCGTGCTTGATTCGACGCGCGTGTTCCGCCTGAGCCGGGCCGTCGCCATGAACGTCGCGGTCATGGACTATGTCGAGGCGGCGCGCCTGCAGGGCGAGAAGATCGGCTGGATCATGTTGCGTGAGATCCTGCCTAATATCCTGCCGCCGCTTGTCGCCGAGTTCGGCCTCCGGTTCTGTTTCGTGTTCCTGACGATCAGCGCGCTGTCGTTTCTGGGCGTCGGCATCCAGCCGCCGACGGCGGACTGGGGCTCGATGGTGCGGGAGAACGCGACCCTTATCAGCTATGGTGACATTACGCCGCTGCTGCCCGCGGGCGCCATCGCGCTCCTAACTGTGGCGGTGAATTTCGTCGTCGATTGGTTCCTCAACAAAACGAGCGACCTCAGGGATGAGTCCTAGCAAGCAAGCCATTGACGGGCGTAGTAGCACCCCCGACGTAGTCCTACTCGCGATCCAGGGGCTACGCATCGAGGGTCAGAGCGACGAGGCATGGCACGAGACCGTCAAAGGCGTCGACCTGACGCTCAGGCGCGGCGAGATCCTGGGCCTGATTGGCGAGTCAGGTGCCGGCAAGTCGACGATCGGGCTCGCCGCCATGGGCTATGCGCGGCCCGGCTGTCGCATCACCGCCGGCTCGATCCGCTTCGACAGCATCAATCTGACTGACATCAGCGAGGCCGAAAGGCGCAAGATCCGCGGCGCCCGCATCGCCTACGTGGCCCAGTCGGCCGCCGCTTCGTTCAATCCGGCGCACCGGATCATCGACCAATATGCAGAAGCGCCGTTGCAGCATGGCGTCATGGGCGAGGCGGAGGCGAAGCGCACCGCCGTGGACCTGTTCCGCCGCTTGCGGCTCCCTGATGCAGAGCATATCGGCTTCCGCTATCCTCATCAGGTGTCGGGCGGCCAGCTCCAGCGTGCCATGACCGCGATGGCGATGGCATGCCGTCCCGATCTCATCATCTTCGACGAGCCGACCACCGCGCTCGATGTGACGACGCAGATCGAAGTGCTCGCTGCCATCAAGGACATCGTCTATCAGTTCAACACCGCTGCGATCTACATTACCCACGACCTCGCGGTCGTGGCGCAGATGGCCGACCGCGTCATGGTCCTGCGCTACGGCGAGCTGGTCGAGGAGGCGCCGACCGGCGAGATGCTGGCCAACCCGCAGCAGGCCTACACCAAGTCGCTATGGGCGGTGCGTTCGCTGCGCAAGGAGGAGGAGCCGGGCGAGGGCGCGTTGCTGAGCGTGCGCGGAGTCGATGCCGGCTACAGCGCTGCCGTCAAGGTGCTGCAGGATATCAGCATCGATGTGCCGCGCGGCCGCACGGTCGCAGTGGTCGGCGAATCCGGTTCCGGCAAGTCGACCCTGGCACGCGTCATCACCGGCTTGCTGCCGCCCCTGAAGGGCCTGGTCGCCTTCGACGGGAAACACTTGCCGCCGGCTCTCAAGGGCCGCTCGAAGGATATGCTGCGGCGCCTGCAGATGATCTATCAGAGCCCGGATACGGCCCTCAATCCGCGCCGGCGCGTGCGCGACATCCTTGCCCGGCCGCTGCAGATCCATCGCGGTCTCACCGGCAAGGGGTGCGAGCGGCGGATCGTCGAGATGCTGGAGATGATCGAACTCGACGAGCGCTTCATCGACCGGCTGCCGGGTGAGCTGTCCGGCGGGCAGAAGCAGCGAATCTGCATCGCCCGCGCGCTCGCCGTGGAGCCAGAGCTTATCATCTGCGACGAAGTTACCTCGGCACTTGATCAGATCGTCGCCGAGGGCATCCTGAAGCTGCTGCTTCGTCTGCAGAAAGAGCTCAACGTCTCTTATCTCTACATCACCCACGATCTCGCCACGGTGAAGGCGATCGCTGACTGGATCGTCGTCATGCGCGATGGCCGCATCGTCCAGCAGGGCGCCAAGGGCCAGGTCCTCACCCCGCCGCATCATCCCTACACCGACCTCCTGCTCTCTTCCGTTCCGGAAATGGCGACTGGCTGGCTCGACAACCTCCTGGCCGAGCGCGCGGCGCGCAAGGCGCGCGGCGAGCAGGTGCTCGAGAGCGCCGACCAGTAGCCCATGAATGGAGTGGCGGACGGGAGTCGACCCCCATTGACGCGTCTTGCAAACGCGGCGGTAACCAGTTCCCCAGTCGCTGCCACATGAATTGACCAATTGGATCCAGGAGCGGAATTCGAACCTGCATCGCAGCGCAAGGGATAATCGCGATCCAAGCGCGGCAGCACAAACGACACCGCACGCACGCCGGGCGGAGCCGGATGTCTGCTTTGGGTCATTCGCGACATTTGCCCATTTTTGGAATGTCCGCTTCTCCCCGACAGCAACCAAACGGGCGCGCTGTTACGGAATCGCAAAGAGGCGATCTGCTTCAGTCCATATCTGTATCCGGCGCGCAACTTGGTCGAGCGGCTCTTCAACAAAATCAAGCAATGTCGACGCGTCACAACTCGATATGACAGACTTGCGGCCAACTACCTTGCCTTCATCAAGCTCACACCGAAGGCCTGCTGTTTGGCTCGGTCCTCGCCAGTGCTGATAGCCAGCTGTAGGCATACTGCCGCCAATTCAATCGTGACGATGCGAACCCCCGCCGACACGCCCTGTGAGGCCAATGCGTTGGACTAGACCCGTATTAGCTGCGGTCCTGCTGCCGTTGAGGATCTCGCGGGTCACTATTGGTCATGCCGGTAGCTTCCTGTTCAGGAGAATATCGGCGGGTTGGAAAGGGCGTCTTGTAACAATTCCTCGATCTCCTCATCCGAGGCATACGGATCAATTAGGGGCAAATAACCCGCCCACCGCGTAACCCATCGTCCAACAACTTCCTCTGAAAATGGAATTCCAAAAAACCAACATTTTGGGGCGTCCTTAAACGTAACATCGATCGCATGGACGCCATCCAACGTCACCCAGCCGTGATGAACTGCTTTTCCAGCTATTGGCGTAAGTGCAAAACCTTCGACATAGACGCCGCGCTCGCCGTCAGCGACATCAGCTGAATTGGTGAAGCACTTTTTCATTGCTCGTTGTCGGTAACCCTTTGGCCGCTCAATGCCGGTGAAGGGACGGCCGTATTTGAGGACTGCTTGCTCGACCTTGGTGGTCCCATCCCAGATCAGGGAGCGCTCGACCGGATGGAGATGCGCTAGGTAAGGTTCAATTGGATCATCAGGACCCAACAACCGCGCCCGCTGATCGGGACTCATGTTAGTAAGATCAATTTCTATACTTTCATCAGTCATTTTCGATCTGCTCCGTGTACAACAAAAGAAAAAAGGAGAAGGTGTCTGTTGAGGGTAGGTGGTCAATTCTGACCACCCTTGGTGACCCAGCGATACAGAGCAGGGCCTTTAAACGTACTCGGGCGCTGCACCATCTTGATGTAGGTGCCTTCCAAGCGCCTCCGTGAACCGGCAAGTCGCTTTCGCGTCCAACCTAATTGCTTGGCCAGTCCATTTGCGATCATGAAGGTTTTTGTCGGGCCGTTGTTGGCGTGCAGATATGCGAGCAGCAGGAACGCATCTGAGTCTGAGCAGATTAAATCCGTAGCTTCATTCGCCTCGAAAAATACTCCGGGGCGTCCGAAGTGGTTCTCTCCGCGCTGCGTGTAGCCCCAAGCTGATTGGGCGACCTTAATCACCTCGGCTCCGGCAGGG
>Ga0209382_10002917_pt1 | contig 24303 bp, 22 predicted proteins | sample SoiMetdeltSBSDD5_FD_187599 | JGI IMG/M metagenome (GOLD analysis project Ga0209382, IMG submission 187599) | Bulk soil microbial communities from a Populus tree surrounding site in Tennessee, USA - Soil MetaG P. deltoides SBSDD5 (SPAdes) (version 2) | ecosystem: Environmental > Terrestrial >...
AGCCGGCTCCAGCGGCGATCTGAGATAGTTACTTAGCGCCACACAACCGAAACACCAATGCCTGGGGGTAGGTCGTAGCTCCGCACGTTACCCGTTCGCTCGGAGTGCAGCCTCACTCGTAGCGGAGGGCCTGCGCCGGTTCCACCCTGCCCGCTCGCCAGGCCGGCCACGACGTCGTGAGCAGCGCCGCGAGGTAGGCGAACAGCGCGATCCCGCCGATCTGCCCCCACGGCACCGTGAACACGATCTCCGGGAACTCTCGGCCGATGTACGCGACGAGCCTGCTCGCCAGCGCGATCCCCAGCCCGACCCCGACGCCGATCCCCAGCAGCGCCACGATCGATGCCTCCAGCAGGAACGTCGCCTGGACTGCTCGCCCGGTCAGACCGAGCGCCCGCAGCATCCCGATCTCCCGGCGCCGCTCGACCACCGCGCGCATGCTGATCACGCCCAGCCCGGCGATCCCGGCCAGCAGTCCGATCCCGATGAACGCCTGGAGCAGATCGTTGAGCAGCATCCGCAGGCCCAGGATCCGGCGCACGTCCTCGCCGATCTCGCTTGCCCGAAGGTTGTGCTGTCCCAGCGACAGGTTCAGCCCGAGCGTTTTCTCGGCGGCGCTGACGTCAGGCCGGACCCGCAGGTAGGTCGTCGTGCGCGTCGGCGGCGGGACACCGGCCTCCGCGAACGTCGTCGCGGACGTGAAGAGGCCGTTGCCGAACGACGCGCGGGGATCGAGCACCCCGATCACTGTCAACTTCACCGTTCGACCGCCGCGGGTGTCGCGCACCCAGACCGGCGTCGGCTCGAAGCGGGTGTCCTCGCGAAACACGCCCGCGAGCCGGAAGATCGGGATCGGCGCCGGCTCGACGTCTCGTGCGCGCACTGCCGAGCCCGCGACGATCGCGAGGCCCGGCTGCGTCCGCACCGCCTCCCAGACCGCCGCGTCGCTCGCGTAGCCTGCCGCGCGCCCGCTGAACCCGGATCGCACCGTCCGCGTTAGCTCGTCGTCAACCAGGTTCAGGCCGACCGGCCGCCAGACCGCGACCTCGCCTCCCGCCTGGATCGCCTCGGCCGGCGCGCTGGCGATCGTGCCGACCGCCGCGAAGTCGTCCGGCCGGACCCCGAGGCCCGTCTCCAGCAGCGGTCGCACGGCCGGCGCACCGCCAGCCGTCTCGTCGACGCGGATGTCATAGCCCCCGGCCATCGCCTCAGGGTCAGAGTAGGCACGGTGGGTGCCGGTCAGCAGGACGGCCGCCACCACCATGCTGAAGATCACCAGCCCGAACATCGCCACCGTCATCCCCGTCCGGAATCGATGGTGGACCGGGAACGCCAGCGCTAGCCGGGCCACGACGGCCCCACCGCGCGCCTGGGCACCGGCCCGGCGTGCGAGGCCGGCCAGGACTTCAAGATTGGACACCAGGATCAGGATCGCGCCGAGCACCAGCGACAGTCCAGCCACGAAGAACAGGTCGACCGAGCGCGGCAGCGGTCGCAGTCGGCCGAGCCAGAACAGGACGTCGACCGGCAGCAGCCAGTACCCGATCAGCGTCACGCCCGCCAGCGAGTAGCGCAGCCGATCCGCCGCTCGTCCAGACAACCCCAATCGACAGAACAGTGGCCGGACCAGCGCCGCCAGGCCCAGGATCGTCAGGATGACGCCCAGGCCCGTCGGCAGGGCGTAGCGCGACCCGGCCGCGAAGTACGTCGTCACGCTGCCGATCGCCAGCAGCAGGGCGCCGATCGCCAGCGGTCGCCTGCTACCCGCTTGCCGAGCCGGCTCTGGTAAGTCCCGAATTGCCGCGACGATCGTCACCCGGCCCACTCTCCAGGCGCTCGCTGCGATGCTGAGCATCGTGATGACGGCGCCGAGGCAGTACGCCAGTACCAGGCTGATCGGCTCGACGCGCGGCCTCAGCTCGATCCCGAATCCGCTCAGCACGCTGCCACTCATCGAGATCAGGCCGACCGCCACGACCACCCCGACCAGCACTCCTATGGCCGCTGCGATCAGGTCGTAGAACAGCCCTTCGTAGAGCAGCGTCGCGGCGACCCGCGCCTGACGCGCGCCGAGCGCTCTCAGCACGCCCAGCTCGGTCCGGCGCTCGGCCGCCAGCATCACGATGATCAGCACCACCAGCATCGTCCCGGTCGCGATCGAGAACAGCCCGAGCACCACGAAGACGCTCGTGAGCGCCGCGCCCCAGCGGTCCGCGAGCTCCTGGCTCAGCCGCTTCACTTCGATCACCCGGAGGGTCGAGAGCGTCCCGAGCATGCTGGTGCCTGCCCGCCCCTGCTGCGCGGCGAGCCGCCCGCTCAGCGCGAAGAGTCGTCGCTCCAGCTCGGGATCCGAGACGATCGCCGCGAAGCCCTCAGACGGCTCCGGCCGCTCCAGCTCCTCTAGTAGGGCGCTGACCTGTCCGCGTGACCGCTCGTCGAGACCTGGCAGCGCCGCCGAGAGCTCCGCCCTCGCGATCTCGGTCCGCAGCAGGCCGTGGATCCGCCGCGCGGCCCCGTCGTCGACGAGCAGCGGACGTATCCGCGCCGAAACGTCGCCGCTCAGCAGCACCGATGTCGTAGCGTCCCCACGATTCGCGATCAGCACCTGATTGATCTGGCCGGGCGTCTCGGTCAGCCGCTGAAGCTCCTCCAGCGGCATCAGGATCGTCGCCTGGGCGCCGGTCAGGTCGCCGCCTCGGATCAGCGCCGCGACCTCGACGTCCAGCGAGCGGCCGTCGAGCTGCATCAGCAGGCGCTGCCCGGCTTCGGCTCGCAGCGCGTTCGCCGCCTCGGGATTGAGAAGAATTGCGGCCTCACCGAGCGCCCGGAAGTCGACCGGCGTCCCGTCCACGCCCACGGTGCTGCCGAACACCGCCGGATACTCGCGTGGGAGCGCGTACACCCGCACCTGGGCCTGCAGCTCTCCGGTCGACGTGTTCACGGCGGTCACCTGCTCGACCACCGCCGGGGCCACGCCGGCGACCCGCTCGTCGTCCGCCAGCGCCGCCCGAATGCGTGTCGCCTCGGACTCGTCGAACGGCTGAAGCGTCCCCGTCAGGAACGTGCCGTTCGCGACCGACTGGACGTTATCGAAGCCGATCCGGCGCGCATCGCGTCGTGGCCTGACCACGATCTCGTCCGCCCGCCCTACCGTCCCGGCCACCAGCGACCGCATCGTGTGGCTCATCGTGTCGCCGGTGTTCAGCGCCGTCGTGATGATCACCGTCGAGAGCGCCAGCCCGAGCGAGATCAGGGCCGACTGCGCCCGCCGCCGGGGCACGTTGCGGAGCGCCAGTCGCGGCAGCAGCCGATCGTTGAGGCCGATCGCCGTCAGGATCGCGAGCCCGCCGAAGAAGACGGCGCAGACAACCGCCGCGATCGTCGTCGTCGGCACCCCGAGTATCGCCGTCATCGCGCGCCTGGTGCTGTTATTGCCCTCCCCCTTTCCCTTGCGAGGGAGAGGGGGTCGGGGGGTGAGGGCTCCTACCTGCGCGCTCCTCCGCTTCGATCCGGCCGTCCCGCATCCGCAGGATCCGTCCGGCCCGTTCGGCGACCCTCGGATCGTGCGTTACCAGCACGAATGTCTGGCCGTTCTCCCGGTTGAGCCGCGCGAGCAAGTCCAGGATCTCGGCGGCCGACTCGGAGTCGAGGTTGCCGGTCGGCTCGTCGGCCCAGACCACGGCAGGGTCGTTGACCAGCGCCCTCGCGATGGCGACCCGCTGCTGCTGGCCGCCAGAAAGCTCGTTCGGGCGATGTTTCGCGCGGTTCTCCACCCCGACCGCCTCGAGGGCCCGCACCGCCCGCGCCCGGGCATCGCGGCCACGCTGCCCGGCCAGCAGGAGCGGCAGCTCGACGTTCTCGACCGCGTCGAGGACCGGCAGCAGGTTGTACGCCTGAAAGACGAACCCGGTCCGCCGGGCGCGCAGGTCGGCCTTCTGGGCGTCGCGCATCTCGCGGATCGGCGTCCCGTCGATCCAGACCTCGCCTTCGTCGAAGTCGTCGAGCCCGGACAGACATTGGAGCAGCGTGGTCTTGCCGCAGCCGCTTGGCCCCATGATCGCCACGATCTCGCCGGCCTGGACCGCCACGTCGACACCGCGCAGCGCCTCCACCGGGGCGGCACCGGTCCTGTACCACTTCCGCAGGCCGCGCGCCTCGACGATCGCCTTCCCAGCAGGTGCCGGGGTGCCCTCGGACATGGCGCCCGTCAGACCTGGAGCCCGAGGCGCGGCGCGGCTGCGGCGTAGAACACCTCGGCCAGTCGCCGGTAGCCGGCCGTACTCGGGTGGAAGCCGTCAGAGCTGATGTACTCCGGGTGCTCGCGGACCTCTTGCCAGGTCGTGCGCAGGTCAACCGGCGTCGCCTCATGCCGGCGCACGACTTCGTCGATCCCCGCGTTCCAGCGGTCGACGAAGCGCAGGTCGAACCGCCCGGCGGCCGGAATGGCGCTCAGGTCGGGGACGTTGCCGACCAGGATCGTCGCCCGCGTTTTCGCCCGCAGCTCGCCAAGCATCGTGTTCAGGTCCGCGAGGTACGGCTCTAGCGGCACGCGTGCGCCGTAGTCGTTGACGGCCAGCCAGATGGTCGCCAGGTCAGGGGTGCTGTCGATCGCGACCGGCAGCTGTTGGTCCAGCGCCTGCCGCAGCAGCGACCCGCTGATTCCGAGGTTGACCAGCCGACTCCCGGCCGGCAGCCGCCGGTGCAACACCGCCGGCCAGCTGTCCTGTTCAGGCGCTGCCGCCCCCACACCCACCGAGTCGGATGCGCCGAGCGCAACGTACGTCAGCGGTCGCGCGGCCGACGACTCGGCGTTCGAGCCGCGGCAGGCGAGGCTCGCCAGGACCAGCCCGGGGATCGCCGCAAGCAGACGACGCCGACCCGGCATCGCCAGGGGCGGTTTCATTCGTCCGCCGCCCACCGCGGGTTCTCGGCGTAAATCCACTGCAAGCAGCGCTCACGGAATGCGTGGAAGTACGGGTCGCTGGCGCGCGCCAGCGCCAGCTCTTTCTCCTGCGCCTCGGTGACCACCAGGCGCGGCTCGCCCAGGATCAGGTTCGCCACGAAGCAGCTCACCCGCACGATGAGCTCGCGCATGCCGACTACCGCTTCGGCTCTGGCGCGGCCAGCAGCACTACTCGCGTCTCATCCGGCAAGCTGCTCTTCGTGACCTGGAGACGAGGCTGGACCATCAGCTCGGTGACGGCGAGCTCCTTGCAGAATCGGTCGACCGTGTCGAGCGGCTCCGTCGGCGTGCCGTAGTACATCGGGATGACGATGCGCGGCTCGAGTTGACTCACGACCTCGGCAGCAGCCTCGCCGTCGAGCGCCGTTCCACCACCAACCGGTACCAGCAGGACGTCCGCATCCTTCAAAGTTTCGATCTGGTTGCTGGACAGCGTATGGGCGATCGCGCCCAGGTGGCAGATGCTGATGTCGTCCAGGTGGATCATGAACGCGGTGTTCTTGCCCAGCGCCTTGCCGTGCTGCTTGTCCCGATACGTCGCGACGCCTTCGATCAGCGACCCTGCCAGTTCGTATTCGCCCGGCCCGTTCACCATCCGCAGTTTGCCGCTGGCCGGCTGAACAACTTCGAGGTGAGAGTGGTGCGGGTGGTTGTGCGAGATCGTGACGACGTCGGCGGTCAGCTTCAGCGGGGGAAACCCGGTCGACCGATCGTACGGGTCGGTGACGATGGTGGTCTCACGTCCGCGCAGGCGGAAACAGGCGTGTCCGTTCCAGAAGATGTCCAACAATGGCTCCAGGCTTCCGCCGCGTTTCGGATCGGCTGGCGGAGCGCCGACAATGAATCGCCGTCGCCGTGCGCCGTCTCGAACAAGTGTACCGGCGATGCAGACACCCGAGCCAAACAAACCCCTACGGCTGGACCCGCGTCAGGAACTTGCCCGCCATCCAACCGGTTGCGCCAGACGCGTCGCGGACGTTGCGCCAGGTCAGACCGTCCGCCGTCTCGTCGGTCCCGACGATCTCCAGCACGGCGCCCTCAGGCATCGACTTCAACCGCTGGCCCTTCTCACCGGCCTTCGCCCGCAGGTTCACGCCGGCGCCCAGCGTGCCTGCCACCTTCACGCGCTCGACAACCGGCGTCGGCTCAGGGACGGCAGTCGGTGGAGGAGGGATCGGCGTGGGCACTATCGTCGGAGCGACGACGGCCGCGGGCGCCGGTGCAGCGGCTTCTGCCGCGGCCATCGCGACCGGCCGGTCGAGGCGGCGCGGCGCGGCCATCCAGGAAACGCCGACGACGACGAACACGGCGAGCGCCAGACCGACGACCGCTGAGGGCCAGTGGATCGGCGCCGATTCTGTCGTGTTGACGGAACGTAGTCTCGACGGAACTTGCGAGATTGCGATTCCCATGGCAGCGTGAAACCCTCGTCGGCGGTCTTCTGCGTCAGGCCGGGCGTTGGCCCGGGTCCCTGGCCGAGCCGGCTCTCGTGCGGGCTCGCGGGTCGGTCGCCAGCGTACGCCATCACCCCATCATGAGCAAGCGCGCCTCCGTCACGATGCGCTCACAGGACCGTGAGCCCACGTTATGGGAAGTCAGCGCACGTCGTGACCGCCCGCTCGTGGTAGCATCCGCTCGCCATGCTTATCTCCCCCGATCCCGGTCCGCCCGAGGCGCAGCATGCTAAGGGGCGACCTGACCCAAGTCGGCCCGGCCTGGCCACCAGGCGCCGATTCCTGAAGACGGTTCTCCTGGCCGGCAGCGGCGCGGGTCTGGCCGCGTGTACCCTCGCCGTCCCGACGCCGACCTCCGTCCTGCCGACGGTTGCACCTGGACAGACCGGGTCAGACCTGCCGATCGGCGTGGTCTTGAGCCTCACCGGACGGTATTCCGGTGAGGGCGCATTGCTCCGGGCAGGGTACGAGGTCTGGGCCGAGGCTGTGACCCAGGCTGGCGGTCTAAAGGCTGGTGCCGGGCGTCGGGCTGTCCGCCTGGTCGTCGTCGACGACGAGAGCGAGCCGCTGAACGCCGGGCGTCAGGCCGAGCGTCTGGCGGCCGCCGACCGTATCCGGCTCTGGCTCGGACCGTTCACCTCGGCGATCACCACCGCCGTAGCGACGGTCGCCGATCGCGTCGGCGCCGTCGTCGTCGCGCCAGATGCGAGCGCCAGCGCGCTCTACCGGCGCGGTCTGAAGGGACTCGTCTCGATCCTCGCCCCAGACGATCGCCTGTTGCACGGCCTGGCCGACCTCGCCGCCACGTCTCAGCCGCGCGCCCAGCCGATTGGGATCCTGATCGCAGACGAGCCGGCCAACGCGGCGGCGGCGGCCGGCTTTCGGGAACGGGCGACCGCGCTCGACCTCGGTCCGGTCCGCCTGGAACTGACGGCGCTCGGTTCGCAGGACATCACAGCGCCCCTCGAACGGATCGCGGACAACGCCCCACGCTGCGTGATCGTCGCGACGGAGGCCGGACAGACGGCGAAGTTCACGCCCACCATCCGGGAACTTCTGCCGTTCGCCGCGATGCGCGTCCTGGTGCCGCTACCGGAGCCGGCCACGCGCTCGGCGCGTCGTGACGTGATCTACGATGGCGTCCTGACGGTCGAGACCTGGTCGCCGGCGGTCGTCGCCACCGGCCCGGTCCTCGGCTCCGCCCGTGACTTCGTCGAGCGCTTCCGACGCCTCCACGGCTACGATCCGGACGTGCGCAGTGCGGCAGCGGCAGCGGCCGGCCTCGCCCTCCAGCTCGCCGTCGAGCAGGCCGGATCGGTGGAGCCGACCTCAGTTCGGGAGGCGTTCAGCACCCTGGACGTCACCACGTTCTGGGGCAGACTGGCCTGGGACACGGCCGGACGCAACCGTGTCGCGGTGCCGCCAGTTCTCCAGCAGCAGGGCGACGCCATTGTCGCCGTCTACCCGCGCGAGCTGGCCAGCGAGCGTCATCGCTACCCGCTCGCAGGCTGGCCCCGCTCCTGACCTATCCTACAACTGCCCCGTGGCCCGCAGCTCCCGCTCGATGCTCAGCCCACGGCTGTACTTACCCATTGTCGACGGCTCCAGCCGGTCCGGGTACAACGTGAGCAGCAGTCGACCAAGCTGGCGCGGCACCTCGTCGCCCCCGCCAAGCTGCTCGATCTCGATCTCCCAGTAGTCGACGAGCACCTTGCCGAAGTCGAATCGGCAGCGGTCCAGCGCCAGCTCCGCCAGCGGCGAATCCGCGCCAGCGTCGGGATAGGCGTACCGAATCGTTCGGCGGGTTGAACGGTCTTGGGTCGGCGTGAGCCCGGCCCCGAGGAGCCACTGCTCGGGACCGTCGCCGGACATCCCGTCCCCCAGCGTGACGCCCTCGCCGACCAGCACGCTCCGCAACTGGGTCCAGTTCTCGGGCGTCGCGGGGATCTCCAGCTCGTATCGACGGAACAGCCCCTCGCTATTGCTGGTCCCGCCCTTGGCCGTGAACACCGTGCGGTCGTCGATCTGACGCAGGCGGAGGCTCAGGTGATGCTCCCGCATGCTGCCGTCAGGCAGATCCCAGTAGATGTCGCGGAGCTGGTGGTCGTCGGCCGGTTGGAGCCGCAGCCCGCCGAGCTCACGAAGCGTCGCCACCTCGTCGAGCAAGGCGTCCGGATCGTCGCCAATCACGCTCAGCTTGAGCTCGACCTCGAGGTTGTCCTGAAGTCGCATGCCACACCTTTCGGGCGGCTGGCGCCCAGGCTGGGGATCGGGCGCCGCCGCGGGCCAGGCTAATCGACGGCGTGCTGCTGGATCTCAGCCCTGATCCGGGCCACGGCCTCCTCCGCCTGCGCCTTGAGGAGGGTCCAGATCGCCGCGCACGAGTCACAGTCCGTCGCACCCTTCAGGTACTTGTCGTAGCTCTCGATAGCGTTGAGCTGGTCGTGGAGTACCGCGATCAGACTGTAGTCCTGGTCACGACTCGGCATTCCGTCTCCCTATTCGGCTCCGCCGGCACCGGCGACCGCGAGCGGCGAGAGCTGCGCCGTCGCGGGCGGCGGCCCCTGGCGCTCGGCGATCACCTCCACTTCGAGACCGTACACCCGCTCGATCAAGTGGGCGCGCTCGCGCGTCGCGTGGACCTCGGCCTTCGCCTTGGTCCGGCTCTGCATCCGGATCAGCAGTTTGCCCTCTTCGACGACGATCGCCTCGACCCAGCGCACGGTCTGCTCGTGCGTCGCGTCCATGCCGTCCGCCAGGCGAGCGAGCGGCGCCAGCTTCTCGACCATCGGCCGATGCACCGATGGGACCGTCGCCAGCCATGCTTCGAGCTCACGCTGATGGTGGATCGTGTGCGACGCGGCCAGCACGCCGATAATGTTCAACTCGTCGGCCGTGAAGCCTGGCAGATTGCTCTCGCGGATCATCGCAGCCGTCCGAACGTGCCGATCGCGTTCGTCTCCGTGGCCGCCCACGTTGTGCAGCAGCACGCCGAACTCAAACAGCTCGGCCGCCTGCGCGGAGAGGCCATGGAGCGGCCGGAGCTGGTCGAACAGCTGCAGTGCCAGGGTCGCCGTCTGCAGCGCGTGCGGCGGATCGTGGTAGTGCTGGTGGAGCATGTTGAGGACTGCCTGGTGGCGCACGTTCAGGTCGCCTACCTCGATGCCTACGAGCGCCTCGATCCGGTCCACCATCTCGTTCATGGTCCGCGGCTGATTCAGATCGACCTGGTGCGCTTCGGCCCAGTCGTCGTACGCCTCCCGCACCCGCTGCTGGTAGAGCTGGTAGCTGAACGGGACGTCTCGAGTCAGCCCCAGATCCATCCCGGCCTCGTACAGGTCGATCGTCGCCAGGTCCAGGCGAGACCGTTGCACCGTCTCGTCATCGTGAAACAGGAACACCAGATCCGGGCGCGGGGCGACCGCGCACAGCACTTCCAGCCAGTCAGGGTCAAGGTCACGCGCCATCCCCTGGACCGTTCGGTAGACGTACCGGTCCACCAGCACGATCTTCCCGGCGTGGAGCGCCGGCAAGATCTCCCATTCGAGGCGCTCTGCCATGTCGCTTGCCGCGACCAGCACCAGGGTACGCGGCGAAAGCTCGTTGAGGGGCGCGGCGCTACGGTAGATCCCGCCCGCCAACGTCGCCCCCATCGGCCGGCTCACCACCACGTCCTGGCCGCGGGCCTGGAGCGCACCGCGCGCGTGGGCCAGCGCCTCGCGTCGACCGGCCCCTTCCGGGCCCTCGAACGCGATCAAGAATCCTGGATACGGACGCGTCTCAGCCACGGACGACCTCCCGTCGGCGCCGCCGCTCGCCCTCGCGCTCGTGGAGCATCGCCAGGTGGCGCTCCAGGATCGGCCGTGCAAGCTCACGGACCTCCTCGCGCTGCGGCTCGATGGACCGGTTCGCGTCGATCACGGTCAGCTTGTACTCGTCCACCATGTGGTTGTATTCGTTGACGACCCGGCCCTGGAACAGACGGTAGCTTTCCTGAGGCTCGTGGCTGAGGCCGAGGTCCAGCCCGGCCTCGTAGTACTTCAACCCCTCACGCCCGGGGCCGGTCAGCACGCGCGTCATCGCCACGTCCAGCGGCACGCGAAAGTAGAGCGCGAGATCCGGCTGGAGCGCGAAGCTGTACAGCCGCCGGACCGACGCCCGATCGGCGTTTCGGGCCACGTCCCGCGCGAACGCCGTGAAGACGTACCGGTCGGCCAGCACCAGCTTCCCCTCGCGCAGCGCCGGCAGGATGATGTTCTCGTATCGGTGGGTGAAGTCCGTCACGTGGAGCAGCACGAAGCTCAAATGGCCGAGCCAGAGTCGGCGCTTGCCGCGCCTGACCGCCTTCGCCGTCAGGCTGGAGCTGTTCCACTCGGTGAACAGCACGTCCGCGCCGCTCTCGACCAGCCACTCTCGGAGGATCTGAAGCTGGGTGCTCTTGCCGGAGCCGTCGACGCCCTCGACGACGATCAGGCTGCCCGGATAGTCGAATCGCTGAAGCGGAATCGGGGCCGCGAGCGTCCCGACTCCGTTCGCCTGGCCGTTGGACGTCATGTCACTCCTCCTCCCAGCTCACAGACTGCACGCCGTCCTTGAAGACCAGCAGCGTCAACTCTTCGGTGCTCAGGTTGGCGGGCGCCTCGACGGCGAGGCGCACCTTGGTCAGCCCGGCCTTTCTCCCCCTGGCGTCGTACTCCAGCAGACGGTACCGAATGTCTTTCTCGGCGAACGCTGAGCGAACTCGTTCGAGCGTGCCCGCGCCGTCCTCGGAGGTCAGGTCGAGGATGTAGCCCCGTTGCGGGTTGTAGACCGTGCTTGGGAGGCGGCTCGCGATCGAGGCGAAAATCCCCTGAATCAGGACGATCAACACCGCGCCGACGAACGCAAGCTCGAAGAGGCCCACGCCGACTGCGATTCCGATCCCCATCGTGACAAATAACGAGGCGAGCGCCTTCGGATCTCGCACCGGCGTCCGGTAGCGAATGATGCTGCCGGCGCCGAGCAATCCGAACGCCCGAACGATCTCGTTCCCGATGATGATCATCATCAACGCGCCCGTAAACGCGATGATGACGTGCGCCTGAACGATGTACTCTTCGACGTGGATCCGCTGGCGGTACCCGACGATCGCCCCGAGCAGCGCGGCCAGCACCAGCTTCGCCAGCACGACCGGCAGTGAGTGATCGCTCGGCGCAAGCAGGCCCTGGACGCTGCTGATGATGTTCGTGAACTGGTTGTCCGGCAGCGCGCCAGCGGCCGGCGCCGTCCTGCTGCCTGGCAACGCCAGCAGCACCAGCACCATCAGCGCCGCCAGCCCCATCCCAACCACCACGAGCCAGACGCCGTAATCCACGTGCCCGTTCTCGGATGAGCCGTCCAGGTGACCGTTCGGCGAGAATCGCTCGAAGACGAGCCCCTGATCGTCCGCCGCTTCGCGCTCCTCGGCTGCGATCCGATCCTTCTTTGGCATGGGGTCCTCCGGCGGCGTCAGCGGGCCTGAACCAGCCACGCCCACCATCTGGTGGGCGACGTCCGGAGTATATCAGGCATCTATCAGTCCAACGGACCGAGCGATCGTAACGCGTCGCTAGAAGCTGCGCTCCACGAAGAGCGGCGCGACCAGGTTGTCGGCGGGGGCGTAGTCGTCAGTCAGGACCACGGACGGCGCCGTCCTCAGCCACTCGTCCATCGTCTCTTTCGGCATCACGTTCACCAGCGGCCCGCCGTTCGGCCCCTGCCCGTTCTTGATGGCCTTGATCCGCTCCATGTCGATCGGCGTAGCGCTTGCGGCGACCAGATACGTGTTCGGGAACGGGCTGTTCCAGCTCGGCGCGTCGTTCAGGATGTAGACGTACGGGAACACTTCCTGGACCGTTCGCGTGTACGACGGGATGAACTGGCCTCCGCGCAGCTTGTCGATCACCAGCGCCAGGTAGAGCCCGTCGTCCTTCAGAATATCTCGCACCTTCTGCGCGAACTCCTTCGTCGTCAGGTGGTACGGGATCTGGAGGTCGTTGAACGCATCGCCGAAGACCAGGTCGAACTTCTCCTTGCCCTGGTAGCTCGCCACCACCTCGCGGGCGTCGGCGTTGAACGTGATGATCCGGGTGTTCCGGTCCACGCCCAGCCGCTCGAAGTTGGTCTCCGTCACGCCTGGGTCGATCTCAGAGACGACGATCTTGGCGTCAGGCCGCAACGTCTCCATCTGGCGCGGCAGCGTGTAGCCCCCGCCGCCGATGAAGAACGCGCTGTACTGCGGGTACTTCTGCGCGACGTACTCGATCATGTCGGCGTACACCTTGATGTAGCCGTACTTGAGGTACGTCGGATCGTTCAGCGAGTTGTAGCTGTGGATCAAGTGATCGAGCACCAGTGAGGCGACCTGATGCGAATCGGTCGGCTCGGGATCGATCACCTTGATGCAGAAATAATTGGTTTCCTTGTAGCACGGGCTTTCGAGCGCGTCCGCCCTCGTCGTCGTGAACCACTGGTTCGGGTTCATCCAGTACACGCTCGCGATGATCCCGGCCACCATCACGGCGCCCGTCAGCGCGCCGGCCGGACCCCAGATCCGTTGCCGCCTGGCCGCGTCCAGTGACGCCTCGGCCTGCTTCGCCTGCAACACGGAGTAGATGAAGACCGCCAGGAGCGCGCCGACTCCGAGCCCGAACAGGATCCGGGGCAGCATGCCCTCCCCGAGCCGGCTGTAGCCCAGGAAGACCGCCACAAGGAGCATGAGTGCGAGACCGACCGGGGCGATGACGATCTGCGACGCGGCCTTCAGATCGTCCTGGCGCTCGCTGGACGAATCGCGTCCCGCGGCGCCGAAGTAGTCGCGGGCCGCTGAGATCAGGTCGCCGAAGATGATCGCCATCGCGATCAGGATCACGGCGACCCCGAGCACGATCGCGCGCGTCCCGAACGCCGAGACCAGGTAGAACCCCGTGAGAAACGTTCCGACGATGCTGCCCACCGTCGAGAACGCGTAGATCTTGCCCGCGATCGACCCGGTCTGCCGCAGGTCGGTGAGCGCCAGTTTGATGACGATCGGCGAGACCATGCCCAGGATCAGCGTGGGGGGCAGAAACAGCAGCGCGGTCACCACCACGATGCGGGTGATGAGCCAGACGTCGCGGGCGCCGAACGGGCCCTCGCGCGGGATCAACCCCGTCAGATCCAGCGCGGCGAGCGGGAGGATGATCAGACTGAAGAGGCCCCCGCCGAGCAGGATCAGCCCGAGCGTCCGTCGAGAGCCGGCTTTGTCTGCCAGCACGCCGCCCAGGAAGTTCCCGGCCGAGATGCCGGCCAGGCAGACTCCGATGATGCTGGTCCAGGTGTACAGCGAGACGCCAATGAATGGGGCGAGGATCCGCCCGGCGACCAGCTCCAACACCATCGTGCAGCAGCTCGCCATGAACACGATCAACAATGAAACCCAGAGCCCACCCATGACATCCTCATCCTCTCGCGGGCCTGGGGTTGGCGCGGGTCCGCTTCCACTCAGGCCGGGGTCCACCTTCGGAGGCGCATTGTATCATCCACCCCGGATGTCGCCAGAAGATTACAGATTCGAGCAGCAGGTTACGGTACACCGTTGCAGCGCAGCGCACCGATTGGTCTTCTCGTCAGTACGGCGGCGTGCATCGTCGTCGTGAACCTGATCGTGGCGCAGATCATCATCCTCAGGTTCTATCCGGCGGCGGCCGCCCGCATCGGGATGGCGGGGCTCCTGGCGCTCGTCGTCATCGCCGTGCTCTGCGCGGCCTACAGCTTCCGAGGGTGGCGCGCCTATCTGCGCCGCCCCCCCGCCGAATAGCGCGTCGCCGGGCGACGTCTACGGGAGCAACCCGATGCGCAGGACAGTGCTCGGTACCGCGAGCGAGAGCGAGCCGGACCCCCGAACGCAGGGGTCCGGCTCGCGGAGTTTATCCCGACGAAGGAGGGACTCGCGATACGGACTCCCGAGTCGCCGCCAATCTCGGGGCAATTCACAGAACACCATGACGCGCGACATCGAAAGTCAGGAGTACGGCAGTGAGGAACTACGCGATCGCGGCGATTCCCGGCGACGGCATCGGTAAGGACGTCATCGAGGCCGGACTCAAAGTCCTCCGCGCGGCCGAGGAGGCCCAGGGCGACGTCAAAATCGAGGTCGAGTCGTTCCCCTGGAGCTGCACTTACTACCTCGAACATGGCCGGATGATGCCCGAGGACGGCCTCAACACCCTGGAGCCGTTCGACGCCATCTATCTCGGCGCCTGCGGCTTCCCGAAGCTCGTCCCGGACCACATCTCGCTCTGGGGTCTGCTGCTGCCGATCCGCAAGGGGTTCGATCTGTACGTGAACCACCGGCCGATCAAGCTGCTGCCCGGACTCGAAGGCATCCTGCGCGGCAAGGGCGCCGCCGATATCAACTTCGAGGTCGTCCGCGAGAACACCGAGGGCGCGTACGCCGGGGTCGGCGGGCGCGTTCACCAGGGCTCGGACAACGAGGTCGCCATTCAGACGATCGTCTTCACCCGGACGGCCGTCGAGCGGATCATGCGCTACGCCTTCGACCTCGCTCAGCGTCAGGGACGAAAGAAGGTCACCAGCGTCACCAAGTCCAACTCGATGCAGCATAGCAACGTCTTCTGGGACGAGGTGTTCGAGATCGTCGCTGCCGACTACCCGGACATCGCCGCCGACCAGTGCCACGTCGATGCGATGGCCGCGCGGATGGTCCGCAATCCGGAGTCGTTGGACGTCCTGGTCGCCTCGAACCTGTTCGGCGACATCCTCTCAGACCTGGCCGGCGCGCTCCAGGGGAGCCTCGGCCTGGCCCCCAGCGCCAACGTCAATCCGGACCGCAAGGTGCCCGGCTTCTTCGAGCCGGTCCACGGCTCGGCCCCAGACATCGCCGGCAAGGGGATCGCCAACCCGATTGCGGCGGTCTGGGCGCTGTCGATGATGCTCGAAGCGCTCGGCGAGCGCGAGATGGCCGCCCGGATCATGGCCGCCGTCGAAAGCATTACCGGCGAGGGCAAGGTGCTCACGCCGGACCTGGGCGGCAACGCTACCACCTGGGACGTGACCGACGAGATCTGCGCGAAGTTGAAGGGAGGCTGAGCGGCCTCGGCGCTGTGACTACTTGCGCCGGCGGCTCCTGCGTCCGCGTGCCGACGAGATCGGCGTGGGCGCGCCGGACTCCTCGGTGGCGATGCTCGCGGTGATGTCCGGCATCAGCCCTTCGCTGCTTGACTCCGGCGCCGGCACCTCGATCTGTTCGTCCCAGTCAACCTCTGGGAACAGGCGCTCGACGCCCCTCGCGAAGCGGTCCGGATCGCCGAACTTCAACTGGTATACCGGGTTCTCTTCGAGTGGGTCGTCGGGGAACTCTAGCTCGACCCAGCCCTCGTCCACGCCCTGGGCGACCAGCCGGGTGACGAGGTGCCGGAAGACGTCGTAGTTGGCGTGAGCCGGCGCGATCCCGTTGTACAGCGTCTCGCCCTGGCCGTTCGCCGTCCACAGCTTCTCGAGCAGGTAGAACGGGTTCGGCTGGTGCAGGTCTGCTCGCCAGCGGCGGGGATAGAACCACTGATCGAGCAACTCGCCGAGCTGGGCGATCCGCCCGACGTTCTCGCCGCAGTGCGGGCAAGGGAACACGACTCCCCATTCCGTGTTCTCAAAACTCTTGCGGCAAGCTGGGCAGGTGAATTCGATTGGGGTGCGAGCCACGGGTCCCTCCCTCGTCGCTGAGCGAGACCGTTATACACGCGATCTCGAAGGCCGGCAAAGTTTGTACGGACAAGAACCGCCGATTCGCGACCTCAGCTGGCGGCGTCGGCTGCGCCATCCGCCGGTGCTGGCGCCGGCAAAGCCGTCGCCGGGCCGGCGAACCGCTGCTTCAGCATCTCGTTGATGCTCTGGTATCGTCGCCGCGCCTCATCCTGGAACGAGCGCAGCACCTCCGGCGGCGCCTTGTCGCCATGCTCGTAGTAGTACCGCGCCGCCTGACCGACCAGGTACGTCCCGACGTAGGCGATGGCCGCCCTGGGCAACGCAGAGAATGGCATGGGTGCCAGTCCGACGGCCGTCCGGGCGGCCGTTCGCCAGATGAACGCGCTGCCGATCACCGGCATGATCTCCTTGAGCACCCCGATGCGGTCGTCGATGTTGCGCTCATGGATCGCCGCGAGCTTGAACACCAGCATCGCCTGGTTCTTGGTGAGCACCAGGATGTCGGCCATGCCGCCCAGGAACAGGCCGAGCACCGGGATCAATGCGGGCAGGCTGGACAGGAGCGCGAACTGGGCGTTGACCCACGACGCCTCGCGGATCAGGTCCTCTGCCACAGCGCGCCGCAGCGTCGGGTACTGGTGCCCCAGCGCCAGCCGGTGATTCTGCACTGTCCTGAGCATCGGACCGGCCAGCATGGCGAGCGTCGCCTCGGCGTTGCGCGGATCGATCACCGCCGTCATCTCAGGCGGGTGGCTCGGAAACTGGCTGCGGACAGCCGTCGCCGCCTGCTGGGGCGTCGGCAACTCGTCGGCGTGGGTCACCACCAGGAAGACCGGACAGCCCCCGGCGCCGAGCTGCCCCGCCACCCGCCGCTCCGCCGACCAGTCCGGCTCGGCCGCGTCGAGCAGTACGAACGCCAGATCCAGCATCCCCGCCGCCGCGACGGCCGCCGAGTCCGTCTCGTTGATCGAGATTCCGCGCCCGGCGAGCTCAGCGCGGTCTCGGCCCAGTAGCGCCATGGCGAGCGTGTGCCTGCCGCTCCCCGGCCGCCCGAAGAAGCCGATCGTCACCGGCCGTTCGATCTCGCGCCGAATCTCGCTCGGGTTGATCTCGCGGATGGCGTCCCAGAAGTAGCGTCCAAGACCGAGATAGCGAGTGGCTCGTTGTAGCATCGTGCTCGGAGTGTACCACCCATCAGAACTGTCGTCTGCGATACGTCTCTGGTGGGCGCTGGCCGGTTACAATGTGATGGTCGCGGTTGGCGACACGCCGGATAAAGACCCCCCGAGTGGGAGGCGATCGTTCGATGACGTGCCCGTCGTGTGGCGCCATCAACTCTGCCGATTTCTCGTTCTGCCTTCAGTGCGGGCATCCGCTCGCGCAGTCCGGGCAGACCGAGATGATGAGCGAAACCCGCGCCGACATGGCGCCGGTCGAGGCTGGCACGATGGCCATGACTCCGCTGCCAGCGACGAAGAGCCAGTCAGATTCGTCCGCCGGTGCCGCCAGGCTGCGCGTCGATTCGGGCTCCGTTGACGACCAGTTCATCGGGCTCGATCGCCCGTTGACGGTGATCGGCCGCCGCCAGGGCAGCGACGTCGTCATTCATGACACCAACGTCTCGCGGATGCACGCCCAGATCAAACGGGACGGCAGCCGGCTCGTCATCGAGGACACGAACAGCTCGAACGGCACCATCGTCAACGACGAGCGGATCGAGCGGCCGTGTGAGCTGCACGCTGGCGACGTCATCCGCATCGGCGACGCCGTGTTCGTCCTGGAAGTCGAGGAGTCGTCGCTGGACATGCCCGAGGGCTCGACGATGGCGATCGACCTCGAATCGCCGATGACGAGCCTCGGCGCGGCGCCGGAGCTGATCCCACCGAGCCTCGCACCGCGCCAGCCCAGCCCGCTCACGCCGCCGCCGGCCATCATGGAGGACAACGGCGGCCACACCGCCATCGCTGACAGCCTCGTGTTCGAGGACGACCTCTCGCCGCCGCCCCAGCGACCGTCCACGCCGCCTCCGGCCTCGACGCCTGGGCCGTCGCGGGGCAGTACGCCGCCTCCCGTCTCCAGTTCGGCGGCCTCCGTGGAGCCAGCGAGCATGTCTCAGACGCCGTCCAGCCCGCGTGTCGTGCCGCCATCCACGCCGACGCCGGCCAGCGGATCGACGGCCGCCGCCCTCGAATCGTTGCGGCGCGAGCTGAGCGAAGTCGGCGAGGAGCTCGGCACGTTCTCCGGGACGCTCGGCGGACTCGTCGATCGGGTCGAGCGGCTGGAGCGCGCCCTCGACGCCGCGACTGGCGACCTTGACTCCGTCGCCGACGCGCTGCGCGGCCCTGACGCGGCCGTCCTGATCGAGCTTCAGGGCATCCTCGCCGACATCGAGCGCGCGGCCGACGGCCCGACTCTCGACGAAGCCGTCGCCGTCCTGGAGCAGCTCTCCTCCCAGCCACGCGACATCGAGCTGCTGCTGAAGCTCTCGCAGCAGGCCGGCGCCATCGAGGGCGCACTGCAAATCCACGGGCGTCTCGTCGCGGCCGCCCCCCGCCTTCGGACGTCATTGGCCCGGCTCACGGGCTAATGACGTCTCGCGAGTGAGCCGTGGCCGTCAACGCCACGCACGCCGACAACGGCGGCGCGCTCCTCGCGAGCCCGCTCTTTCGTGGCATCCCGCCGGCAAACGTTTCCCAGATCGTCCAGCTCTTCGAGCGGCGGCACTGCCCACCAGAGTCGGTCATCGTCCGCGAAGGCGATCCTGGCGACGCCCTGTTCATCGTCGAAACTGGTCTGGTCGAGGTCTTCCTCCACAGCGCGACCGGCGAAACCACTATTCTGACGCGCCTCGGTCCCGGTGAGGCGTTCGGCGAGATGTCGGTCTTGACTGGCGAGCCTCGTTCGGCTGGCGTCCGGGCGATTGCGCCCACATATGTCCGTGTCGTCCCGCGCGAGGGGTTCCTCCAGGCCGCCGCCGAGACGCCACTGCTGCTGTTCAACCTGAGTCGCGTGCTGGTCGGCCGTCTCTCGCGGGCGAACCAGCGGGCGGCCGACGTGCGTGGCTCCGAGGTCGTCGCGATCATCGGTCGGCTGCCCCCGCTGCTCGGAAGCCTGGTCGCGACGAACGTTGCCGCCGCCCTTTCCGCGACAACCCGCCAGCGCGTCCTGCTCGTCGACCGGCCGGATGGCCAGGCCTCGACGCTGCCCGGCCGCGAGCGCAGCCCGCTGCTCTCGGAGATCTGGTCCAGGACCGAGAGCCGACTGCGCGTCCCGGCCCTGCGCTTCGGATCGGCCCGCTTCATGGCGGTTGGCCTGCCGCCGAGCGGTGGCTTCTTCGAGGGCATCCAGCCGTTGAGCCTCGGCGAGGCGCTCGGCTGGTTCCGGCAAAACGCCCGATTCACGATCCTCAATCTGGTCGGCGAGGACCGCCAGGACGTGCTCTCGATCCTGCCCCACGTCGACCGGACCTACCTCCTGGTCACGACGGCCCAGCTCTCGACGACGTTCGCCGACGAGCTGGTGTCGGGGTTTTCCCAGCTCCGTCACGAGGTCCGCGAGCGCTCGTTCCCGGTCCTGCTCTCCGATGAAGGGCTCTCGCTGACGGCCGTCAAGGCCCGCGCGATCGAGCGGCTCGGTGTCCCGGCCCGCGTCATCCTGCCCGGCCCGGCCCAGCTCCTGCGCGACGCCGCGCGCCATCGTCCGCCCCTCGCCATCGAAGCTCGCCACCTCTCGTTCAGCCGGGCGATGCACTGGCTGGCCCGGGACATCGCCCGGCTGAAGGTCGGCGTCGCGCTCGGCTCGGGCGGCGCCCGCGGATTCGCCCACGTGGGCGCGCTCCGCTTCCTGGAGGAGCACGACGTCCCGAACGACTATCTGGCCGGCACGAGTATGGGGTCGGTGATCGGGGCGCCGCGTGCTCTCGGGATGGACACGGTCCAGGGCCAGGAGACGATGCGGATGCTCCACGACAAGTTCACCAACCTCCTCAAGCCAAAGTTCGGCCTCGGGATGTTGCAGGGCATCTTCTCGCCTGAAGCCGTCGAAGCGACCTACCGTGAGCTGGTCGGCGACGCCACGTTCGAAGAGCTGCCGGTCCCGTTCGCCGTCGTCGCTTCTGACCTGGAGACCGCTCGGCCGATCGTCTTCACCCAGGGCCCGCTGGCCGATGCGCTCCGCGCCAGCAGCTCGATCCCCGGCGTCTGGCCGCCAAAGGTCATTGGAAACATGCGTCTGGTCGATGGCGCCTTGCTCAATCCCGTGCCGACCCAGCCCGTCCGCGACCTCGGCGCCGACGTCGTGGTCGCCGTCGACCTCTCGGCGAAGGGCGACGCGCCGGTCGCCGAGGGGCGCAACCAGCCGAACGTGCTCCAGACCATCATGCGCTGCGTCGACATCATGACCGCCGACCGTGCCGTTCGCGACTGCTTGCTGGCCGACGTGGTGATCCGTCCAAAATTCGAGGTCACCGGCTGGAAGAGCTTCGACCAGGCTGACGCTTATGCCGAGGCCGGCTACGCGGCCGCCGCACAAATGTTCAGTGCGTTACAAAAACTGCTTCCCTGGCTAGACCGGAGTCGTGACCGCGACTAAGCTGAAGGTGGGCCGGCCGACCTGCTCTCGTCCGACCGTCGCGGATGCAGGCTGTTCACGGAGGAGATCGTGGAACGTCGTCGGGTCGTGGTAACCGGCATCGGGGTGCTGTCGCCGGTCGGGTCAACGATTGAAGAAACCTGGAGCAACATGATCGCCGGCGTGTCCGGCACGGTCTTGTTTCCAGACATCATGGACTTTACGGACTTTCCGTTCAGCAGCCGTGACTATCCAACACAGATCGCGGCGCCGGTCAAAGGATTCGACCCCGCCCAGCACATCCAGCCGAAACAGGCGCGTCGGATGGCCCGATTCAGCCAGCTCGCCGTCGCCGCTGCCCAGATGGCGGTCGCGGACGCCGACCTGACGATCACTTCGGAGAACGCCGACCGTGTCGGTGTGGTGCTCTCCAACAGCGTCGGCTCCGTCGCCGTCACCGAGCGGAACTACAGCGTCCTCAAGGAGCGTGGCTGGAAGCGGATCAACCCGCTGTTCATGGCGATCGTGCTGCCGAACATGGTCAGCTCGAACGTCAGCATCGTCCTGGGAGCGCGCGGCTACAACTCGACGGTGGCAACGGCCTGCGCCGGCGGCACGACCGCCATCGGTGAGGCCACCGAGGTGATCCGCCGGGGCGCCGCCGACGTGATGGTGGCCGGCGGCGCCGACGCGCCGATCTGCGAGATGACGCTGGTCGGCATGAGCATGATCGGGGCGCTCTCGACCCGCAACGAGGAGCCGGAGAAGGCGAGCCGGCCGTTCGACAAGGACCGCGACGGCTTCGTGGCGGCTGAGGGCGGCGCGGTCCTGATCCTGGAGGAGCTGGAGCACGCGCTCCGCCGCGGCGCTCGCCCCCTCGGCGAGATCAAGGGGTACGGCGCCACCACCGACGCCTACCACATCACCGGCCCGGACCCGAGCGGCGAAGCGTCCGCCCACGCGATGAGCCTGGCGCTCGAAGATGCCGGCGTCCGTCCCGAGGACGTGGATCACGTCAACGCGCACGCTACCTCCACACCCCTGGGCGACCGCCTGGAGACCGTCGCGATCCGTCGCACCCTCGGCAAGCGCGCCGAGTCCGTTCCGGTCACCGCTAACAAGTCGATGACCGGCCACATGTTCGCGGCCAGCGGTGCCCTGGAGGCCGTCGTCTCGCTGCTGACGATCCAGCGCAACCTGATCCCGCCGACGATCAACTACGAGACACCTGACCCGGAGTGCGACCTGGACTACGTCCCGAACCAGGCCCGCGAGCATGAGGTCCGAATCGTCCTCTCCAACAGCTTCGGGTTCGGCGGCCAGAACGCCTGCCTGGTGATGGCCGGCCCCCCCGAGTAGACAGGAGACAGAATACAGGAGACAGGAGGTTCGAGCTCCTTCTGTCTCCTGTCTCCTTTCATCAGTGCGCGCCCAGCACCTCGGCCAGGTGGATCGCCTCCTCGACTGATCGCTGAGCGATCCGAGACCAGGCGATCAACACGCCAGCCTCGGCCCCGAGGCGGTACAGCGCCCGAATGTCGGTCTGGTTGCTCAGCCGCTCGCTGAGCAGGCCAGCCAGGCGCGCCAGCTCGGCGTCTCCGCCCAGCCGCTCATGCTCGGCGATGATCGCGTCGACGGCGGGCGTGTCCGCCGCGCTGACCGGGCTGGTGTCTGGCTGTGCCTGGGCGCGCGTCTGAAGGCGTTGTCCGGAAGCGGCAAGGCGGGCGGCCACCGTGCGCAGGACCTCGCGGGGCGGCGGCGGCGGGAGCGCAGGCGGACGTGGCGTCCGCCGCTCCTCGATCGTCGGCGGAGCGTTCGGCGCCAGATTCCGGGTATCCGTTCTGGTGATCGGCGGGATGTCGACCTCGAGCACCACGCCGCCGACCACGATCAGGTCGCCGTCCACCAGACGATGCCGCCCGGTCACCACTCGGTCGTTGACGATGACCGGGTTGGACTGCTGCAGGCTCTGAACGTGGTACTCCGTGCCGTGGTGGATCACCTGGGCGTGGTGCCGCGATACCTGGGCGTCGAACACCAGAACGTCGCAGTCGGGCGCGCGCCCGATGAGCGTCACCGGCCCCTGCAGGTCGAAGCTGGAGCGGGCGGCCGGCCCTTCCAGGACCATCAGCTTCACGTCGACCTCGGCTAGATGGCCCAGAGCGCGTTGTAGATGAAGAAGAGGCCGCCGATCGCCAGCGCGATCCAGAATAGCATGATCGCCCAGAGGACCGGCCCGGTGAACATCGGGCGCTCCTCCTCAGGCGGTGGAGGGGCCTCGCCACCATAGTCGTGGCCGCACTCCTCGCAGAATCTGGCGTCCTCAGCTCGCGGCTCCCGACAGACCGGGCAGATCACGATCTCGACGTTCGGCAGCGGCTCCGCTGGCGGTGCAGGTGTTGACGTTCCGCCGCCGTCGGCCGTTACTGCTGGCGGCGGACCGAGAGGTGGCGGGGGAGTGGAGCTCGATGGCGGCTGTGGCTCCACGGCTGGCTCCTTCGTGCGATCTGACCCGATCGATTCGATCGGCCCTGGTGTCAACGGTTAGTAGCGTATTCGGGCGTTCTGGATCTGTATCTCGGGCGGATCCTTGCCGGGAAGCTGCCGAATGTCAAGACCGTTGACCTCGATCACCGGAACGTTCGGCAATGATGGATCCTTCTCCACCTGGCAGTCTCGAAGGGTCAGCCAGGCCTTCTGTTCGAACCGACCGAATCTCAGCGAGACCAGCAAACGCCGAATCCCTCCAGGACCGGGCGGCATCATCGCGGACTGGCCGACGGCCGCTCGGCCAAACTCGGCCTGCGGACCCATCGGGATGGCGCTCGTCATCGGCCCTTCGCCAACGCCGACCCCGGCGTGGGCGTACTCCGGGACCACTGAGGCGCGCGGCACGGCCAGCACACGGCCGCATCGACCGCAGAACCGTGCCCGCTCAGGCAGCACCGCGCCGCACCGGCCGCAGAAGCGCGCCGGCCCGTGCCGGATCGGGCCGGCCGCCATGTGCTCGTCCTCTTCCTCTTCGCCACCCTCACGGATGTGCGGGATCCAGTCCAGCGACTTCGGCATCCACCAGTTCAGGTGGCCCATTAGCTTCATCGAGACCGGCACAAAGATCACGCGGATGATCGTCGAGTCGAGCAGTACCGCCATCGCGAGGCCGACGCCGAGCTCCTTCACCACGAGCACGTTGCCCATTGCGAAGGCGCCGAACACCACGATCATGATCAGGCCGGCGGCCGTGATGATCCCGGCCGTCCGCTCCAGGCCCTCGGCCACGCTGTGCTCGTTGATCTCGTCCAGCTTGTGGTTGTACGCCGCGTCGTGCACGGCGTTCGGGCCGTACTGCAGGTCGAGCTTGTGCTTTTCGCGCTCGTAGATCTCCTTGACGCGGGAGAGCAGGAAGACCTCGTAGTCCGTCGAGAGGCCGAACAGGATCGAGAACAGGATGACCGGCGGAAACATCGTCAGCCGGCCGAGATGCTCGAAATTCATCACGTCGTCGAGGATGCCCCACTCGAACACCATCACCAGGAAGCCGTAGCTCGCCGTGATCCCGATCAGGTTCATCAGGATCGCCTTGAGCGGCAGGATCAG
>Ga0209382_10002918_pt1 | contig 24295 bp, 22 predicted proteins | sample SoiMetdeltSBSDD5_FD_187599 | JGI IMG/M metagenome (GOLD analysis project Ga0209382, IMG submission 187599) | Bulk soil microbial communities from a Populus tree surrounding site in Tennessee, USA - Soil MetaG P. deltoides SBSDD5 (SPAdes) (version 2) | ecosystem: Environmental > Terrestrial >...
CACGAGATTCCTTGCTAATCCGAGTGGCCTGCCGAACGGCTGGAAGCTGAAGGTGCAGTCCGCCACCTTTCTCAAGAAGGGCAAGCACTTCGGCTTCCGCGTGAAGCAGGTCTGAGCCCGGCTGCAGGGCGGAGCCCGTCTCCGGCGCGGCGTCTCCCTACACTTCATCGAGCAGGCTATGCAGTCGCGGGGGGTGATCCCTCGAGGAAAGTCCGGACACCACAGGGCAAGGACGGTCGGTAATCCCGACCCGGCGAAAGCCGCGGGAAAGTGCCGCAGAAACGACACGGCCGATGGCGCGGCAACACGTGAGCCGCGCACAGGCAAAGGTGAAATGGTGCGGTAAGAGCGCACCGGCGCCTCGGTGACGGGGCGCGTCAGGGCAAACCCCGTCCGGTGCAAGGCCAAGCAGGACCTACGACCCGGCCCGGCGAGGTCCAGGTGGGCCGCAGGATCCCGGCGAACGGGACCCACGGGGGCCTAGGCCCCGTGAGACAGATGACTGCGCACGACAGAATCCGGCTTACAGGCCTGCTACGGAAGAGCCCCGCTCCGGCGGGGCTCTTCTATGGCCCCACCACGGTCATGGGCCGCGGCCGGCCTCGATCCGCGCTTTCCAGCGGCGCTGGCGGCGGCGCGCGTCGGCCATGAAGAGCGGGATCATCCGCACGGACAGGCCGGGGAATGCGTCCAGGATGCGGACGAGCGCGCCGCGCCATCGCGGGACCGTGAGGACGGGCCGCGGCCCATCGAGCAGTTCGGCGACCTTGGGGGCGACCTGCTCCGGGCGGAGAAGCTGGCCGGAGAAGGAGGGCGCCGCATCCGGATCGTCGAGCTTGTCGGCGATCATCGGCGTCCAGACGCCATCGGGGCACACGGCCGAGACGTGGATGTCCCTGAGTCCCTCGCGACGCAGATCGCCGAGCGTGCCGAGGCTGAACGCGATCGCGGCGTGCTTGGTTGCGCCGTAGAGGGCCTCGCCAGGCGGCGCGCCGAGCCCGGCCAGCGAGACGATGTTGATCACGTGTCCGCGTCGCGCCTGCCGCATCGGGCCGAGCGCCGCGAGCGTGCCGTTGATGGTCCCCAGCGTGTTCACCTCGAACAGGAGGCGGCAGGTGTCGGGATCGTGCTCCCAAACGTGCCCCGTCACCAGGATCCCGGCGTTGTTCACCCAGACGTCGAGGGAGCCGGCGCGCTGCAGCGTCATCGCGGCGGCCGCCTCGCACGCGTCGCGGTCGCGCACGTCGAGCTTCGAGAAGAAGGCGGAACCGTCGAGCTCATCGGCCGCCGCCGCGGCCGCGGCCTCGTCGACGTCGGTGACGTGGACGGTCAGCCCCCGCGCCGCGAGGGCACGGGCGATCTCGAGGCCGAGCCCCCTACCGGCGCCGGTGACGAGAGCCGCGGACACGGCCCGAGCATAGAGCCGGGATTGGGCGCCAGGCGCTTTGTTAGGATCGCGCGAGCTTCCGGCTGAATCCCCGCCACATATCGCGGGGATCGGGGGACCCAGTTTCTGGGGCGAATCGCAGCTTCTTGCTGCGTAGCGCCTTCTCTTTCGGCGCGAGCCCGTCAGCTAACCCCGTAAGCGACCGAAAGAGCACATGGACGAGGGCTGGCCCCGGCGCGGGGCCGAAACCGAATACCGCCGGCGTCGCGAACGGCCGATCATGCGGCACCCGGACCGCATCGCGCTCTGGGCGGTGGGGATCGCGGTCGTGGGGATGATCGCCGCGGCCGCGAGTGCGCATGGCGCGTCGGGAGGAGGAGGCACGGGCACGACGGACTCCTGTACGGATGCGAGCTTCGGGTCGCGGGTGCTACGGCTCGGGAACTGCGGCACCGACGTCAAGACCCTTCACTGGATCATGAGGGCCGCGTCCTACGACGTGAGCCTCGGCAAGCAGTTCGACGCCGCAACGCAGGCGCAGGTCGAGGAGTTCCAGAGGAGCGAAGAGCTCGAGCCGAGCGGCGTCGTCCGGACGCGGACGCGGACGCGTCTCGTCCACACGATGCCCAAGAGCATCGCGTCCTGGTACGGGCCCGGCTTCTGGAACCAGAAGACCGCCTGCGGCGTCACGTTGAAACGACACACGGTCGGTGTGGCGCATCGCCACCTGCCGTGCGGAACGAGGGTCACGCTGAAGTACGGCGACCGCTACGTGACCGCCAGGGTCATCGACCGCGGTCCATACACGAAGGGGGTGCGTTGGGACCTGACCATGCGCGCCGCCACGCAACTTCACTTCAGCTACACCGACGACATCCGAGCCGCCCCGATCAAGGGGTAGGCGATACCCCTCGCTGGGCGGCGAGGAGCAGCAAGGAAGCGGTTCGCGCGGCGACTTTCCCCGAGTCGCCCGCGACCGCTGCCGCGGTCGCCGCCTACGCTGCGGTTGGCAGGATGGCCGGGTCGGTCTGGTCCTGGGGGAGGGCCGCGGCGTTCGAGATGAGGCTCTGGAACTCGTTGACCGCCAGGTGCGCGACCGCCTCGAGCAGCTCCTCGTCGGTCCAGCCGACCTCGCGTGCTTCCTCCAACAGGTGGTGCGGGGGCCGGCCGTCGGAGTCGAAGAGCGCCTTCAGGAAGGTGAGCAGCGCCGCTTCCCGCGGGTCCGTGGAGGTCCAGCTTCGGGCTCCCGAGATCTCGTCCAGGCCGAGTCCCGCGGCGCGGGCGGTCCGGGCGTGCTGCGCGACGGAGTAGGTGTCGCCGCGGCTCTGGGCGACCGCCAGTGCGATGCGCTCGGCGGTCGGCCGCGGCAGCAGTCCACCTCGAAGCTCATGCCTCATCCGCGCGAACGCCCGCATCGCCGCCGGCGATCCCGCGAGAACGCCGACGAACTTCGATACCGACCCGCCCGCGTCGGACATCCCCTGGAGCAGTCGGGCGGTCGCCTCGGGCGCCGTGAGCTCGTCGTGGATGTGGAAGCGGCTGATATCGGTCTTGACGGTCATTTGGGGGTGTGCTCTCTCTTCGCGTCACGCCGGCGCGCGGGTTTACGCGCCGTTGACTCCGCCTTTACTTCACTTTTAGCTGGTTACTTACTCGACGTAAGTTATAGCGCGGCGAAGGCCGAATAGCAATACCTCCGACGCTGAATACGTTCGGCACGGTCGCCGCGGTTCACCCGGCGGCGCCGCCGATATGGTTCGGCCCCCTCAGGGGCCCGCCACCAGCATCACGCCAGACACGGAGGACCGAGATGGCCGAAACCGCGAACGCCGTGCGAACCCAGACCCCCGACGACGTGAAGAAGGTCGTGGAGGACCGCGACGTTCGCTTCATCCGGCTGTGGTTCACCGACGTCCTCGGACAGCTCAAGTCGTTCTCGATCAACGCAGCGGAGCTCGATGACGCCTTCGAGGGCGGGATGGGCTTCGACGGGTCGTCGATCACGGGGTTCAACCCCATCGAGGAGTCCGACATGATCGCGATGCCCGACCCCTCGACGTTCGCGATCCTCCCGTGGCGGCCGGCGGAGAAGGCGACCGGCAGGATGTTCTGCGACATCCAGGTTCCCGGCGGCGAGCCGTACGAGGGGGATCCGCGCTGGATCCTGCGCCGGGCGCTCAAGCGAGCCTCCGACATGGGGTTCGACGCCTACAACATCGGGCCGGAGCTCGAGTACTTCTACTTCCGGTCCGCCAGGCCGCAGGAGGGCCCGCCGGAGATCCTCGACGAGGGCGGGTACTTCGACCTGACCACACTCGATGCCGGCTCCGACGTGCGGCGGGAGACGATCCTCGCGCTGGAGCAGCTGGGAATCCACGTCGAGTACGCCCACCATGAGGTCGGGCCGTCGCAGCACGAGGTCGACATGCGCTACAAGGACGCCCTCGCGATGTCCGACGACTGCATGACGTACCGGATCGTCGTCAAGGAGTACGCGATGAAGTACGGGTGGCACGCGACCTTCATGCCGAAGCCGCTATACGGCGAGAACGGGTCCGGCATGCACGTCCACCAGTCGGTGTCGCGGGACGGGAAGAACGCCTTCTTCGATGCCGATGATCAGTTCTACCTGTCGTCGACGGCCAAGGCGTTCATCGCCGGGCAGCTGAAGCACGCACGCGAGATCGCACCGCTCTTTGCCCAATGGGTCAACTCCTACAAGCGGCTGGTGCCCGGCTACGAGGCGCCGACGTATCTCGCGTGGTCGCGTCGCAACCGCTCGGCACTGATCAGGGTTCCTCTCTATCACCCCGGGAAGGAGCAGGCGACGCGCGCGGAGCTGCGATGCCCGGACCCCGCGTGTAACCCGTACCTGTGCTTCGCCGGGATGTTGCACGCCGGCCTCGAGGGGATCGAGAAGGGGTACGAGCTCCCGGAGCCCATGGAGCAGAACCTGTACCACCTGACGCCGGAGGAGCGCGAGAAGCGCGGGATCGAGGAGCTTCCCGAGACGCTGGGTGAGGCGATCGAGATCGCCGCGCACTCGGAGCTCGTCCTCCGGATCCTCGGCGAGCACACGTTCAACCGCTTCATCGAGATCAAACGACAGGAGTGGGCCGACTACCGGGTCCAGGTGACCCCGTGGGAGGTCCACAGGTTCCTGCCGATCCTCTGATGCCGCGCGGCCTCGGGTACGGAGGGCTGCAGTCGCGGGGCCTGATCAGGGCGGGTCTCGTGCTCCTCGCGATCCCGTCGGCCCTGATCGCCGCGTGGTCGCTCATCTCGCCCCGCGGCTTCTACCAAAACTTCCCCGGGGCGGGGCGACACTGGGTCTCCGCCCTGCCCCCCTTCAACGAGCACCTGATCCGCGACTTCGGCGCCACGAACCTGACCATTGCGATCGTGCTGCTCGGCGCCGCGCTGTTCTGCGAGCGGCGACTGGTGCAGGTGGCTGTGGTCGCGTTCTTCCTCGGTGTCGTCCCGCACTTCATCTACCACCTGACGACCACCGACACCCTGTCCACGAGCGACAACGTCTGGAGCCTCGGTGGCTTCATCGTCGAGATGGCGATCGCCGCCGGCGTCTGGATGCTCACCGTCCGGGCGCCGCGACGGCACGAGCCCCGCTCGGCGCCGCTGTTTCAGCGCTGAGCCCTACCGGGCGACCCTGGTCAGCGCGTCCGGCCGCCGTGCGGTCTCCCTGCCGCTCTTCTCGCTGCGCACGAGGTAGCGCGGATCGTCCTTGGACGCGGCAACGATCTGACCGCCGATCTCGGTACGCGATGTGAGCCGCTTGCGCACGCGGCCGACGACCTTCCTCCCACGGAAATTCCACTCGACGCGATCCCCGCGCCGGAGCTCTTGCGACATGCTCCTTCCTCTCGCTCGGGTCTACGGCAGATAACAACCCCGGTCGACATGCCGCCGCCCCATCGGCCCCTACAGGCCGCAACCGACCGTGAGCCCGCGGCTTCCAGTGGCGAGGAGTTAGTGGACCGGGGAAGGAGTGAGCGACGGGGGGCGAGCGGGCTGGGTGGAGTGAGTGGCCTCAGGAGAGGCTTGGCGACGGCTCAATCGCCCAGGCTTGCGGCCAGTGCCCCCGGCTCCGTCACGGGGCGCCGGCAGGCGAAGTGCTCGCAGACGTAGGCCGCAGCCTGGCCGTCGACCGGGTCTCGGTCCCTCAGGAGCTCGGGGCGCTCGGTTCCCTCCGAGCCTCCCGCGAGGACGACGTGCGGCCGGAACTTGGCCCGGACCACCGCGGCGAGCTCGCCGAGCCCGTCGCCGGCGGCCGGCGCGACCAGCGCGACCTCCTTCACGGATGCGAAGTAGAAGTCCATCGCGCACAGTAGGTGCGCCAGCGCCTGCGGGTGGCGGGCGGCGGCCTGCTGGAGCAGGCGGAAGACACCCACCGCGCGGCGCTCATACTCACGTTCGCCGGTGAGCGCCGCGAGGCGGAGCAGGCAGAACGCCGCCGCCGAGTTGCCGGAAGGAATCGGGTGGTCGTCGAGGTCCTTGCGCCTCACGACCAGCTCCTCGTGATCGTGCGCCGTCGTGAAGAAGCCGCCGCGCTCGTCGTCGGCGAACAGCTCGATCATGAGATCGGCGGTCTCGCGCGCCCGGTCGAACCAGCGGACGTCGAACGTAGCCTCGTATAGGGAGAGGAGCGCATCGACCACGTACGCGTAATCCTCGAGATAGGCGGCCAGGTGGGCGCGGCCGTCCTTGTAGGTGCGCAGCAGCCGGCCTCGCTCGTCGCGCAGGTCGCGCCAGATGAACTCGGCGCAGGTAACGGCGGCGTCCAGATAGTCGTCGCAGGGGAGCGCGGCGCCCGCCTCCGCCAGCGCGCTGACCATCAGCGCGTTCCAGGAGCACAGCCGCTTGTCGTCCTTGCCCGGCCAGACGCGGCGCGACCGGTAGGTGTACATCGCACGCCGGGCCACGTCCAGCTCCGCCGGCGCCTCGGCGCCGGCGCCCGCCGGTACGCGCAGGATGTTCCGCCCCTCGAAGTTCCCCGTCTCGGTGACGCCGAAGTGGGCGATCACCTCATCGGCAAGTTCGGCCGGCCCGGTCTCATTCAGCGCCTCGCGGATCTCGTCCGGCGTCCAGAGATAGAAGCGACCCTCCTCACCCTCCGAGTCGGCATCTAGCGCCGAGTGAAAGCCGCCCTCCGAACCGCGCATCTCCCGCAGGGCCCAGACGAGCGTCTCCTCGCAGACGCGCCGATAGCGCTCGTGTCCCAGCCGCTGCCAGCCGTGAAGGTACGAGCGCGCCAATAGCGCGTTGTCATAGAGCATCTTCTCGAAGTGAGGGACGAGCCAGACGTCGTCGACCGAGTACCGCGCGAACCCGCCGCCGATCTGGTCGTAGATGCCACCATGAGCCATCGCGTCGAGCGTGACCTCGACCGCGTCGGTCACCCCGCGCGCGAGCAGCAACTCCAGCGCCGATGCGGGCGGGAACTTGGGCGCGGGCCCGAAGCCGCCGTGATGCATGTCGGCCATCGCGCGGAGCGTGGAGGTCGCCTCGTTGAGCAGGTCGGGCGCCAGTTCCTGATCGACGGCCTCGATCCGGCCGACCGCCCCGAGCTGCTGCCGGATCCGATCGGCCGAGGCCCGGATCCGTTCGCGCTGGGTCGCCCAGGACTCGACGACCGCCTCCATCACCATCCGGAAGCTCGGCATGCCCTGGCGCGGCTCGGGCGGGAAGTACGTGCCGCCGTAGAACGGGACGCCCTCGGGATCGACGAACGCGGTCAGCGGCCAGCCGCCGTGGCCCGTCATCCCCTGAACCGCCTCCATGTAGATCGAATCGACGTCGGGGCGCTCCTCGCGATCGACCTTGATCGGGACGAAGTGCTCGTTCATGTACCGCGCCGTCTCGGCGTCCTCGAACGACTCCCGCTCCATGACGTGGCACCAGTGGCAGGCGGAATAGCCGATCGAGAGCAGGATCGGCCGGTCGGTCTCACGCGCGCGCTGGAGCGCTTCGGGCCCCCACGCGTACCAATCGACCGGGTTGTCCTTGTGCTGGAGGAGATAGGGGCTGGTCTCGCCGGCCAGGCGGTTCGCCATGTCCGTTAGGCCGACGCCGTAGGGCGCCGGAACTCGCGTGTGCCGTTCATGATCCTGAGGCTACCCAGCGGCGCCGAGCATCACCCCGGCGCTGGAAAACACGGACATCGAGCTCGGCGAGGCGGAAGGGCGCGCCCGCTGATATACCCCTCGGCGGGAGGACGAGGATGGCCAAGAACCTCACCGTGGTGCTTCAGGACCGCCCGGGCGAGCTCGCCCGCTTGGGCGAGGCCACCGGCCGCGCCGGCGTGAGCATCCAGGGCATGTGCGCCCTCACCGGCGAGGGCCACGGTGTGATCCACCTGCTCTTCGACGACTCCGTCGCTCCCGCCGCGCGCAGTGCCCTCGAGGAGGTCGGGTTGGGTATCGCCGACGAGCGCGAGGTCATGGTGATCGATGTGGCACAGCGTCCGGGAAGCCTCGGCGGCCTCGCGCGTGCCCTCGGCGAGGCGAACGTGAACATCGAGCTCGCCTACACCACGTTCGGTGGAATCAAGCTCGTCATCGCGACGGACGACATGGACAGCGCCCGAGCCGCGCTCGACGCTGCCTGAAGCGATCGGCAGGTATTCCGGTGAGGGGGCGTCAGCCCCCGAAACTGGCTGGTGCCGTTGCTGATGTGACGTCCGGTGAGGGGCGTCAGCCCCCGAAACTGGCTGGTGCCGTTGCTGATGTGACGTCGCGCGCGAACATCTCGAACGCGTTCACGTAGCGCTCGACGTGCTCGTCGGAATGGGCGATCGAAAGGGTCCACTCCTCCTCGACCCCCGGCGTCATGAAGATCCCGTGGTTCATGTGGTAGAGCCACGCGAGCTTCGAAAGCTCGGCGTCCACCTTCGTCAGGTAGTCGCGGTACTCCCGTAGAGGCTCCGGGGCGAAGACCACGCATCCCTTGGCTCCCATGCCCTCGGTGTAGGCGGGCAGGCCATAGCGGTCGATGATCTCCTGGCAGGCGGACTTGAGCCGCTCGTTCGTCTTCTCCAGGCCCGGATATGCGTCCTCCGTGAGCACCTCGGTCAACACGGCCTGGGACGCCGCCATCACGAGCGGATTGCCGTTGAAGGTGCCGTACTGGTGCACCACACCGCTCGCCACGAGCTCGGCCATGTCGCCGGTCATTCCCACGGCGCCGCCGGGATATCCCCCGCACACGGCCTTCGCCAGGGTGATGAGATCGGGCGTGACGCCGAAGCGCTTCGTCGCTCCGCCGTAGGAGATCGTGGCGCCGGTCTTGACCTCGTCGAAGATCAGCTTCACGCCGTGCTGCGAGGTGAGCTCGCGGACGCGCTCGAGGTACCCCTCGACCGGCGGGATGATGTTGATGTTCATCATCGCCGGCTCCATGATCAGCCCGGCGACCCGTCCCTCGAGCTTTTCCAGCACCGACGCCAGGGCGTCCGCATCGTTGAACGGGACCGCGCGCGTCAGGTCGGTGACCGCACGCGGATAGCCGGCGCCCTCGGGCACCGAGCGGGGGTCGTCGCGCTCACCGAGCGCCTCGAGCTCCGGGTACACCGACACCATCACGGCATCGTGGTGGCCGTGGTAGGAGCCCTCGATCTTCAGGATCGTGTCGCGGCCGGTGGCGCCGCGCGCGAGATGCACCGCGTCCATGGTGGACTCGGTCCCCGAGTTGGTGAAGCGCCACTGGGGCAGGGCGAAGCGGCGCTCGAGCTCCTCGGCGACGACGATCGACCCGTCCGTAGGCGCCGCGAAGTGGGTTCCCAGGTCGACGCGTGCCTTCACCGCCGCGCCCACCCGCGGGTTCGCGTGGCCGATGCACATCACCCCGAAGCCGTTGTGGAAGTCGATGTACTCATTGCCGTCGACGTCCCAGACGCGGGCCCCCTCGCCCCGCTCGACGTAGGTGGGCCACGGGTCGTTCTGCTGGAAGGAGGAGGGAACGCCCCCCGGCATGACCTTGACGGCGCGCTCGAAGCGCTCCTTCGAGGCGGGCGTCCGCTCCACGAACTTCGCCTTCTCGGATTCGGTGAGTTCGGCGACTCGTGTGCGGTCGATGGCCTTCCCGGCGCCGGTTCTCGTCGTCTCGACGGTCATGAGTTCTCCCTCATCGGTTGCGGGGCACGAGACTACAGGCGACCGAGCCGTGGCTTCGTCAAAGCCGATTGTGGACGGTTGGACAACCCGGCGGCGGTCGGGTGGCTATCTTCAATGGGGATGCGGCTGGAGGGGATACACCACGTGACCGCGATCACGGGGGAGGCGCAGCCCAACGTCGACTTCTACGCGGGCGTTCTCGGGCTCCGCATGGTGAAGAAGACGGTCAACCAGGACAACCCGACCGTCTACCACCTCTTCTACGCCGATGAGAAGGGCGATCCGGGATCGGACATCACCTTCTTCGAATACCCGGGAATCGGCCCCGGGCGGGCCGGCGACGGGATGGTGCACCGCGTCGTCTGGCGGGTGGCATCGAGCGACACCCTCGAGTTCTGGGCCCGCAGGCTCGCAGATCACGACGTGAGGACCGAGACGGCCGACGATCGGCTGCGCTTTCGGGATCCGGAGGGGCTCGAGCACGAGCTGCTCGTTCCGAAAGTCCCGGATGAACCCCTGACCGCCGAGCATCCGGAGATCCCGGCCGAGCATGCGTTTCAGGGCTTCGACGGCGTATGCGCCTACGCGTCGAACCCCGACGCGAGCCGCTCACTCCTGGAGGAGACGCTCGGGTTCGAGCGCCGCGACGACCTGCTCTGGGAGGCGCGAGGCGAGAGCCGCGGCGGCCTGTACGCCTACCACGATGCTCCGCAGGAGCGAGGCATCCAGGGGGCGGGCTCCGTCCACCACGTCGCGTGGGCCTCTCCCGCCGAGGAGCACGAGGCCTGGCGTGAGCGGGTGCTGGCGGCCGGGATGCACGCGACCCCGGTGATCGACCGCCACTACTTCCGGTCGGTCTACTTCCGGGAGCCGAGCGGGGTCCTGTTCGAGCTCGCCACGCTCGGCGGGCCGGGGTTCGCGATCGATGAGCCAATCGAGCGCCTCGGCGAGAAGCTCTCGCTCCCGCCGTTCATCGAGCATCTGCGCCCCGAGATCGAGGCGACGGTCCGCCCGATCACGAACCCACGCCAGGTCACCGCCTGAGCGTCGGTCCCCGCCGCGTCAGTCCGCGGCGCCGGCGAGCTTTCGCAGCAGGACGCGAAGCTCATCGACCTCGTCCGCCGTCAACGGCGCGAGGATCTCCTTCGTCGTCTTCACGGCGACGGTCTGCGCGCGCTCGAGCATCCGCGTCCCGTCGGCGGTGAGGTGGATCGCGTGCTTGCGGCGATCCGCGGGGTGGGGTTGGCGCTCGGCGTAGCCCAGCTCCTCGAGCTCGTCGACCACGGCCACCATGGAGCTGGGATCGATCAGCGAGCGGCGCGCGAGCTCCTGCTGCGTCAGCCCCGGATCAGCATCGATCAGGCGCAGGACGCCGAAATGGGGTGGGCGTAGCCCGAGCGGCTCGAGCGCTTCGGCGAACAGGGTCGCCGTTCGTCGCCCATTCCACGACAGAAGGAATCCGGGTGCGCTCGCGAGCGGCTCTGGAGGCGGACGGTCGAATCGCATCGGACTGGCGGGCACGGGCCGCGATTACTTTCGGGGTGCTCCTGGGTCAGGAATACGAAGATCGGCGTTGCGGATGTGAGCCTCGTCACGCACGGTGGAATCATCCTACGGCAGCCGGATCATTTCTGATACACATAGTCCAATTCCTCAACGAGCTCCTACGGAGGTAGCCGTGTCGCACATCACCCGTTGGGTTCTGGCCCACAAGCGCATCGTCGTCCTGTCCTGGGTTGTCCTCACCGTCGTGGGGATCGCGACCGTGAACAAGGCCACCCAGGCGATGGACCAGAAGTTCTCGGTTCCCGGCAAGGAGGGCTGGGAGACCAACGTGGCCATCTCGGAGCACTTCCACGGTACCGGAGGCGACGTGGCCCCCATCGTGCCCGTCGTCACGCTTCCCCAGGGCAAGACGGTCGACTCGCCCGGCGTCGACGCCCAGCTCAACCGCGTGGACGGGGAGCTCCACCAGGGGCTGCCGGGTTCGCGGATCGCCTCCTACGCCTCGACCGGCGACCGCGCTTTCGTCTCCAAGGACGGACGGACCACCTTCGCGATCGTCTACCCGAAACCGGATCCGAACGCCGCGTTCGGAGAGAACCCGGACGCCGCCAAGGACGCGCGCGCGGCGATGAACGGCGTCACCGTCGCGGGTGCGCCCGTTCACGTCAGCGGCTTCGATGCGCTGCAGAACGAGTCCGGGGGAGACAGCGGCACGGGTGTCCTCCTCGAGTCGGTGCTGGGAGGCGCCGGCGCGCTGATCGTCCTCGCGTTCGTCTTCGCATCGCTACTCGCGTTGCTGCCGATGGCGATGGCGATCGTCTCGATCATGACCACATTCCTGCTGGTCTGGGGCTTGACGGCCTTCACCGATGTCTCGCCCGTGGTCCAGTTCCTGATCGCGCTGGTCGGGCTCGGGATCGCGATCGACTACTCGCTGCTCATCGCCTCGCGGTGGCGTGAAGAGAGGGCCCATGGACGGCAGGGCGACGAAGCGGTGCAGCGCGCCATGGAGACCGCCGGGCGCGCGGTGGTGTTCAGCGGGACGACCGTGGCCATCGGGTTGTTGGCGATGGTTGCGTTGCCGGTCCCGTTCCTGCGGAGCATCGGCTACGGGGGCCTGCTGATCCCCCTCGTCAGCACGCTGGTCGCCATCACCCTGCTCCCGGTCCTGCTCTCGAAGTTCGGCCACAAGCTGGACTGGCCGCACCGGCGCACCGATGACCGCGCCAGCCGTGCGTGGACCCGCTGGGCGGAGCTCGTGGTCCGGCACCGGGTGATCGCCGCGGGCGCAGCGGTCGCGATCCTCGCAGCCCTCATCATCGCCGCGACCGGCCTCACGCTCGGCGATTCGAGCCCCAACACGATCGCCAAGCAGGGGGACGCGAAGGAGGGCCTCGTGGCGCTCGAGGATTCCGGGATCGGATCGGGTGCCCTGCTGCCCTACGAGATCCTCACCCAGGGCACCAATCCCGACAAGGTGGCCGCCGACGTGCGCGCCGTTCCAGGCGTCCATGGCGCGGTGGCGCCAAACGATTCGCAGTGGCGTAGCGGTGGCGTAGCGGAGGTGCTTGCCATTCCAACCGCCGACGACTCCACCTCGACCGGTCGGGCGACGCTCGACCACGTGCGAAACGCCGCGCACGCGGCGGGTCCCGACGTCCGCGTGGGCGGGCTGCCGGCGCAGAACGACGACTTCATCAACGCCGTCTACGGGAACTTCCCGCTGATGATCGCGCTGATCGGAATCGTCACCTTCATCCTCCTGGCGCGGGCGTTCCGCTCGCTGCTCCTGCCGCTGAAGGCGGTCATCCTGAACGTCGCGAGCGTCGCCGCGACCTGGGGCGTCCTCGCGATCGTGTGGCAGAACGGCCACGGATCGGATCTGCTCTGGGGGATCGAGGCGACCGGGTCCGTGCCGGCGTGGATCCCGCTGATGATCTTCGCCTTCCTGTTCGGGCTCTCGATGGACTACGAGGTGTTCATCCTCAGCCGGATGCGCGAGGAGTACGACTCATCTGGGGATACACACACGGCGGTGGTGCGCGGCATCGGGCGCACCGGACGGCTCGTCACGAGCGCGGCGCTGATCCTCTTCCTGGCGTTCGTGTCGCTCGCCTCCGGGCCGGGCACCGACCTGAAGATGTTCGCGACCGGCCTCGCGGCGGGGGTCCTGCTCGATGCGACGGTGATCCGGGCCCTGCTCGTCCCGGCGGCCGTCTCGCTGTTCGGCCGGTGGAACTGGGTCCTGCCGCGAATGCCGGCACGCCTACTCCGGGTCGAGCCCTCGGTCCCGCCACGAGCGGCCACCGGCGAGGGCGAAGCGGGATAGCGCCACGCTTCGCCGAACGAGGGCCAGGAGGTGCAGGAGGATGGTGGGGAGGAGGGGGAGGTAGCCCTAGGCGACGGTCCAGGTGTCACCGGAACGCAGGAGCTCATCGAGCTCGTCCGCTCCGAGCCCCTTCCGCGCGGCCTCGAGCTCGCGGCCCATGGCCTCGCCGTAGAGGGGCCGCTCGGCGGCGCGGAAGACGCCGATCGGGGTCGGGCCGCTCGGCCGGGACGCGAGGTGTGCGAGGGTGAACGCCTGGCTGGGGTTCGGGTCGTGCGCGTCGTGGACCAGCAGCGCGTCTTCGCCCACCTCGGCGACGTCCGCGATGCGAAGCGCGCCGTTCTCGCCCCGCACGACGCCGCGCTCGCCGTCCCCTCCGAACCGGATGGGCTGGCCGTGCTCGAGGCGGATCTGGTTCGCCTCCCTGCCCTTGGCCCGGACGGCGTCGAAGGCGCCGTCGTTGAAGACGTTGCAGTTCTGGTAGATCTCGATCAGTGCCGAGCCCTCGTGGGAAGCGGCGGCACGGAGCACGTCGGCCTCGTGCGCGCGGTCGGTGTCAACCGTCCTCGCCACGAAGCTCGCCTCGGCGCCCAAGGCCAGCGCGATGGGGTTGAACGGGTGGTCGAGCGAGCCGAACGGCGTTGACTTCGTGACCTTGCCCTCCTCGCTCGTGGGGGAGTACTGGCCCTTCGTGAGCCCGTAGATCTGATTGTTGAACAGCAGGATCTTGACCGGGACGTTGCGCCGGAGCGCGTGGATCAGGTGGTTACCGCCGATCGAGAGCGCATCGCCGTCGCCACTGACCACCCAGATCGACAGATCCGGGCGGGAGAGAGCGAGCCCGGTGGCGAGCGCCGGCGCGCGGCCATGGATGCCGTGGACGCCGTAGGTGTTCATGTAGTAGGCGAAGCGCCCGGCGCAACCGATCCCGGCGACGAACACGATCCGCTCCGGCGGCAGCCCGAGCTCCGGCAGGAACTGCTGCACCGTCGCCAGGATCGCGTAGTCCCCGCAGCCGGGGCACCAGCGAGTCTCCTGGTCCGATGCGAAGTCCTTCTTCGTGAGGCCCAGCGGGCCCGTGCCGTTGCCGTTGGTGCCGCTCATAGCCTCTCCGTGATCACCTCGTCGAGCTCCTCGGCGAATATCGGGAGCCCCTGGACCTTGGTGTAGCTCTGCGCGTCGACCAGGAACTCTCCCCGGACGATCTGGGAGAGCTGGCCCGTGTTGGTCTCGGGGATCAGGACCTTGGGGTACCCGCGCACGACCTCGCCGGTGTTCCGGGGGAGCGGGTTCAGGTTGTGGAGGTGAGCCCGTGCGACACGCTTCCCGCGGAGCCTCACCCTTCGCACGGCTCCCTTGATGGCCCCGTACGTCGAGCCCCAGCCGAGAACGAGCATCTCGGCTCCGTCGGGGTCGTCGACCTCGAGCTCCGGCACGTCGCCGGCGATGCCGGCCACCTTCTCCGCGCGCAGTCGAGTCATCAGCCCATGGTTCTCCGGCTCGTAGCTGATGTGGCCCGTGCCCGCCTCCTTCTCGAGACCGCCGACCACGTGCTGGAGCCCCTTCGTCCCCGGCACGGCCCACGGACGCGCGAGCCTGTCGTCCCGCAGGTAGGGCCAGAACTCGCCGTCGCGATTGGGACGGGTGGCGAGGCGCGGATCGATCTCCGGCAGGTCGGCCGCGTCAGGCACCATCCAGGGCTCGGACGAATTCGCCAGGAATGTGTCGCTCAGCAGGATCACCGGCGTCCGGTAGGTGATGGCGATACGGGCCGCATCGAGCACCGCCTCGAAGCACTGCGCCGGCGTGGCGGCCGCGATGACCGGGAGCGGGGATTCGCCATGTCGCCCGTGGATCGCCATCAGGAGGTCCGCGGCCTCCGTCTTCGTCGGCATGCCGGTGGAGGGTCCTGCCCGCTGCACGTCGATGACGAGCAGCGGCAGCTCCAGGGCGACGGCGAGGCCGATCGTCTCCTGCTTCAGGTCCATGCCGGGGCCGCTCGAGGCCGTCACGCCGAGGTGGCCGCCGAATGAGGCTCCGAGCGCCATGTTCGCGGCGGCGATCTCGTCCTCGGCCTGGACGGTTCGCACGCCGAAGCGCTTGTGTCGCGAGAGCTCGTGGAGCAGCTCCGACGCGGGGGTGATCGGATAGCTCGCGAGGAACAGCGGCAGCCCGCTTTGGACGCTCGCCGCGATCAAACCGAGGGCCGTGGCCGTCGTGCCGTTGACGCTGCGGTAGGTGCCGGGCTGGGCGGGGGCGGCCTTGACCTCGTAATGGACGTGAAGGAGCTCCGCCGTCTCGCCGAAGTTGTAGCCCGCGCGGAAAGCGGCCAGGTTCGCGCGCATCACCGGCTCGACCTTGCCGAACTTCTGCTCGATCCACTCGATCGTGACGTCGGTCGGGCGGCTGTACATCCACGAGACCAGGCCGAGCGCGAAGAAGTTCTTCGAGCGGGCGGCGTCCCGAGCGCTGATCCCGTCGATGCCCTCGGTCGCGCGCACGGTCATCGAGGTCATCGGGACCCGGAAGACGCGGTACTCGTCGAGGGTCCCGTCCTCGAGGGGATTGGACGCGTACTCCGCCTTGCGCAGGTTGTGGTCGCCGAAGCCGTCCTCGTTCACGATCACGATGCCGCCGCGCTCCAGCTCGGGAAGGTTCGTCTTGAGCGCCGCCGGGTTCATGGCGACGAGGACGTTCGGCTGGCCGCCCGGCGTGAGGATGTCGCGCGAGGCGAAGTGGATCTGGAACGCCGACACGCCCGCCAGGGTCCCGGCCGGCGCGCGAATCTCGGCCGGAAAGTCCGGCAGCGTGACGAGGTCGTTCCCGATCAGCGCCGTCGCGGCGGCAAAGCGATTGCCGGCGAGCTGTATCCCGTCGCCCGAATCACCGGCGAATCGGACGACGACCCGCTCTTTCTCTTCTACAGGTACTGCCTTGGTCAAGCCTCTGGATGCCTCCCGGCGCGTCGCGTTCGATTGTACGCAGCGGGTCGGCCGGGCCTCTGCTCTCGTCCGGCGTATGTGCGAACATCTGTTCGTGCGGTGGGATAACCTCACGATCGAGAACGAGCGGGACGCGACGCTGCCCGGCTTCAAGGAGCCCGCGGTTGTGCGGACGTTCGATGCCCCCGAGGCGCTGGGCACCCGCTTCTACGAGGTCCGGGCGCGCTCCGCGATCAACGAAGTGCCGAAGCGCTCGCGAATGCCGTTCAGGTACACGATCAATCCATACAGGGGATGCAGCCATGCCTGTGCCTATTGCTTCGCCCGTCCGACCCACACTTACCTGGACTTCAATGCTCGTGAGGACTTCGAGCGGGAGATCGTCGTCAAGGTCAACGTGCCCGAGCTCCTGCGCGTCGAGCTGGCGCGGCCGTCGTGGAAGGGCGACCACGTGGCCCTGGGCACCAACACGGACCCGTACCAGTGGGTCGAGGGCCGCTACCGCCTCCTCCGCGGGATCTGGGAGGCGATGCGCGACTTCGCCAATCCGTGCTCGGTGCTGACGAAGTCGCCGCTGCTGCTGCGCGATCTCGACCTGATGAAGGAGATCGCAGAGCGAACGGACTTCACCGCGAACCTCTCGATCCCGACGCTCGACGAGAAGGCGTGGCGCGACACCGAGCCGCACACGCCGCACCCCCGCAAGCGGATCGATGCGGTGGCCGAGCTGAAGCGCGCCGGGATTCGCACCGGGGTCCTGATCGCGCCGCTGATCCCCGGGGTCAACGATGCGCCGGAGAAGGTCGAGCCGCTCCTCGAGCTGTTGGACGAGGCCGGGCCCGACTCGATCGGCGGGGTCGCCCTTCACCTCCGCGGCGAGGTGCGCGACATCTGGTTTGACTGGCTTCGCGAGCGCCGGCCCGATCTGCTGCCTCGCTACGAGGAGCTCTATGAGCGCGGGGCCTATATGCGAAAGGAGGAGGCGAACCGGCTGTCGGCGCTGGTGAGGCGCCCGGGTCGAACGGGGCCGCGCCGCGAGATGGTCCAGGACGAGACCGGGGAGGAGGACGGCGAGACCATCCCGCCGCCGGAGCGGGAGCAGCCGAGCCTGTTCTGAGTTGTATCGAGCCGTTCGGTGGCGCTGCGAGGCCCGATGGCGCCTCGCTATGTTGAGCTGGAAGCGTGCTCGCGATCGAGGCTTCCGATCTCGTCAAGTCGTTCGGGTCGACCAGGGCGGTCGACGGCGTGAACCTGGCCGTCCGCTCCGGCGCCGTCTACGGAATGCTCGGTCCAAACGGGGCCGGCAAGACGACGACGATCAGGATGCTGGCGACGTTGCTGCGGCCTGACTCCGGCACGGCTCGCGTCCTGGGACGCGACATCGTCTCCGAGGCGGACGCGGTTCGAGGGCTCGTAAGCCTGACCGGGCAGCTGGCCTCCGTCGACGAGGACCTGACGGGCCGGGAGAACCTGGTGTTGATCGGCCGGCTCCTCGGATACTCGCGGGCACAGGCGAAGGCACGCGCGCTCGAGCTGCTGGAGGCCTTTGGGCTCGATCACGCCGGCGGGCGTCAGGTGAAGAGCTACTCCGGCGGCATGCGGCGCCGACTCGACATCGCGGCAAGCATCGTCGTCACGCCGGAGCTCATGTTCCTGGACGAGCCCACCACGGGGCTCGATCCCCGGTCTCGCAACCAGGTCTGGGACATCGTGCGAGCGCTCGCGGCACAGGGCACCACAGTCCTGCTCTGCACGCAGTACCTCGACGAGGCCGACCAGCTCGCCGACGGGATCGCGGTGATCGATCGCGGCAAGGTGATCGCCGAGGGTACGCCGAGCCAGCTCAAGGCCTCGGTCGGTCGCGGTGCCCTCCGCATTCGCCTCCTCGACCCGGAGCAACGACCGCGGGCCGAGGACGTTCTCGCCCGCGCGCTCGGCGCGGGCGTTCGCCTCGAGGCCGACCCGGCCGCGCTCTCCGCCGCCTGCCCGCCTGATCCCCAGCGGGCGGCCGAGGCCATCGCCGAGCTCTCGCGGAGCGGAATCGCGGTCGCCGACTTTGCGCTCGGGCAGCCTAGTCTCGACGAGGTGTTTCTCGCGCTCACGGGCCACCCGGCCGAGGAGGAGGCCGTCGCGGAGCCCGCCGTTTCCGAGGAGGAGGAGGAGGTCGCCGCGTGAGCGCCGTCCCGACAGCACCGGCCCGATCCCGATCCGGACCGCTTGCCGATCAGGCCATCGGAGCCGCGCTCTCGTCGACGCCCCGTCCGGCGCGTCCGAGCGCCCTCTCGGCCTGCCTCGCCTTCGGCTGGCGGGGGATCCTGAAGATCAAGCACGTGCCCGAACAGCTCCTCGACGTGACCCTTACGCCCGTCCTGTTCCTGCTCATGTTCACCTACCTGTTCGGAGGCGCGATCGCGGGCTCCACCGGCGAGTACCTGCACTTCATCCTTCCGGGAATCCTCGTGATGTCGGTCCTGTTCACCACCGTCTACTCCGGTGTGACGCTGAACACCGACATGACCCGAGGGGTCACGGACCGCTTCCGCTCGCTGCCGATTTGGCGTCCGGCACCGCTCGTCGGCGCGGTCTTGGGCGACAGCGTCCGGTACCTCGTCGGAGCCACGGTCGTGGTCGTGCTCGGCTTGGCGCTTGGCTTTCGGCCGCAATCGGTTCCAGGCGTCCTCGCGGCGATCCTGCTCGTGGTCGTCTTCTCGTTCTCGCTCGCGTGGGTCTTCACGACCGTGGGGCTGCTGCTGCGCGCGCCGAACGCCGTCATGAACGCGGGCTTCATGGCCCTCTTTCCGATCACGTTTCTCAGCAACGTCTTCGTGCAGCCGGACACGCTGCCGGGGTGGCTGAAGGCGTTCGTCGACGTCAATCCGATCTCCCATCTCGTCACCGCGTCGCGAGGACTGATGGACGGCACGGTGCACGCCGGCGACATCGGGATCGCGCTCGGGGTGGGCGCAGCGCTGACGGCCGTGTTCGCGCCGCTGACGACGCACCTCTACCGCACCAGGGCCTGAGGTCTCACCCGGTCGCGGGCGCCGGAAGCGTGCGCAGCCTTCTGAGCGTGCTCGCGACCACGATCGCTCCGACGGCACATGCCGCCGCCAGCCAGAAGGCGGCCGAGTAGCCGCCGAGCGAGGCGGCCAGCCCGGTGAGCGGCCCACCGAGCAGAAACCCCAGGTCGAAGAACGCCGTGAAGGTGCCCAGCGCCGCGCCACGGCGGGAGTCCGCGACGCTGTTGACGACGACCAGGGACAGCGACGGATAGATCAGCGCGAATGCCAGGCCCATGCAGATCGCGCCGGTGAGGGCGATGGCGAGCGACTCAGCGAGGGCGATGAGAACCAGGCCGACCGCCGAGACCGCCGCCGCGCCCGCGGCGCAGCGGATGGGCCCCATGCGGTCCGGCAGGTCGCCCCCGGCGAGTCGGGTGAGGACGACTGTCACTGCGAAGGCTGCGAACGCGGCGGCGCCGTGGCCGATGTGCTTTGAGCCCAGGTCGAGCACGATGAACGAGGCCATGGCGGCGTACCCGACCGTCGCGAGGGCGAGCGCGATCCCGGGGTGGACCGACTCGCGCACGATCAGCCGGCGACGGGGCACAGGCGCCACCGGGCGCGACGTCTCGTGGACGAACAGGGCCACGAGCGCCCCGAGCAGGGGAGAGATGGCGCAGAAGGCCCAAACCGCGTGGAAGTCCGCGCTGTGGAAGAGCGCCGATCCGATCAGCGGCCCGGTGCTCAGGCCGCCCCAGACGGCGAGGCCGTAGAGGCCGATGACCCGCGCCCGCCGCTCGCGCGGCGCCAGGTCGACGACCCAGGTCGCGCCCGCGGTGAACACCGTGCCCTCACCGGCGCCGAGGACGAGGCGAGCGATGATCACGCCGGGCAGCCCCGCCGGGACGAAGTGAAGGACACCGGCGACGGCCGCGAGGATCGCGCCGGTCGCCACGACCGGGCGCCGGCCGCGCGCGTCGGCGATGCGGCCGGCGAGCGGTCGGCTGGCGACCGCGGTGAAGCCGAAGGCGCCGATCGTGAACCCAACCGCCAGGCTCCCGTAGCCAAGCGGCCCCTTCACGTAATGCGGAAGCACCGGCAGGTACGCGCCCACGGCCATCAACGTGAGGAGCGTCGCGGCGAAGATCCCCGCGAACGCGCGGTAAGGAGAGCGTGACACGGCTACGTGGTGCCGTCCCGGCGGAGCTCGGCGCGCTTGATCTTGCCGCTCGCGGTCTTCGGGAGCTCATCGGCGAACTCGACGATCCGCGGATACTTGTAGGGGGCGGTGATCCGCTTCACGTGGTCCTGGAGCTTCTCGGCCAGGCCGGGCGATGGGTCGCCCTGGCGCAGCACGACGATCGCCCTGACGACCGACCCGCGCTCGGGGTCAGGGGCCGGGACGGCGGCGGCCTCGGCGACGGATGGGTGGCTGACGAGCGCGGACTCGACCTCGTAGGGCCCGATGCGGTACCCGGCCGACACGATGATGTCGTCGCCCCGTCCCTCGAACCACAGCGTTCCGTCCTCGTCCTCGCGAACGTAGTCGCCGGTCGGCCACCACACGCCGTCGATCAGCCCGGGCCGCCGGTCGGAATCCAAATAGCCGGCGAAGAAGGTGGGGCAGCTCGTGGCCCGGAGCTGGAGCTCGCCATCGGCGATCCGGAGCTCGATGCCCGGGAGGGCCCGTCCCATCGATCCGGGCTTCACTTCGTCCCCCGGCTGAACGCCCGTGAGCGCCCCGGTCTCGGTCTGCCCGTAGCCATCGCAGATCTCGAGCCCCGCGCGGCCACGGAACTCGTCGATGATCTCCGGGTTGAGGGCCTCACCGGCGGAGACCATGCGCCGGATCGAGGAGAGCGGGCGCACGCCGGCGCGCTTGGCGATCATCCGATACTCGGTCGGAGCCTGGCAGAGCACGTTGACGCGCTCCCGCTCGATCAGTTCGAGGCGCTCAACGGGATCGAAGCGCCCGTCGTGCACCAGGGCGGCGGCGCCGGTGAGCCAAGGGGCCACGAACGAGTTGCGCGACGACTTGGACCACCCCGTGGCCGCTGTGCACCACGCGAGCTCGCCCTCCTGCGCTCCGAACCAGTGCACGGCCTGGGTCCGCTGCCCCGGCAGGTAGCGCTGCGCGTGGAGAGCTCCTCGCGGTTCCCCGGTGGTACCGGACGTGAAGATGACGAGTGCCCCGTCGTCGGGATCGAGGTCGGCCATCTCGGCCGGCGGCTCCTGAGGGCGCTCCTCGTCCATCACCGTGGCCACGTCCTCGATGGTCAGGTACGGGACGCCGCCGGGCAGCTCCCCGAGCGGCTCGTCCTCGCCCACGCAGAGCGCCGGGCCGGCGGCGGCGATCCGCATCTCGAGATCGTGGCGGCGGAGCTGTGTGTTGCAGGGCATCGCGATCGCGCCCATCCGCCAGCACGCCAGCATCGCCAGCACCCATTCGATCCGGCTGCCGACCAACGTCATGACCACGTCGCCGCGCTTTACGCCACGGGCGGCAAACGCTCCGGAGAGCCCCGCGGAGCGAGCGATGAGCTCCCCGAAATGCCAGACCCGCCGCGCGGTGTCGGGCGCCACCGTGACGAGCGCGGGCTTCGAGGCCGGGAAGCTCTCCAGCACGTCCTCGATGAAGTTCACGGCGGCGTAGTCTGGCGGTCGTGCAAGGTGAACGACCCGCCGACAGGAGGAGCCACCCTGCCATCCAATCCGTCGAGAGGTGCAAAACCCGCGCTCAGCGCGGGTAATGCACCGTTCGACCGTCGGCGTATAAAGGAGTACGAGATGGGAAGGCGCGAGAAGTACGAACCCGGGACGTTCTGCGCGGTTGACCTCGCGACCTCGGATCCGGACGGCGCCAAGCGGTTCTACGGCGAGCTGTTCGGATGGGAGGCGGAGGACGTCAGCCCCGGCGAGGGCATGACGTACACGATCATGAGGCTCGACGGCGACGCCGTCGCCGGGATGTTCGAGCAGGCTTCGGAAAGCCGCGAGACGGGTATGCCGCCGTACTGGATCAACTACGTGAGCGTCACCGACGCGGACGCGACGGCCGCTCGTGCCGCCGAGCTCGGCGGCGAGGCGGTTCAGGAGCCCTTCGACATCCTCGACGTGGGGCGGATGGCGGCGATCCAGGATCCGACGGGGAGCGGCGTGGCGGTCTGGCAGGCCGGCACCTTCGCCGGCGCCGCACGGGTGAACGAGCCCGGCTGCCTGACGTGGAACGAGTTCGCGACGAACGACATGACGGCCGCGCTCGACTTCTACCAGGAGCTCTTCGGATGGTCGACCGAGGAGATGGACACCGGCGGCGGCCCGCCCTATGTGGTCATCAAGGTCGGTGAGCGAACCAACGGCGGCATCCGTCCGCTGTCGCCCGAGGAAGATCGAGCGGGTATCCCCCCGTACTGGGTGCCGTATTTCGCGACCGAATCGCTCGACGCGGCGCTCGGCCGGTGCAGCGAGCTCGGCGGGGACAAGGTCTTCGGCCCGATGGAGATGCCGGGAGGTCGCATCGGCGTTCTGCGCGACCCGCAGGGCGCGAGCTTCGCGATCTGGGAGGGCGGGCTAGCGGACTAGCTCGGTGCCGTCGTAGAGCTTCTTCACGCGCACGGTTCCGTCGGGCGCGGCGTCCAGGCAGAGCTCGCAGAGCACGCACTCGTCGAGGTTCGAGCGGACGATCGCGACGTGGCCGTCCTCGTCGGCGAAGATGTCGACGGGGCAGACCTCCTGGAGCTTCCTTGCGAGCTCCCCGTCGGCCTCGATCGAGGCATCGACCTCGACCTCGATGAAGACGGCGTCGAGCTTCTCCGCGGCTCCCATCAGACTCTCGCCCCCATCTTTTCCTTCACCGCGTCGGGGATCTCGTCGATCCGTTCGACCACGGGGATCCCGGCGGCCTCGAGCCGCGCGATCTTCTCGGTGGCCGTGTCCTCGGTGCCCTCCACGATCGTGCCGGCGTGGCCGAAGCTCATGCCCTTCATCTCCTCGTCGTCCATGAACCGGCCGGCCATGAAGGCGACGATCGGAAGCCGAGAGTCGTTCTCGGTCACCCACGCCGAGAGCTGTGCCTCCATGCGGCCCCCGGGCTCCGTGTAGATGACGATCCCCTCGGTCTCGTCGTCGGCCTCGAAGAGCGGCATGAGCTCCGCATAGGTGGAGCCGATGATCGCGTCGCCGCCGATCGAGATCGCGGTCGACTGCCCGAGGCCGGCGGCGGTCAAGGTCGAGGAGATCTCCGTCGTCATGCCGCCGCTTCGGGACATGACGCCGATCGGCCCCGGCGAATAGGCCTTGGCCGCGTCCTTGGCCGGGCCGCCGATGCCGCCCATCTTGCACACCTCAGGCACGATCACACCGAGGCAGTTCGGACCGATGATCCGCGCGCTGTTCCGGTCGGCGAGCTCGACCATCTCGGCGACGTCGCGGCGCGGGATCCGCTCGGTGACGATCACGACCAGCCCGATCCCGCGAGCGAGGGCCTCGAACACGGCGTCCTTCGTGAACGCGGGGGGGACGGTCACGACCGAGCCGTCCGGCACGTAGCCCAGGGAATCGACTACCTGCTCGACCGTGTCGAACACGGGTACCCCGTGGACCTCCCGCCCCTTGCGGCCGGGCGTCACGCCGCCGACGACCTTCGAGCCGTAGTCGAGGCACTCGCGAGTGAGGTTCACGGCTTCGCGCCCGGTGATTCCCTGGACGATGAACGTGAAGTCCTCGGACAGGAGGACGCTCATGTGCCCGTCTCCGTGACGCGCGCCGGCTGCGCCTCCTCGCCTGCGGGGGTCGCCGCCACGTCGCCCACCTTGCCGTCGCCGGCGCCGCCCGTCCCCTGGATCTTCGCGACCGCGCGGCCCGCCGCCTCCCACATGCTGACCGAGCGATCGCAGTAGTCGACCCCGTAGCGCTCCAGGATCTTGAACCCCTCCTCCTCCCAGGCACCCGGGATGCGGAAGATCGCGATCGTCTCGCCCGGGTCCTTGCCCAGCTCCAGGCAC
>Ga0209382_10002919_pt1 | contig 24294 bp, 22 predicted proteins | sample SoiMetdeltSBSDD5_FD_187599 | JGI IMG/M metagenome (GOLD analysis project Ga0209382, IMG submission 187599) | Bulk soil microbial communities from a Populus tree surrounding site in Tennessee, USA - Soil MetaG P. deltoides SBSDD5 (SPAdes) (version 2) | ecosystem: Environmental > Terrestrial >...
CGCCGTTGACTCCCGGGGCCCAGACGAGCGGCCCGCCCAGGATCTCGCGCAGGTGCTCCAGCAGCGGGTAGCCCCCGTGCTGGCTCGTCTCGAGCACGTTCGTGTGCGCCGCGGGGCCGAGCGCCATGCCGTAGGGCCCGTCGATGCCCGCACCGCGCAGCGTGTCGACGGCCTTGGCGACGTGGCGCGGATAGCGCTCGCAGTCCTCGCCCAAGGGGTACGGATCGTGAGTGGAGGCCTCGGCGATGCTCGTGATACCGGCGGCGCTCCATCCGTGGAACACCGCGGCGTTCTCGGCGGTCGCGATGCGAAGCGCGGCGGCGTCGAGCGCGTCGAGGTCGACGTCATCGGCCCCGCGGTCCGCGTCGGCGAGCTCCGAGCGGGCGACCGCGAACGGCGCCCGCGCCTCGACGAGCGGCATGACGCGACGGACCTCGGCCTCGATTCCCTCGGGTGCATCCGCTATGCGGTCCGTGCGGCCGAGGTTCGTCGCCGAATACCTCCAGCCATGAGGCCCGGCGAAGTCCACGAGCTTGCGTGCGGCCAGCGCCGGGACGACCCGCTCGCGCGCCTCGTCGTCGAGCCGGTCCCAGCCCGCATCGGTGATCGGCGCTCGCTCGCGCAGCAGGTGGCTGACGCTCATGACGGCCCCCCCTTCAGGCTCCCGATACCCAGCGACTCCCCGGTGCTGAGCGGCGCTCCACGAGCCGCCTCGCCCTCGACCGCCTCCTCTTCGGCCTCCTCGCCGTGCTCCACGATGTCGCCCTGCTGAAAGAGGATCCCCTCCGCGATCTCCCGCCACAACGGGCTGCGGCGCAGGAGGAACTCGAGGTCCATGGAGAAGTGCTTGAACTCCTCGCCCTGGGCATCGCGCATGATCGCCCGCGCGTCGCGGTCCGGCTCGATCGCGAGCCGCTGCTCGTACCAGCCGATCGCCTCGGCCTCCTCGGTCAGCGACGCGCACAGCCGAGCGAACGTGCGCGTCGGCGCGGGGAGCTCGGAAGCCGGCTCGTGATACTGGTCGGTGCCCACGGCGACATCTTTTCAGGGCGCTGGGCGCCGCGCGGCTTCCCTACGAACGAGCCGTCGCGGCACTCGAGCGCAGACGCAGATACTCGACCCGAGCGCGGAACGTCTCACGCATCTCCGAGGTCAGCCCGTCGAGGAACTCTCGGCGGTACAGGTCGTCGGTCAGCATCGAGATGCCGAAGTAGAGACCGGTGAAGGCGGCGAGCGCTCCCGAGACACGGAGGAGCTCCTCGGTGACGACCCCGTCGTACCCGAGGAAGTCGATGCTCACCAGCACGTGGCCGCTGGAGCCGATCCACGACTCGAGCACTCCCGAGTCGACGAGCAGCGTCCCGAAGACCACGAAGAACGCGCCCACGGCGAGGCTCACGAAGAGGACCTGAAGCGCCTGACCGACGAACATCACGAGGCCGACGTTCAGTCGCTGCCGCCGGTCGAGGTCCGCCGTGGCGCCGCCCGCCTCCCGCTCCAGCGAGCGAACCTCGCCCGGCAGGCGCGCGATCAGGAAGGACGTCCCGAGCGCGATGAAGAGGACCGCGAGGATGACGAGCGACGCGACCGAGGCCTCCGAGAAGACCTGCCACATCTCCGTGGTCAGGAAGAGGATGACGGAGAAGATCATGAGTAGGGGGATCGCGCGGATGAGCAACGCGAGCGAGGAGGCGAGCTGGCTCAGCAGCCGCGCGAGCGCCCAGCGCAGGATCGAGAGGATGCCGTAGCCGACCACCGCATAGATCAGGCCCAGCAGGGCTGCATTCGCCGCCGCGGTGACGAGCGCGCTTCGCCACTGGCCTCCGAACGCGAGCGGAAGGAGCGCCGGTAGGACTACGAACGCCGCCAGCTCGACGCGTCCCACCTCCTCGGGCAGCGCAAGCGCGGGCCTGCCTCGGATCCGGTTGACGACCGCTCCGGCGGCGACGAGGATCGCGAGGCCGCCGAGCGCGGCTGCGACGTTGACCCCGAGCGACCAGTCGAGGCTGGTCGCGCCGAGCATCTCGCCGAAGAACACGAGGCCGAGCAATGGGACCGCGCGGTTGAAGACGTCCCTCGAAGCCGAGTACCCCTCGATCCACAGCGGCAGGCCCGCACGCCGGAAGCGGCGCTCGTACTCGCGCAGCCGCGCGTCAGCCGTCACACCTTCATTTCACCGGCGGGCGCGGACGTCAGAGTCAGAGGTTCACGGAGGCCATCCCGGCCTCGTCGTAACGCGCGCCCGAGGCCTCGGGGACCTCGGCTTGGATTCGCGCGAGGTCCTCATCCGTCAGCTCGACCTCAGCCGCTGCGGCGTTCTGCTCCAGATACGTGCGGCGCTTCGTCCCGGGGATCGGCACCAGGTCGTCCCCCTGAGCGAGGACCCACGTGATCGCGAGCTGCGCCGGCGTTATCCCCTTGTCGGACGCGATCTCCTCGACCTTCTCGGCGAGCCGCAGGTTCGCCTCGAGGTTCTCACCGGTGAACCGCGGTCCGCTGCGTCGGAAGTCGCCCTCGTCGAGCTCATCCGGCGACTTGAACCGGCCCGAGAGGAATCCCCGCCCGAGGGGTGAGTACGGCACGAAGCCGATGCCGAGCTCGCGGCAGGTCGGCAGCACCTCGGCCTCGGGGTCACGGGTCCACAGCGAGTACTCGGTTTGAACGGCCGAGACCGGATGGACGGCGTGTGCCCGGCGGATCGTCTCGGGCGCCGCCTCGCTCAGGCCGATGTGGCGCACCTTGCCCTGCTCGACGAGCTCCGCCATCGCGCCGACCGTCTCCTCGATCGGGACGCTCGGGTCCACGCGATGCTGGTAGTAGAGATCGACGTGGTCGGTGCCCAGGCGCTCGAGCGACCCGTCGATCGAGCGCCGAACGTTATCCGCGGAGCCATCGAGGTCGCCAACGGTGGACATGTCGCCGGGGACCGCGTCGTTCATTCGCCGGGCGAACTTGGTGGCGATCACATACTCGTCGCGGTGCCCTTTGATCGCACGGCCGACCAGCTCCTCGTTGGTTAGTGGGCCGTAGAGCTGCGCGGTGTCGATGAAGTTGATTCCGATCTCGAGCCCGCGCTGAATGGTCCCGATCGCCTCGCCCTCGTCTGCCGAGCCGTAGAAGGCGGACATCCCCATGCATCCGAGGCCGATGGCCGATACGTCGAGATCTCGTAGCCTGCGCTGCTCCATCCACGACTCCAGTACCCGTCATCGGCAAGGGACACACCCCACCGAGCTTCGGATCTAGCCTCGGATCGCTCTCGCCCGGACGGATCTGGGCACGCTCGACGACATGAGCCCGCCGACGGTGATCACGATCGCCGCGATGAGCGTCAGGTAGACGCCCACCTTGCGATCGGCTCCTGAGGGGAAGTCGATGAACGAGAGCCAGATGAGCAGGACGGTCCCGACGCCGCCCAGGAGCGTCGCGGCGCCACTCATCGTCACCCCGGGCACGAGCAGCGCGCGAGTCCCCGGGAGGGCCGCCGCTACCGCGACCATCGCGGTGATCAGGAGGTAGATGTCGGTCGTCGACTGACCCTGCCACCCGGTTTGATCGCCGCCCGCCACGCCGAACCACGGCAGAAACAGGAACCCGAACAGCAGCAGGCCGCCCAGACCCGCCACGAGCCTCCCTTGTCCGACGCGCCTGGCTTCCATCTCTCCCTTCCGGTGTGGCGTGCCCAACCTCTCGACAGCCTCTCACAAGCATGGGATGTCAGAGGGCGAACGCCCACGCCCGAACCGGGCAACCGCCGCTCGGCCTAGCCTGTGTGCATGAGCGTTCGTTCGCTGGTTGCGCTCAGCGTCGGCACATGCGCACTGGTCGCCTTGCCGCTCAGCGCGGCGATGGCAGGGCGCGCGGCGGGGCCGCCCAGGGTCGTCCTCCACGCCGGAGGTCACGCGCAGCGTGGCGGCCTGGCCTGGGAGGAGTGGACCTCAGGCGACGGGCAGCACTGCGTCACGGCTTCCGGCGACGGACCGGGGACCTTTCCGAGGCCGGCGCGCCTGAGTCCCGGTCGTCACGGGCCCAGCTTCGTGCTCTTCAGACGCCAGCGACCGTCCGACATCGAAGTCACCGCCTGGCACAAGCTCGATCGGCGCGGGTACCAGACTGGCCCGAGCGAGGCGCCGCCGCATACCCTCCACCCGCACCGGAACGCGGCCGGCGATGTCACCGCCTGGTTGGTGCGCTTCGATGTGAATGTCCCGCCGCCGTACTACCTCCACCTGTACGCGGCCTGGCCGGCCGGCAAGTGCGAAGGCCCTCGCGACCTGCTCCGAACGTACGCGATCACGGCGCGCTGAGTAGCGCGCCCGTGCTCGAGCCGGTCTCAGGCCACCTCGTTCAGAAACTCACCGAAGAGCTCGGCGTATGTATCGACCCGCGCCTCGTCGTGGGCGACCGACACCGTTGGCCCCAGCCACCAGCCTGATTCCCAAACCCCTCGGTTGGCCATGTACACACGGATCAGGGCGCGGAGGTCCGGATCGTCCGCGACCCGCGAGGCGGCGGCGTCGCTCGGCGGGGTGGGTTGAAAGAAGTAGTACGCGTGGGCGCCAACCTGAGCAACGCTCCATCCAAGCCCGGCTCGCGCGATCGCCTCCCGCAGCCCGCCCGCCATCCGTTCTCCGAGCACGGCCGTGTGCTCGAATGCCTCCTCGGTCAAGACCTCCAGGAGCGCGGCGCGCCCGGCCGCCATTGAGAGGGCGTTGGCGAAGAGCGTTCCACCGGTGGAAACCTCGCCCACCACCACGCCCATTACGACGCGCGACTCCTCGGGAGGCGCGATCAGCGACGCGATCTCACCGCGCATGCCGTAAGCGGCCAGGGGCACGCCCGCCGCGATCGACTTGCCGATGACGAGCACGTCCGGGTCGAGTCCCCACTCCGTGGTGAGCCCGCCGTGGGCGCAGACGAGCGAATGGGTCTCGTCGATCGCGAGGAGCGTCCCGTGCTCGCGGGTGAGGCGGCGGAGCGCCTCGTGGAAGCCCTCCTCAGGCAGCAGAAAACCGGCGTTGGTCATTGCGGGCTCCGCGAGGACGAGCGCGACGTCACGCGGGGCGAGTGCCGTTTCGAGCGCGACCACATCGTTGAACGGGACCACTCGTGCCTGGCCGGTGATCCAACCCGGGAGGCCGCGCATCTCCGGAACGACCCGACCGTCCTCCAGGACCACCAGGGTGGAATCTCCCTCGCCGTGGTACTTCCCGTCGAACAGCAGGATGTTCCCGCGGCCGGTCATTTCGCGGGCGATGCGGATCACCTCCGTGTTCGCCTGCGTCGCGGACGAGGTGAACTGCCATTGGGGCAGCCCGTAACGCGTCGTCAGATGCTCCGCGACGGCGATCGCATCCTCGGTCGGGAGCAGGAACTGGTTTCCGCGTGCCATCTGGGCGCTCACGGCCTCCACGACCGCGGCCGGCGCGTGCCCGCAGAACGCGCTCATGTCGGCGATGTACATGTCCAGGTATTCGTGCCCGTCCACGTCGGTGAAGTGGGCGCCCTTGCCGCGGGAGACCCATACCGGGGGATGCTCGTAGAGATCGTCCATCCATGACATCGGGACGCCGCGTGGCATCGACCTTCGAGCCTGCTGGAGCAGAGCCATGGATTTCGGCCGCTCGACGGCGAACCGGGCGTTCTCCGCCTCGAGCATCGCCCGAGCCCGCTCTCCGTCAATCCCTGTCACCGCGGCTCGTTGTGCCGGTGCCGGAGCCGGGCGCGCGTGGCCTGCCGCTAAGTCGCCGGGGCCGTTGACGCGCTAGCGGTATCCAGCTCCGTCAGCAGCTGCTTGGCCCGGGCGGATTGCTCATGCTCGACCTGCACCTCATAGCGCTCGGCCTCCATACCCCGAACGGAGGCGAAGTCGCGTCGCCCACGCTGGGCCGCCTGCGTGAGCGCCCCCAGGATCGCGCCGAAGACGGCGCCCGCGACGAGTCCGTAGAGGACGACCCCGAAGAACGCCGGGCCCGAGAAGAAGAGGCCGAACAACAGCCCGAACAGGAGGCCGACCATCGCGCCCTGCCCCGCTCCCACGAGCGCGGCCCTACCGGTGGTCAGCCTTCCCGCAACCTGCTCGACGGTCTTCAGCCCGGTGCCGACGATCGCCACCCGTTCGACGGGGAATCCGCGGTCCGACAGGAAGTCGACCGCCCGCTCGGCCTCGGCGTAATTGTCGTAGGTCGCAACGGTCGCCTTCGGCGCCATCCCGGCTTGAGGTCTCGCCTCCATGTCACGCCACATCATGCCAGTAACGAGAAGATGCCACCTGTGAGCCGAAACTTGGACGCCCCAGCAGTGACCCGAAGGTCACCTCGTGGCGCGGATGAGCCACCCCAAGAGCCGGAACGGGTCAGCGAACAGCTCGAACGCTGGCTGCAAAGCGAGGGCGAAAAGACCGTGGGTGGCCTGATCGAGCTCTTCGAGGAGAAGAGCTTCGCGATCCTGTTCGTGTTCTTGCTCGCCGTCCCGGCCCTCCCGCTGCCGACCGGGGGCGTAACGCACGTGTTCGAGATCGTCGCCGTCCTGGTCGCGCTTCAGCTGATCGCCGGCCGCCAGCACATCTGGCTGCCCAAGCGCTGGTGCAAGCTCGAGCTGGCGGGAGAGAAGCAACAGCGGTTCATCGCCGCGCTCATGAGAATGATTCGCCGGCTCGAGCGCTTCTCCCGCCCGCGCCTGAGCTTCCTGTTCGACCATCGCCTCAGCAACCTCGTGTTCGGGCTGCTGGTGATCGGGGGGTGCGCCGGCGCCTTCTTCGCCCCGCCCTTCACAGGACTCGACACCCTGCCTGCGCTGGGCGTCGTACTCCTATCGCTCGGTGTGCTGCTCGAGGACATCGTGATCGTCGCCATCGGGATCGCCGTGGGCGCCGGAGGAGTGTTCCTCGAGATCCTGCTCGGGAAGGCCGCGGTCCATTGGGTCAGCAAGCTCTTCTGACGGGGTCGGCTCCCACGACCGGCGGAATCATGCTGCTTCTGCCCGATAGGCTCACCGAAACTCCGCATTGCACACTCGAGCGAAGGAGAACTCATGGGCCAGGATGAAAAGACGTTCGAAGGGGAGTGCCTCTGCGGCGCCGTCAAGATCACTGTCACGGGCGACCCGGCGGGCGCCGGCTACTCCATTGCCGTTCCTGTAGAAAGTGGTCCGCCGGCCCGGTCAATGCGTTCACGCTCTGGGAGCCCGACGCGGTCACGGTGACTCAGGGAGAGGACCAGCTCGACGAGTACCACAACAACGATCGGAGCTATCGGCAGTGGTGCAAGGCCTGCGGTGGCCATGTGCTGACTCGGCACCCGCAATGGAATCTGGTCGACGTCTACGCGGCGACGATCCCGGAACTCCCATTCGAACCCGGAGTGCACGTCAACTACGAGTCGACCGTGCTTCCCATGAAGGATGGCCTCCCCAAGCTGAAGGACTTCCCCGAGGAGTTGGGCGGCTCCGGCGAGGCGCTCCCCGAGTAAGCCGCGCGGACACCGGCGAATTATCCGATTCGGAACGTTACGCGGAGATCCCCTCCGTTCGAGGTCTCGATCGGGCGATCAGTCGACGCCGACGAATCGCGAGCGATCGCTACGGCATACGTGAATCGTTCCGGCGGTGCCGTCGGTGCGCCGTTTCACCTTCGCGTAGTAGGCGCCTGATCTGAGTGGATTGACAATCACCTTCCACCTGCCCCGGTTGGTCGTCTGATCGGTGCCGAGCAAGGTGTCGGGGCGATGGCGGTGCGCTCGAAACAGCTTTACCTTGCGCTGCTGGATGCAGGGGCGCGCGGATGACTTGACCCGTCCGTGAAATGCCGGAGCCATTTGGGAGACGGTCACCTTCGAGTCGTGCTTGACCACCTGCGTCGCGAGCGCCGGGATCGCAGCGATCGCGGTGATCGAAAGGACGCTGAAGGTGAACATCGTGGACCTGCGCGATAGAAGAAACATGGCTACCTCCTCGCGCCGATTCTCTGCGAGCGCCCATCGCGGGTCAACGTCAAGGATCTGACAGTGTGAGTCTCACGCCGCGCTCGCGATGCACAGCGATGCATCGACGCTTCGCGTGGCCGTACGATCGAGCAGATGCTGCTCGAGGGCGCCCAGCTCCAAGCCCCCGCCCCGCCGCTGCATGACCTGCTGCGGGCCGGTCTCGATCGCGCCCCGGACGAGGTCGCGATCCGTTCGGCCACACGCGCGCTCAGCTGGCGCGAGCTCGACGAGGCAGGCGCCGCGTTGGCCGGCGGCTACCGCGGGCTCGGCATCGAGCCGGGCGATCGCATCGCGTCCCTGATGCCGAACCGAGTCGACCTCGTCGTCCACTACCTCGCGTGCTTCAGGGCGGGTTTGATCGCGACGCCGCTGAACTACCGCTATACGGCCCGCGAGATCGATCACGCGCTCAAAGTGAGCGGCGCCAGCCTTCTCCTCGCGCATGTCGAGCGGGCCGAGGACATCGCAGCCAGCGAGCTTGCGCCCACCCTGGACCTCGGAACGATTGCCTACCGCGACGCCGAACCGCTGGCGACCGGCAATGATCAACCGGCCGGGGTGGATGGTGGTTGGCGACAGGACTTCGCCACGCTCCTCGGCTCCGAGCGCCTTGTATCCACGGAGGAGGAACCCGACCCCGAAGCGCCGGCCGTGATCTTCTTCACCTCGGGGAGCACCGGTCCGGCAAAGGGGGTGACCCATTCCCGCGGGACCCTCCGCTGGATGATCGCCGCCGCCGCCGCCGCGTTCGGGCTCGATGCCTCGGACGTGTTTCTGCCCGGCTCCTCGATGTCCCACCTTGGCTCCTTTCTGTGGTCGCTTGCGATGCTTTCGGTCGGTGGTCGGGTCGTGGTGGCGCGCAGTACTGATGGCCACGAGTTGCTGCCGCTGTTGCGCGAGCAGCAGCCGACGATCCTCGCGATGATCCCAGCCGCGCTGTCCGCACTCGTTCACGACCATGATCTGCGGCCGGGAGACTTCTCCTCGCTACGGATGTGCCGGGCCGGCGCCGACAAGGTCTCGACCGAGCTGTTGACCGAGTTCGCCGCAGCGGCAGGTTTCCCGATCGTCGAGGGATACGGGATGACCGAGGTCGGGTTGGCGACGCTCAATCCACCCTCGGGTGAGATCAGGGAAGGCTCGATCGGCAAGCCGATCAATGGCTTCACCATCGCCCTGCGAGATGAGCGCGGCGCTCCCATCGACGGGGGAGAGGTGGGAAAAATCTGGATCCGAAGCCGGAGCCGCATGGTCGGCTACTGGGAGGCGCCCGGCGCGACCGATGAGGCGGTGATCGACGGCTGGCTCGACTCCGGCGATCTCGCCCGGGCAGACGAGGACGGGTACCTCTGGTTCTTCGGCCGCAAAAAGCAGGTGATCGTCCACGACGGCTCCAACATCAGCCCGTACGAGGTCGAAGGCGCGCTGCTCGAGCACCCTGCGATTTCGTTGGCCGGCGCCGTCGGCGTCCACGACGCGGTTCACGGCGAAAACGCGCGCGCCTACGTGACGCTGCGTGATGGCGTCGAGTCACCGTCGCGCGCCGACCTGATCGTCTTCTGCCGCGAGCGCATCGGCTACAAGGCGCCGGACGAGATTGTCTTCTTGGACGAGATGCCGCTCAATCCGACCGGCAAGATCGATCGGGCCGGGCTCAAGCGAATGGCGGAGGACCACCTCCACCCGCACGGCCTGGGCTGAGACGAGAACCGGGTCGGCCGCGACCGGTGCCGCCGACGACGAGGGCCACAGGGAGCATCTCAAGTGCGAGCGGCTCCGAAGAGCCTGCGGAATGCGCCGCTCACGACCTTGCCGACGGACAGGAATGCTCGCCCAATGAAGCGGGCCACCGCCATGGCACCCCGCCCGATCCCGCTGAACGGCCCAATCACGTAAGGAGCCTAGCTCCGCCCCCCTGCGGCGGCGATCCTGCCTGGGCCTCGAAGCCGCATTATCAAGGAACCGCGCGAGGCCCTTGAACCGGCCGGGGGTGCGGGAGTAGGCATTGTCCCGTGCGCTCTCAATCAGCGCCCTTGACACGAAACGCACTACCGGTTTAGGGCGGGCAACCGCCCGGATGACAGCGCCCGCATCGTCCCGGGCGCCGAGTAAGGGAGACGCGTACGGCAGCACCGTATGCAGGGATCGCCGCGGCGATCGGCGCCGGGGCGCGGAGGGCGGGTCGCGGACTGATCGTGGCGGCGATCGCCGCCCTCGGGCTGACGGCGCTCGCCGCGCCCGCGGCCCTGGCGAACTTCCACCCGGAAGCCGGTACCTACATCGACCACTCCACCTCGAACGGACACCGGCTCACGTTCGACTACGCGCATGACACGGGCACCGTCCACCACTTCGCGCTCAGCGGGATCACGATCTTCCACAGCGCCCCCGTCAGCCAGACGACCTCAGGGTGGCAGTTCTACCATCGCGACGGCCACTACATCGCCCACGGCACCTGGCTGAACCTCCCGAACGCAAAGCCACTCGAGGGGCCCTGGACGGGAGCCGAGCGCCGGTCGCGTGGCGGCTCGGTATATCCTCGCGACCAGGCCGTCTCACTGCAGGAAGGGGAAGCATTGAAGGGATTGAAGGCGTTGATGTGCGCGGGTGCGGTTGCCGGGGTGATCGCCGCGACCGGCGGCGGCGCGGCGGCCCCCGCCGCCGCCGCGCAGACCACATGCGCACCGCCGGCCGTTGACGGCTTCACGGTCCTCGCGTTGACCGAGAGCGGGGTCGGTTGCCACCACGCCAGCGAGCTGGCGATTCATCTCATCCGCCACGGCACGTCTCCAGCTGATTGGACGTGCAGGTTGACGATCGGCGGGGGAAGCGGGCGCCAGGTCACCCAGAACTGCGTGCACCATCACTTCCCGGACCGCACGTTGCGGTTGGTGTACTTCGTGCACTAAGGTCGTTGCCCCGAGGGTCAGTGGAGCAGCCCGACCACTAGCAGCACGACGCCCGCGCTGGAGGCAGCGCCTGCGATCCCCAGCAGCCACCGCCGCCGGGCGATGATGGAGACAGAGGCGAGCACGATCCCGACCTCCAGCCCGACCTCGGCCAACTCGTAGAGGACGTGCTGCGTGTTCGCGCGGTCGGCTTTGCGCTTGTCATCCTGAATGCGGGCCGCGAGGCGGGCATCGACCGGCTGCAGCTCGTGTTCGATGCGCGCCCGGTGTAGCGCGGCGATCCTCAGGGCAGGCCGCTCCTTCAGGTTGCCGGCGCCCAGCAACCGCACCAGCCTGGCGTTGCCGGCGGCGATGTCGATCTTGACCAGATTGCTCTCGCGCACCGCCGAGGCGTCGGCGCGGTGGGTCTCCCCGGTGATCACCTCCTTGACCGCCTCATTGGCAAGGAAGGTGGCTACTGCCAGGAAGGCGGCCATCACCGCGACGAGGAGCGCTGCCTGGCGGCCGTGGCGCGACCAGGTCGGCTCCTCGCCCGCGGCGCCTATCCTACGTTCGTCCTCGAATCGCTGGTATGACCTGTGGGCTTCCACGCCCCGCCTTCTACCAGCTAGGCCGATCGCACCGTTCCGTAGGGGTGCAATGCTGCGGTTGCGGCACTTTCCTACAGGCACCGCTACCGGGATTCGAACCCGGGTTTCCGGACTGAGAATCTGTCCGCAAGCCCTGCGGTCAGTTGCGGTGGTTCGGCATCTTCCCAGCTAATTGGCGATTTCCTCCGGCCTCGCGACCGCCGCGTCTGCGACCGTTCCGGGCCTTGTGTGTTGACCCGGCGTTGACCCACGTAAACCAGGAGCAGACGATCGCGGCGAGCGAGTTCCACTTTCACCCGAACTCAGAAGCGAGCCTTTAGCCCGGCTGTCAGCCGCCCCTACTTTGTCCGAGGGCACGTGTTTCTTACGACGGACCGCGTAGCCAGGCGGGCGGCCATCGCACTCACGACGCAATGGGAGGCATGAGAGTTTCACGCGAAAGCAGAAGTGTGGGCCCACGTTTAGCTGCGCGCGTTAGGGATGGGAGGGCACCATGAAGCGGCTGGCGATCGTCGGAACGGTTGCAATGTTTGCGTTGGCGCTACTGCCGGCTACGGCGAGGGCGAGGCTGATCGGACCCACGCTCCCGCTGTCGTATGACCAATCGGTTAAAGCCCATGGCGTGACCGGAATGACAACCTCGATGACGGCCCCGTTTAGCGGCAAGATCAAGCGGTTCCAAGTGCAAGGCATCCGAGGGGCCGTGCGGCTGCAGGTGATCGGGGGCAGCGGCCGCTACAAGGCCCTACGCCAAGGCCACCGCAAGGACGCCCACCTCAATCCGGATCAGGTCGCAACGTTCAAGGCCAACATACCCGTGAGGAAGGGAAATCACATCGGGCTGCGATTTGGCTGGGGCGGCCCTTTCGGGCTTCATACAACCGGATTCACGGGTCCATCTTCGGATTGGTTCGATCCGGCTCTCAAGGTTGGCGGCTCCCCCCGATCCGTCACGTATGACGACCAGTCGGAACTGCTGTTCAACGCGATGCTCAAGCGCTGAAGGCCCGGGAGATCGCGCGGGAGCCTCAGCTCCGAACTGCGCACTCACGCGGAACGTCGTAGTTGCGGGCCAGCGGTACGGTGCCGGCGCTTGCAAAACCGCAAATTACTTGGAGGACGCCGATGCCGGACACCACCTGCCACATGTCGATCTCGCTCGACGGCTTCGTCGCCGGGCCGGACCAGAGCCGGGAGAATCCGCTAGGGAAGCGCGGCAGGGAGGTCCATAGCTGGCACCTCGGCGACGAGCGCAGGAACGACGCCGACGCGACGGCAGAGGGCTGGCTCATGCGACCGCGGGGGGCCTACGTCATGGGCCGCAACATGTTCGGGCCGATCCGCGGCGAGTGGGATGAGGACTGGGATGGATGGTGGGGCTCCGAGCCGCCCTACCACGCACCGGTCTTCGTGCTCACCCACCACGCCCGCGAGCCGATCGAGATGGAGGGCGGCACGAGCTTCCACTTCGTCACCCAGGGCTTTGAGGCCGCATACGCGCAGGCGCGTGAGACGGCCGGCGAGGATGGCATCGACATCGCGGGCGGCGCCTCGACCGTCCGTCAGGCGCTCGCCGCCGGAGTGATCGACGAACTCACGCTCGACGTGGTCCCCGTCCTGTTCGGGTCCGGCGAGCGGCTGTTCGACGGAGTCGAGTCTTTTGGGTTCGAGCCGGTCGAGGTGCTCCACTCTCCGCTCGCCACGCACATCCGCTACCGGCGGGCGGGGTGAGGAGCCGAGCTTCGGTCTGGGCGGCGTCAGCTTCTGGGGTTCCGCCTCGGCGGACTGCCGAGCGATACCTATCGCTGCTTGTTGACGCAGGGCAGCGCCGCGAACCCGGACTGGGGCCGCTATCCGGGTTGGTGACCTCAGCGACGTATCCGAGACTGCTTCTGGCCTCTGCTTTCACGCGAAAGCAGCAGTGATGCTGCCCACGGCCTGCTTTTCGCGCAATGGAGCGCTCGGGAACTGGGAGGACATTTTTTCGGAGCGCGAACCGCAACCGCTGGTTCGGGAAAGTACGGTGAGTGGGGGAGAAGACCGACGCAGCGCTGATCACAAACTCGCTCGCGCGGCCCGAGGCGGTTTGAGGCGGTCTTCGATCGTCCTTTCGCCTCGATCCACCGAAGCAGTGACCCATCCTCACTTTCCGCGCCGTGACCCGGGTCCGCGACCAATAAGATCCGACGCCAGCAGGGCTTTCCCAAAGCACCGCTACCGGGATTCGAACCCGGGTTTCCGGACTGAGAATCCGGCGTCCTAGTCCCCTAGACGATAGCGGCGGGTCGGCGGGCGAGGATAGCAGTGGTGGCCTGATTTGCCGCTTGAAATTGCGGGGTTTTGAGGTGCGGCTGGAGGGACTCGAACCCCCAAGGGCTTTCGCCCAATGCGCCCTGAACGCATCGTGTTTTCCGATTTCACCACAGCCGCAGAGGCCACAAAATTTAGCGTCTCGCTCACGATTTGAGCCCCACGTGCTCGACCATCCGAGCGACGCTCGCGCGGCGGTTTATGCGGACCGCCCAGCGTCCGCCAGCAGTGCCGGAAACCCGATAGTCGTGGACGCCGGCGAAGTCGCAGGCAGCCGTGAATATGTCAATGATGTCCTTGGACAGGTTCCCGAAGTGATAACTGAGATATTCGTAAGGCTGCGCCCGGTGGACGTCCGTCCGGTTGATGAAGGCGCACCCGTCCGAGCGGATGCAACCCCGCAGGAACCGCCACGGTGATGCCGTCACCAGCTCCCATTGCCAGTCCTCCAGCTTGATCTCTCGCCCGTGTTTCGACCGGGGCCGTGCGGCGGGAAGAGGCATCCCATGTGGTTCGAGTACACGGAGAGGATCACAAGGGTGTCCGATCGTCCTGACCACTCGCTCTTCGGTGCCGCGGGCTGACCGACCGGATTGCTCGGGAAGCATCTCCGCAGCAACGCCTTGATGTCCGCGTTCATGCGCCTGTATTTCGCGTCGAGGTGAATGCGCAACCGTTGGGTTCGAGCTCCGTCCGAGATGCAGCCATCGCCGAGGTACAAGCCGAGAAGCTCCGCATAGTCCCCGGAGGTGAACCGCATCGGCTTCGCCGCGCGCCAGCAGCGGGGGCACGTCTCGGTGATCACCCTCCGCCGATAGCGCTTGGATGGCGGTCGCCGCCAGTCGAGGATCGTTCGGCGAGGGATGCCGAGGCGTCTCGAGATCTCGCAGTCGTTTAGGCCCGCCTCGACCAGGGCAAGGGCTTCGGCGCGGACTTCGGGTGGGTGCATCCCCGAAATTTGCAGGTGGATTTGTCGGGCGTGGGTAACGTTTGTGGCGAAAGTGAGACGGGGGTGTCGAAAATGAGGGTTGGGCTGGTACTCGGCGCCGGAGGGATCCAGGGCGGCGCATGGCTGACCGGTGCGCTCGACGCCCTCGCGACCGAGACCGGCTGGGACCCCGCCGCCGCCGATTACGTCGTCGGCACCTCGGCCGGCTCGATGATGGGCGCGCTCTGCGCCTCCGGCGTCCCACCCTGGTTCATGGTCGCTCACTCCCGCGGCGAGACCTTCCAAAGCGTGGACGACGCCCGCGGGCGCCCCGCGTCGGAATCCAGCCGCTCCGCCGGCGCGGAGTTCCGGCTCGAGCGAGCGCTGCCCCCCATCGGCCCCGGGTCCTGGCGCCTCGCCCTCCGCACGCTGGCCAACCCGCGGCGCTACACGCCGGCCACCGTCGCCACCGGCTGGTTGCCGCGAGGCGTCTTCTCCGTCGACGGCCTCAAGGACACGATTCGAAGCGTGGTCCCCTCCGGCTGGAGCCCCCATCCCAATCTCTGGATCGTGGCCTGCGACTACGAGACCGGCCGCCGCGTCCCGTTCGGTCGCGACGGCGCGCCACGCGCCGACCTCGCGGACGCCGTCGCCGCCTCCTGCGCCATCCCCGGCATCTACCACCCCGTGACGATCGCCGGTCGCCGATACGTCGACGGTGGCATCTACTCGACCTCGAACGCGGACATCCTCCGGAATCGGGGCCTGGACCTGGTCATCTGCCTGAACCCCACCTCCACCCTGCACCCGATCCGCGCCGTCAACCCGCGCGACGCGTTCAACCTCTTCTTTCAGCGCGCCTCGGGTCGGCGGCTCGGCCATGAGGCCAAGAAGCTCCGCGCGGCCGGCATCGACGTCGTGCTGATCCAACCGCTTCGCGAGGACCTCGAGGCGATGGGGCCGAACCTCATGCGCACGGGCAACCGCAACACGGTCATCGAGGTCGCCCGCCACACCGTCGCCCGCCAGCTCGACGAGCCCCACAACCGCGAGCTCCTGGCGACCCTGCCTCCCGGCCGGCCCGAGAAGGTGCGCCGGCCGGCGGGACCGCCGTCCGAGTGGCCTCCACTCGCGGAGCTTCAGCGCCAGCGTGCGGCGTAGCGCTACACGTCGAAGCTCTCTCCGACCAGCTCCTCGCTCAGCGCCCACAGCCGCCGCCGAGCCTCGGCGTCGTACGCCTGCGCATGGGGCGCACCCTCCTCCAGCTGGTCGAAGTAGCGCCCGCTGACCCCGTCCAACTCGGGATCCGCGATCAGGTGCCTGAGCGCCTCCACGCCCTCGGCCACCTCGCTCATGGACTGCCCAAAGCTTCCCCGCACCATCTGTGTGTCCATCAGCGTGGCAGGGTGAAGCGCGTTCACGGTCACGTCACCCACCCCCGCGTCCCGCATGCGCTCGGCCAGTTCGAAGGTGAACATGATCTGCGCCAGCTTGCTCTGGCCATATGCCGAGAAACCGTCGTAGTCGCCGGTCTCAGCCATCAGATCATCGAGGTCGACCGGCGACTGCCCGATGGAGGCGACGTTGACGATGCGAGCGGGCGCCGAGCGCCGAATCAGCGGGAGGAGCTTCGCCGTCAGCAGGAAGTGCGAGAGGTAATTGACCGCGATGGTGAGCTCGAACTCGTCTCGACTCGTGCGGCGCTCGTCCATTATCGCCACGCCCGCGTTGTTGACGAGGACATCGAGGCGCTCGACATCGCGCTCGACGCACCGAGCCAGCCGGCGGACCTGCTCCAGCGAGCCCAAATCGGCGAGCAGACCCTGAACCGGCGCACCCCGGTCCGCGCCCAGCTTCGCGAGCGCGCGCTCGAGCTTCTGCTCGGACCGGCCGTGAACCAGCACGTTCGCGCCCCGCCGCACGAGGCTCTCGGCCGTGGCCTCCCCCAACCCGTCCGTCGAACCGGTGATCAGGATCGTCTGCTCGTCCAGCGGCCGCACAAGCATCCACGCTATTACGTGGCGCCGCGAAGGCCCGGCCCCCCGCGGCCTGACGGTGCCGAGCGGAGGGCGCTCCGCGAATGCCCGGTGCGCTCGCCCTCCGACTCGTCTCCCTCTCAGCACTCGATCGGGCGCAGCCTCATGCGCTGCTCCCGCCCAGAGCACCGGCTCGCCGCCTGCGATGAGCGGCCATCCACGCTGCCGATGCGAGCAGCATCAAGCCGAGGGCGGCCCCAGCACCGACCGCGGCGTCGCCCCAGTCGAAGCGGTCCGCCGCCGCGCTGACCGGACCGGCACCCACGGAGGCGACGAAGGGCACCGCCTTCGAGCCGTCGCGGTGCAGGACGGGGTTGCTCGAAGAAGCGGGTGGCTGATCGCTCACGTCGCGCACGAACGCCACCGCCTTCGAGCCGTCGCGGTGCAGCGCCTGGCCCGAGGCCGGAGCGGCCAATGCGGCGATGGTGCATGCCGCGAGGCCGGTGATGATCAGTTGCCTCCAGATCGAGGTGCGCATTTGTGTCTCCTTTCGCATCGCGGAGCGGAACATCGATGGCAAGAGCATCCGCCGGAGCGCTGAAATCTCGCTGAAATCACCCCGGGCTCCCGCTACGGACGGCTTTGAGGAGACCGGTACCGGTGGTACCTTGCGCCGGAGAACAGGGGAATGGAGTTCCAGATCCTCGGACCGCTCGACGTGCGCAGTGATGCCGCGCCCGTGGCCTTGGGTGCAGCGAAGCAGAGGACGCTGCTCGCGATCCTGTTGGTCCATGCGAACGAGGTCGTCGCCACCGACCGCCTGATCGACGAGCTGTGGCCCGAGCCCCCGAAGACGGCGGCCAACGCCCTTCAGGTCAACATCGGGAAGCTGCGCAAGGCGCTCGACCCAGGCCGGGCGCCGGGATCTCCGGGCGAGCTGCTGATCACTCGGGCTCCGGGTTACATCCTGCGCATCGAGCCTGACGAGCTGGACGCGGATCGGTTCGAGCGCCTCCTCAGCGAGGGCAGGAGGGCACGCCAAGCCGACGACCCTGAGACCGTGGCGGCCACTCTGCGCCGGGCGCTCGACCTGTGGCGGGGGCCGGCCCTGGTGGACTTCGCCTATGACCCGTTCGCTCAGGCTGAGATCGCGCGGCTGGAGGAGCTGCGCCTGGACGCGATCGAGGAACGCATCGAGGCCGACCTCGATCTCGGGGGTGCGGGTGAGCTGGTGGGTGAGCTCGAGCCCCTGATCAGGGACAACCCGCTGCGAGAGCGCCTGCGCGGACAGCTCATGCTCGCCCTCTACCGCTCCGGACGGCAGGCCGACGCCCTGGAGGTCTACCGGCAGACCAGTCAGATCCTGCGCGATGAGCTGGGACTGGCTCCGAGCCGAGGCCTTCAGCAACTTCAGACGGCCATCCTCCGCCAGGAGCCGACCCTCGACCTGTCAATCGGTCGGTCGGCACCGATGCCGCATTCCGGGGAAGAGACAGAGGAAGCGTCCCCCGCCGAGACCGACGTCCGAAAGACGGTGACCGTCCTGGTCGCGCGCCGGCCGAGCCCCCGCGGCATGGATCCGGAGGCGCTCAGCCGCGAGGACAGGCGCTTCGGTGCACAACTCGCGCGGATCGTCGGACGCTACGGCGGGGTGATCGCCAGCAGCTTGGGCGACGAGGTGATGGCCGTGTTCGGGATTCCCCGGACCCACGAGGACGACGCTCTCAGGGCCGCGTCCGCTGCGATTGAGATCCGTGACGCGTCGGCTCGCGATGAGGCCACGCCGATGTCGATTCCACGCGTGGGGATCGCGACGGGTGAGATCCTGACGAGCGGCTCCGGTGCGGGGGCGCTCTCGGTCGTCGGAGAGCCGGTGAGCACGGCGGGCGAGCTGCAAGGTGCCGCCGGAGCGGGCGAGATCCTCGTCGGCGAGGAGACCGAAAGCCTCATCCGCGGGCGGGCCAGCGCCGAACTCGTCGCGACTGCCGTGGGTCCCGCCTGGCGACTGGATGACCTCACAACGGGGCGCCCCGTCGTCGGGTCGTTGAAGTCGGCACTCGTCGGTCGCGAATCGGAGCGCGAACGGCTTCGAGATGCGTTCAAGCAGGTCACTCGCGAAGGCAGGCTCGGCCTGTTCACGGTGCTCGGCCTGGCGGGCATCGGGAAATCGAGGTTGGCGCAGGAGTTCGCCGCGGAGGCTTCCGACAGCGCTGTCGTCGCTGTAGGCCGCTGTGTCCCCTATGGGGAGGGGATCACCTTCTGGGCACTGCGGGAGATCGTCGGGCAGCTCACGGCCGGCGACTCGACGATCGGTCAAGAGGCACGATCGATCGCGGCGGAGCTTCAGGAGGCCATCGGCGGAGGCTCTGTCGAACGCGAGGAGATCTTCTGGGAGACTCGCCGCCTCTTCGTGACGCTCGCCCGCGAGCGGCCCCTAATCGTCTTCTTCGAGGACGTTCACTGGGCCGAGCCCACCTTCCTCGACCTGGTCGAGTATCTGGCGGAGAGGACTCCGGACGCTCCGATCCTGCTGGTCTGCATCGCGCGCCCGGAGCTACTCGAGCAGCGATCCGACTGGGCCCGCGAAGGACCGAACGCGGGATCGCTCGAGTTGGAGCGCCTTCCGAATCGCGAGTGCGAGGCGCTGATCGCCAACCTCGCCCGGAACCTGGCCGAGGAGACGAAGGCCCGCGTGCTCGAGACGGCGGAGGGAAACCCGCTTTTCATCGAGCAGCTCGTCGCCATGCTGACCGAACGGGAGGGCTACGAGGGCGAGCTCTCGATTCCCCCGACCATCGACGCACTGCTCCAAGCGCGCCTCGACCGGCTCGGGCCCGGCGAGCGGGCCGTGATCTCTCGGGCCTCCGTCGTCGGGAAGGAGTTCTCGGCCGAGGCGACGGTCGATCTGCTGCCCGAGGATGCCCGGGCGTTCGGCATGCGCCATCTGGAAACCCTGGCGGCCAAGGAGTTCATCGGTCGCGACCCGAGGGCTGAAGGCCTCGAAGGCCTTCGCTTCCGTCACGTGCTGATCCAGGAAGCGGCGTACCGAGCGACTCCCAAGGTCCTGCGAGCCGATCTTCATGAGCGCTTCGCCGATTGGATCGAGGAGCCCGCTGGGGATGGAGGGGATGAGCAGTCGGAGCTCGCCGGCTACCACCTCGAACAGGCATTTCGATACCGCGCCGAGCTGGGCGCCGTCGGCGAGCAGGAACTGGCGCTCGCGCACCGAGCCGGCGATCGCCTCGCCGCGGCGGGTCAGCGGGCCTTCCGGCGCGGGGACATGCCGGCGACGGTGAACCTGCTCGGCCGGGCCGCTGCGCTGCCGACCCCCAGGGGCGGCCCGGGCCTCACATCGCTGCCTGAGCTGGGCTACGCGCTGTTCGAGATCGGTGAGGTGGATGAGGCGAGCGCCGTGCTCGCGGGCGCGCGCGAGCGGGCACGGGCAGATGGGGACCGCCTCGTCGAGTGGCGGGTGACGATCACGCGGCCCCGCATCGAGATGTACCGAGATCCCCGCGGCATAGACCTGGACGCCCTGACGGTGGAAACGGAAACGGCGATCGACGTCCTCCGCGAGCTCGAAGACGAGACCGGGCTGGCCAGGGCCTACATGGTGCTGTCCGATCTTCACTGGAGCAAGGGAAGGCTTCGCGAGACGATCGACACGGCGACCCTGGCGGCGGACTACGCGCGCAACGCCGGCAATCGCCGAGAGGTGGGATGGGCGCTCGGACAGAACGCCCTCTGTGCCATCCACGGTCCGATGCCGGTGAATGAGGGCCTCACCTGGCTCGAGCAACTCCTCCAGGGCGAGCCGGAGAACCGCACACTGGACGCGAATCTGTCCGGGTTCGTCACGATGCTCGAGGCGATGAGCGGTCGATTCGATGAGGCTCGCCGGCACATCGACGAGAGCCGCGCGCTGGCGCGGGACCTCGGCCTGATCTGGCAGGCATCCGTCCAGGAGCTGTTGAGCGGATACATCGAATTGATGGCCGGCAACCCGGTGGCGGCCGAGCGCGAAATGCGAGCAGCCGCCGAGGGCTTTCGGGAGATTGGCGAGGGCTGGTTCCTCTCGGTCACCGCGGTCGACCTCCTTCGCGCGATCTACGAGCAGGGACGCTACGACGATGCCTTTGCGCTGCTCGAGACCGTGGACGAGACGCCGGGTCCTGATTGCGAGTGGCTGGTCAAGCGCAGGGGTGTTCCCGCCTGCCTGCTCGCCCGTCACGGCCAGATCGAGGAAGGCGAGAGGCTCGCCCGGGAAGGCGTGGCGGTCGCCGCGGACAGCGAATTCGTCGTGCTCCACGCGGACGTGCTCATGGACCTGGCCGAGGTGCTCGAGCTCGCCGGCAGGCCGGAAGAAGCACGCGAGGCCAAGGCCGACGCCGTGTGCATCTACGAGCGCAAGGGCAACGTTGCCGCGGCGAGGAAGGCCCGAGAACTGCTTACTGCAACCTCGAGCTGACTCGCCGCGTTGGCGGCCGGAAATCCGGCCCCATTCATCGTCGTTTCATCGCCGGACCCTACGGTGGCGCCTCCCATTCCCCCGATACATGGAGGTAGACAGTGAACAACAGGCTCAAGGGCGCACTCATCGGTGCCGCGGCCGTCGCGGCGCTGGCCGGCGGCGGTGCGGCCATCGCGGGCGCGACCGGCGCCGGTGACGATGGCAGCGGTCAGCCGATCACCGGTAGCGCGCTCGACAAGGCGAAGGCAGTCGCGCTCCAGGAGACCGGCGGAGGGCAAGTCAGCGCCACCGAGGTCCGCGACGAGGAGGGCTACTACGAGGTCGAGGTCACGCGTACCGACGGAAGCCAGGTCGATGTGCATCTCGACCGCGGGTTCAACGTCATCGACTCGCAGTCCGACGGGTCGAGCTCCGACGAAGGCGCCGGCGGCAACTGATCCCCTCCGGCGCGTCCGACTGCCGCGGCGTCACGGCCGAGGGTTTGCCCCGCCGGCCGGCGCCGCGGCAGCGGCATCGCGCGACTTGAAGTAATCCTCCCCCTCGATCCCGACGCGCGGCAGGCGCGACAGGATCCGCGGCAGCCACCAGTTGCGCTTGCCGAGCAACACCATCACCGACGGCACGAGCACGCACCGGACGATCGTCGCGTCGATCGCGATCGCCGCAGCGAGCCCCAGCCCGAACTCCTTGACGACGGGTTGCCCGTTGAGGATGAAGCTCGTGTAGACGGACACCATGATCAGCGCCGCCGACGTGATCACGCGCGCGCTCACGGCCAGCCCGTCCACGACCGCCTCGTGGTTGTCCCCCGACTCCTCGAAGTGCTCCCGTATCCGGCTGAGCAGGAAGACCTGGTAGTCCATCGAGAGCCCGAACAGGATCGCGAACATCATCAGCGGCACGTAGCTGACGATCGGCGTCGCCCCGCCGTCGACGCCGAGCAGGCTCGCCCCGTGCCCCTCCTGGAACACGAACGTCAGCACGCCGTAGGACGCACCCACCGACAGCAGGTTCATGAGCGCCGAGGTCACGGGGACGACGACCGAGCGGAAGGCGATCAACAGGAGGATCAGGCTCAGCGCGATCACGACCGCGATCACGAGTGGGAGCTTGTCGCTGATGCGTGAGGCGAGGTCGATGTAGGAGGCCGTCTGGCCGCCGACGTACGTGGTGAGCGTCGTGCCCTTGTCGGCCTTCGGGATCACGCTCGCGCGAAGGCCGTTCACCAGATCCGTGGTGGAGTCCGCGGCCGGCGCCGTGGTCGGGATGACGCTGAACGACGCGGCACTGCCGGACTTGTCGATTACCGCCGGCGAGACGTCCTTCACCCCCTTGGTCTTGCCGATCTGATTCTGCAGGTGGACGAGGCGCGGATCGCTCTGCTTGGTCTTCAGGAACTGCTCCTGCTGCTGCGCCTGCTTCTGCTTCTTGGTCGGGGGCTGCGACTTCACCTGCTGCTCGGCCTCGGACTGCGCTTCCGCCGGCGGGACCCCCTGCGCCTCGAGCTGCGCCGTCGCCTGCTGGACCGCCTCCTGCTCCTGCTTCTGCTGCTGGGACTGAAGCTGATTCAGCTTCTTCTGGTTGTTGTGGGCCGGATCGGAGCCGAAGTCGACGGCGATCAGGAACGGGCCGTTGACCCCCGGGCCGAAGCCCTTGTTCAGCAGGTCGTACGCTTGGCGCACGGTGGTGTCCTTCGGCATCTGCCCGTTGTTCTGCTGGCCGAGCTGGAGGTTGAGCACCGGGATCGCCAGCACGAGGAGAATCGCGACCGCGACCAGCATCGCCGGGACGGGATGGCGGCCGATGAAGCGCGCCCACCGCGCCCAGCCGTGCGGGCGGTGGTCGTGAGGAGGCGGCTTCAGGAACGGCACCCGCAGCGAGTCGATCCGCTTTCCCATGATCGCCAGCAGTGCCGGGATGAGAGTGATCGCGGTCAGGATCGCGATCAGGACCACGACCGCCGCCGAATAACCGAGCGCGCTGACGAGCGGGATCTGGGCCACGGCCAACGAGACCAGAGCGATCACCACGGTCCCTCCCGCGAACACGACCGCGCCGCCCGCCGTGGCGACGGCGCGCGCCACCGACTCCTCCACCGGGAAGCCCTGCTCCATGAACCCCTTGTGGCGGGTGACGATGAACAGCGCGTAGTCGATCCCGACCCCAAGGCCGAGCATCGTCCCGAGGGTTGGGCCCACCGTGGGCACTGAGATCCCGTGACCCAGGAGGCCGATCGTCGCGAGGCCGGTGCCGACGCCGACCAGCGCGGTGAGGATCGGCAACGACATCGCCGCCACCGTGCCGAACGTGTACAGAAGGATGAAGACAGCGGCGATCAGGCCGATCAGCTCGCTCGACTCCACGTCCGGCTTGGACACCGCGTTGCCCAGGTAGCCGCCGTTGGCGACCGCGAAGTTCGCGTCGGTGGCCGGCGACTCGTGATCGATGATGTCCTGTGCCTGGTCCTCGGTCAGGTCGCTCTGGCTCAGGCCCAAGGTCAGCGAGACGTAGCCGATCCTCTCGTTCTTGCTCAGGGCCGACGAGCCCTCCGAGCTGAGCGGGCTGACGGCCTTGGTCACGTGCGGCGCCCGCTTCAGGGACTTGACGGTGTCCGTGACGACCTTGGAGTTCGCCGCTGACGTGAGCTTGCCGTGAGGCGCCTCCATGACGACCGGATTGGTGCCGTTCGCCTGCTTGGGGAGCTTGGCGTCGAGGAGATCCTGAGCGTTGGTCGACCCGGTCCCCGGGAGCGTGAGATCGTTGCTGGTGTTCCTGCCGAAGTGGTTCGCGAGCAGAACGGTCACGATCAGCACCGCGACCCAGGCCGGGAGCACCAACCATCTGTGGCGGACGCAGGTGCGGCCGATCGCGTAGAGCGCTGCGCTCATCGCCTCCCACTCGCCGGCTGCTGGCCTTCTATCACCCGTGCTCCACTGTTATTTTCGACGCCTCCGTGCGCAGCGCCGCGGAGCCTACCCCGCCCCGCGGCGGGCCGGTCGGAGATCTCTCGCGGCCCGCGTCAGGCGAGCCAGTCGGCGATGAGCAGGCCCACCTTTTCGCCGGCGTCCTCCTGCAGGAAGTGGGAGGCGTTCTCGATCTTCGTCGGCGGCTCGACCCCCATCAGGTCC
>Ga0209382_10002920_pt1 | contig 24292 bp, 19 predicted proteins | sample SoiMetdeltSBSDD5_FD_187599 | JGI IMG/M metagenome (GOLD analysis project Ga0209382, IMG submission 187599) | Bulk soil microbial communities from a Populus tree surrounding site in Tennessee, USA - Soil MetaG P. deltoides SBSDD5 (SPAdes) (version 2) | ecosystem: Environmental > Terrestrial >...
GACGATCACCGCGTCGAAGCCCCCCCCGCGCGCAGAGCGCGCTGCCGCCCCCCTCCCGACCCCCGCCCCTGGGTTTGACCCCACCCCTATCCCCCCGACCCCCTGCCCCTCAAGGGGCAGGGGGCGCCCCCGCCCAACCGTCGCCTCTCTCGGGCTCATGGTCTTCGCTTCCTCTCGGGGTCGAAGAAGGGCGTCTTGACGACCTTCGCGGGCACCTTGCGGCGCTCGAACTCCACCGTGTGCTCCATCTGGAGCACGGTGCCCGGCTTGGCGTGCGTCGCGAGCACCGACGTGAGGGCGATGTATTTCTTGAGGATCGGCGACCAGGTGTGGCTCGTCACCTTCCCCACCTGTGCGCCGTCCTCGTCGTAGACGGGAAGGCCGTCGCGACGCGCCGTTGCGGGCAGGTTGGGAGGGAGCGAGAAGCTCTCGTAGAGGGCCTCGAGCGCCTCCCAGGCGACCTCGAGGCCGACGAGCGCCCAGGCGGCGCCGCGCTTGCGCTCGGCGACGATGGCGTCGCGGCCGATGAAGCCGGGGAAACGCGGGCGCTCGAAGTCGACGAGCCAGCCGAGCCCGATCTCGTCGGGGGTCGACTTGCGCGCCTCGAGCACCACCTTGGGGGCGCTGAAGTAGTCCACGCCGAGGAGGATGAAGCCCGCCTCGATGCGCGAGACGTCGAGCGCGTCGAGACCGGCGGGGGTGATGCCGTGAGGGCGGCCGGCGTCGATGAGCGCGTCCCAGAGGCGCGCGGCGTCCTTCTTCTCCACCCACGCCTCGTAGCCGAGGTCGCCGGTGTAGCCGGTGCGCGTGATCCAGCCGTCGAGGCCGCCGATCTTCGCCTTCGTGGCGCCGAAGAACTTGAGGGCGTCCATGTCGGCGTCCGTGACCGCGCGCAGGATCTCGCGCGAGCGGGGGCCCTGGAGGGCGAGGGCGGCGAGGCGGTGGCTCGAGTCCTCGACGGTCACCCGCATGCCGCGGCCGACGGCGAGCAGCCAGTGCAGCGTCGGGTCGGCGGCGGTGACGCGGTAGTAGTCCTCGTCGAGGCGGGTCACCGTGCCGTCGTCGATCACCTTGCCGTAGTCGTCACACCAGCAGCTGTAGCCGACGCGGCCCACCTTCAGCTTCGAGACGTCGCGCACCATCATCCGCGACAGCAGCGCCGCGGCGTCGGGGCCGTAGACCTCGTACTTGAACAGCGGCGAGACGTCGAGCAGCCCCGCCGACTCGCGGAAGGCGAAGTACTCGCGGTCGTGCGTCGTGTCGTAGCTGCAGACGGCGGCGTAGCCGGACCAGTCCTTCCAGCGAAAGCTGGTGCAGAGCGGCGCGGTGCGCTCGTGGAAGGGTGAGGGGACGGGCATTCGTTTCTTGCGACCGGAGCCGGAGCCGGATGGTGCGCACGGCGCACCCTACGGGAGCGCGCCACCACCAGCCTGCGCGAGCGGTCCGTGTAGGGTGCGCCGTGCGCACCATCCGGAGGAGGCGGAAGCTAGCAGCGAGCGCCGACAGAAGGCAATAGTAGTGTCACTATATGGAACCACCGGTTCTACATTCCGGAACTCGAGACTTGACTCGACGGCCGGCCACCGTGCATCGTAGGGGGATGCGCGCGGCGCGGATCGAGGCCTACCCCGGAACCCAGGCGGTGCAGCGCGCCGTCGGGCTGCTCAAGGCGTTCACCATCGACCGGCCGGTGCAGAGCCTTCCCGACCTCGCCGCCGGCGCCGGCCTCAACAAGACGACCACGTACCGGCTGCTCTGCGCCCTGGCTCACGAGGGGCTCGTCGAGCGGCTCCCGGACGTGGGCGGCTACCGGCTGGGGCCCGAGCTCCTGGCGCTCGGCAGCCGCGCCCTCGGCGCCGCCGGGCTGCGCGCCGCGAGCCGGGCCGAGCTGCAGGCTCTCGCCTTCACCACGCGCGAGACGGCGACGCTCGAGGTGCTCGTCGGCCGCGACGTGCTCATCCTCGACGAGGCCGTCGGCGACTACGTCGTCGGCAGCATGCCGTCGCTCGGCTCCCGCTGGCCGGCGCACACGACGTCGACCGGCAAGGTCCTGCTGGCGCATCTCCCGGCCGCCGCGCTCGACGACCTCCTCGTCGCGCCCCTCGCGGCGACCACGACCCGCACCGTCACCGACCCGGCCGCCCTGCGCCGCGAGCTGGGGCGGGTGCGTGACCGCGGCTGGGCGCTGGCGAGCGAGGAGCTCGAGGCAGGCTTCCTCGCCGTCGGCGCGCCGGTCCGCGGCGCCGGCGGCGAGGTGGTCGCGGCGGTGAGCGTCGGCGGCCCGCGCAGCCGCCTCAACCAGGAGCGCGTCAAGGAGATCATCGCGCTCCTGCCGTCGGTGACGGAGCGCATCTCCTCCCGGCTCGGCTTCACGACCGCGCGGGGATCCCGCGCCGCGAACGGCACCACGGGCCGTCGTGCGCTCCCCCGCCGTTCGCCACCCCACCGCTGATTTCGACCGCCACGGTCCTTCGATCACCAGGGACTTTCGATCACCAGGGACTTTCGATCACCAGGGACCTTCGCTCATCAGGCACCTTCGCTCATCAGGGAGACGCAGCGCATGAAACCACGCAGCGCCCGCGGCCAGCAGACGCTGCCGCGCGAGTACTTCACCTCGCCGGAGATCTACGCTGCCGAGCAGGAGCGAATCTTCGCCGCCTCGTGGCTACTCGCCGGACACATCTCGCAGCTTCCCGAGGCCGGCAGCTACATCACCCTTCCGGTGGGCTCGGAGAACGTGCTCGTCGTGCGCGACCGCGCGACCGAGATCCGCGCCTTCCACAACCACTGCCGCCACCGCGGGACGCGGCTCTGCACCGAGCACAGCGGCCACCTCGGAACCGCCATCCAGTGCCCGTACCACGCCTGGACCTACGGGCTCGACGGCGCGCTGCGCGCCGCGCCGAACATGCAAGGCGTGGCCGGGTTCGACCGCGCCGACTACCCGCTGCACGCCGTTGCCCTCGCCCAGTGGCAGGGCTTTCTCTTCGTCAACCTGGCGGCGGACCCGGTCCCCTTCGCCGAGGCGCTGCCCGCGTTACAGGGGAAGTTCGAGCACTGGCGCCTGCCCGAGCTCGTCTCGGTACACCAGACGGTCTACGAGGTGCCCGCCAACTGGAAGCTCTTCTTCCACAACTACAGCGAGTGCTACCACTGCCCCAACGTGCACCCGCACCTTAACAAGCTCACCCCCTACCGCAACACCGAAAACGACCTCGACGAGGGGCCGGTGCTCGGCGGCCCGATGTGGATGAGCAACCCAGAGGGCAGCATGACCATGACCGGCGAGCGCTGCGCGCCGCCGTTCGCGGAGCTCACGCAGGCGGAGCGCGGCCGCGTCTTCTACTACACGCTCTTCCCCAGCGCCTTCCTCTCCTTCCACCCCGACTACGTCCTCGTGCACCGCGGGCAGCGGCTCGCCATCGATCGCACGCGGATCGTCTGCGACTGGTTCTTCCACCCGGAAGCCGTCGGCGCTGCCGGCTTCGATCCCCGGCCGGCCATCGACTTCTGGGACCTGACCAACCGCCAGGACTGGGAGCTGTGCGCGAACGCATACCTCGGCGTCTCGTCTCAGTCCTGGCAGCCGGGCCCGTATTCGGAGCTCGAGAGCCAGCTCGCCGCCTTCGACCGCCAGTACCTGCGGGCGATGGGCGGCGAGCGGGCTCCGGCGCTGCAGCGGCGCGCCTGAGCGGACGACTAGCAGATCATCGCGACCAACCGCCGTCAGGGGTCAGGGAGTGGCCGCGAGCTCTCGCGAGAGGAACGCGCGCGCGATGCGCCAGTCGCGCTTGACGGTCGCCGTCGACACCCCGAGCACCTCGGCCGTCTCCTCGACCGTCAGCCCGCCGAAGAAGCGCAGCTCGATGAGCCGGGCCTGGTCCTCGTCCTGGGCGGCGAGCCGCGACAGGGCCTCGTCCACGGCGAGGACGTCGGCGAGGGTCGGCGTCGGCGTCGCCGGGTCGCCGAGCTCCATCCGCACGGCGCCGCCCCCACGCTTCGCGGTCGTTCGCGCACGGGCGTGGTCGACGAGGATCTGCCGCATCGCCTGGGAGGCGACCGCGAAGAAGTGCGCGCGGTCACGGAACGACGTGGCCCCGCCCGCGAGCTTCATGTAGGCCTCGTGCACGACTGCCGTCGGCTGCAGCGTGTGGCTCGCCCGCTCGCGGCGGAAGACCTGCCGCGCGATCGTCTTGAGCTCCTCGTAGACGATCGGCAGGAGCTGCTCGCGGGCGGCGGGCTCCCCTGCCCCCCAGGCCGCGAGCAGGGTGGTGATCTTGCCCGGATCGGCCGGCGGAGGCTGGGCCTCGCTCATGGGGTTGGCGGAACACTAGCGGAGGCGCCCGGGCCTCGCAACGATGCGAGGCACCCTCACCGGGGCAGCGCCGGCCGCGGGCGAGCCGAGCCGCGCCTGGCGGCCTGGGTCCACCTAGCGCCCGGCCTGCTCGACCCTGTCGATCGCCCCGCGCACCCACGAGGCCGCCTGCGCGACCGCCGGGTCGTCGGGAGCGAGGGCAGCGACCGCGACGAGGTCCTGACGTGCCTCGGCAAGGAGCCCGAGGCGCCGATCGACCTCGGCCATCGCCAGCAACGCGGCCGGATCGCCGGTGGGAAGCGCTCGCTGCAGTCGAGCACGCGCGGCCGCAGAAGCCGAGCCCAGCGTGCGGAACTCCGCTTCGGCGCGCAGGACGCCGCCGGGATGGTCGACCGTCGCCACCCGCCAGAGGTACGGGGCTCCAGGGACGAGGATGCCGCGCGGCACGGTCACCTCGGCCGCGCTCGTGCGCACGCCGAAGACCTTGCGGCCGACGGGGTCGAGCAGCGACACGTCGTACCGGGCGGCAGCCGCGACCGGCGTGAACGAAAGCGTGGTGCCGTCGGCAAGAGTGGCGGCCGCCTCGTGCGGGTAGAGCCCGTCGAGCCCTCCGGCACGCAGGCGGATGGCGCCGAGGACCGTGGCGGCCCCCTCGTCGCGCGCGATGGAGAGCACGGCGGGCGCGTCCACGCGCGGCAAGGCGCGCACCGCCGGCCCGGCAAGAGCGCTGCGCCGTGGCACGGCGGTCGCTTCGACCTCGCGATCCCACACGGTCGCGCCGAGCGGGCCGCTGAGCTCGAACCGCATGCCGTCGAGGTGGATCAACGTGAGCCGTGATCGCTCGGGGAGCTCGAGGCGATCGCCCGAGACGAGCCACGCGAATCGGCTGAGCGCGACCCGCGCTTCCGCAGGGCAGGGTCCACTCCCCGGCAGGCAAGTCTCCACGGCACCGGTGAGCTCCGAGACGATGGCGACCGGGTCCGCCGCCGCGCCCGCGGAGGGGACGGCTCGAGGAATCGAGGCGCGCGTGGTGGCTGCCTCCGGAGCGCGCTCGGCAGCGTCGATGGGGCCCGGCACGAGGGCGATGGCGAAACTGACGGCGACGAGGAGCCTCGCGGCGCTGCGTCGGCTCCTCATGGCCGGAAGGCCTCGAACTGGCCCGGTGAGGAGCGACCATCGGGTGGCGCGGCCCGTTGCTCGAGCTCCGGCGGCGCGGAGGGGAGCGCTGCGCGCAGTCCCACCGCCAGCAGCATGGCGGCGACGATGCTGGAGCTCGGTCCGAGGGCGTCCAGCACGAGACCGAAGCGGCGCAGGAGGACGACGGATGCGAGGACGAGGAGCACGACGATCGAGCCCGCCAGAGCTCCCGAGAGCATGACGCGCCTGGCGAGGAGCGCGAGAGCGGCAACGCCCGCGACGCCGAACACGACGACCGCCAGGGCCACGCCACCCGGCACGTCGCGCAGGCGCGCGCCTTGACGCAGCGTCGACGCTGCCAGGGCGTGCACGAGCAGACCAGGCACCCGCTCCCCGTCGCCCGTGATCCGCTGCCCGTCCTCGCCGGCGTCGGCGAAGTCGCCGCCGAGGAGCACCAGCCGGTCGCGGAATACCTCGGGCTGGGCCGCCAGGAGCCCCGGCAGCTCCCGCCACGAGTAGCGTGGCACGCGACGCCACGACGTCGTGCGATCGATCCAGAAGCGCCCAGCCGGCTCCGCGCCGAGGCCGCTGCGCGCGAGCGCTGCAGCCGCGAAACCCGGGCGGACCCTACCGGCGGCGTCGGTGAATGCCCCCCGCGCGCGTCGCACCACCCCGTCGCGGTCCGCTTCGAGGTTGATGAAGGCGAACAGCGCCGACGTCCGTTCGGCGCCGAGCGCCGCGGCGACCATCGGGCTCACCGCCTCGGGACCGACGACGTGGCCGTTCGGGGTCGAGTAGACGCCGAGCGTGATGCGATCGCCATGGCGCAGGAGAGCTTCGGTGAACGGACGCGAGCGGCGCCACCGTGCCGGAAGGAGCAGGTCGATCCCGACGCCGCGAGCGCCCGCGGCGAAGAGGCCGTCGAGCGCCCGAGCGTAGTCGTCGGCCTCGAGGCTCATGGCTCGTGGGCTCGCGGCGATGGTGGCCTCGTCGTAGGCGACCGTGACGATCGCCGGGTCCGGCTCCGTCGCGGGCAGCCGCGCCACCTGCCCGTCGAGCACGGCGAGGCTCGCACGCTCGAGGGGCGCCGTCGACCAGATCCACGGCGAGAAGGCACCGACGATCGCCGCCAGGGCCGCCGCGAGCGCGAGCCGGCGCGGCCGCTCGCCTCGGACCCACGCCACCGCTCGCGCTTCTGCCAGCGCCCTCCGCAGCGCGCCGACCACCACACTGGCGTTCGTTGGTCGCGCCAGCGGATCCTTGGCGAGCGCGGGTGCGATCGCCGCATCGAGGTTCGCCGGCAGGTCCGCACGCAGCGACGCCATCGACGGCGGCGGTTCCTCGCGGTGCGCCCGGATGACGTCCCAGGGCTCGCCCGCGAACGGGCACGAGCCGGTGAGCACCTCGAAGGCCACGACGCCGAAGGCGTAGAGGTCGGACGCCCGCGAGGGCGCATCCCCCGAGAGGACCTCGGGCGCGAGATACGAGAGCGTGCCGGCAAGCGCGCCGCGACCGGGGAGCGCGGCGGCGTCCTGCGGCTCCCGGCTCATCATCCGCGCCAGGCCGAAGTCGAGCACGCGCGGCCGCTCCGTGCCGTCCGGGTCGCGCACCAGCATGACGTTTGCCGGCTTGAGGTCACCGTGAAGGATGCCGCGAGCGTGCGCGTGGTCGACGGCGGCGGCGATCCCCGCGAGCACGTCGACGGCGGCTTCGAGCGGCCAGCTCGCCGGCGCCGCGCAGCGCGCGGCGAGCGACGTCCCCACGAGCCGTTCCATCACCAGGTAGGGCATCCCGCCGTCGCGCTCGTCGACGCCGAAGTCGGTGACCCTCACGATGCCCGGGTGGTCGAGAGCCCCCAGCGCCGCGGCCTCGACCCGGAACCGGTCGGCAAGCCCCGGCACGTGCGCGCGCGGGAGGAGCAGCTTGAGCGCGAAGACCTTGTCGAGCGTCAGGTGGCGCGCGGCGTAGACCGCTCCCATGCCGCCCGCGCCGAGGCGGCGCTCGAGCCGGTAGCGGCCGCCGACCACGGGCGAGCCGGGGTGCTCCTCGACGAGCGTCGCGCCCTCGTGCGGGCAGGTGGCCGCCTCCTCGTCGGCGACCGCGCCGCAGCGGGGGCACTCCTTCACGGCGACCCCCCGAGCGCCCAGGGGCGAGCGGCTGGCGCGCGCCGGAACCCCTCTGCCCGGCGGCCTCGATGCCCGCTCGCGGAGCGCTGGGAGGAGTACGGTTTCCGCCACTGCACTCCGTAGCGTGCTTTCGGGGCCGAGAGGATCATCGCCCTCGAGGCTCCGCAGCGAGCCGGCGCTCGACCTCGTCGAGGAGGGCGGGCAGCGAGGCGTGGATCGCGCGATCCTCGGTCCGCGCCTGCGAGCCGGCGATCACTCCCGCGCCAGCCGTCGCGGCTCGCTGGTAGGCCTCACGGGCCGCGAGCAGGTGCCGGCGCCGCACGTCGGGCACCCTCTCGTCCTCGGCGAGCTGGCGGTGGAGGTCGCCCAGGTCGCGGAAGCAGGCGATGGCGTCGAAGGGGAGCCGCGGCCATCCGCGCGGCGTCGGGCCCGCCAGGGCGCGCTCGACCTCGCCGGCGGCCCGCCCCTGGCCGGCTAGAGCGCGCTCGGGCCGCCCGAGCCGGTGTTCGGCGAGCGAGGTCTCCGTCGCGATCGCGTAGGCGAGCCTCGACCGCTCGCCGTCGGGTGCGCTGGACGGAGCGATGCGCTCGACGAGCGACCCGGCGCGACCGAGCGGCTCGAGGGCCGCTTGCGGGTCGCCCGCCGCCGAGAGCGCGGCGCCGAGGGCGAGAAGGGCGTCTGCAAGCCGCGCCGCGCCGGCGTCGCCGGGCCCGCTCGCCAAGTGGCGTTCCTCGGCGCGCACGGCCTCGCGAAGGTAGGCCACCGCCCGCGCCGTGTCGCCGGCGCGGTCGGCGGCCGCTGCCCGCTCGCGGAGGGCGAGGGCGGAGTCCGCGGGTCGCGCCGCGTCGACGGACCGTACGCGCTCGGCGCCGCAGCCCCGCCACGCCAGCGGGGCGAGGAACGAGACGAGGCCGACCGCCATTCCCCCGACCAGGAGGAGCGCGTGGCGGCGCGCGGCCCGACTCGCATCTTCCGCGCCGCCGGCGACCGCTGCGGGCGAGGCAACTCCCGTGCGCTGTGAGTCAGTGGCGACCTCTCGCTCGAGGGTGACCGCCTCGTCCGCGGCCTCCGCGGCACCGAGCTCGAAGACGAGCCCACGCACGTTGCCGTCGAGCACCGACCCCGACTCGTCGGCGGCGACGAGCTCGGCGAGCTCGGCGGCGAGCGCGGGGTCGGCCGCCGCCAGGTCCGCGATCATCTTCCGCCGGGCCGGCTCGTCGCTCTCCAGCGCCCGGCCGAGCAGCGCGCGCAGCTCGTTCGCGCGCGCCGTGGCCGCGTCGTCGGTTCGCCGTTCGCGCTCGGGCGACGGGGCGGGTGTGGGGGGCGGCTCTCGCAAATGACAGCGGGTGGCCGGCCCATGCTCCACCACCCCTTCGGACGCGTCAAATCCGACACTAGAATGAGCGGCATAGGTCCAACCGTGATTGCGGGGCGGGCGGCGCGGATGCGGCCCGTCACCGCCACCACCGCGTTTCGGGACGTCTCATGAGGAGGGTGATCCGTGACCACAAAACGGCCGCAATGGAAGCAATCGACGTCGAAATCGTCGCCGGCGAAAGCCGCCAGGAAGGGCGGAATGCGCCAGCCTGCCGAGGCGGAGACGCCACCCCGCAAGCGGGCCGGTGCGACAAGGACGCCCCGTTTCCGACTCGGCACCGGATGGCGGCCCGAACCGCCCGACCCTCGGGACCTGACCGCGTCGCATCCACCGCTCGCCAACCTCCTCGGGCGCCTCGCTCTCGGCGGGCTGCTCGGGAAGCTCCGCATGCCGTCGCGGGTGGACCTGAGCGAGTGGGCGGGCCCGGTCCAGTTCCAGGGCGGCTTCAACACCTGCAACGTCCACGTCGTCGCCGGCCTCGTCGCCTACTTCGAGAAGAAGGCCCACGGCCGGGAGATCGCCGCGTCGCGCCTCTTCCTCTACAAGGCGGCGAAGAACTTCCTGCAGTCGACGGACGACGCCGGCGTCTACATCCGCCAGGTCATGGGCGTGCTCAAGCTCCTCGGGGTGCCGCCCGAGCGCTACTGGCCCTACCCCGACCCCGGCAGCTTCAAGAGCCCGCGGACGGCCGACCCGCTCCTCGGCAAGGAGCCGCCTGCGTTCTGCTATGCGGTGGCGAACGACTACCGCGCCATCACCTACTACCGCCTCGACGAGCCCGGGCAGGAGACGGCGGACCTGCTCCGCATCGCCAAGGCGCACCTCGCGGCACAAGTGCCTTTCGGCTTCGGCTTCCCCCTCTACGAGTCGATCCGCGGCGCGCAGTCGACCGGCCGCATCCCCTACCCCTCGAAACCCCAGCAGCCTCTCGCCAACCACGCCGTGATGGCGATCGGCTACGACGATGCGATCGAGATCGGCCGCGGCGTCGAAGGGGCCGCGAAGACCCGCGGCGCGCTCCGCATCAAGAACTCGTGGAGCGAGGCGTGGGGCGAGAAAGGCTACGGCTGGCTGCCCTACGAGTTCGTGCTGCAGGGCCACACACGCGACTTCTGGACGCTCCTGCGCAGCGAGTGGATCGACACCGGCGCGTTCGACCTCCTCGGTTGAGGACGCCGGCCCAGGAAGGCGAACTGGAGCGCGCTCCTCTGAGCGTGCTAGTGGTTCTGAGTGTCGCTCGGAACGTGAAGTTGAAGTGGGCCGTACAGGGCTCGAACCTGTGACCCGCTGATTAAAAGTCAGCTGCTCTGCCAGCTGAGCTAACGGCCCAAGGATTTGCTTTCAACGAGCTGGGAAGTCGCGCACCCGACCTGATCCGGCCTTTCTATCCCTCGAGAGCGCCGCTCGCGCGCACTTGGTTGCGCACGGCCGTGCGGCGGGAAATCGGGGAGCAGTTTCCCCCGGACTCCGGCCGCTTTGCAAGTTGCGAGTCGTCGGGCGAAGGGCGCCGGAACGCGGTTCGACTTTGTCATCACCCTTTGCCCCGCCCTGTCACGAATGGCCGCGAGGCGCCTATCTCTTGTGAACAGCCGGTCGCCGGGCCCGCGCAGGAGTCTCGGAATCGGCCCCCTGCGAGAGGAGCTTCGATGAAACCCAGCGCGGTCCGTGTTGCCTCGAGGATCTTCGGCCTCGTATCGATCCTGGTCGTGCCGCCGTCCGCCCTCTCGGCCGCCGAGAGCCCGCCTCCGGCCTCGTGCGAGGGAGGCGGATGCGAGCCGTGTCGCGCCACCGACGCGCCGTCCCGCGCCGGCTTCCTCGCCCCGGAGAAGGCGGAGCACTACGCCCGGCTTGCGGCGCTGAGCGGCGCACCCCGGGCGGGCGGGTCCGGACTCGACCGCAAGCCCTTCCCGCTCTCCTCGATGAGCGCCTCGTACCTCAAGACGCTCGACCTCGCCCCCGCGTATCTCGACGTGCCGCTCGAGTCTTTCGATCTCCTGGAGATGCCGGTGAACAGCTCGCAGCAGACACGCTCCGAGCTCGACTTCCTGCTCGAGCTCCAGGCGAAGAGGACGCCCGCGCAGGTCGCGGAGAGCAAGAGGATGGCAGGCGTCTACTACCGGGTCTCGGTGCGACCGGAGGATGCCGACTGGCCGGTCATGCGCCGCAACCTCTTCCAGATGGGGCGTCAGCTCGGGGCGTGGTTCGGTCCCGAGGAGCTCCCGGTGACCGCCGACTTCATGGCCAGGGTCTGGTCGGACGCGACCTACTATTTGTGGGCGGCGAAGTTTCGCTTCGACCGCAACCGTCCGTACGCTCTCGAGCCGCGCCTGCAGAACCTGGAGACGCCGAACTTCCCCGCCTACCCGAGCGCGCACTCGGGGAACTCCTACGTCGCCGCCTACGTCCTCGCCGAGTTGATCCCCGAGTCCCGCGCCCTCTTCGAGCACAACGCCGCCGACATGGCCTACTCGCGGGAGATCCTCGGCGTGCACTTCCCGAGCGATTCGGTCGCCGGCCGCGGGCTGGCGCGACAGATCGTCGATCGGATGTTGCAAGTCCCCAAGTTCCGCGACGACCTCGAGGCGGCGCGCCGCGAGATCCGTGCGGTGCGCTCGCAACAGGCCGAGACGACGGAGGCGCCGGCGGGCAGCGCGGCGATCCGCGCAGAGCCGGACAGCGGTGCCGGTGGAGGTGGGTGCTGTTGAGGGGCCCTCGTCGCTGATGCGCGGAGCGTCCGCGTGACGCTCGGCGTCGCGGAGCGCGCCGCGCTCCAGCGCGATCTCGGCCGCCTGGCGGACGGCGACCGCGGGGCCTTCGACCCCGTATTTGCCACCCTCTGGCCGCTGCTGCGCGCGCTCGGCCGGCGCTCCCTGCCGGCGGCCGACGCCGAAGACGCCGCGCAGCGCGGGCTGCTCCGCATCTTCGAACGGGCGAGCGAGTTCGATCCGCGCCGCGACGCGCTCGCCTGGGCAGTCGGGCTCGCCGTCTGGGAGATCCGCACCGTGCGCCGGAAGAGCTGGCGCCGTCGCGAGACGACCGCGGAGGCGGCCGGAGAGAGGACGGACGAGGCGCCGAGCCCCGAGGAGAAAGTGATCGCCGACGACCTGGCGAAAGCCCTCGCCGAGACGCTCGATGGGCTCCCGAGCGCCGACGTCGAGGCGCTGCTGCGTCACGTCCGCGACGATCGGCCCGCCGGCGCCGCGTTCCGCAAGCGACTGCAGCGCGCCCGGCAGCGGATCCGCGAAGCGTGGAGGCTGCGCCATGGATGAAGCCGCCCTGGATCCGACCCTGCTGCAAGCCGCGGCCCGCCGCGCCTACGAGCGAGGGCGCGCCGGAGTCGCGCTGCGCCGCGCGGCGATTCCTGCCGCCGCCACCTCGCTCGCCCTCTACCACTGCCTCGACGGCGCCAGGCCGCCGGCGACGCTCGGGCTGGTGACGGCCACTGCGGCACTCTTCGCGTGGTTCACCTGGAAGGGTCTCGACGCGGAGCGCGGAGCACGCGCGGGATTCGCCGCGGGCCTGGCCCCGCTCCTCGTGCCGCTGCTCGCGAAGTGGAGCGGGATCCTCTGCAGCGCGACGGTCTGCGGCATCCTCCCGGCGGCGGCGGTCCTCGGCGGCTTCCTCGGCGGCGTGCTCCTCATGCGGCACCCGGCGAGACCGCTGCACGGAGCGCGATTCTGGATCGCGGCCGCGACGATGACCGTCGTGCTCGGAACGGCCGGCTGCCTCCACGCCGGCCTCGCGGGCCTCGCCGGCATGGCGCTCGGGCTCGCCACGGGGACCGTGCCGGCGCTCGCGTTGCGTGCGCTGCGCGCGCGCTGAGACCGCTCAGCTGCGCGCAGCGTCGCCGAGCAGGCGCTCGACGATGACGACGTCGCGCCACTCCCCGTCGAGCCGCGCGTGCCGACGGTACACGCCGACCTCGCGGAAGTCGTGGCGCATGCAAAGCGCCCGGGACCCGGCGTTCTCCGGGAAGATGCGCGAGAGGAGCTTCCAGAGCCCCACGCGCTCGCAGGCGGGGACGAAGGAGCGCATGAGAGCGTCGCCCACGCCGCGCCCTCGGGCCGTGCGGTCGACGTACACGGAGAACTCCGCGATGCCGGCGTAGCAGTCGCGCTCGCGGTAGGGGTAGGCGCGCACCCAACCGAGCACGGCACCTTCGGCCGTCGCGACGAGCAGCGGGTAGCGCACATGCCCGAGCCAGCCCGCGACCTCGGCGGCGTCGCGCGGGCGCGTCTCGAACGTCGCCACGCGATCTGCGATGCCCTGGTTGTAGATGCCCGCGATCGCGGCGGCGTCCGCTGCCGCGGCCTGCCGGACAACGAGCTCCGGGCGCGCACTCACGTCGTGCACTCCTCGACCACCCGCCGCGGCGCCGAGGCGCCGGCCGCGAGCCCGAGGGCGCCCGAGACCACGCTGGCGGCGAGCACCAGCGCGAGCACGGCTCCATAGCTCCCGGTGGCTTCGCGCACGAGGCTCGCCCCCACAGGGGCTGCAGCGCGAGCGAGCGCGAGCGCCAGGGCCATGGCGCCGCTGATGCTCGCATAGGAGCCCGGCCCGTATGTCTCCGCGACGAGCGCCGCGCGGGCCGGCGTGACGGCGCCGAAGCCGGCGCCGAACAGGACCACGAAGCACCACACGGCCGCGCGCGACGAGCCCGCGAGCAGGACTGCCGCCGAGAGCGCCTGCAGGGCGAAGATCGAGGCCGTCACCGCCGCGCGCGGCACCTTGCCGCCGAGCGGCGTGAAGACGAGTCGTCCGGGGAGCGCCATGAGACCCAGCGTCGCCATCGCCGCGGCGGCGAGCGACGCCCCGTGGCCGCGCTCGAGCAGTAGGGGCACGAGGTGCACCGTGATCGCCGTCGAGGCCACCGTCGCGAGACCGAACGAGGTCGTGAGTAGGACGAAGGACCGACTGCGCAGCGCCTCGCCGAGCGCGACGTTGCGCGTGGTCGGGGCCGCCGCCGTCTCTTCGAGCGCCACGCGATCGGGCGCCCCGTCGGGGCGAAGACCGAGGTCGGCGGGGCGCCGTCGAAGAACGAGCGCGTGGAGGGGGATCGAGACGCCGCCGAGGATCGCCGCCAGCCAGACGAGCGCCCCTCGCCATCCCCGTGCATGGACGAGCCAGCTCCCGAGCGGGACGAAGATCACGCTCGCCAGGCCGCCGAGGAAGGTGAGCAGCGTCAGCGCCCGGTTGCGATGGCGATCGAACCAGGTCGCCACGACGGCGAACGCGGGCTCGTAGAGCACGGCCGCGCAGGCGGCGCCGAGGCCGATCCAGATCGCGTAGAAGGTGGTGAGGCGCTCGACGCGGGACCAGGCGAGCAGCAGCCCCGTGGCGGCGATCGAGCCGACCGTCATCGCGGCGCGCGCGCCCCGCCGGTCGACCCACCGACCCACCGGGATTGCCGCGACCCCGGCGACCAGCCACGAGAGCGAAAACGCCCCCGTGAGCTGCGTGCGGCTCCATCCGAGGTCGGCCTCCATCGGCGCGAGGAACAGGGCGAACGAATACGAGAGGACGCCGTACGCGACGCAGGTGGTGATGCCGAGGGCAGCCACCATCGCCCACCCCCGGTAGATCCGTCGTCGCACCGGGGGGCCGAGCCTCCCCACTTGCGGGGAGGCGATCAACCGCAACAGCTCGTGGTGACGCTGGTCGTCGCGACGGCGGCGGTAGCCGCCGAGGCGCAGGGCGAGGTGATGCCGCAAGAGCCGGCGACGGCCGCCTTGCCGCCGTCGCTCGTTCCGCAGCAGGCCGACGCGCCGGCGAGGTCGGTGGAGCAGACTCCCGTTTCGGGCAGCACGAGGCGCACCTCGCGCGCGGCCTGCTCGTCGCCGGCGAGCTTGGCGACCACCGAGCGCACCTGCTCGTAGCCGGTCAGGAGCAGGAACGTCGGAGCGCGGCCGTAGCTCTTCATCCCAACGACGTAGAAGTCCTTCTCGGGGTGCGCCAGCTCGGCGGCGCCGTGCGGATAGACCGTCCCGCAGCTGTGGACGTTGGGGTCGATGAGCGGAGCGAGCTGCACCGGGCTCTCGAGCCACGCGTCCAGCGCCAGACGCAGCTCGCGCGTCGGGCCGAGGTCGGGCCGGAACCCGGTGGTCACGACGAGCTCGTCGAACGGTCCCAGCGCTCGGCCGTTCTCGTCCTCGATGGTGACGCCGCCGGCGTCGCTCGCGATCCGGGCGGCGCGAAACCCGAGCACGAGCGTCACGAAGCGGTCTTCGACGAGGGCCTGCAAGCGCTCGCCCAGACGGCCGCGTGCGCCCAGCGCGTCGCGCGAGCCGCCACCGTACATGAGGCCGACCTCGGGACGGCGGACCGCCCAGGTCACCTCCGTGCCGGGTGCGTCGACCGCGAGCCGCGCGAGATCGAGGAGAGCGTTGAACGCCGAGTGGCCGCTGCCCACGACGAGCGTGCGTTTCCCCGCGTACCGCGCGCGGTCGGCACCGAGCGCGTCGGGGATGCGGTAGGAGATGCGAGCCGACGCCGCGGCTTCTCCCGCGAGGGGCAGACCGGATGCGCCCAGGGGGTTGGGGCTCGCCCAGGTCCCCGAGGCGTCGACGACCGCGCGCGCGAGGATGCGTTCCCGGCGCCCGTCCTGCCTCTCCACCACGACCTCGAAGGGTGCCTCGTCGCGGCCGGCGCTCTTGACCTTGTCGAACCCGTGCCGGGTCACCGCCGTCACGCGGTGGCCGAGCCGGATCGTCGACGCGAGGTCGGGGATCGCCGCCAGCGGCTCGAGGTAGCGCTCGACCAGCTCGCGCCCCGTGGGGAGCTCCTCACCATCCGGCATCACCCACCCCCGGGCCTCGAGCCGCGCGCGGCTCGCCGCGTCGACGAGGTACTTCCAGGGTGAGAAGAGCCGGACGTGGCCCCAGTCCCGGATCGAGGCGCCGACAGCGTCCCCTGCCTCGAGGACGATCGGGGAACCGCCGCGAGCGAGGAGATGGGCGGCGGCGGCGAGCCCGATCGGCCCGGCGCCGATGACGACCACGGGAAACGCACTGGCTTCGGTGCCGGCGGGCGCACGGGAAAGACGGCTGGCGGCGGTCATCGGCGGATACTCCTCCCGGTCTGATGGATGGATCCTGGAGCGCTTCGTTGGCGGCCGCAACCATTGTATTCGATGCTGTTGGTAGCCGCAACTATATTTGCGGAGGTCCGGAAGTCGACTCCACGAGCGAGCCCCGGGAGAGCACGGGCAAAGATGACTCTAACCACCATCTCAGCAGCGACTTACAACGGGCTTGCGGATGGAAGATCCGGTGCTCCCTGTCCGCAACGCGGTAGACTTCGAACCGCTTGTTGCGCCTACGGTTCCTCAGCGCTCTGCTCGCCGCCGTCCTGTTCTGGGGCGCCGGCGCTCCATTGCTCGCCATCACCTGTTTGCCGGGCAAGGCGTGCCCGATGCGGGGGATGGCGAAGCACTCGGCGGCACCGAAGGCCGGCGGGGTCTCCGCTCCGGACTGCTGCGGGACCTCCGAGCGCCGCTCGGAGCCGGGAACCCTCTCGCGCACGCTCGTCCAGCCCGCCGTTGCCGTCCAGCCGGCTTTGCAAGCAACCGAGATCGGCCCCGCCTCCATCGAACGCAGCGGTGAGCCCTTTCGCCTGGGTGCGGCGGCGCGCGACGTCCCGCTCTATACCCTCCATTCCATCCTGCTGATCTGAGACGTCCGTTGGGATAGGTGCGTCCTCCGCGTGTGGCGGAGGGCGATCACTGTCGACCCAACGGAGGTCTCACGATGCATCTCGATCGACGCACCTTCAGGTGCGTGCTCCTCGGCACGCTGGCGGCCGCCGCGGTGGGCGGCGCCGGCCATCCGCAAAGCTCGGGTACCGGGTCTGGAGAGCAGGCGCACGCGCCGAGCGCGAGTGACGCAGAGTTCGGGCCCGTGCTGAGCCTCGACCAACTCGTCGAGGCGGTCCTCGACGGCAACGCCGGCCTGACGGCGATGGCAGCCGCAGCCCGCGCCGCGGCCGCCGCGGCGGCGCAGGCGACCGCGCTCGAGGACCCGATGGCGACGGCCATGCTCGCGCCGCTGTCGCTGGCCGGGGGCGAGCCCGTTGGCTACGAGCTGCGGGCCAGCCAGCGCATCCCCTATCCCGGGAAGCGCCGGTTGCGCGGGCAGGTGGCCGCGAGCGAAGCCACCGCGGCGACGGAGCAGCTGCAAGCGGCCCGTCTCGATCTCGCCGCGCAGGCCGCGGGCCTGTTCGCCGACTACTACCTCAACGCCCGCGAGCGCGAGATCAACGCCGAGCACATCGCCCTGCTCGATGCGTTCAAGCAGGTGGCGACCGCTCGCTACACGGCGGGCCTCGTGCCCCAGCAGGCCCCCGTGCAAGCGGAGGTCGAGGCTGCCCGCATGCTGCACCACGACGTCGAGCTGCGGGCTGCCGAGCGGCGCGTAGTCGCTCGGCTCAACGCGATGCTGCACAGGCCCGCCGAGGCGCCGCTGCCGCCGCCGCCGGTGAAGCTGGAGATTCCTGCCGCAGTGGCGGCAGCGCACCATGATGAGTCAGAGCGGGGGGTCGTCATCGCCGATCGACCGGAGCTGCGCGCTCGTCGCGCCGAGGTGGCGGCGCGCGAGGCAGAGCTCGAGCTGTCCCGGAGGTCGCGGTACCCCGACTTCGAGGTGATGACGGGCTACAGCTCGATGTGGGACATGCAGGAGCACCGCTGGGCGGTGGGGCTGGGCGTCAACGTGCCGATCCGGCGAGGCCGCATTCGCGCCCAAGTGGCCGCTGCGGAAGCCCGCGTGGACCAGGCGGCCGCCGAGCTGCAAGGGCTCGAAGACACGTTGCACGCGGAGTCCGTTGTCGCGATCGCCGATCGCGAGGAAATGATGCATCTCATCGAGCTCTATCGAGATCGCGTGCTCCCGGCCGCGCGCGACCAGGTCGCGGCCGCACGGGTGAGCTTCGAAAGCGGCAACGAGTCGATGCTCGGGTTGATCGAGGCCGAGCGCAGTCTGCGCGACGCACAGCAGCAGTACCACGAAGCCGTCGCCGGCTACGTCCGGGCGCAGGCAGCTGTGGCGCGCACCCTTGGCGAGCTGCCGGGCACGGCTGCTGCCGCCGCGACGTCGACGGCTACGGCCCGAGGGAAGGAGTGACCATGTCCGCGCATCCCATCCGACCGATCGTCTTTCGCGGCTTCGTCCTTGCGGCGGCGGTGGCACTCCTGGCAATGGCGTCGGCATGCGGTGGCGCCAGGCGCCCCTCGGGAGAGCCCCTGCTCACTGGACTCTCGGGCGGCCTCTCGTGGAACCTCTGGTTGAAACCGGACCCGCCGAAGCAGAAAGGCAACACCGTGTGGGTCGAGGTGCTCGGCGTCGACGGCAAGCCGGTGGCGGATGCCGACGTCACCCTCGGCTGGCTCATGCGGGCGATGGGCTCGATGCCCGAAATGAAGGGTAACGCCGACGTCACCGAGGAAGGCCCCGGCCTGTTCCGCACCACCTTCGACTTTCCGATCAACGGCACCTGGACGCTCGACCTGACGATCACGACGCCGCAGGGCAGCGCCAAGGGCGAATACACGGCGACGGTAGGCAGCAAAGGGCTCAAGGACCTCGGCGGCACGAGCGGCGCGCAGACCGCTGTCCCGGCCCTGACAGCGGAGCCGGTCGCGCTGGCGCCTGTCGAGCTGCCGGCACCGGCTCTCGAGCCTCTTCGCACGGCGCTCGACGCCTATGACGAAGCCCGCGGCCTGCTCGCCGCGGACAGCGTCGACGGGCTGGCGGCACGCGCGGCGCGGCTCGAGCAGAGCCTGCGGGCGGCCCGGCAGGCCCTGGGCGAGACCACCCGTGCCGACGTAGCGCAGTTGCTCCACGACGGCGCCGCCGCGGCCGCTGCGCTCCGCGAGGCAAAGGACCTCGAGAGCGCCCGCACCGCGCTCGGCAACGCCAGCCGCTCGCTGATCGGCCTCGCCGGCGCCGACGCGCGGCTCGCCGCCGGGTGGCAGGCGTATTCGTGTCCGATGACGACGACCTTCCCCAAGTGGATGCAACGGGGAACGCAGAAGCAGAACCCGTACCTGGGCATGGCGATGACCACCTGTGGCTCCCCGACCGACTGGAACGTGCCACTGCCGGCCAGCTCTCCTGCGGCGCCCTCCGATGCGGCGACGAACGCGGCCGCCGTCGTACGGATGGACGCTGCACGACGCCAGGCGATCGGCGTGACGACGGCGGTGGTGATCCGCAGGCAACTCGCGGTTCCGGTTCGGGCCGTGGGCAAGGTCGTCTTCGACGAGACGAAGCTGACCGACGTCACCGTCAAATACAAAGGCTTCGTCGGCCGCCTCTACGTCGACCGCCCGGGGCAGGCGGTGCGTCGCGGCCAGGCGTTGTTCACCCTCTACAGCCCCGAGCTCTACGCCGCGCAGCAGGAATACCTGATCGCGCTCCGCAGCCAGCGCGAGGCGCGCGGCACGGGCGCCCCCGACCGGGCGGACTACCTGGTGACCGCGGCGCGGCAGCGGCTGCGGCTGTGGGACCTGCAGCCCGCGCAGATCGACCGCCTGGCGCAGACCGGCAAGGCCGTCGAAGAGCAACCGATCCTCTCGCCGGCGTCCGGCTACGTCGTCGAAAAAGAGGTGGTCGCGGGGGGAGCCGTCGAGCCTGGAATGAAGCTCTTTCGACTCGCCGGCCTCGACACGGTCTGGGTGGAGGCCGAGGTCTACGAGTCCGAGCTGGCCCTCATCCACGTGGGCGACAGCGCCTCGGTCAGCTTCCCGTATCTACCCGGCCGCTCGTACACCGGCACCATCGGCTTCGTCTATCCCTACCTCGATGCCGCGAGCCGAACCGGGCGAGTGCGCATTCAGCTGCCCAACGGCGATCTCGAGCTCAAGCCCGACATGTTCGCCAACGTGACCCTGACCAAGAGCCTCGGCGAGCGGCTGGCTGTTCCGGCAGACGCGATCCTCTACGCCGGCGACAAGAGCTTCGTCTTCGTGGACCTCGGCGATGGGCGGCTGGTGCCGCGGCGTGTGGTCGCCGGCCAGACCGCCGGCGACGTCGTCGAGGTGCTCGAAGGGCTGCGGGAGGGCGAGACGATCGTCACCTCCGGGAACTTCCTGGTGGCCGCCGAATCGCGACTGAAGCTGGCGATGGAGCAATGGCGATGAACGAGCCCGCTCTGCCGCCGGCGATAGACGTCGCCACGCCAGCCGAAGCACGCCGGGTCGGTGGGGTGGGCCGGCTGATCGCCGCCTGCGCCTACCACCCTTGGCTCACGATCCTGCTCGTGGTCGCCCTCGCCGCCTGGGGCTGGCTGGCCATGCGGCGCTCCCCGCTCGATGCCATCCCCGATCTGTCGGACGTGCAGGTGATCGTCTTCACCGAGTGGCAGGGGCAGAGCCCCGACATCGTCGAGGACCAGGTCACCTATCCGATCGTAACGTCGCTGATTTCCGCGCCACGCGTGCAGTACGTCCGTGGCCAGTCGATGTTCGGCATGTCGTTCGTCTACGCCATCTTCGACGACGGGACCGACATCTACTGGGCGCGCTCGCGGGTGCTCGAGTACCTCAGCGAGGTGCGCGGCAAGCTCCCCGAGGGGATCAATCCGACCCTCGGCCCGGACGCCACCGCTGTGGGCTGGGTCTACGAATACGCCCTCGTCGACGAGGGCCACACCCAGAGCCTGCAGCAGCTACGGGCGCTGCAGGACTGGAACCTGCGCTACGCGCTCGAGAGCGTGCCGGGCGTGGCGGAAGTGGCGACCGTCGGCGGCTTCGAGAAGGAGTACCAGATCGTCCTCGATCCGGTGAAGCTCCAGGCCTACGGCATCCCTCTGCGAGAGGTGGCGCAGGCGGTGCGCGACTCCAATCAGGAGGTCGGCGGGCAGGTCATGGAAGTGGGGCAGCACGAGTTCATGGTGCGTGGCCGTGGCTACGTCCAGGGTCGAGGAGACCTCGCCTCCGCGCCGCTGCGCACGACCGCGATCGGCGCATCCGTCACCCTCAGCGACGTAGCCCGGGTTGAGCTGGCACCAGCACCGCGCCGCGGCTTCGCCGAGCTCGACGGCCGGGGCGAAACCGTGGGCGCCATCGTCGTCATGCGCTACGGCGAAAACGCGCTCGACGTCATCCGGGCCGTCAAGCAACGACTGGCCGAGGTGCAGAAAACCCTGCCGACCGGCGTGCGCGTGGTCACCGCCTACGACCGGGCCCCGCTCATCGAGGAGTCGATCGCCACCCTCCGGCACACGCTCCTGGAAGAGATCCTGGTGGTCTCGCTGGTGATCTTAGCCTTCCTGCTCCACGCACGCAGCTCCCTGGTGGTGATCCTCACCTTGCCGGTCGCCGTGCTGCTCGCCTTCATCCCGATGTTCTACCAGGGCTTGACGGTCAACATCATGTCGCTCGGCGGCATCATCGTGGCGATCGGCGCCATGGTGGACGCCTCCATCATCCTGATCGAGAACGTCCACAAGCGGCTGGAGCATTGGGAGGGCGAAGGGCGTCCCACGCCGCGCCTGGCGGTGATCGTCGAGGCGATGCAGGAGGTGGGACCGTCGCTCTTCTTTTCGCTGCTGGTAATCACCATCTCCTTCCTGCCGGTGTTCACGCTCGAGGGCGTCGAGGGTCGGCTGTTCCGCCCGCTCGCCTTCACCAAGACCTACTCGATGGGTTTCGCCGCCCTGCTCTCGGCGACCCTGACGCCGGCGCTCGCCGCCCTCTTCATCCGCGGCCGCATCCGCAAGGAGAAGGACAACCCGGTCAACCGCTGGCTGATTCGCCTCTACGCGCCGGTGGTGCGATTCGTCGTCCGCTGGCGCTGGGCCGTCCTCGTCGCCGCGGCCCTGGTCATCCTCGCCACGGCGCCGGTGCTTCTGGCCCTCGACACCGAGTTCATGCCCCCGCTCAACGAGGGAGTGCTGCTCTACATGCCGACGGCGCCGCCGGGGATGTCGACCAGTGAGGCGCAGCGAGTGCTGCAGATGATGGACGCGCGGCTGCGCCAGTTTCCGGAGGTGGTCCGCGTGTTCGGCAAGATGGGGCGCGCCGAGACTCCCACCGATCCCGCGCCCATCGGCATGGTCGAGAGCGTGGTCACCCTGAAGCCGCGCGACCAGTGGCGGCGGGGACTCACCTGGGACGGCCTCATCGGCGAGATGGACCGAGCGCTGTCGTTCCCGGGCATGCCGAACGTCTGGTGGATGCCGATCCAGACCCGGACCGAGATGCTGTCGACCGGCATCCGAGCACCGCTCGGCGTCAAGATCTTCGGCGACGACCTCGACACCATCGAGCGCGCCGCGGTGGCGATCGAGGGCGCGGTCGCCAAGGTGCCGGGTACGCGCTCGGCGTTCGCGGACCGCTCCACCGGCGGTTTCTACGTCGACGTGCGCATCGATCGGCAGGCCGCGTCGCGCTTCGGCGTTCGCGTCTCGGACGTGAACGACGTGGTGACGACCGCGGTGGGCGGCATGCCGGTGTCGCAGACCGTCGAGGGGAGGGAGCGCTATCCCATCACCGTGCGTTACGCCCGCGAGTTCCGCGAGACGCCGCAGGCGCTGGCGAGAGTGCTGGTCTCGACGCCCGGCGGCGGGCAGGTCCCGCTCGGGCAGGTGGCCAAGATCACGTTTGCCACCGGGCCGCCGATGATCCGCAGCGAAGACGGGCGCCTGGTGGGCTACGTCTTCATCGATCCCGGTACGCGAGCCATCGGCAGCTACGTCGCCGAGGCGCGGCAGGTCGTCGCATCGCAGGTGCACCTACCGGCTGGAGTTCGCACCGAGTGGGCGGGCCAGTTCACCTATCTCGAGCGCGCCAAGGCCAAGCTGAAGATCGTCGTGCCGGTGACGCTCTTCCTCATCGCCCTGCTCCTCTACTTCAACACCGGGTCAGTCACCAAGGTGGCGATCGTGCTGCTCGCGGTGCCGTTCTCCCTCGTCGGCGCGGTCTGGCTGCTCTGGATCCTCGGCTACCACGTGAGCGTCGCCGTCTGGGTGGGGCTCATCGCCCTCGCCGGCCTCGACGCCGAGACCGGCGTGGTGATGCTGCTCTACCTCGACCTGGCCTGGGAGCGATGGCGACGCGAAGGTCGGCTGCGCGAACCCGCCGACCTGCGGGAGGCGATCGTCGAGGGGGCTGCGCACCGCATTCGCCCGAAGCTGATGACCGTGCTCGTGCTGCTCGTCGGCCTGATGCCGGTCATGTGGTCGAGCGGCACCGGCGCCGACGTGATGAAGCGGATCGCCGCGCCGATGGTGGGCGGCATCGTCACCTCGTTCTTGCTCGAGCTGACCGTCTACCCGGCGATCTTCGCGATCTGGAAGGAGCGCCGGCGCCATCCGGCAGGGTGGAGTGCATTCGCGGGAACGTGACCACGCGGCACAAGTCCTGGAGCTCGTGGGTCTGGTGCGCCGCCGCGCGATCTTCCGCGACCTCAGCGCTCGTGCGTGAGCTTAGCGAGGAGCGCGGTGAGCTCGTCGACGCGTCGCTCTAGCGCCGCGACGCGGGCCGGGAGGTCGTCGGTGGTCGCGGCGCTTCGATCCGCCCCGGGAGCGACCGCGGCGCTCCGCTCTGGTGCAGAGGGTGGCGTCGCCACTCGCTCCGGAGTCGGCGTGGCGACGCGCACCACCACCGGAGGTGCGGCCACCACGGCCGTCCTCGGCGGCGGCGGGGGCACGTCGGGCACCTCGCCGGCGTCCGCTCTCGCGCCGGCCGGGGAGGTCGTGCCCTTCCCGAGGAGCTGCCGCCAGCGGCGCTCCTTCTGCCCGTGCTGCCGGGGCAGCTCCTCGACGAAGCCGCGCCGGGCGAGCGCGTGCAGCGTCGTCTCGACACCGGCAAGGTCGGCGAACTCGTGCATCCGCGGCGTGCGCGCGCGGAGCTCGCCGGGCGTCTGCGCGCCGCGCAGGAGCAGCTCGGCCATCACCGCCTTCGTCGGCCTGTCCGAGAGCCCGAGCTTCTCCTCGACGTTGTGCTTCCAGCGCAGGGCGCGAGCGCCGCGGTCGCGCCAGACCAGCAGGTCGCCCATGAGACGCACGAGAGCGCCGTCGACGTTTTCGGGGGCGAGGCGGCTCACCGGATCGCGGTTGCTGGTCTGGTTGCAGGCGGCGACGAGCGCGTTGAGGGTCAACGGGTAGCCGTCCGGCGTCGACAGCTCCTTCTCGATGAGGCTGCCGATGACACGCTGTTCGACGGAGTCGAGGGCCCGCATCAGCACGCGATCCTACCCGTGCCCGTCCCACCTCGTACACGGGATCTCGGGTCCCTGGTTCCGCTGCTAGGATTCCGACCCCATGAAGAACATCCTGGTGACGGGCGCGCTCGGGCAGATCGGCTCCGAGCTCGTGCCCGCCCTGCGCGAGCGGTAC
>Ga0209382_10002922_pt1 | contig 24276 bp, 8 predicted proteins | sample SoiMetdeltSBSDD5_FD_187599 | JGI IMG/M metagenome (GOLD analysis project Ga0209382, IMG submission 187599) | Bulk soil microbial communities from a Populus tree surrounding site in Tennessee, USA - Soil MetaG P. deltoides SBSDD5 (SPAdes) (version 2) | ecosystem: Environmental > Terrestrial >...
TGCCGACGGGTTCGAGAGCATTCAGGAGATGTTCAGCCGCGCGGCGGAGCAATACAAGGAGCTAACAGCAATTGAACACGGCGACCGACGAATCAGCTACTCGGAGCTGGAGGAGGAGAGCAATCGGCTCGCCAACTACCTGATCTCGTCGGGGACTGCCCGAGGCTCCAGAATCGCCATCCTGACCGCTGATCCTATCCGAATGGTGACCGCGATAATCGCGGCTCTCAAATGCGGGGGCGTCTTTGTGCCGCTGGATCCTGAGATCCCCGACAAACGGCTGGAAGCGATGATAGGAGAGGTGTCGCCGGAGTGGTATGTAACCGACGGCAGGAGCTATGCCAGGCTAAGCCGGATAACATCCGAGGCCGCGGCGCCGGGCAAAGCGCTGTGTCTGGATGAAAATGAGATCGTGGAGGATAGCGCTCAGGGGCTTATGGCAGTGAGGGATTACTCTCAGTACCGGAATGTGAGCAGACCGGAGGTGAGATCTGGGCCCGATGATATGTGCTATGTCTACTTCACATCTGGGAGCACGGGAGGTCCGAAGGGAATAGCCGGGCGACTGAAGGGAATAGATCATTTCATCAGGTGGGAGATCAAGGCCCTGGGAGCGAAGGAAGGGGTGAGGGTGAGCCACCTGCTGCACGCGACATTCGACGGGTCGTTAAGGGATATCTTCTTACCACTGAGCGTGGGAGGGACGCTGTGCGCGCCTGAGAGCAGAGAGACGATCCTGGATGGGAAGAGCTTGGTGGAATGGATAGATAGGAAAAGGGTCGAGATCGTCCACTGCGTGCCATCGTTGTTCAGGCTGGTGGTCAACCAGGAGTTGAGTGGGGAGAGGTTGGGATCACTGAAATATATAGTGATGGCAGGCGAGCCGCTGCTGGCCTCTGACGTGGAGAAGTGGGAGAGGGTTTACGGTGAGCGGGTGAAGCTGATCAATCTCTACGGGACCTCCGAGACGACGATGGCGAAGTTCGCCTATACGGTCAGGAGCGGAGATAGCCAACGAAGGATAATCCCGATAGGACAGCCGATAGAAGGGGCTACGGCGATGATCGTTGACGAGAAGGGAAATCTGTGTCCGCCGGGAATAGTTGGCGAGATCTACATCCGCACTCCATACCGCTCACTTGGATACTTCAACCATCCGGAGCTGACAAGGGAGGTCTTTATCCAGAATCCGTTCAGCGAGGCGGCTGAGGATATCGTCCATAAGACAGGGGATATGGGGCGGATGCTGAAGGACGGAGACTATGAGTATCTGGGGAGGAAGGACGGGCAGGTCAAGATCAGGGGAGTGAGAGTGGAGTTGTCGGAGATAGAGAACCTGCTGAGAGATTGCCCCGGAGTGGAGGATGTGGCTGTAGTCGATAGAGAGGACGGATCGGGATACAAGTATCTGTGCGCCTATCTGGTGGGAGAAGAGGTGGCGGCCTCGGAGTTGAGGGAGCGGTTGATGAGGCAATTACCGGAGTCCATGGCGCCGAGCGCGTTTGTGATGTTGCAGCAATTGCCAAGGACGATCAGCGGAAAGATCGATCGCAAGGCGTTGCCTTCACCGGCGGAGATGAGGAATGGAGCAGAAAGCAGACGTGTGGGGCCGCGAACGTTGGTGGAGGAGATCATCGCGGGTATCTGGGAGGGAGTTTTAGTGATCAAAGGAGTAGGAGTGCACGACAACTTTTTCGAGTCGGGAGGGCACTCGCTGCTGGCGACGCAGGTGATATCGAGGATCATCGAGAGTTTCAGGGTGGAAGTACCGCTCAGGAGTATGTTTGAGACTCCCACCATAGCAGGCCTGGCCTCTCTGGTTACCAGGCTTCAAAGTGATGGAGTGGGGTGTCATGTCGACGTGATACCTAGAATTGACAGATTACCTGAGGAAACATTACCAGAGAATCGCAATCAGTTATCCGAGAACTGTCCGTAAAATGTGCAATGTCTAAAGATAGAATAAGCTTGGGAGAAAACGCCATGCAGTTTGGAGATATACTAATTCTAAAAGGGGAAGATATTCTTTCGCTCCTTGTCGACCGAGAAGGCGAGTTGATTAACATAGTGCAGAAAGCCTATGAGGAGCATGCATTGGGTTCTACCTCATTGCCGCATTCCGTATTTCTGAATTTTCAAGCGGATCGAAGTGACAGAATAATCGCCTTGCCCGCATACTTAGGGAATGGGTTTGAAGTTGCAGGTATCAAGTGGGTGTCTTCTTTCCCGGCTAATATCGAACGAGGTATTGATAGGGCTTCAGCAGTTATGATCTTGAATTCCACGACAACTGGGGCGCCTGAAGCCGTCCTCGAAGGATCGATCATTAGCGCCAAACGAACTGCGGCTAGTGCGGCCCTTGCCGCTAAATCTTTAATAATTAGTCGTAAGGCAGTGCAGTTGGGCATAATTGGATGCGGCTTGATCAACTTTGAAACATTCAGATTTCTTCTGACGGCATGTCCCGAAATAACAAATGTATTTGTATTTGATATAGACAAGCATCGCGCCGAAAAATTCAAGAGTAAGTGCCAAATGATACAGGATCGAATATCAATAAAGGTAGTAGAAGATATTCGTACGATTATGCAAGAGTCCAGTCTAATATCGATTGCGACTACGGCCACCAAACCTTACATTTTCGACTTTTCAGATTGTCAACCAGGGGCCACAGTCTTGCATATATCTTTGCGAGACCTTGCTCCTGAAGTAATTTTATCCTGTGATAATGTAGTAGACGACATAGATCATGTAAGTCGTGCGAATACTTCGATTCACCTAACAGAACAATTGGTCCGTAATCTAGATTTCGTCAATTGTAATTTGGCGGACGCGCTCATACGGAAAGCTGTTGTAAGAAAGGATGATCAAAGGATTGTAGTGTTCAGTCCGTTCGGATTGGGCATCTTGGATCTGGCCGTTGCTAAATTGGCGTACGACCTGGCGCGTGAGCAGGGTGTGGGAATGTTGATCAATTCGTTCTTACCAACACCCTGGGGCGAGCGGGACATCTAGAGGCTATTATCAACATTAGGCGAGCGCCTCCGCAACGTTCTTTACCATAAAGGTGGCGAAAGCCAGGATATGAAGGCCCGCCAGCGTTTCAGGTAATCGCTCATAGTCATGACCCAGCGGCGAAACCGCGACACCCAACCGAAACTTCGCTCCGCCACCTATCTGCGTGGTAACAGAATGAAGCCTCTCCTGGCGGTTGGCAGTTGGGCCACTTCAAGCTTGACGCCGTGCTTTTCGGCTGCATCCGCTGCGTTTTTCACCTGTGTACACTTGAACGCCAAAGGCGATCCCGACTGTTTCGCGGTCTCCTCCTGCGCTCGTTTCGCAAGTTCCGAGACCTCGGGAAAGCGCCGCGAGCTGTCGATCAATGCTCAATTAAATCAACAGCGCAAATTTGACAGTTTGCGCCCCAGTCGTTCGACAATGTTGCATAAATCAATATTGGTCCATACATGTTTAGAAACATCAGCGGGAGAGTCAGTGGTCGGCGGCAACTTATTGGAAACAAAGCGGTAAAGCTGATAATTCTCTAGCGACATCTTCAAATCCGATTCAAATAGCGTCTCTCACAAGCGATACGCTTGTATCGACAACTCTCCTTCAAGAATCCCGAGCGTGTCAGAATTTTTGTGTAAGCGGAATTCATCGCGATCAAGCTTTAGTTGTAGACAGAGCTTCCAACAGTAAACGATCTTCGTAAAGGGTCGCAAACTGTTGCAGGGCCGCATAGGGTGTCTTCCGTTTTGGTTGAACGGACATGGTTCAGATTCCTTTCTGAAGTATCCATTTCGTCCCGTTACAAAAACTTTCTGACTCCCTCAGAAACACCGCGATACTGAAAGGAATTTATCTATGAGGTTACCAAACATTGCGCCCATAAAACTACTGTCTTTCCTGGCTCAGTGCTCACGAAACATACCACACGTCCGAATTCTGGTTGTTCTTGTCGTAGTAATTGGTTTCATCACCGGGTCCAGTAACACTGCCCTTCTTGCGTTAATTAACTTATCTCTGCATCACAATCAAGGACATAGGGGGGCTTTGTTGTGGGCGTTTGTTCTGATGTGTTTCGTTTTGCCGATTGCCAGATTCAGCTCAGAAGTCCTATTAGTAAAACTTACCACCAAAGCCAGCCTCACGCTACGGATGCATTTATGCAGGCAGATTCTTTCTGCGCCCATGCGTTTACTGGAAGAATTGGGGTCTCATCGCTTGTTAGCCACGCTCACGGATGACATACCGGCTATCACTAACGCCCTGATCACGTTACCCTTGTTATTTATGCATATTGCGCTGGTAATAGGCTCCTTGGTCTATCTTGGCTGGCTTTCCACAGAAATACTTGTCTGGCTGATCGTTCTGATGATCGTCGGGATCATTACATATCAAATCCCCGTATTTAGAGCCATGAAATATTACAAGAGGCTGCGTGAAGAGTGGGACGCCTTATTAAAGCACTTTCGTACTATAGTCTATGGAACAAAGGAGTTGAAGCTAAACCAGTGGAGACGCGAAGAATTCTTCTCCCAGTTTCTAAAACCGACTGCCGAGTCGTTGCGACGCCAGCATTTTATTGGTAGTGCAATTTCTTCTGCCGCCACTTCCTATGGCCAGAGCCTAATCTTCGTGTTCATTGGCCTAATTATCTTTGGCATGCCTGGGATGACAGGGATCACCACAAAGACTCTAAACGGTTACACTCTAGCTTTACTTTATATGATGACCCCATTGCAAGTAATATTAAATATGATTCCCAACCTGGCGCGCGCCACCATTGCCATTCAAAAGGTTGAGGAGGTAGGGCTGTCGTTAAAGGCGCGGCCTGCAGAAATTGGCGTAGCCCCTGAACGAGGCGCGATTCTATCATGGGACAGCTTGGAGTTAATCGACGTCACTCATAGTTACCGCCGGGAGGGAGAAGAAAACGACTTTATACTTGGGCCAGTAAATCTGACCTTTACACCCGGAGAACTAGTCTTTATTGGCGGCGGAAATGGAAGCGGTAAAACTACACTGGCCAAACTTCTCACAGGCATTTATGCCCCTGTTAATGGACATATTCGGCTAAACGGTCGAACTGTTAACGACAGTAACATAGAATATTATCGTCATCACTTCTCTGCCGTATTTTACGATTTTTATCTGTTTGAGTTCCTTTTGGGGTTAGATAAAACCGAGCTCGACGACAGGGCATTCGAATACCTCGTCCAGCTTCGAATTGACAATAAGGTCAAGATCAAAGACGGAAAGCTGTCTACTTTAGATCTATCTCAAGGGCAACGCAAGCGGCTGGCATTGCTGACCGCATACCTGGAAGATCGTCCCATCTATGTTTTTGATGAATGGGCTGCCGATCAGGACCCAGTATTCAAGGACGTCTTCTATCACCAGATTCTCCCGGAGTTGAAAGAGAGGGGCAAAACCGTATTGGTTATAACCCATGACGACAGGTATTATCATATCGCAGACCGAATTATAAGGCTGGATTCCGGTAGCGTTGTTTATGACTCGCAGCTAACTATCGGGCGAAAATTTGATAACCTTTCGTCAGACAGCAACATCGAAGCGCTCGAAGTTAGTCACTAAACGGCGCAAGATATTGAGCCCACGGTGGAAGACACTCTTTGGCGGATAGCCATGTTTCTTCAGTTAACTCAGTGAACAAATATAGAGGGCAGAAGAAGCTACGATGCGCGATAAATCTATATACACAGAGGTAGAGCCACTCTGGCTGGCGATTTCTCAACCTAACTCGCAAGCTTGTTTACGCTTGTTTTGCTTTCCTTATGCAGGAGGTACGGCCCTGATATATCGCAAATGGCCAGACAATCTCCCCTCGGCTATAGAGGTTTGCCCAGTTCAGTTGCCTGGACGAAGCAACCGACTGCGGGAAGCCCCTTTTTCCCGTATGCAGCCACTGGTGGAGGCGCTTGCAAAGGCCCTCCTTCCTCGCCTGCAAAAACCGTTTGCTTTCTTTGGCCACAGTATGGGGGCAGCGATTAGCTTTGAACTTGCTCGTTATCTGCAAATGGAGTATGGGCTTAAGCCAGTGCATCTGTTTGTTTCTGGCCGACCTGCCCCCCACGTTCCAAATAAAATTCCCGATTTATACAATCTACCTGACCCGGAATTCTTGGAGAATCTACGCAACCTTAATGGCACGCCGCGAGAAGTGTTTGACAACCCCGAACTGATACAACTGATGATGCCCCTCATCAGAGCTGACTTTGAGATCAACCATACATATGTTTGTTTGCCGGAGCCTCTATTTGATATCCCAATTACCGCGTTCGGTGGTATACAGGATCACGATGTCAGCCGAGAAGACCTCGAGTCCTGGCGTGAGTATACCACCGCCTCTTTTCAACTACAGATGATGCAAGGCGATCACTTCTTCATAAATAAATCACAGGCGCTTCTTCTCCGGCTATTGGGTCGGGAGCTGCGACAGTATATATAACAGTAGGGCTTAGTTAATAAGTTATGGGCGCCGTTGAGCATGGCCGTGGAACAAAACACGACATTTCCGGAATTTTCGGGGTCCACGAATCCTTTATCTGCAATCCACTGCGCCGGAAGCGCGAAAAGTGTGATATCGCCAAACTCCCACATGGCGCTAGCGCAGTGATTGACGCTGCAGTTGATTTGCCGTACGATCCCTGCTAGCATCCGCCAAGGCAGGACGACTTACGATGCAGCCCCTGCGCCACCTGGTGGGCTCGTGATCAATTGAAATTGCCGGGCGAAAACTGCTTAACCATAATCTCTGTATAACCGCCAACATAATCTTCTTTCCATTGGCCGGAAAGAAATGTCAAATAGAGATATTAGGTAAAGATGGGGGAATATTATGAGCACGCTAGTGAATGACATTAATCATGGCATCAGAATGCTGATTAGAAAGCCTGGCTCGACCTTTATTGCTATAATAGCTTTGGCAGTGGGGATTGGCGCCACTAGTTTGGTCTTCAGCGTAGTTGATACTATTCTGATGCGGCCACTACCGTACAAAGATCCACATAACCTCGCGATAATTTGGCAGGAGTATCCGAAGAGGGATTTGCCGCCTAATCTACCGATTTCTCCTCCCAATTTTGCGGAGATCAAGAGTCAGAACCGAGTCTTCGAGAACATCGGCGCACTGGCGTTTTCCACTTTAACTTTCACTGGAAGAGGCGAGCCGGAGCGAATGATGGCGCTACGTGTCTCGGCGGGAGTTTTCCAGGCCTTAGGTGTTAACCCATTGATCGGGCGATATTTTCTTCCTGAAGAAGATAAAGCTGGTAGTAGCAAGACTGTCGTATTAAGTCATGCCATATGGCAGAGACGTTTCTCCTCTGATCCGAATATCGTAGGAAGCTCCATGACATTGGACGATGAGGCTTATACCATCATTGGCGTAATGCCGCCCGATTTTCAGCTTCCTCCCTCTATCACGGTTCGAAATGTAACTAACACCAGCGCCGATCTGTGGGTGTCTTCCATAGGCAGTTTAAGTGGGGGGGCCGGACAACGGCGATTCTATGTTGTCGGTAGGCTAAAACCCGGCGCCACCATTGAGCAGGCGAGAGCAGACTTGGCCGGTATTTCCAAGCGGCTTGAACAGGCGTACCCGGGGCCTAACACAGGTTTGGAGCTTAGCATTACTACGTTACGTGAACAGATTGTCGGAACTGTTCGCCCCATGCTTCTGATTCTCTTTGGAGCCGTCTTATTCGTCTTGTTGACCGCTTGCGCTAATGTAGCCAGTATGCAGCTTGCGAATGGGGTAGCGCGGCAAACTGAGATAGCTATTCGCGCAGCGCTCGGCGCCACCCGATTACGTATTATAAGACAGATGCTTACTGAGAGTATTATACTATCTTTAATAGGAGGGCTTGTCGGATTACTTCTGGCATCTGGAGGATTGAAGTTACTCGTCGGCCTAAACCCCGAGAACATTCCTCGCATGAATGAAGTGAGTATCAACCGCTACGTGTTTGGTTTTACTCTGGTAATATCGTTCGTGGCGGGGGGGATTTTTGGCATAATTCCTGCGCTCCGACTCTCAAAACCCGATCTAATAGAAATGCTAAAAGACGTGTCCAGATCTACGACTGGCGGTCTCAAACAGTTGCGCCTTCGCGGTTTACTGGTAATTACTGAAGTTGCGCTAGCTCTAGTATTGCTTATTGGCGCAATATTGTTGATCAGAAGCTTTTTGCATCTTCAACAAGTGAATTTAGGGTTCAATGTTGACGGACTTCTGGTCACGATGGTTTCAATGCCTGAATCTAGGTATGCTGATAGTCAACGGACGGGCATTTTCCTCCAGCAGGCGTTGCAAAAATTCAAATCGCTTCCCGGAACGCAGTCCGCCGCCGTAGCCACCGGCCTTCCTACGGGCCAGAGTGCAATTAATCAAAATTTCAGAATTGTAGGACGACCGGCCCCTCCCCCCGGAGAAAATCCCCATGCCGATGTGCGTGTCATCAGCTCAGAGTACTTCCAGGCATTAGGTATTTCGCTTCGGAAGGGACGTTTCTTCACAGATAGGGACAGCGCTGACACTCCCAAGGTCGCAGTAATCAATGAAGACATGGCTCGCAGATTCTGGCCTAGCGAAGATCCCATAGGTAAACTCCTGATGGTCGATTGGCTAGAAGAGATGCCGCGTGAGATTGTTGGCATAATCGCCGATGTAAAAAAAAGAAGGTTGGATACCGGCGCAATACCGGAAATCTATTTACCTTACCCTCAAGTAAAAGTGACATCTATTCCGCGGCCGTGGCGGAGTAATGCGTTCTTCATTATACGAAGCGCCGCCAATCCGTCGAGTTTGGCTGCGCCTGCGCGAAATGAAATATGGAGTTTAGACAGGGATTTGGCCGTCTCCCCAGGCAGGACGATGAGTGAGATAGTGTCCGATTCAATTGCGCAAATACGCTTCAGTATGGTATTGCTGCAGCTCTTCGCGGGCATTGCTGTTATCATAGCAGCAGTGGGAATTTACGGAATTATGTCACATTCAGTTACTCAGCGTATGAATGAAATTGGTGTACGCATGGCTTTAGGGGCGCAACCAACGGATGTTCTCAAACTTATCTTGCGACAGGGTATGACTCTCAGCCTTCTGGGAATAGTGATAGGATTGTTCGGGGCGTTTGCGGCAACCCGAATTCTCGCCGGCTTGGTTTATGGAGTTAGCGTTTCGGATTTTGTTACGTTTATAGGTTCATCTCTAATCCTAATCTTGATAGCATTCCTTTCATGCTACTACCCCGCCCGCAGGGCGACCAAATTGGATCCGGCTATTACTCTAAGGCGGGAATAACCGCGATCCATTTCCTCGATTCTAACCCACGGAGCACATAAAGCACAGTAACCCGAAGAAGTGTGTGGATCTGTCGCCATAGCTGTTGCGGAGTGACACCCTAAATCTGCGGGCAAAAAAGTGTGCAATGTCACATTCTGGGAGAGAAGCGTCACAAGCTAAGAAGCGCCATTATAACTATTGCGGAGTAATACCATAAACCGGTGAGCGAAGAGGTGTGCAATGTCACTTTCCAGGAGAGAAGCGTCACAGCATAAGAAGAATCATTTCCCGGAAATCAAGGGGGTTGATTACATTGAGTTTTATACAGGAAATGCATTCCAGGCGGCGCATTTTTACCGCGCCGCGTTTGGATTCAATTTGATTGCTTGCTCTGGTCTTGAAACTGGTCTGCGAGATCGAGAATCATTCGTCGTCGAGCAAAACGAAGTCCGCTTCGTTCTGACGTCCGCGCTCAGCGCTAATGGTGAAATAGCGGAACACGTGAAGCTGCATGGAGACAGCATTAAGGACATCGCTTTCATTGTGGACGACACAGCGCGCGCCTTCGACATGGCTGTGAGTCGAGGCGCTCGCCCGGTTCTGGAACCATCGGCGCTCGAAGACAGTGGAGGACAAGTAATCAAAGCGACGGTGGCTGCTTACGGTGACACAGTACATTCCTTTATTCAACGGGGCGGTTACAGTGGCGAATTCCTGCCTAGCTTCCGCGCCATTCAAAAGCCGCCGTTGGCAAGATCGGCCGGGCTCCTTAGCATCGATCACATTGCCGTTAGCGTAAAAAGTGGTGAACTTGACCAATGGGTTGATTTTTACAAGCAAGTATTGGGCTTTCATCAGTCGCATCAGGAGGATGTGTCGACTGAATACAGCGCAATGAATTCAAAGGTGGTCCAGAACAGCGCCGGCCTAATTAAATTCCCGATCGTCGAGCCGATAGTAGGTAGGCGTAAATCACAGATCGATGAATATCTGACTTTTCATGGAGGGCCTGGCGCGCAGCATATAGCGGCTTTAACTGTGGACATTTTCGCAACAGTCAAAATGTTACGCGCCAATGGTATAGAGTTTTTATTTACTCCTGATAGTTATTATGAAGTTCTTCAAGACCGCGTTGGCAGCGTTGAAGAAGATATAGATCAATTGCGCGATAATGGAATTTTGGTGGACCGTGATAGCTGGGGATATCTAATGCAGATCTTTACAAGGCCGCTTCAAAGTCGCCCGACCGTCTTTATGGAAATCGTACAGCGTAAAGGCGCGCGCGGATTTGGGAGTGGCAACATCAAAGCGCTTTTTCAGGCGCTTGAGCGAGAGCAAATGCGGCGAGGGAATCTATAGGAAAACGGTAATGCTTTATCAGCCTACTTCTCCGACAATCAAAGTTAGAGTTGCAAATTGGGCGAAGAATATCAAGAGTTCGATGCTACAAGAGATGCTCTCAGTGGCGTCTAAACCGGGCATTCTTTCCTTCGCTCTGGGGCTGCCTGCGCCTGAGCTATTTCCGTCCAGTCAGATGGCGCAGGCGGCCACCCAGGTCCTGTCGGACGATGCGCAAGCGCTACAGTATGGACCACCTTACCGGCCCTTGAAAGCGCAGATCGTCGCAATGATGCGACAGAGGGGTGTAGATTGTAGGGAAGAGCAGATTCTGATCACCGGGGGCGCGCAACAAGGGATGAACTTGCTGACGCGACTTCTTCTCAACCCCGGCGGGCAGGTAGTCGTTGAGAAGCTCACTTACACAGGGTTTCACCAAATACTCGAGCAGTTCCAGCCCGGAATATTAACCGTGCCTACCGACTACAATTCCGGCATTGATGTGGAATCTATAGAGAAGCTGCTTCGACGTGGAGCTCGACCTGCGCTCATTTACGTTATTACAGACGGACACAACCCGTTAGGAGTCAGCTTAAGCCTAGACAAACGTATTCGCCTGGTAAAGTTGGCGAGGCAATACTGCGTGCCGATAATAGAGGATGACGCGTATGGTCTCCTAAATTACGATAATAAGCATCTTCCCCCGCTGCGCGCTCTAGACGAAGATTTTGTCTTCTATATCGGATCTTTTTCGAAGATCCTCGCCCCTGGACTGCGCGTGGGATGGCTGATTGTGCCGGAATCCTTGATTCCCAGGTTGTCGATCATAAAGGAAGCGACTGATATTAATACTTCGACCTTTGCCCATCGCGTTGTTTCGGCATATTTAGCAGCGGGGCATTTAGAAGGTCATCTAACTGCCTTGCGTAGAGAGTATAGAGTTCGCCGCGATATCATGATAAACGCTTTGCGAGAGCATTTTCCTTGTTCAGCGCGTTGGCATGAACCGACAAGCGGCGTGTTCATATGGGTCGAGCTGAATGAGGGAGTGGATACTATAATGCTACTCAAGACTGCCGTGGAAGAAGAGCAGGTAGCTTTTATTCCGGGCGCCGCCTTAAGCGTGACGCCTAGTCGACGTTACGACAATTGTATAAGGCTGAACTTTTCTAACTGTGCGCCTGAATTCATAAAAGAAGGGATTGCGCGCCTAGCGCGAGTGTCGGAAAAATGCGGCCGAAACATTTCATGCCACCATTGATAATAAGAAAAAGGTCAACGAATAACTAAGATTAAAGCTCTATTGAGCATGAAAAAGTAGGCGCTTTATGGTGGAGTACCGAACAAAAAGGAGTTACAAAATGACTGAAACATTACAAACATCATATAATGCTCTACACCAAGGGAACGGGCGCTCAATGCCTGAGGTTGATAAGAGAAAGCCGCGTGAGTCGAGACGCTTTCCCCTCTCCTTCGGCCAGCAGCGATTGTGGTTTTTACAGCACCTGGAACCACAAAGTTCCTTCTATAATATGTTTCGCGGCTATCAAATTGAGGGGGCGTTTCGAATAGAGGCATTCAGGAAAAGCATAGATGAAGTCACTCGGCGGCACGAGATACTACGGACCAGGATTGAAAAGAGCAACGGCCTGCCAATGCAGATAATTTCTGAGTCTCTGTCCTTGAATATTCCACTGATTGACCTGGCTGAAATCGCTCCAGCAGCCCAAAAAAGAGAGATAACGCGACTGGCGGACACAGAGGCGACACAGCCCTTTGATATGGAACAAGTTCCATTATTTCGGACTTGTATTCTGCGTCTCAATGAGAAGCAGAATGTAGTATTCTTTACGATGCATCATATTATCAGTGATGGATGGTCGTTGGAGCTGTTTATTCGTGAAGTTATCTCACAGTACGAAGCGCTCTTATCAGGGAATCCTATTTCGTTGCCCGCATTGCCTGTGCAATACGTCGATTTCGCAGTTTGGCAACGAGGCCGGTTACAGGGCGAGGTCTTAGACGGGCTCCTGTCATACTGGGAAAAGCATCTGGAAAATTCCCCACCTGTCATGAGGCTCCCTTTCAATAAACCCAGACCCGTTGCGCAGACTTTTCGGGGAGCGACTGAATCACACACTCTCCCTCAGCATTTGTCAAAAGCAATTCATGAGTTTCAACAGCGCGAAAATGTTACCTTATTTATGGCTTTACTTGCGGCCTTTAAGATACTTCTACATCGTTATAGTGAGCAGGAAGATATAATCGTCGGTATTCCGGCCGCGGGTCGCAGCCGTAGGGAGTTGGAAGAGGTAATAGGCTTTTTTGTTAATACCCTGGCCTTGCGCACAAACTTTTCGACAGCGCCCTCAATTCGCGAACTGGTGCAGCAAGTCCGCGAGACTGTTATTGAAGGTTATGCGCATCAGGAATTACCCTTCGAGATGCTCATTGAGAGATTACATCCAGAACGGAGCCTGAGCTACTCGCCGATCGTCCAGGTCTTGTTTGATATAATGCAAAGAGGTAGGAACCAAATCGGTGAAAGTAATGGCCCTACATTATCACCAGTGCGCGCGCAAATAAAGACAGCGAAAGTTGATTTGAGCCTTTATGTCCAGGAAAATAATCAGACGATGATTGTCACATCAGAGTATAGCACCGACCTATTTGAACCTGAAACGATCCGCCGGTTATTGAGACATTACGAGAAAATTCTGGAAGGTATGGTCGCCAATCCTACGCAGCGAATCACTGAGATATCTTTACTCACCGAATCTGAACGACAACAAATACTGGCCGAATGGAACCGGACCGATGCCGCAGGGGTGGCTGAGTTGTGTGTTCACCAATTGATCGAGCGGCAGGCTGTGCGCCGGGGTGACGCCGTGGCAGTCAGCTATGGGACAGAGCAACTTTCCTACTGGGAGCTTAATCGACAGGCCAATCGCCTGGCCCGGCGTTTACGAGAGGTCGGTGTTGGCCCTGAAGTGACTGTAGGTTTGTGCGTGGAACGTTCGGTACAGATGATAGTAGGGCTATTGGGAATCTTAAAGGCCGGAGGAGCAAGCGTCCCGATCGACTCCACCTCTCCGAAACGACGGATAGATTCAATTTTACAAGACAGCCGGAGTCGAGTGGTGGTGACACAGCATGACGTCTTGCCGGAGGGGGCTCTCAGCGGAGCTCTTCCGGTATTACTGGAAGGAGAGTTACCGGAATATAAGGGTGAGACGCGTGAAGTGAGTTTCAGAAGCGGCGTCGAAAGCGCGAATCTGGCTTATCTGATTTATACCTCAGGATCGACCGGGCAGCCAAAAGGGGTGATGACTTCGCACGCAGCTTTGGTAAATTACGTGGAAGTGATCAGTCGTCTCTGTAATTTGGTGAACCAGGATCGAATGTTGCAATTCTGCTCGCTCGGGTTCGACGCCAGCGCGGAGGAGATCTATCCGTGTCTTGCGCAAGGCGCTAGACTGGTGATTCGTGACGATAGGATGATCAGTTCCAGCAACGAGTTTTGGGAGTTCTGTCGTCAGCACGGAATAACAGCCATCAGCTTGCCATCAGCTTACTGGCATGAACTGACGGCAGGGCTGGAAGAGATGCGATTGCCGGAAGATTTAAGGCTTGTGATAGTTGGCGGAGAGCGAATGCAGACGGAGCAGGCTAGGCGATGGCGTGAGTGGTTAGGAACAAATGTTAGATTGCTCAATACCTATGGGCCAACGGAGACTACAATTTCGGCGACCGCGTATGAGGTCGGAGCAGAAGTTAGGCTCGGTGAGATCCCGATCGGACGGCCGATTGGTAATGTCCAGGCCTATGTGCTAGACCGTCACCTGCAACCAGCTCCGATCGGCGCGCCTGGGGAGTTGTATATCGGTGGATCAGGATTAGGGCGAGGCTACTTGGAAGATCCCGCCTTGACGACCGAGAGATTTTTGCCAAACCAGTTCAGCTCCAAAAGTGGTGAGAGAATATATCGAACGGGTGATCTGGCGCGCTATCTATCTGATGGGAATCTGGAGTTTCTTGGGCGCAGCGATCAGCAAGTAAAGGTACGTGGGTACAGGGTGGAGCTGGGTGAGATCGAGGCGGTGTTAGGGGAGCATCCAGCAGTAAAGAACGCGGTCGTGCTGGCCCACGAAGGCCGTCCTGGAAATAAACGATTGGTCGGTTATGTAGTCTTAAAATCAGAGCTCCAAGAGCAGAGGGCCAGGGGGGACGAGTCAGATTTGATCCCACAACAGGTTGACGAATGGCAGGCAGTTTTCAATGGCCTTTACGAGAAGTGGGACCCAGCCGACCCAACGCAGGGCTACGATTTTTATATCAAGGGCTGGGAGAACAGTTATACCGGACATCCGATGCCCGCAGATGAAGTCAAAGAGTGGGTGGATCACACAGCTCAGCGCATTTTGGGATTAAATCCAAGTAGTGTTCTGGAGATAGGATCTGGAAGCGGGTTGATGATACTACGCATCGCTCCTCACTGTAAGCGATATCTCGGCACAGATCTTTCCAATAATGCTCTCGATATTTTACGCGCTCAACTTGCCAGGCATCCTCCGATCCCAGGTCTTAGCTTAGCTCAAGGAGCGGCGGATGAGTTACCTTCGCTTGATGGAGAACGTTTTGATACTGTTCTATTTGTATCGGTTATCCAATATTTCCCAAGTATATATTATCTTCTGGATGTGTTGGAAAAGGTGATACCTGCAGTCGAGGACGGCGGTAGCATTTATATTAATGATGTACGGAGCCTACCGCTGTTGAAAGCCTTTCACGCTTCGGTGCAATTACACCGGTCTCCGATGTCATTACTGGCTACTGAATTTGCAAATAGAGTAGAGAAAAACTCCACCTATGAGAAACAACTTGTTATTTCACCGGACTTTTTTAGGGCCCTTCCATCACGGTTTCCCAGAATCAGCGATGTCAGTATTCAGTTACTGCGCGGGAAGTATCAAAATGAGTTGTCGAAATTCAGATATGACGTTGTGCTACGAATCGGTAAGGAATCACATCTGCGCCCCTCGAGGATCTGGTGTGACTGGCAACAACAAGGCCTTACCGTTGAATTACTACGTGACCTACTTATCCGAGAAGAACCCGAGGAAATAGGCTTTCGGGCGGTGCCAAATGCTCGCCTCCAGGGTGACACCTGTTTGGCGAATTTACTAAAAGCAAAGGACCTGCCTCGGACCGTCAAAGATCTCACTGATCAAGTCAATGCTCTAACATGCGACGGCGTGGACCCGGAACAATTATGGGCGATGACGGATGAATTACCATATAAGGCGGAAATCGACTGGTCAGACCGAGATGCCGCCCATTTTGACGTTCTTTTCCGGAAAAAGACAAACTCGCATAAAAGGCAAGTTACTAATTGGAGCCTGTCAAGGAGTATAGCCGCAACTAAGCCTTGGAGTGACTACGCCAATCGCCCAATATTGCATGAAGAGAGTCGCAAATTACTGCCCGAGTTGAGGCGCCATCTTTTGGAAAAACTGCCTGATTATATGGCGCCTTCTAACATTATTTTCCTAGACTCGTTCCCGTTAACCGTTCATGGGAAAATTAACCGTCAGATGTTACCCAACCCTGATAATGAGCGCCCCGAATTGGAAGTTGCCTATACGCCTCCTCAGAGCGAGACTGAGCTGATTATAAGTAGAATTTGGCAGGAAGTCCTGCAGGTTGATAAGGTAGGGATCAACGATAATTTCTTTGATTTAGGCGGGCATTCGTTATTGATGATCCGGGTAAACGGTAAACTGAGCGAGGCCTTTCATATTGAATTACCGATTATTGAGTTGTTCAAATACCCCACTATTAGATCGTTAGCCGAACACTTGAGCCTGAGTGAGGGAAGAACAGACATAGTTGAGAAAGACTCTACACTGACTAACAGCTTGGAGGACGGGAAGTCGCGTCTAAAACAGAGATTTCAGATGAGACAACAACTATCAGGAGGAGCGCCGTATGAGAGTCGATAACCCATCACAATCAATTCAGAGGACTGGCTTGGAAATAGCTATTATCGGTCAATCTGGGCGCTTTCCAGGAGCGCAAAACGTGGCGCAGTTTTGGCAGAACCTCTGTAACGGCGCAGAGTCCATTTCTCACTTCTCTGAAGAGGAATTACTTGCCCGTGGAGTTCAGTCGACAGTTTTGTCCAATCCCAAATATGTGCGCTCGAGGGGTGTGGTCGACGGAATCGATCTCTTTGACGCCGCTTTTTTTGGCATGAGCCCAAGGGAAGCGGCAATCCTCGATCCGCAGCAGCGTCTCTTCTTGGAGTGTTGCTGGGAAGCGTTTGAAGATGCAGGATATCGCGTTGATGCTCATGGTAGTCAAACGGGGGTGTACGCCGGAGCGGGGTTGAGTTCTTACTATTTGGTTAACTTGTACCCGAACCGAGAATTGCATCAATCCGTTGGCGCTCTAATGGTCACGCTCGCTAATGAAAAGGACCATCTCACTACCAGGGTATCATATAAACTTAACTTGCAAGGGCCGAGTGTTTGCGTGCAATCGGCCTGCTCGACTTCTCTAGTGGCCGTCCATTTGGCCTGCCAGGGGTTACTAAGTGGGGAGTGTTACATGGCTTTGGCGGGTGGAGTTAATCTCACGATCCCGCAAAAGAGGGGATACTTATATGAGGAGGGTGGAATACTTTCTCCAGATGGCCATTGCCGCGCTTTCGACGCGCAAGCGCAGGGGACAGTTGGCGGAGAAGGCGTTGGCGTGGTTTTATTAAAGCGATTAGAAGACGCTCTATCTGATGGGGATTATATTAGGGCCATCATCAAAGGCTCCGCGATAAATAACGATGGATCTTTGAAGGTAGGCTATACGGCCCCCAGCGTGGCCCGCCAGGCCAACGTTATCTGGGCTGCTCAGAGAATGGCCGAAATAGAGCCTGAGTCAATCACCTATGTGGAAACACATGGGACGGGGACTCCTCTGGGTGACCCCATTGAATTTGCTGCGCTCAAAGAAGTATTTTCCTCGGCTGCGAATCACCGCAGATTCTGCGCCCTAGGATCGGTCAAGACCAATATCGGACATTTAGATACGGCGGCTGGAGTAACGGGGCTCATCAAGACTGCCTTAGCCCTGGAGCATAAACTAATACCGCCTAGTCTACATTTTGAGCGGCCGAATCCGAGCATAGACTTTGTAAATAGCCCTTTCTATTTGAATAAAAGCCTTACTGAATGGCAAGCTGGCCCGACCCCTCGCCGCGCCGGGGTAAGTTCATTCGGTCTAGGAGGAACAAACAGCCATGTGGTTCTGGAGGAAGCGCCACCACGCTCGCCTTCCGGTCCTTCGAGGCCGTGGCAAGCGCTGACCCTTTCGGCGAAGACTCCTTCCGCTTTGGAAATGGCTAAAAGACGTTTGGCTGAACATTTAAATCGCCATCCCGAATTAAGTCCTGCCGATGTAGCTTACACTCTAGCCGTCGGCCGATGCCATTTTGAGCATCGGTCTTTAATTTTAGGGCGGGATCTTTCGGAATTGTCAGGCGCGCTATATTCACAGGATCCCACACGAGTATTGACCAGCAATCAAGCCGTTACACAAAACCAAGTCGCTTTTCTTTTTCCGGGGCAGGGCAGTAAATTACATACATTAAACTTGGAATTTTACCAAAGCGAGCCTATATTTCGTAAATATATCGACCAGTGTGCAGATCTACTCGGATATGAGCTGGGGATAGACCTGCGAGAGCTGCTCTTTCCTGATGGCGAGAAGAAACAGACTGAGTGTCGCAATTTGCTTAGTGATACGGCCTATGCGCAACCAGTATTATTCAGTCTTGAATACGCTTTGGCGAAGATGTGGATGGAATGGGGAATTACACCCAGGGCAATGATAGGTCATAGTCTAGGTGAATTTGTAGCGGCTTGTCTTAGTGATGTATTTTCCCTGGAAGACGCGCTGCGGTTATGCGTCGCTCGCGGGCGCCTGATGAGCAGGGTTGGTGGGGGGGCTATGCTTGCCGTATTCCTGCCGGCCAGTGATCTCCCCGGTGTATTAAGTGATAAAGTAACGCTGGCTGCAAATAATGGCCCTTCTCAGTGTGTTCTTTCAGGGGAGGAGGAAGAAGTAACTGCATGGCAGCAACAGCTTCAGTCATTAAATGTCGCATGCCGTCGATTAGAAGTGACCTGTGCATTTCATTCTAAGATGATGGACCCTGTCCTTGAGGAATGGAGGAGCCAAGTCAGCCAAGTCAAGCTTAGTCCACCAAAAATCCCATACATCTCGAATGTTACAGGCGACTGGATCACAGCTACAGAGGTCATTAAAGCGGATTATTGGGTAAATCACCTGCGGCACACAGTTCGTTTTTATGAGGGGGCGATGGTCCTACTCAATCATCACAAAGGAATTTTTTTGGAGGTTGGCCCAGATAACACACTGTCGCAGTTAATCCGCAGAACCGGAAGGCAGGGCCAAGAGGCTATGGTCTTGCCATCATTGTTCCAATCCAAGGAATACGAGCCTTTATCTTTATCGCTTACGAGAAGTTTAGGGCAGCTATGGGTGTCCGGGGTAGAAATAGATTGGCAGAAGGTATATGCGTTGGAGAATCGTCAAAGATTGCCCTTGCCTACATATCAATTCGAGAGGCAAAGTTACTGGGTCGACCCTCCGAAGTACGAACCGACCGCCCAAAAACATAATGTTCAAGACAGGAGCCATATAGTTAGCCTACTGCAGGAAGCATGCGCGCCGGTTTGGATAGAGTCGATGGACACGCTTGCCCCAAATTATGATCAGCAGCGCCGCTGTTGGCTGATTTTTCGAGATCAGGCCGGCGTGAGTTCTGCGCTGATGAAACGGTGGGAGGAGGCGGGCGACATTGTTATTTCAGTCGATCCGGGGGATCGTTTCGACCGTCTGACAGGGCGCTCGTATACTGTCGATCCCTTCAGCCCTGAAAGTTATCGAGAATTGGCGAAGGCGCTCTCGGAGGAAGGGACTCTGCCAACGCATATCTGTCATTTATGGCTAGTTACGCCGCCGGATATCACTTCCTACCGGGATAGTCAATGTCAACGAGAACAGCAGTTGGCGTTTACTGGTATCATCTCGGTCGTGCAAGCGTTCAACCCGTACGTTACGGATTCGAAAGTCGAGTTTATAGTTGTGGCGGATGGCCTACAGGTCATCAGTGACGAGGCGAATGTAATGCCGGAAAAAGGAGCTACTCTCGGCTTAATCGATTATTTATCTCCAAACTACGAGAGATTTCTCTGGCGAACTGTAGATATTGAGTCGATACAAGAAGACTGCTCAGTGAATGATCAGTTAATCAGCGCCCTTTGGACTGAATTTAACTCTCCATTACAACACCCGGTCGTCGCTCTCCGCGGAAAGAGTCGTTGGCGACCAATACTAGAATCACTGGCTCATATAGGTGAAATTGATCGTAAAATCGAGCTGAAAAAGCAGGGGGTTTATATATTGGCGGGGGAAGTGAACCACCTGTCTACGGAGCTAGCAAAATATTTGGGTACACGCTATCAATGTAAGGTAGCGCTACTCAATTCACACGATAAAAGTGGAGAACCGAGATCGGGGAATGTCACACCCGGTATAAATCTCGATATGACTGAGGAAGTGGCTCGAATAAATTCACTTGAAGAGAATATTTCTGACAATCTCCAGATCAAAGCTATATCAAAATTTCCCCAACTCAAGGAAAGATTGGATGAGCTATCTACAAGTTACATAATTGACTATCTGTCACGTAATCATATTGAGGTAAAGACTGGGCAGACATATAAGCTCGAAGAATTGCAATCGATTTTGAGAATTGCTCCGAAGTTCTCTAAGTTTTTTGCTTACATGATTAAGGCGTTATGTGAGGATGGAATTGCCTTGTTGGACGATGGGCGACTCGAATTCCGGAAACGATTAGAAGAATTGCCCAAACCCGGCCCTATGAAGCAAGAGCTGGAAGCGCTCTATCCCGACTTCAGCGGCCTGATCGGTTTGCTGGATCATTGCGCGATGAATTATGACAAGGCATTAAGCGGAGATGTAGAAGCCATAGGTATTCTCTACCCGGACGGTAAGCCAGATCTCCTTGATCAAAGTTTTAGTAACACCATTCCTTATAGCTGTGGCGCAGTATATATAAGATTACTACGCGAAGTCATTTCACAGGTTCTACTACAAGGCAGTAAGGAAAAGTTGCGTTTTATGGAAGTCGGCGCAGGTCTCGGGACTTTAACCAAAGCCATCGCGCCAGTTCTCCATGGCAAGGTGTTGGAATATTCTTTTACCGATCTTGGCAAATCATTTCTCATTCGGGCTGAGAGAGACGCCAAAAGGTATGGCTTGGACTGGATGAAATTTGGCCTGTTTGATATCTCACAACCTGCAGAACCTCAGGGATATACTCTCGGTACATACGACGTAATACTTGGGTTCAATGTGATTCATGCAACACCTCGAATCAGTGAAACAATCGGTAACTTGAAGCAACTTTTGACGCCAAACGGTATTCTTTGTCTGATTGAGGCTGTCGAGGCGCATAGAATTGACAATCTAATCTGGGGGCTGGCCGAGGGATGGTGGTACTTCGATGACACACCTCTGCGGCAGGACATACCACTATTAGACCTCGATGCCTGGGAAAACGTCATGTCTGCCCAAGGATTTGGGAGTGTAATAGCTTACCCGCGTTCGCGAGAATTGCGGGCGGAACGTGATTACGGGTTAATAATTGCGCAAGCGGGCGTCGGATTACAGGGTGGATTTAATGGTAAGCCAAGCTCTGGGTTCGAGACGATAGTACGGAACGGCCTTACCTTCAGTGAGTTGGCCGAAACTATTAAAAACGCCGGCGGCGATTTGCTCACTATGGATGTGCCGCTCTCAGACTCACTTCAGTTGGAAGACGCCCTCACTAGCGTACGTCGGTCATTCGGAAAAGTAGACGGCATAATTCAAATTATGACATCGGCGGGTACGGCCCAGTTGCGAGTCGATGACACTGAGGCTATCACCAATGAGGTTCGATCCCGAATGGTTGAAATAAAAAATTTATGGGAGGCATTCGGGGAGGAAGACCTGGATTTCCTGGCGTTGGGGTTATTGAGTGATCATACAGCAAGGGAAGGTCGACTCGTCGAAAGCTCAATAAAAGCGTTTGCAGAATCTTTTGTCAAATGCCGAAAAACCGCTAGAGCAAAGCGAAATATCTCAATTTATTGGGGAGGGTGGAATGGCAGAGAGGATTCCGATGCAGACTCGGATCTTTCGGCAAACTTTGAAAGATCGAATGGAATTGAAAAAGGAAAGGCAGAGATATTTTTCGATCTGCTTACACGAACTCCCTCTGAGGTGTTAAGGGTTAAGACCAATGCCGACGGAATACCCAGCACGGAAGGGAAAATAGCTGTGCGGTCGTTAGATGTCGATTCTCCACCTCCGCCAGATCAAAAGGCGCGCCACACACATGCGATATCGAAGAATGGTAGACATCCTCGGCCCGTTTTGAAAGTGGAGTACCAGGCGTCTCGGAACGAAGTGGAGCAACAATTGGCGGCGATTTGGCAGGATTTATTTGAGATTGATTTGCTTGGCGTTCACGATAGTTTCTATGATTTAGGCGGCGATTCACTTTTGGCGCTACAATTGGGATCGAAAATTCGCGCCATATTCGGCGTTGACATGAATGTTCGTTCGCTAGTCTCCGCCACAACAATCGCTGAGATGGCTCTCCTGATAGGGAGAGAGAGGGATGACTCAGTCTCTTCCGGTGAGGATGGAGAGTCACTACCAACCACTTACCCGATATTACTTCGTCCGGGAACCTCGCCACGTTCTTTGTTCTTGATCCATCCCGGGGGCGGAGGTATTTGGAGATATCGCGCTCTCGCTGAGCTTCTCGATACTAGTATTTCTGTATATGGCATTCAAGCTCAAGGTCTTAATGAAGAAGAGCGGCCGCTGACAAAGATTGAAGAGATGGCCGAACAATACCTCCGAGGCGTATTGAGTATTCAAGGAGATGGACCATACCTTTTGGCAGGCGCGTCTTTTGGCGGCGCCGTTTCACTCGAGATGGCGCAGCAATTATCGGCAAAAGGAAAGGAATGTAGATTGGTTGCCCTAATCGATACACCGGGTCCGGAACAGATTGGCGATGAGTTGACAGCAGATATGACGTATTTCAAGGCGATGACGGAGGACGGAAACGAATTTTCAGCAGAATACCTTCACCGAATCGGCCTTGACGGCCGGCTTATGCGCGTTATTGACTCAACGAAGGCGCCAGATCGGTCGCTACCGAACATGAATCTCACCCAGAGCCGTCGACTTGCTGATATATGGCGAGCCAATGCTGAAGCATTGCGGAGCTATGCGCCTAAGCCATACCATGGACGACTTACATTTTTCCGCGCGTTGGAACGGAGTGAAGGGCTGCCTGATAACCCGGAGCTACCGTGGATTGAGATAGCTGCCGGAGGTATAGAGATTCATATTGTGCCGGGCAATCATGAAAACATGCTTGAGGAGCCTCACGTCCTGACTCTTGCCGGAAAATTGAACCAGTGCTTTTTGTGATCAAAACGACGAAGTGCCGGCTCCCGTTCTTCATTGCTGTTTTTCCCAACCCCAAAATCTCCAAAGTGAGATCGCGGTAAAAGACCACAAAATGTGAAACGCCACAGCCAATTCCTATAGGGCCAAAAATGAGAGAGGAAAGGTCATTCGTATCCTATCCAAACCAAGGTGTGCGCATAAAATAGAGGATCATAGTCATGGCTTTCGAGGGAAATAGATTCAGAAACGTCAGACGTAAAGCCACCAGCCTCAGGCTCGAGTCGGTAGTTAAGACTGGTTTTCTCGCGTCAGAAGATTCTACCCCGCTTGTTATCGAACCGACGGTAGATAATGTCAAATTGGCCACATGGGCTATGCACAACAAGGCATTTATCGAAGAGGTATTATTGAAATATGGGGCGATCCTGTTCCGCAATTTCAATATTAAGAGCGCAATGCGGTTCGAGGAGCTGGCGCGCGCCATTACCCCGGAATTACTTGACTATTGCGAACGCTCGTCGCCGCGCACGGAATTAAGTAGGGGCATTTACACTTCAACAGATTACCCTGCCGACCAAATAATCCAGTTTCACAATGAACAGTCGTACTCGCACAGCTGGCCGATGAAGCTTTGGTTCTTCTGCGAGCGAACTGCGGAACAGGGGGGAGCGACGCCAATTGCGGATTGCCGGAAGGTTTTCCGCCGTCTCGATCGCAAGCTCAGAGACCGTTTCATTGATAAGAAGGTCCTCTACCTACGTAACTATGGCAATGGCCTGGGGCTTTCATGGCAAACTGCCTTTCAGACGAATGACAAGGTTAAGGTAGAGAATTACTGTCGGAGGTCAGGCATCGGTTTTAAATGGAAGGTCAATAACGGATTACAGACTCGTCAGGTGTTCGACGCAATTGTCGGTCACCCTAAAACGAGAGAATTGATATGGTTCGAACATGTTGCATTTTTCCACATCTCAAGTTTGGAGCCATCAATACGTGAAACCCTGCTTTCGAATTTAGATGAGGAAGATTTGCCATTTAATACTTATTACGGT
>Ga0209382_10002923_pt1 | contig 24272 bp, 26 predicted proteins | sample SoiMetdeltSBSDD5_FD_187599 | JGI IMG/M metagenome (GOLD analysis project Ga0209382, IMG submission 187599) | Bulk soil microbial communities from a Populus tree surrounding site in Tennessee, USA - Soil MetaG P. deltoides SBSDD5 (SPAdes) (version 2) | ecosystem: Environmental > Terrestrial >...
AGGAGCAGGGCCTCGAAGCGAGCGGCCAGCGGCGCCCGCGGCTGATCGATCACGTCGCCGATGCGGCGCAGCCCCAGGCGCCGCAGCAGCGACAGGGTCGCCTTGGGCAGACGCAGGGCGGCGAGCGGCAAGGGCCGCAGCGCCTCGGCCTCCGCGCCGGGGGCGAGGATGGGGCCCGGTGTCCGAGTGGCAGTCGGCAGAGGAGGACGATACCCGATTGCCGATTGCCGATTGCCGACTGCCGATTGCTGGCCAAACCGGGCGAGCGCCCAGGCCGCACCGGGGGTGCCGGCGATGGCGAGCCGCGGGGCGAGGCCAAAGGCGCCGAGGCGCCGGCTCAGATCTGCAAGCAGCGGCGCCTCGCCCCCGAGCAGGTGGGCCGCACCGGTCATATCGATGAACAGGCCGTCGGCGCCGCTGGCCGCGTCCCAGGGGGCGGCCAGCGGAGCATAGCGCATGGCCCACAACGCCAAGCGGTGCAGCGCAGCGGCGTCGGCCGCCGGATCGGCGGCATGGACCTGCAGGTCGAGAACCTTGGAGCGGGCGTTGGAGAGAAGGTCGCCGGCGACGAGCCCGCTCTGCCTGGCAGCCTGGTTGAGGGCGACAAGACGCGCACCGCCCTTGCCGGGGGCGGCCAGCACCAGCGGGGTCCCAGGATCCAATCGCGGATTGAGAGTGTCAGCCGGCGCGAAGCAGGCCTGCGTCCGCAGCAGGCGGGCGATCGGCCAGTCCGGCAACCACACGGAAACGATGCGCGACATGGTTCCACTCGATCAGCCAGGTGCCAGGTTGATTCATAGGGCGATGCATCGGGCGATTCGGCCCTCGATGACTGCCCAGCCGGCTGCGTTCCAGCGTGACGTGCCAGCGGGGCGCGGCGAGCGCACCGAAGCGGTCGCGGGCCGCCGGCGCCGCGGCGATGCGCCAGCGCGCGGCTGCCGCGCTCGTCCCCACCGCCTTGCTCCCGCTGAGCAGCACGAGCGGCGTGCGCTGCGGCGCCGCCGCCAGGTTCAGCCGGCGGCTCGACGTAAGGTCGAGCCCGCCGGCCAGGGCGCCCGCCACCATGGCCGGCCGAACCCTGGACCTCAGCGTCTCCTCGATCGCCCACAGGGCGTCCTTGTCGGTCCTGGCCTCGACCAGGATCAGCCGGCCCATATCCAGGCCCAGCTGAGCGAGGCCGTGCCCGTAAGGCTCTCCGAAATCCATCAGGGCGCGACGGGCCGTGACGAGCACGGCTGGCCCCGACTGCAACTCGAGGCCGTTGGCGGGGGGCAGACCCCTTTCGACTCTGGTCGCAATAGGATCGGGACGCATGAGGAAAGGGGTCTGCCCCCCTTTCAGACCCAAGACCATCAAGGTAAACAGGAAGCCGAACGCCGCCGGACGGTCGGCATGGCTGGCCACGACCTCGTTGAGGGCACCGCAGGGCAGCTCTGCCGGCAACCCCCAATCCAGCCCGCGCAGGCAGCGGCTCTCAGGAAGGCCCTGGAGGGGGGCTGGAGCGGCAGCTTGGCCTTCAGCCCCTTGCCCTGTCTTGGCCGCCGGCAGGCCCTCCATGGCCTTCCTGAGGGCCGCCAGACGCTCCTGCAGGCGTTCCTTGGGGAATACCGCCTCGCGAACTTGAGCATCGTCGATGTTGGCGAGACAACGCATGGCCGGGTCGGAGAGCCTGTATGTTTGGCGGGTTTGGATTCGGACCAAAGAACATATCAAGAACATAGTCAAGAAAAACAGAGAAAACAACATTCTGCCCTCGCCTGCTGCCTGTCTGCCCTACCCCACAACTTTCCTTGTCTCGGCCCTGCTTCTCCTTGGCCGAGCTGGACCGGCATCTGGACAAGCTCCTGGCTTGTGCGAAAACTGCCGCCACCGCACCGCCGGGGGACAACGACACAATGCAGCTTCATGCGCCAGCAGACGCCAGGCGGTCCGAGACACGGACCGAGCCCATCGCCCCCGAGCTCGTTGTCGTCATCCCCACCTTCAACGAGCGCGACAACATCGCCCCGCTCCTGGAGAAACTGGCCCATACGCTGGACGGCGTCCGCTGGGAGGTCGTGTTCGTCGACGACGACTCGACCGACGGCACCATCGAGGCGCTGCGGCAGGCCTGCTCCGCCGATCGGCGCGTGCGCTGCGTGCGCCGGCTCGGCCGGCGCGGGCTGGCCTCGGCGGTGGTCGAGGGCATCCAGAGCAATTTCGCCCCCTACATCGCCGTCATGGACGCCGACCTGCAGCACGACGAGCGGCTGCTCGGCCCCATGCTCCAGATCCTGCGCCAGGACGAGGCCGACGTGGTGGTCGGCTCGCGCTACCTCGCCGAGGGCGGTCTCGGCGACTGGAGCCAGGGCCGCCGCACCATCAGCCGGGTAGCCACCGGACTGTCGCGCCTGGTGCTCAGGGGATGCCACCTCACCGACCCGATGAGCGGCTTCTTCATGCTGAAGCGCGAGATGTTCGACGCCGCCGTGCGCCGCCTCTCGCAGGAGGGCTATAAGATCCTGCTCGACATTCTCGCGTCCTCGCCCGCGCCAGCGCGCATCAAGGAGGTGCCCTACGTCTTCGGCCTGCGCCGCAGCGGGGAGAGCAAGCTCGACAGCCTGGTGGTGCTGGACTACGTGGCGCTGCTCCTGGACAAGCTCGTCGGCCGCTGGCTGCCGGTGCGCTTTCTCATGTTCACGGCGGTGGGCTCGATCGGCGTCCTCCTGCACATGGCCGTGCTGGTCGCAGCGCTCAACCTCGGCGTTGCCTTCCTCCCTGCTCAGACCACCGCGACCGCCATCGCCATCGCCGGCAACTTCTTCCTGAACAATGCGCTGACCTACAGGGACAAGCGGCTCAAGGGCCTCGGCCGCGTGCTGCTTGGGCTCGCCAGCTTCTACGCCGTATGCTCCGTCGGCGCCGTGGCCAACGTGGGCATCGCCAACTTCCTGTTCGTCGAGCAGAACTACGCCTGGTGGGTCTCGGGCATCAGCGGCATCCTCGTCGGCGCCGTCTGGAACTACGCGACCTCCGCGCTGTTCACGTGGCGGAAGTGAGGATCGCGGCTTGGTCCCTACCAAGCGGATTCTCATCTCAGGCCCATCGCAAGCACGCCAGCAAAAGCAGTTACGCCCGCGGTATCGGGGTGACCGTCGCGTAGGTTGGGTCGAGCGGAGCGAGACCCAACATGTCCGGGCGGTGTCGCAGGTCAGGTCTCGCTGCGCTCGACCCGACCTACGTCTCGGCCCGACCTACGTCTCGGCCCGACCTGCGTCTCGACCCGGCGTACGTCGACCGGGCATACTCATGCCCCGCCCACGCCGGCAGCTCCGGCGGCCCTTGCGGTCCCCAATCCGCGTCGTAGAGGCCACGCGCCACCCAGTCCGAGAACGTCGAGTGCGGCCAGTCGCGCGGCGCGCGCACGAACCCGTGCCGCACCGGATTGAAATGGATGTACTCGACGTGTGCGCTGAGGTCGCGATCGTTCCGGACCAGGTGCTCCCAGTAGCGGTGTTGCCAGACGGTCTGCTCGCCGCGCGCGCGACGGCGGGCATCGCGAGCCGGCAGCCGCCGGCCACGCGTGAACGCCTCCTTGATCTGGCGCCAGCGCGTGGGATAGTCGCAATCGCCGTCGGGAAGCGTCCATATCGCATGCAGGTGGTCGGGCAGGACGACTTGCGCTTCGATCGTGAAGGGTCTTTTCTCCCGGACGCGTCCGATTGCGGCCTCCAGGAGCCGCACAGCCTGCGCATCGGCGAAGATCGGCGGCCGCTCATGGGTCACAACCGTGAAGAAATAGGTGGCGCCGGGCACATGCATGCGCCGGTAGTGCATCGGCTCCTCCGCGGTTGCCGGGTTGTCGGGTCTCGCTCCGCTCGACCCGGCCTACTTGCTACTCGTTGGCGCGTATGCTACATTGCGTAGCGTTAACATCAATAACAGACGCTCGCGGAGGTCCGGATGTACAAGACCCTGCTTTGTGTGCTCGCGTCCATGTTCCTGGCACTGGGCGCGGCGGCTCATGCGCCGGTGTGGAAGACCGGCAGACCGCTGGTCGAGAAGGCGGTGCAGTCGGTCGACTGCGTGGGCAACCGCAGGAGCTACAGGAGCTTCAACCATTGCTGGCGGGTGCACGGACGGCTTAACCCCCGCAACGCAGCCTACTGCAGCCGCATCTGCTCCAGCTCGGGCCGCAAGTGACATGCCGATGAGCGACGACCTTCCCGAGCTGGGCGAGCTGGAACTGGAGGTGATGCAGCTGGTCTGGGCGCATGCCCCGATCACCGCCGAGATGGTGCGGGAGCGGCTCGACCGGCCGCTGAAGGAATCGACGGTCCGCACCGTGCTGCGGCGGCTGGAGGAGAAGGGCTTCGTCAGCCACAGCATCGACGGGCGGACCTACGTCTTCCGCGCCGTCGACGACCGGCGGCGGGTGGCGGCCAAGGCCGTGCGCCGCGTCGCGGACTGGTTCTGCAACGGCTCCATCGAGGAGGTTCTGATGGGCATCGTGGACGCCAGGATGCTCGACAAGGAGCAGCTCGACCTGCTCGCCCGGAAGATCGAAGAGGCCAAGCGGAAGGGGAGGAAATGATGCTGGCCATCGTCCTGGACGGCGCCGTCCGCTCGGCGCTTCTCCTCGTCGTGGTTCTGCTGGCGCTGAAGGCGCTGCGCGTCCGCAACCCGCACGTGCTGATGGCGGCCTGGCAGATGGTGCTGGCCGCCTCCCTGTCGATGCCCCTTCTCGTCGCCCTGGCACGGCTCGCCTTGCCGGCGCCCGGCCTGGCGCTGGCCGAGATCCTGCCGACCGACCTTGCCTCCCGCGTCGCGCCGATGCTCGCCGCGCCGGCCCTGCCGGAGACGGCTTCCAACTCCGAGCCCCCAGCCGTCGATTGGCTCGCCATCGCGTCCTGGCTCTATGTGGCGGTGGCGGGATGGCTGGTGCTGCGGTGGCTGCTCGGCTGCATCTTGATGTGGAGGCTGTGCCGCTCGGCTGCTCCGGTCTGGGAGGATTGGACCGACGGCCGCGATATCCGCGTGCATCCGGCCATTGCAGTGCCGGCAACCTTCGGCTCGACGATCCTGCTGCCTCTGAGCCACGCGGGCTGGGACATGACGCAACGCCGCGCCGTGCTGGCGCACGAGCACGCGCACGTACGTCGCGCCGATTTCTATGTGCTGGCGCTCGCCTCCCTCAACCGGGCTGTCTTCTGGTTCAACCCGCTCGCCTGGTGGCTCCACGACCGGATTGCGGACCTGGCCGAGACGAGGAGCGACGCCGCGGCCATCCAGGACATCGGCGACCGCGTGCGGTACGCCGAAATCCTGCTCGGCTTTGCCGGCGGGACCACCCGCTCGGCTGTCACTCTGGCGATGGCACGGACCCGGACAGTCCGTCACCGCGTCGAGCGCATCCTGGGAGAGAGCCTCCTGCCGGGCAAGATGGACTGGAGGACGTGGGGGGCGCTGGCGGCCGGCATTGTCCCGCTGACGGCGATTGCTGCGGGAACGGTCGTAGCCCAGGGGCCGGAGCGGAGCCTAGCGGAGATCGTGGCACCCGTGGACCCGACAGAGGCGCGGCGCCTGGAGCAGGCGAGGCCGCGGACGGAGGTGTTCGTCGATCCCAAGATATTCGACAACTACGTGGGCTACTACCAGCTGGACCAGCTCAAGGTCTTCACCATCGTACGGCTGGGCGACCGCCTGCACGTCCAGCTCACGGGGCAGGAGTTCCTGCCGCTCTATCCCGAGAGCCCGCAGAAATTCTTCTACAAGCGAATCAGGGTTCCGGCGCAGATCTCGTTCGCGACTGATCCGCAAGGCCGCGCGACGAGCCTGACCCTGCATCAGTTCGGCATGGACAGGCTCGCCAAGCGCATCGAGGAGGCCGACGCCAAAGGGGCGCAGGAGGCCTTTGCGAAGCGGCTCAAGGAGCCCACGCCCCTGTCCGGCAGCGAGGCGGCCCTGCGCCGGCATATCCAGGCCCTCCAGCTGGGGCAGCCGGCGTACCACGAGATGTCGGAGCCCTTGGCCTTGGCCACGCGCTCGCAGCTCGCCAGGATCCAGCGCCGGCTGGCGACCGTGGGTGCGCTGCAGTCGATCTCCTTCCGCGGCGTGGGACAGAGCGGACGCGATGTCTACGAGGCCAAGTTCGAGAACGGCATCGCCATCTGCCGCATCTACATGGAGGACGATGGCAAGGTCCGCGCGCTGCTGTTCCAGTGGGGGCCGTGAGCTGGTGTGAACGCCGAGACAGTGTACTCTCATGCGGACAAGGTGGCTTGCTGCTCTTGCATTTGTGGCGCTATGGGGCGGTCCGGCCGGGTCCGCTGAGCGCCCTACGAACGGCCCCACAGGATGCGTTGCACCTGGCTTTGAGCCGTTCGACACCGCAATGATGCGGATCATCCGCGACTGGGAGCTGCCGGGCGGTGGACTCGCGGTATCGCACAACGGGCGGGTGCTGCTGGTGCGGGGCTACGGAGTGGCGGACCGGGCCTCAGGCGCTCCCGTCACACCACGCACCAGATTTCGCCTCGGCAGCCTCTCCAAGCCCATTACCGCGGTTGCCATTCTGCAGCTGGTAGCAGAGGGTCGCCTCCGCCTCGACGATAGGGTTCTGCCTTTGCTGGGGGATTTGGCCCCTCCCCTCAAGGCCATCCGCGATCCGCGCGTGCACGCAATCACCGTTCGCCACCTGCTGCAACACACCGGTGGGTTCGACCGAGAGCTCTCTGGAGATCCCGTCTTCATGCCCCGCGCGGGCGAGGCGCTTGCGCGGCAGAATGCCGAGCCACCACCCACCTGCCAGCTTGCCCTGCGCGTCGTGCTGGAAGATCGACTGGATTTCGACCCCGGCTCGCGTTTCGCGTATTCGAACCTGGGCTACTGCATCCTGGGACGCATCATCGAGCGCGTCACGGAAATGTCGTATGTGGAGTACGTGCGCCGCCATGTGCTCGCCCCCGCAGCGGCAACGGGCCTGATACAGGGCAGGACGCTCGTCGCGGCGCCGGACGAAGCCACCTACTACGACTACCCGGGAGCACCCAAGGTCAAGGCGATGCCTGGCGTTGCGCGGGACCTGGTGGAGCGGCCCTATGGATACGCCGCCATCGAGGAGATGGACGCCTACGGTGCCTGGATCGGAGCGCCGATCGACTATCTCCGCTTCATATCGGCGATCGATGGCCAGCGCGGACGACGCTTGCTCAATGACGCCAGCGTCCGCGCAATGTTGTCGCGTCCGATGCTGCCCGGAGGCGACAAGGCGCAGCCAACGTTCTACGGCCTCGGCGTTCAGGTTCGCACGCTGCCTGACAACCGGAAGAATTGGTGGCACACCGGCGTCCAGCCGGGATTTCATGCCTTCGCGCTGCGCACGGCACCCGGCCACACCTGGGTATCAGCCTTCAACTCGCTTCCGCGTGATCGGACGGCATTCTTTCGAGATCTGGATACATCTCTTTGGAAGGCAGCACGCTCAATCGGCCAATGGCCGACCTCATCCAACGCTTGCTCGCAATTTGAAAATCGGGGCTAGACCGTAGGTTGGGTCGAGGCGAAGCCGAAGACCCAACATATTGCAGAGGCTTGCACGTGTTGGGTCTGCGCTTCGCTTGACCCAACCTACGGCACCTTACCCAACGCCGCGAGAATACGCTCCGGCGTGAAAGGCTGGGCAAGCACCTTGGCGCCGAAGGGGCGGAGCGCGTCGTTGATGGCGTTCATGATGGCGGCGGGGGCGCCCGCCGTGCCCGCCTCGCCGGCGCCCTTGGCGCCGAGCAGCGACTCGCGCGTGGGTGTCTCCACATGGCCCACCTCGATATCGGGCATCTCGGCGGCCATGGGCACCAGGTAGTCGGCCATGGAGCCGATCAGCAGCTGGCCGTCGGGGGCGTAAGGGCACTCTTCGTAAAGCGCCGCGCCGATGCCCTGCACGATGCCGCCGCGCACCTGCTCGTCCACCAGCAGCGGGTTGATGACGCGCCCGCAGTCCTCCACGCACCAGTGCTTGAGGAGCTTCACCAGGCCGGTCTCGATGTCCACCTCCAGGTAGGCGGCCTGGATGCCGTTGGTGAAGGCGAACGGGTACTGCTTGGTGATGAAGTGGCGCGTCTGCATCAGCTCGCGCGGCAGGTCGGGCGGCAGCGTGTCGCCGCGGAAGTAGACGATGCGGGCAAGCTCGGAAAGCGGCATCCGCGCCCGCCCCGTGCCGCGCTCGACGATGTCGCCGTTGACGAGGTCCAGAGCCTCTGGTTGCGCCTGCAGCATGGCGCCGGCCACCTCCAGCGCCGCCGCCTTCACCGCGATGGCTGACTGGAGCGCCGCCTCGCCGCCGATCCCGGCACCGCGGCAGGCCCAGGTACCGCCGCCATAGGGCGTGGTGAGCGTATCACCGGTGACGACCCGCACCTGCTCGATCGGGACGCCCAGGCCCTCGGCCACGATCTGGCGGATGACACCTTCCGTGCCCTGGCCCTGCTCGGTGACGCCGGTGGCGGCCACCACCGAGCCGTCCGGGTCGATGCGCACGGTGCAGCCGTCCTGGGCCGAGATGCGCGCCCCGCCGATGCCGTACATGAAGGGGCTCGGGTTGGTCAGCTCGATGAAGGCGGCAATGCCGAGGCCGCGGTAGATGCCCTCAGCCCGCAGGCGATCCTGCTCCGCGCGCAGCACCGGGTAGTCGATCATGGCCAGCAGCTTGTCGAGCGAGGCCACGTGCGAGAGCCCCTCGAACTTCATGCCGGCCGGCGAGGTGCGCGGGTAGCTGCCGTCGGCCATCAGATTGCGGCGGCGGAATTCCACGGGATCGAGGCCCGCGGCCTCCGCGGCAAGATCGACCAGGCCCTCGGTGACAGCGGTGGCGATGGGGTGGCCGACGGCGCGGTACTGGCAGGTAGGCGTCTTGTTCTGGAACACCACCGTGGTTCTCGCCCGGTAGTTGGCGAAGTCGTAGGGCCCCCCCACCAGGTTCACCACCTGGTTGCCTTCCACCGCGCTGGTGCGCGGATAGACCGAGTAGGGGCCGATGCCCGTGAGATCATCGATGTCGATGGCAGTGATGCGCCCTTCGGCGTCCACGGCCATGCGGCCCCTGATGCGGTGATCGCGGGCGTGGATGTCGGAGGCGAAGCTCTCGAGGCGGTCGGCAATGAACTTCACCGGCCGGGCCATGATCTTGGCAATGGCCGCCACGGCCACCTCATCCGGGTACACATGCACCTTGATGCCGTAGCTGCCGCCGACGTCGGAGCAGATCACGCGCACATCGCCTTCGGGCAGGCGCAGGTGCTGGGCAAACACGCCCTGCATCATGTGCGGCGCCTGGGTGGAGTGATGCACGGTGAGCTTGCGGGAGCCGCGATTGTAGTCGGCCAGGATCGAGCGCGGTTCCAGCGTGAGCCCGGTGTGGCGCGCGGTGTGGAAGGTGGCCTCCACGACCTTGTGGGCGGCGGCGAAGGCATCGTCGACGCTGCCGCTCTCGTTGACGCGCTGGAAGCAGAGATTGTCCCCGAGATCGGGATGGATGACGGGGCTGCCGGGTTCGAGCGCCGTCTCCATGTCCACGGTCGCCGGCAGCGGCTCGTAGGAGACATTGACCTTGGCGACGGCATCCTCGGCGATGGCGCGGGTCTCGGCCACCACCGCCGCCACCGCCTCGCCGACCCAGGTGGCCCGGTCGACGGGGAGGGGCCGCTGCGGCGCCGATTTCATGCCCTTGAGATGCGCCAGCACCGCCACCCACGGCTCGCAATGGGGCTCCAGGTCCCTGCCCGTGAACACGCGCAGCACGCCCGGCACCTGCAGAGCCTCGGCGGTGTCGATGCCGGCAATGCTGGCGTGGGCGTGCGGGCTGCGGACGAAGGCCACGTGCACCATGCGCGGCAGCACGATGTCGTCCACGAACTGGCCGCGGCCCTCCACCAGCTTTCTCACGTTCGGGCGCGGCACCGACTTGCCGATGTAGGAATTGGGCCGGTCGACGGAGCGCGGATCGACGATCTCGTTCACCGCACCACTCCCCCGTTACGCTTTGCCGCCGCCGCCGCGACCGCATCGACGATCGCGTGATAGCCGGTGCAGCGGCAGTAGTTGCCCGAGAGATGCTCGCGGATCTCCTCGCGCGTCGGCGCCGGGCTCGCCTTGAGGAGCTCGGCCGCGGTCAGCAGCATGCCGGGCGTGCAGTAGCCGCACTGGGCGGCGTTACGGGCGACGAAGGCCTCCTGCAGGTCCCGGATCTCGCCCGAATCCGAGACGCCCTCGATGGTCTCCACCTGCGCGCCGTCCAGGCTCGCCGCCAAAACCAGACACCCGCGCACGATGGCCCCGTCCACGCGCACCGTGCAGGCGCCGCAGAAGCCGTGCTCGCAGCCGGCGTGCGAGCCCATCAGCCCCAGATCGAGGCGCAGGAGGTCGATCAGATGGCGGCGCGCCTCGATGCGGCGCGTGACGCGCTCGCCGTTCACCGTCAGGGTGATGTCGAGATGGGTGCTCATGCCGCGCGCGCGTCCTCGGTGCCGGCCAGCCGCTTCAGGGCCCGCGCCAGCAGCACACGCGCCAGATGCCGTTTCGTCTGCGGGCTGCCGTGCTGGTCGGCGGGCGGATCGAGGTCGGCGTCGAGCGCGGCCTGGGCGGCGGCGATGGTGGAGGCCAGCACCTGCTGGCCGCTGATGACCGCCATTGCCCGCTCCGCCACAGCCGGTCGCTCGCCCAAGCCGAAGAACACGAGCTGCGGCTCGACCAGCGTGGTCCCGGCGAGCCGCACTTTGGCCGCAAGGCCGGCCATGGCGTAGTCGCCCGAGCGGCGCGCCAGCTCCAGGATGGTGGCGCGCTCGCCGGCCTTGGCGATGGGAAATTCGACGGCAGCGATCAGCTCGTAGGGCCTGAGCGCGGTGGCGTAGAGGCCGGTGAAGAACTGCGCCGCGGGGATGCGCCGCTCGTCGGCGGCGTTGCGGGCGATAATGGTGGCGTCGAGCGCGACGCAGCAGGCGGGCAGCTCGGCGGCCGGGTCGGCGAAGGCGAGCGACCCGCCGATGGTGCCGCGGTTGCGGATGGCGGGATGGGCGATCAGCGGCACCGCCTCGGCGAGTAGCGGCACGTGACTTCGGATCAGCTCATGCCGCCCCAGCTCGGCATGGGTGGTCAGCGCCCCCACCCGGATCGCCGAGCTGCCGGCCTGGGTGACGCCGCGCAGCTCCCTGAGCCGGGAGATATCGATGAGCGTGCCGGGCTCGGACAAGCGGAAGGCGAGCGTGGCGAGCAGCGTCTGGCCACCGGCGAGCAGCCGGGACTCCGGCCCGGCGTCGCGCCAGAGCTGGAACACCTCGCTCAGCGTCGCCGCGCGCACGTAGCTCAACGGCGGCGCCTTCATGGCTGCTCCTCCCGTCCGGACTGCTCTCGTCGCCGGTTTGGGAGATCACTCTATGAGGTGGCTCAACGGGGTTCAAGCTGGTGTCAGCCGGTCACCGGCTGACACCATTGCACGAACCGGCGTCGGGGCCATGGTGTCAGACCCGCAAGGTCTGACACCTATGCTATGCCCGTGCCGGTTGCGCGGCGCCCACCGCGGCGGTGCGGCCGGACAGGGACCATGCGCCGGGCCCGCTGACGTAATAGAACAAGAGCCCGCCGATGATGGCGATGTTCTTGAGGAAGCTCGACATCTGCGCCTGCTGCTGGGCGTCGGAGAACTCCCAGAACCGGTGCGCCAGCGCCGTCGCGACGACGGTGAAGGCAATCAGCAGCAGCGCAGAGATGCGGGGGAATACGCCCAGAATCAGGGCGATCGGCACCAGCACCTCGACCGCGATGGCGACCAGCGCCACGATCTCGGGGTAGGGCACTCCCATGCTGCCGAGGTACTTGGCGAAACCGCCACCGCCGATAGCCAGCGCCTTGGGGATGCCGGCCGACAGGAACAGCGATGCCATCAGAAGCCGTCCCAGGAGCAGGACGGTATCGTTCACACGCTCCATAGCAGTCCTCTTGCTACTTTAGTCGTATCCGCCCGCACGGCACCCGTATAGGCCGGCGCCTTCCGCGCCGCCACAGCTTTTGCACAGGTCCTGTGCAGGAGTGCGACTTACTCGAGAACGGAGCGGATCAGGCGCTTGGCGTCCTCGCTGTCCCACTCTGCAGGACCGAGCAGGCGGCCGATCTCGCGGCCGTCGGCGTCGAGCAGCAGCGTCGCCGGCAGGCCCACCACGCGCAGCTCGGACGTGGCTCGCGCGGTCGCGTCGACGTAGAGGGCGAGCCGCTGCACCTTGGTCTCGTCGAGGAATTTCCTGGAGGCGTCGAGGCCTTTGCGGTCCACGCTGAGCGCCACCACCTCGAACTTGTCGGAGCCCAGCTCCTTCTGCAGCCGGTCCAGCGACGGCATCTCCTTGCGGCAGGGCAGGCACCACGTCGCCCACAGGTTGAGGAGCACCACCTTGCCGCGCCAGTCGGCCAGCGTGCGCTCCCGGCCCTCCGCGTCCTGGAACTTGATCGGCGCCAGCGCCTCCGGCGCCTTGCGGAACACGAATGCAGCCATGTGCCCCTGGCTCAGCGGGTTGGCGCCCGGCTCTTTCGGGGCCTCCTGGGCCGTGGCTTGTGGGGAGATCAGGGTGGGGGCCGGGGTAGCGGCGTTGTCAGGCCGCCCAATGGTCACGTATACCGCTGCAAATCCCACGACCGCAGCGACCGCCGCCGTGGCCAGGGAGACGACCGCCGTCCGCAAAGCGCTCTGTCCCGGAGCCTGGTTGTCCATCCACTCCACTCACGCCGCCCGCAACATCAGGTAGAGACCCCGTGACCGACAAATCCGCCAACAAGATGTGGGGTGGGCGCTTCACGTCGTCGCCGGCCGCGATCATGGAGGAGATAAACGCCTCCGTGGAGTTCGACAAGGTCCTGGCCCCGCAGGACATCCGCGCCTCCAAGGCGCACGCGGCGATGCTGGGCCAGCAGGGCATTGTCTCGGCGGACGATGCGGCAAAGATCGCCGCGGGGCTCGACCGCGTGCTGGCGGAGATCGAGAGCGGCAAATTCGTCTTCCAGCGGGCGCTGGAGGACGTGCACATGAACGTGGAAAGCCGCCTCAAGGAGCTGATCGGCGAGCCCGCCGCCCGGCTGCATACCGCCCGCTCCCGCAACGACCAGGTGGCGACCGACTTCCGCCTCTACGTGCGCGACTGGATCGACGGCGCCGACGAGGCGCTGGCGGCGCTGCAGCTTGCCCTCGCCCGCAAGGCCGAGACGCACAGCGGGCTCATCATGCCGGGGTTCACGCACCTGCAGCCGGCGCAGCCCGTCACCTTCGGCCACCACCTCATGGCCTATGTGGAGATGCTCTCCCGCGACCGCGGCCGGCTGGCCGGCGCCCGCGAGCGGCTCAACGAGTGCCCGCTGGGCGCCGCCGCGCTGGCCGGCACCTCGTTTCCCATCGACCGCGACGCCACCGCCGCGGCGCTCGCCTTCGACCGGCCCTGCGCCAACTCGCTCGATGCCGTCTCCGACCGCGATTTCGCGCTGGAGACGCTGGCCGCAGCCTCCATCGCAGCCATGCACCTGTCGCGGCTGGCCGACGAGATCGTGCTGTGGATGACGCCCCAGTTCGGCTTCGTGCGGCTCTCCGACAAGTTCACCACTGGCTCCTCGATCATGCCGCAGAAGCGCAACCCCGACGCCGCTGAGCTCGCCCGCGCCAAGATCGGGCGCATCGCCGCGGCGTTCCAGAGCCTGCTCATGGTCATGAAGGGCCTGCCGCTCGCCTATGCCAAGGATATGCAGGAGGACAAGGAGCTGACCTTCGACGCCCTGGCCAGCCTGAGCTTGAGCGTAGCCGCCATGACGGGCATGGTGGACGACCTGGAGCCCAACGGCGAGGCGATGCGGGCGGCTGCGGGCGCGGGCTTCTCCACCGCCACCGACCTGGCCGACTGGCTGGTGCGTGCCCTCGGCCTGCCGTTCCGGGAGGCGCACCACGTCACCGGCCGCATCGTGGCCGCCGCGGAGGCCAGAGGCGTCACCCTCGACACGCTGCCTCTGGCGGCCATGCAGGAGGTGGAGCCCCGCATTACGCAGGACGTTTTCTCGGTCCTGTCTGTGGATAGCTCGGTGCGAAGCCGCGCCAGCTATGGTGGAACCGCGCCACAGAACGTGCGGAAAATGGCCAAGGCCTGGATAAAGCGGTTGGAAAAGCAACAGGGAAGGGGCTAGATAGCTGCTTGACGGCCCGAGGAGGTTCTGCTTTCGAGGGTTCGTTGGGTCTTGCCGACTGTAAACCCGACCGTGAGACAAAGGGTTAGCGAGCCGTACATGCGCAGCCGCCTGCCGCTTTGGCTTGTGACGGCCACCACCGTGCTGGCGCTGCTGGCCAGCGCGGGCTGCGGCGTGCGCGGGTCGCTGGATGCCCCGCCCAGGTCTGCCGACAGCGCGCCTCCCACGAGGCCCGGCGAGCCGGCGCCGCACAAGCCCACCATCCTCGACCCACTGATCCGCTGACGCTTCCATGCACCATTTCGCCTACCGCGGTGGTGTCCTCCACGCGGAGGAGGTGAGCTTGGCGCGCATTGCCGCCGAGGTGGGCACGCCGTTCTATTGCTATTCCACAGCCACCATCGAGCGGCATTACCGCGTGCTGCAGCAGGCCTTCTCCGGTCTCGACGCCCTGATCTGCTACGCCCTCAAGGCCAACTCCAACCAGGCCGTCATTGCTACCCTGGCGCGGCTCGGTGCCGGCATGGACGTGGTTTCGGAGGGCGAGCTGCGCCGGGCCCTGGCCGCCGGCGTGCCCGCCGACCGCATCATCTTCGCCGGCGTGGGCAAGACGCGGGACGAGATGGCGTTTGCGGTCAGCGAGAGCATCCACAGCTTCAACGTGGAGTCGGAGCCCGAGCTGGAGGCCCTGAGCGAGGTGGCGGCGGGCCGCAGCCGCACCGCTCGCGTCGTGTTGCGGGTCAACCCGGACGTGGATGCCAGGACGCACGCCAAGATCTCCACAGGCAAGGCGGAGAACAAGTTCGGTGTTCCCTACGGCGACGCGGCGCGCCTCTACGCCAAGGCCGCCGGGCTGCCCGGCATCGAGGCGGCCGGCGTGCACATGCACATCGGCAGCCAGATCACCGACCTTCAGCCGTTCCGCCATGCCTTCACGCTCATGCGCGACCTGGTGGGCGAGCTGCGCCGCGCCGGCCACGCCATCGGCCATCTCGACATCGGCGGAGGCCTCGGGGTGCCCTACGACAGCACCGCCAACGACATCGCGCCCTCGCCCGAGGCCTACGCAGCCGTGGTGCGCGAGACCCTGGGCGACCTGGGGCTGAAGATCGCGCTGGAGCCCGGCCGCGTGATCGTCGCCAACGCCGGCGTGCTGGTGGCCCGCGTGCTCTACGTGAAGCAGGGCCGCGACAAAACCTTCACGGTCGTCGACGCCGCCATGAACGACCTGATCCGGCCCACGCTCTACGAGGCCGAGCACGAGATCTGGCCGGTGAGCGAGGCGGCGGCCGGCGCCGCGCGCATCGTGCAGGACGTGGTGGGCCCGGTCTGCGAGACCGGCGACTACCTCGCCCTCAACCGGGCGCTGGCCCCCGCCGCCGCTGGCGACCTGCTCGCGATCATGTCCGCCGGCGCCTACGGTGCCGCCATGTCCTCCACCTACAATTCGCGGCTCCTGGTGCCGGAGGTGCTGGTGAAGGGCGCCAACTGGTCCGTCGTCCGCCCCCGCCCCGCCTACGCCGACTTGATCGGGCAGGATCGCCTGCCGGATTGGCTTGGGTAGGCTCGCGTAGGTTGGATCGAGCGGCAGCGAGACCCAACACCGGCTGATGCCCGCACGTGTTGGGTCTCGCTTCGCTCGACCCAACCTACGATACCTCGTAATCCACCCGCACCAGGTAGAGCCCCCGCGCGGGTGCCACCGGGCCGCACGCGGCGCGGTCCCTCGCGGCGAGGGCGGCAGCGAGATCGGCAACGCTCCATTTGCCCTCGCCCACCAGCTTCAGCGAGCCCACCATGGAGCGCACCTGGCTGTGCAGGAACGAGCGCGCCGATGCCTCAATCACGATCTCCTCGCCCACGGCCGTCACCGCCAACCGGTCCAGCGTCTTCTCCGGCGACCGCGACTGGCAGCCGGCGGCACGGAAGGTGGTGAAGTCGTGCCGGCCGACGAGAGCCTGCGCCGCCGCGCCCATGGCCCCGGCGCTCAGCGGCTGCGGCACCCACCACACCCGGTCGCTGTCGAGCGCCGACGGAGCCCGCCGCGCCAGGAGGCGGTAACGATAGTGGCGGGCTATGGCGCTGAAACGGGCGTCGAAGCTGTCCGGGACGACGGTGCAGTCGCGCACCACCACGGGGTCCGGCTTCAGATGGAAGTTGACCGCCGCACGGACTGTATCGGTGGGCCACTCCCGCACCAGATCGAAGTGGGCGACCTGGCCCAGCGCATGCACGCCCGCATCGGTGCGGCCGGCGCCGCGCGGCATTACCGTCTCGCCGGAGAAAGCGTGTATCGCCTCGGCCAGCCGCCCCTGCACGGAAGCGCCCGTAGCCTGCACCTGCCAGCCCACGAACGGCGTGCCGTCGTATTCCAAGGTGACGCGGTAGCGGGGCATGGGTTTGGATCCGTCATCCGGGGTCAGACCCCTTGCAAATGCGCTGGAGCGTCGATCTCGACGTTGGACGCAAGGGGTCTGACCCCGTTTACGCGGGGGCAACGCCCTCGCCAGCACCGCCGTATAGCAACTGAGCGATTTGCGCGAGGGTCAGCGTGAGCCCTGGCCCAGCCGCTGCAGCAGTGCCTCCAGGATCGGCCGCTGGCCCTTCAGGACCTTGCGCGCGGCCTCCTCGGGCGCGAACCAGCCCGCGCGGTCGACCTCGGGCACCTCGCGCATCCGGCCCGAGCGCGGCGGCCATTCCAGGGTGAACGCGTTGCTCTTGAGGGCGGCGGGGTCGAAGTCGCCCTCGACGGCCCACGCCTCGACGATCTTTCCCGACGATTGGCGGAAGGCTCCCAGCGCAACGAACTCGCCCGCCGGAGCAGTGGCGCCCGTCTCCTCAGCGAACTCGCGGCGAGCCGCCGCCAGCGGGTCCTCGCCAGGGCCATGCTCGCCTTTGGGGATGCTCCAGGCGCCTTCATCCTTGCGTGCCCAGAAGGGGCCACCCGGGTGCACCAGCAGCACCTCGATGCCGCGCTGCCGGCGCCGGTAGAGCAGGAGGCCCGCGCTGCGTTGAGCCATCGCCTCCTCAGCTGCGGTAGTAGTCGGACATCCGCACCAGCGTCCGGTGAATCGTTTCGGGCGTCTGGTCGAAAGGCTCGACGTTGATGCGGACCACAGTGTTGCCGCGCATGCGCCAGGGCAGCCGCATGAGCGAGCGGTGGAAGGGCTGCCGGCGCCAGTCAGCGACGAGCGCGTTGGCCAGCGGCGCGCCGAGCACGATCTGCAGCTCGTGGAAGGTCATCGTGCGCTGGTAGATCGGCACCAGCTCGATGCGCTCGATCGCCCGCCAGCGGATCAGGCCCAGCGCCTGGATGAACACGCCGTACTGGTTGGCACCGATGGTCGGCCGCCCCGTGTCGATGAGGGGAAGATTGTAGTAGGTGACACCCGCGGCAGCGGCGCCGGGCGCCAGCCACAGGGCCTCGCCGGTGATGAACGCCAGCGCGATCAGGACAGCCCCCACCGCGGCCAGGGCGTAGACCGGAAACTCGCCGTTGTCGCGGCTGTAGGCCACCGAGTAGCCGCCGGCCTCTCTCTCGTCCACGCGTGCGCCTCAGCTGCAGACTGCGCGCCCAGTTCCAACTCGCGGTGTCGGGCGCTATCAATCTTCGGGCAATCTTCGGGGCAGCCGGCGATGGGTCAAGCCCGGATTTGCCTTGGGCCTATGTCCCCCCGGCGCTGTTCCCGGCCCTGTCCGCACGCTTTGCGGCCTTCTTGTCCCGCCTCTGTGTGGCGCGCAGCCGGCGCTGCTTGGCCTGGATCTTCTTGCGCCGGGAATCCGTCATCTTGGGCATGTGCGTTCCTCCGTTGATGCATTTCTTGGCGGGCACTTTTCCTAAGTGGCGCCCAGCGATGCCTCACCGATGCCCTCGATCGCGAAATCGAGGCGCTCGCCTGCGGCGATGTCCACCGTGGGGATGAGGCTGCCGGTGATCACCACCATGCCCGCTGTCATGGGACGGCCGCACCCGGCGGCCTGGTTGGCGAGCCATGCCAGCGCGCCCAGCGGATCGTCGGTCTTGCCCGTGCCGATCCGGATGCCGTTGCTGCTGAGCACGCCGGCGACGCCGTCGAGGTCGCGGCCGGCAGGGAGCGGCGTGGCGGCGCCGAGAACGACGCCGCCGTTCCAGGCGTTGTCGGCGATCAGCGAGAGCGCCCTGGAGGACTTGTAGTCGGCAAAGCGGTCCTCGATCAGCTCGAAGGCCGCCATCACCTCGCTGACGGCGGCGCGCACGCTCTCGCGCGTATAGGGCGCGCCAGCCTGGGGCAGGTCGCCGCCGAGACGCACCGCCAGCTCGCACTCGACGCGCACATTGATGAAATCGGCCTTGGCGATGACGACGGGCGAGGCATAGACCCGCGCGGCGAAAATGGTGCCCATGCAGGGGTGGTCGATGCCCATCAGCTCCTGCATCACTCTGGTCGTGGTGGCGATCTTCAGGCCGGCGACAGGCCCCAGCCGCGGCCCCCACAGCTCGCACAGCGCCGCCTGGGCGGCGTAGGCCTCCGCCACGGTCCTGGGCGCGATCTCCTCCGGCAGGTTCCGGTAATGGGTTCGGGCGCGATGCGCCTCGTCAAGGTAGCGGGCGGCCTCGGCGGCTCGGGACATGATGGGGCGTGCTCGTCGCGGAGGTTACAGGGATTAGGGACTAGGTTTCAGGGCATACGCCGTGGTCCCTGGTACCTACCCCCTGAAACCTAACCCCTAAAACCCAATCCCTGGAAGCTATTCCGCCGCCTGCGACGAGGCGCGGCCCGCCGCGGCGGCTTCCTGCTCCTGCATCTTGAGCGCATCGAGGGTCGGCATGGCGACCACGTTGTAGCCGCAGTCCACGTAGTGAACCTCGCCGGTGACGGCGCCCGACAGGTCGGACAGCAGATAGAGCGCCGCCCCGCCGACCTCGTCGAGGGTGGGCGTGCGCTTCAGGGGGGCGTGCTCGCCCTGGAAGTTGAAGATGGTACGGGCATCCGAGATGCCGGCGCCCGCCAGCGTCCGCATCGGGCCCGCCGACAGCGCGTTGACCCGGATGCGATCGCCGCCAAAGTCGGCCGCCAGGTAGCGCACACTGGCCTCCAGGGCGGCCTTGGCCACGCCCATGACGTTGTAGGACGGCACCACCCGCTGCGAGCCGCCGTAGGTGAGCGTGAGCATGGAGCCGCCGCCGGTCATCAAAGCCGCGGCGCGCTTGGCCACCTCGGTGAACGAGAAGCAGGAGATCACCATGGTGTTGGTGAAATTCTCGCGCGTGGTGTCCGAATAGCGGCCCTGCAGCTCGCGCCGGTCCGAGAAGGCGAGCGCGTGCACCACGAAATCGAGCCCACCCCAGGTTTTCTTGATCTCCGCGAAGACGCTATCGACGCTCTCGAGGTCGTGCACGTCGCAGCTGACGATGATCTCCGATCCTACTGATTTGGCGAGCGGCACGGCGCGCCGTCCGAACGCCTCGCCCTGGTAGGTGAACGCCAGCTTGGCGCCCTGGCCCGCCAGGATGCGGGCGATGCCCCAGGCAATGGAGCGGTCGTTGGCGACACCCATGATCAGGCCGCGCTTGCCCGCCATCAGCGGGCCGGGCTTGGCAATATCCCTGCCCGTATCCTTGTCCCTCGAGGCCGGTTTCATCATGGCCGTTGTCCATTCCGAGCTGTGGGCGTGCACGCCCGATCCGTCTGCGACCAACCCCGTTCAGTTATCGCCATCAACAACTTGGACGCAGCACTTATTCCTGGCTTAAGCGTCATGGCGCCGGAAGACAAGGGTTGCATTGGTGCCCCCGAAGCCAAAACTGTTGGACATGACGCAGTCGAGCGACACATTGTCCTGGCGCTGTATGGCAATGGGGACGCCGTCGAAATCCGGGTCGAGGGCGTCGATGTTGGCGCTGGCGCACACGAAGCCGTTGTTCATCATGAGCAGCGAGAAGATGGCCTCCTGCACGCCGGCGGCGCCCAGGGAGTGGCCCGCCAGAGACTTGGTTGACGAGATCGGCGGGATGTCCTTGCCGAAAACCTCGCGGATGGCATCCACCTCCACCTTGTCGCCCACGGGGGTGGCCGTACCGTGCGAGTTGACGTAGCCTACCCGGCCCACACCCCTCCCATCGTGGCCATTGAGCGCCAGGCGCATGCAGCGCACCGCCCCCTCGCCGGACGGGGCCACCATGTCGAAGCCGTCGGAGGTCGCGCCGTAGCCCACCAGCTCGCCGTAGATCTTCGCACCACGCGCCTTGGCGCGCTCCAGCTCCTCCAGCACCACCACGCCCGCCCCGCCGGCGATCACAAAACCGTCGCGGTCCTTGTCGTAGGCACGGCTGGCCTTGGCCGGGGTGTCATTGAACCTCGTGGACATGGCGCCCATGGAATCGAACAGCACCGAAAGGGTCCAGTCCAGCTCCTCGCAGCCGCCGGCGAGCATCACGTCCTGCTTGCCCCACTGGATCATCTCGGCGGCATTGCCGATGCAATGCGCGGAGGTGGCGCAGGCCGACGAGATCGAATAGTTGACGCCCTTGATCTGGAACGCCGTGGCCAGCGCCGCCGACGGCCCCGAGCACATGCCCTTCGGCACCTCGAACGGCCCCACCTTCCTCGGGTCCTTCTCGCGGGTCACATCCGCGGCGCGGACGATAGCCCGCGTGGAGGGACCGCCGGAGCCCATGACGATGCCGGTGCGCTCGTTAACCACATCGCCAGGCTCAAGCCCAGCGTCGCGGATGGCTTGGTCCATGGCGACGTAGTTCCAGGCCACGCCCGCCTCCATGAAGCGGCGCGGCTTGCGCGGCACCATGGGCTCCCACTCGATCTCAACGGCCCCGTGCACCTGGCAGCGAAATCCGAGCTTGGCGTACTCCTCCGCCCGCACGATGCCGGACTTGCCGTCCCTGAGGGAGGCGAGGACCTCCTGGGTGTTGTTGCCGATCGAGGACACGACCCCCATGCCGGTCACGACCACACGTCTCATGCAGGACCTCGCTTCGCACTGTCGTGCTGTTGTCTCGCCCTGCCGGGCGCCGCAAACCCGGCCCCGGCCAGCACTTCTCAAGCGGCAGGGGAGGGTTGCTCGCCCGGCACGAACACGCCGACTCTCAGGTCGGTGGCGGCGTAGACCACCTGGCCGTCGGCTCTCACGATGCCGTCGGCGATCGCCAGCTTGAGCTTGCGCAGTATCACGCGCTTCAGGTCGATCACGTACTCCACCACCTTGGTGGTGGGCGTGATCATGCCGGTGAACTTGACGTCGCCCACACCGAGGGCGCGGCCCTGGCCGGGGGCTCCGAGCCAGCCCAGGAAGAAGCCGGTGAGCTGCCATAGCGCGTCCAACGGCAGGCAGCCCGCCATCACGGGGTCGCCTTTGAAGTGGCAGGCGAATATCCAGTCCAGCGCCGGGTTGCCGGCCACCTTGAGCTCGGCCACGATCTGGCCCTTGCCGTGCGCGCCCCCCGTATCCGCGATGGCAGAGATGCGCTCGAACATCAGCATCGGCGGCAGCGGCAGCTGGGCATTGCCGGGACCGAACAGATCGCCCCGGCCGCAGGACAACAAATCCTCGTACTCGTAACTCGTTGGGCGTTCCGGCATTTTATCTTTTCCCGCTCGTCTCCGGTGCCCCAGTGCCTATCCGCTGCACAGCGGGTTTCCTATCACACCCGTCCGGCCCTCAAAAGTCCATGTTCCGGCTCGCCGGCCAGAGACCTGGCGGCGGGCTGGCATTGCAGGCATCCATGCAACAGCCTATACTAATTCGGGAGGCAGTTTGAAGGCTGTGAGACGAATTGCCGTGGAGCGGAGGCGGCAGCGTGCGGCGTAGGCTGCCTTGGAGCTTGGAAGTACCGACTTGCACCAGTCAACCGACAAAGACATCGGCGAAGTCCTTCGGCGCGCGGGCCTGCGGCCGACGCGGCAGCGCGTAGCGCTTGCAAAGCTGCTCTTCGCCAACGGCGACCGGCATGTGACAGCGGAGATCCTGCACGGCGAGGCTGTGCGGTCAGGTCAGCGCGTGTCTCTGGCGACCGTCTACAACACGCTCCACCAGTTCAAGCAGGCTGGGCTCCTGCGCGAGGTCGCGGTGTGCGGGCAGTGCACCTATTTTGACACCAACACCTCGAACCACAACCACTACTTCATCGAGGCCGACGGCTCGCTGCTCGATATTCCCGGCAGCGCCATCCGCGTCGACGGCTTGCCTGAGCCGCCCGACCACCTCAGGATCTCGCACATCGATGTGGTGGTGCGGCTCGTCAGGAAACAGCCGGCCGAATAGCTGGGCCGACAGGCTTACTTGATCTTCTCGTTGGGGTAGGTGCCCCACAGCTTCGACTGCTCGATGTAGCCGCGGTGGTTGCCGATCGAGACGCGGCACCAGCCCTTCTCGCAGCCGATGATGCTGACCAGCGCGCCGGCCTCCACCTGCGCCACGGCTGCCGCCGTCTCGCGCTCGTCGTAGCGCAGCGTGGCCAGCGGAAGCTGCGGCTCGCCCTCCTTCACCTCCCACGGCAGGATCAGCGCGGTGCGCCGGCCGCTCAGCAGGCTCGAGTGCACCCAGCCGACCGTACCGCTGGCATCACGCACCTGGCGCCAGACATCGAACTCGCGAATCACCTCGACCGGCAGGCCGGCGCGCTGGAACTCCCAGGCGACCGGGTACTCGGTGCCGGGGCCCTTGCGCAGGTAGACACGGTCGGCCTTGAGACTGACGTAGCGAAGCGCCTTGAGCCCCTCCGGGCCGGCCTCCGATGCCGGCGCCTCCTTGCCCGGCTGGGCGAGCGCTCCGGCAGCGCCTGCGAGGAGGGCGGCGAGGACGAGACAGGTGGCCCGCATTGAGCGGCGTGGATCGGAGGCGGGGCACTTTGGGGGGATGTCACGCATACGTGGCCCAATGCATGATTTGCGCGGGACGATCAAGGACCGTATCGGCAAGGCAATATCAAGGACGATGCTGGTGCCGGCGTTTTGCCATCGCGCCGGGATCTGTTAGACAAAATCCGTTCCGACGGCTGCGCCTGTCGCGCGTCAGCCGCCCAAACCTCCGAAGAGCCCGCCGCCATGCCGACGCCTCCAAAGAAGCCCCTGGTGATCGTCACGCGCAAGCTGCCGGAGGTGGTGGAGACGCGCATGCGCGAGCTGTTCGACGCGCGCCTCAATATCGACGACCGGCCCATGAAACAGGCCGAGCTGGCCGAGGCGGTGCGTATGGCGCACGTGCTGGTGCCCACGGTCACCGACCGCATCGATCGCTCGCTCATCGCCCAGGCCGGGCCACAGCTCAAGCTGATCGCCAACTTCGGCAACGGCGTCGACAACATCGACCTCGATACCGCCCGCGAGCGCGGCATCATCGTCACCAACACGCCGGGTGTCCTCACCGAGGACACGGCCGACATGACCATGGCGCTGGTCCTTGCCGTGCCGCGCCGGCTGGCCGAGGGCGCGGCCTATCTCAAGGACGCCAAGACCGCCTGGGCCGGCTGGTCGCCCACCTGGATGCTGGGCCACCGCATCTTCGGCAAGCGGCTCGGCATCATCGGCATGGGGCGCATCGGCCAAGCGGTGGCACGCCGCGCCCGGGCCTTCGGGCTGCAGATCCACTACCACAACCGCCGCCGCGTGTCCGAGGAGATCGAGCACGACCTGGAGGCGACCTACTGGGACAGCCTGGACCAGATGCTGGCCCGCATGGACATCGTCTCGGTGAACTGTCCGCACACGCCGGCCACCTACCACCTGCTGTCGGCGCGGCGGCTCAAGCTGCTGAAGCCCACCGCCTACATTGTCAACACCGCGCGCGGCGAGGTGATCGACGAGAACGAGCTGGCGCGCATGATCGAGGCGGGCCAGATTGCGGGCGCCGGCCTCGACGTGTTCGAGAACGAGCCGGCGATCAACCCCAAGCTGCTGTCGAGCGACCGCGTGGTGGTGCTCCCGCACATGGGCTCGGCCACCATAGAGGGCCGTATCGACATGGGCGAGAAGGTCATCATCAACATCAAGACCTTCCTCGACGGCCACAACCCACCCGACCGCGTGCACGCGGCGATGTTGTGAGGGGGCTCCCTCTCCCCGCGCAGCTCCGACCTCGCCTCGCGCTCCGACAGC
>Ga0209382_10002925_pt1 | contig 24265 bp, 30 predicted proteins | sample SoiMetdeltSBSDD5_FD_187599 | JGI IMG/M metagenome (GOLD analysis project Ga0209382, IMG submission 187599) | Bulk soil microbial communities from a Populus tree surrounding site in Tennessee, USA - Soil MetaG P. deltoides SBSDD5 (SPAdes) (version 2) | ecosystem: Environmental > Terrestrial >...
CTGGCAACCCGTCTACCAGTTCCCCCGATGGTGACATGTTACTAATGGGACAGAGATAAGTCAAGTAAGTGCAGATATTTAATGGTTATCAACAGGTTCGGCAATGTATGAGCCATCATCCATGCGTTTCCAGCTAAACTTCTGGGGTGTTTTCTGTTCCTGGTGGGACTCTAAGACGCGGTTCCAGGCTGCAGCGGCTTCTGCTGCTTGTGGGGAGCCTTCATCCGTGAATGAGTAGGGCGGGACAAGTTGTCTAGCAGGCGGGTTCTCTGGCTTGGGACGGCGGTTATGGATGATGTTGCGGACGATAACAATGGGTTCGTAGATGATGGCGAATAGTGCGAGGAGTGAGATGTAAGCGCCGATGTAGTAGGCGACACGGTTGGGGAGTGGATAATGCTGTGGCGCGACGGGGAAGCCGCCAAAGACAGCCATGAAGACTACCGCGATGCCGAAGTATATTAGGACTCTGGTGAATGCTTGCTTCATACCGCGTCCTTGCGTTCTATGAAGTAGATAGGGCCGTCGTCAGTTTCAATCTTGCCCACGACTCGGATAGGGGCAGATTGCCATGCGTAGTGGCTGACGTGGATAGTCTTGTCACCATCCAAGATGGCGCAGCGGAATGGAATTTGGAATTGAACCCAATCACCATCCCTCTTTACGCCTAACTTGCCTTCAAGTTCGGTTTGGTTCTTCATAGCGCGCATTCTACAGGTAAACTAACCGGTTGTGAAGAGCTATAGTATTGTCTTAGGCCAATGGTTCGGGGCCGGAGCGCGCGTAGATACGAGTTTATCTTCAATAACCAGGCATTTTTCACAGCGACGGCGGGCATAGAGATGTATATTGCCGTTGGGTTGTAGAACATGGTTGCGGCTTACTTCTCGCCATTTATGGTTAAGCCAGCATTTCTTCTTCATAGTGGTCTAATTCTAAAATAGAACTGGCCGGTTATCTGCTGGCCGGGTTTCTTTTGTGCCTGCGGGTTTGGGCGGTGGCCCGTTCGTGACGCTTCGCCCTAAAAGCGACGGTCAGCGAAGTGGCCTTTGAGTCTTTAACAAGCATTGTCTTATTCGACAGATGTTTCACCCGCACAATTTTCAATTGCATCTGGTGCACCAGCCCACAGTCACAGCACGCAAGCCGGTAGTCGTCCATGTATGGGTATATCCACTCGCACCATCCGTCGTCGTTTACTTTGGGTCTTTGATGTTTTGGCATTACTTAGTCCTCTTTGCCGCTGTCGCTTCGGCGCTGTCCATCAGGGTGTTGGCGTCGAGTTGGAGTTCAGGGAATGGGAACTCAGCCTTCGTTAGTTGCTTCGCGCGTTCGTTCAGGGCGTCCAGGGCCAGAACCTTGACGCTATCCGGCGCTTGTCTGAACCGGGGACTGTCCAACAGCTGCAAGCCGTAGAGGGTATAGTTCTGCCCGAACTGCTGGACGCGCCGGTTAAAGCTGGCGTCGTCTTCGTTCTCTACCTGAACCCACTTGCCGTTCTTGAACTCCTGCTTTGTCGTCTTCCGCAAGTCGGATACTTGCTTACCGAGTCGCTTCAGTTCGGTGAACAGCGGTTGGGCGCGTTCGATGGCGGCTTCTACTGGGGTTTGTTCGAAGTTTTGAACGCCGATGCCGGTAGTGCCAAAAGACGCTTTACCGATGCCCGCCAAGCCTTCCTTCTGATATGCGTCAACGAAGTCCGCCCACTGCATTGGCGCGGCTAAGTCTACCGCTGCCTGGCCTGGCGTGTATCGCTTCTTATCTATCGTCCGGCCTTCAACGAAGTTCTTAAACACTTGCGCGGGCGGTGAGAGCTTGTAGCTCAAGAACGTCTGGGCAACGTCTATAGCGTCATTGCGGCCCGGCGGCTCGCCCTTCCCGACGAAATACTTGCCAGCCCGAACCATGTCTTCGCCCACCAGATACGTCATCTTTAGCGCCTGGGTAAGCCCCGCGCCCAGGTCGTAGCGCCACGTCCCCAGTTTTATCTTCCCAAAGTCCCGGTCGTGCGGGTTCAGCGTCACATCGGCCCCGGCTTGCTTGGCGGCGTACATCGTAGCGCCGACAACGCCGAGATATTGCACCAGGTCTGCCATCTGTCCTCTGAGAACCGCGCGCCCGGCTGGAGTCATACCGTTCTTGATGTACATCGGAAGATTCAAGATGTTCAGGCGGCTAGCGACATAGCGCGGGGAAAAGATGGTGTAGTTCAGCGCCTCGAATGCCTTGTCTATCGTCTGCCCAAGACTGCCACGCCCGGTGGCTATATTCACCCACTGCGCCGCCGCCTTGTATCCCTTCATGGCTTCTTCGGACGAAAGTCCGAGTTTATCTATCGCCTGCTTGAACTGCTGGAAGCGTTGGACGCGCTGGCTGTCCAGCATCGTCACATACATCTGGTCGGACTGCTTGACGCCGGGTGCTTTGCCGACTTTCTCCCCAACCCACGAACCGGAACGCTTTATAAAAGCTTCTTCGCCTTTCTGTATTGCGCCGGACGGCCCGCCTAGATAGAGTCCGGCTTCCTGCATTACCGGAAGGTCGGGATGCGCGGCGATAGCTTCGTGGATTGCCGTATAGTTCTTTTCCTTAAAGGCCCTGAACATCTGCCCCAGCGCCTTTGCGCTTTGTTTGGCCTGGAATGGGCGAAGAAATAGTATTCCGCCCTGACGCAAGACGGCGGAAATGTCGCCCATAGACTTGATGGACTTGAAAGCGCCCAGCGTTCCTAAGAACTCATCCTTGATGCGTTCGGCTCGAGGGCGGGGAATTGATTCTGCGGCCTCCGTCAACGCGGCGTCCAGGTTTATCGGCGCGCTAACCGACGGCCCCACGGTTTCAGTGTAGCCCAAGTCGGGCGCTGCTTTGACTCCGAACTGTGGCGGGCCAAATTCGGCGGATAGCCGCGGTGGGGCAGTATCCATAGCGGCGACATTGGACGGGCCACGCATTGTGGCCTGATTTACCACTCTACCACCGTCTAAATACTCAACGGCGGCCATTTCGGCGTTTCCGGCTTTGACTACCGGAACCATTGTCTCTAAGTCCGGGTCGAACTGGACGCGGGCGACTTCTCCCTGCACGGTTCGCGGCGGAACTCCTACCTCGTACTCTATGATGTCGCCCGGCTTGAGACTGTGGACGGGCATGGACGCAGTTTTTGCCTCTTGGAATGGCCGAATTGAAGCGCCAGGCGCTGCGGTTTCACCTGGAAGCCTGCCCGCCATCTGTATCGCGTTCGGATTCTCTGGAAATTCCATCAGCGGGGGATATCCCGCGCGCGTCTCCGCCGACACTGGACGAACCCCAGAGGCTTCGCTGCTTACACGCTGGATGGCGGCTTCCATCTCTGCCGCTTGCTGCGCGGGTGGCAGAGTCTTGATGCGCGCCACTTCCTGTTCGAACTGCGACATTGCGCGCTGGACGCCGGGAGAAACCGCCCCACTTGCGGGCGGAAGCGCCACCCCTCCGGCTTCCGCTTCTATTATCTGCGCCGCCCCCTTGCCGAACGTCCGGCGAACGGCATTTACGCTCGCCTTGAACGCCTGGCCGACGGGGATGGGAACAGCCGCCAGTCCAGCCGCCAACGGAATGTTTTCCGGCGCGTTCAACTCCATCAACGCCCCAGTTGCGGCCATCGCGGCGCCGCTTCCGCCTGTGGCTACCCCCGCCCCAATGTAGGGCAGAACTTGCGGCGCGCCTCGTGTAAGTTTACCGAGTAACGATGGGTCTTTGGCCGCTTCCGCCGCAAGCTTGGCGTTCTCGATTGCGCTGCCACGGAAGTAGACGTCGCCGCTGGCTTCGCGCCGGGCGGTCTGCCTCTGCTTCACGGCCTCGATAGCTGGGGCTTGCGCCGCTGACATGCCGGTGAAAGCCGCGCCCGGCCCTCGGGAATTGGCGGCGCCGGCAAGATATGGAAGCGTGGCCCGTCCGGTAATTTCCGCCGTCTCTTTCAGCGGGGCAAAGTTGCCATGTAGGGCTTCGCGCCCAATTTCATATGCCGACGCGCCTACGTCTGAGACTTTCTGCCCTAACTGTTTAAAGCCGGTGCTAAGGTTGCCGAGGATGCCGGGCGCTTCTGGCGGGGGCGGCGTGTACGTCGTATCCGTGAAGTCGTCATAGGCGCCGGGGTACTTGGCTTTGACTTTCTGGCCCACCACGCCGTCGGGCAGGTCGTCATACACCCCCGGATACTTGTTTTTTACCTTTCGTCCCAATTGCACTACGTCTGGCATTATCTTATCCCTAGTGGGTCAGCTTTTTTACCTTGTGGCGTTGCCGTCTTCGCACTGGAAGCCCCGCCGCCCACGTAGCCGACGACTTTTACCGGCTTTCCGTCAATTATCACCCTACCCGTCTTTTGGTCTACCAGCGACGACGGGATTATCTGTCCATTTTCGAGCTGCGCCATCAACTTCCCGCCGCCTGCTCCGCCGCCTGTCGGCCTGCTAGCCAATATCTCAGCCCGTTTGGCCTGCGCGTTCAGCCATTTTTGAGCGGCAGGCGACAATGAGTCGCTGATTTTGGCGTAATAGTTCCCAAGTTCTTCCGCAATTCTGGCTGGCGCGGCCCCTGGCCCTCTCCCCAACTGCGACGCGAAGACACGCGCGTCCCGTTCCTGCTGGGCTTTCTCTTTCCGCCGCTGTTCAGCCGCCGCACGTTCGTCGTCTTCGCGCTGACGCCTGGCTAGCAGCGTATCGCGGAACATTTCAAGTTCGCGCTGGTCGGTCAGGTGCAGTCTGCGCGCCTCTCTGTCCACTTCGGCGGCAAATTGCCGGTCTGACACCTGTTGCGCCCTAGTTGTCTGTCTTTCCTGCTCCCGTTGCGCCTTTTCAAGCCCGCGCGCGCCCAATTCCGCGCCCAGCTGGTTGTAATTCTCAAGCTGTCGTTGATATTGGCGCTGTGGTTCCTGCAATTGCTGTAAAAACTGCGCGCCGTTGCCCTGAAAGCCCGCGCCGAAGCCCGCCAACGCGTTGAATATCCGCTCCGCCTTACTCCTCGGCGCTGGCGCAGTGGGCGCAGGGCCACGGAGCGCCAACATGTGCTGGATAATTCGCGTATCAAGGGGCGCTTGCGGCGGTTCCGTCACCTGTGACGGCCCGCCGTACTCAGGGACGTTGCCCGTCGGGGCAGGGGCCATCGGTACAGGGGTAGCGGGCGCTGGAACCGGCGGCAATTCGTCCCTATTGAGAGCCATCAGTAAGTCTAGAATAGTAGCCATATCATCACCCCGTCTTGTATGCGCTATACGCTGTCCCGCCGCCCTGTAGCAGCCCTGACGCCGCGTTGAGAGTCTTCAGGAACTTGTTAAACGGACTGTTCTGCTGGTCTAGCGCCTGCTTGTTGAGTTCTAGTCCGACTTGCTGCAAGCCGAAGTTCTTGTTGAACTGTCTCATAGCCTCATCCAGTCGTTGCTGGTCTAAGCCTAGTCCTGCGCCCGCAATGTCACGCTGGTTCTGCTGTCCTGACAGGTTCGCTAGTAGACTGGCCAAGTCCTGATTCTGCTGTAGTCCCGCGCCGGTGAGATATTGGCGCAATTGTAAATTGCGATTCGCCGCATCGCTGGATTGCTGCTGCTGTACCAAGCCTAATTGCTGCGCGAACCTTGCCGCCGCATCGTTGGCGATTGAGGATTGATTGACTCTGTTGCCGTAAAGCTGCGCTACAAGCTGTCCGCGCGCGTCTTCACCCTGTTGCGCGATGCGCGCCTTCTCGGCGTCGGATATGGCCTGTAGTTGCGCAGCCACCTCGGGCGGCAGTTCGGCCAGCTTCGTCGGGTCAAGCGATTGCTGTAAACGTGTCTGTAGTTGGGCGATGAAGTCTTGCTGGCTCTTATTCGGTAGTATCGGCGGTCGGTCCGACACGTTTTGAACCTGCCCGCTTGACGCATCGGCCCCGGCGCGCGTTAGGGTATGCGTGTACCCGTCGGCGTCTTTGAACTCCACCTTGAACGGCGTCATGTTGGTTATCTGGCTGCCGGGTGGGACTCTGCTGCGCAAGTCGCCGTATTTCGTGTCAAGAAAACGGGCGTATTCTGGCGACTTAAAGAATATTTCCGGCGTGATGCGGTGGCCCTCTCTGTCTATCTGGTCGTAGAGCTTCTCAAGCTCGTATTCCGTCGGCGTCAGCGTCTTAGTGTCTCTAGGTGCGAATAAATAGCTACGCCCCATGCTGCCTCCTTACTGCTGGTAAAGCTCAATAATTGACAAGTTCTGCGTCACGTCGTTGTTGGCCGTCGCCTCTGCCTGAACCAGCATCGTCACCGCGTTGCTGTTCAAGTTCGCCACGGTCAGATTGGCGTTCCGCGATATAAGCCGCAGACTTGAACCAGCCTGCGCCGCCGCCCCGTCCAGTTGGTTCAAAAACCCGAACGATATACAGGATTCCGCAAATAAGCTTGTGGCCGATAGCCTGGTGTACGTCCCTTCTACCCGCCACCATCCCTGGTCAATGTCAATCAACCCGGTGTTCTCTAGCACCTGGGCGTCAATACTAGTCTGCAACCGCTTGTCGTTGTCGTTCGTGGCGCAGTTCCCGCAGTAGCGAAACCGCACCCAATCGCCGTTAGTTGCCAGACTGTTCGCCGGTAAGCTGAAACTGTGCAAGCTGTCCAGCCCCGCCCCGACGTTGCCGACAACCGATACATCAACCTTTATGACGCGCGGTGAGTTCTTCGCCCACGCGATAATGTTATCCAGTTCCGCGTCCACAAGGTCTGAGCGCGGCCCGCCCACGTCGCCAATATTGCGAATGATTAGCTTGCCAAGCGGTGAATTTGTGCGGGCCAGACTCACTATTCCTCCGGCTTGTCCGTCGGCTTCTTCGGCGGGAAGCGATATTGCAATTCCCGTTTCAGGAAATGCGCAACGACAACTCCGACGGCTAGAGTCAGTATCGCCGTCGCAAACTGCGTCACACTACTGGCAGCGGTAAACATACCCACCACCACCCCCAACGTCGCCCATCCTGTGCTGTCTACGTGTTGCCCCATTGTTTGTTGTAACCTCATTTCACCCTTTCAGGGGGAGAATTGGTTAGATACTTGTTCTGTAGAGTTGCGGCTAGATGCCGCGCTAGTAGTTCCGGCCCGCGCCCTGTGTGGATTGACAACTTGTACTCCCCGGCTGTCACAACCAGTACAGCGGCTGCGTAGCCGTAAAAGCGTTCTTCCTCTTTCAGCGGCGTCATTACCACATAGATATCGAAGTCCGGCTTGCGCGACGCCACCATCAAGTTTCGGTTCTGCCGCAGTTCGTGCCACAGTGTTTCCGTAAATGGCCCCTCTGCCGGGTCAACGGATAGCGCGAAACTCAGCGGTTTGAGTGGCGCTTGGGCCGTTACCGGAATAAACAGCAATGCTATTAAGAGAAAAGTCTTCATATTTACGACATCATCAGCAGCGAGCCGTCAAAGAGCGTCACCTCAATCTTGATATTGGCTATCGTCGCCGTACAGGTGGCGACTTCGCCGCCTGAAACCGTGCTGGTGCTAATAAGGTCTCTCACCCTGACTTGTGTTAAGTCCTGGGCGACGGATAAAGCCACTGAAAACGTCGTAGGCCCCTGTGACGCCGTGAAATGTGACCTGCTGACGGCGCTATTCCAACTGCTGCCATTGTTGAGACTGTATTCCAGCGTGAAAGCGTTATTCGCCCCGGCCCCCGTCAGCGCTCCGCTACTCGTATGGTCAGCTTTCAGCGTTACACCCTGAATCTGTCCGGCAGCAGCCGCGAAGCCCTGCCACCTGCAACTAAGCGCGTCCGAGTCCAGTACATCACTTGACGTAGACTGCGAGCTAGCGTGTCCGGTATTCGTCGGTGAGGTGACGGCGCCAGTCCCGCCCTGGTCAGGGGTCGTGTTCGACGTTGGGTTGAGAGTAGCTAAAGACATATTAAGTGGTAAACAACTGCGTGCCTCTGGCGCTAATGGTGACAACCTGTTCCGTAGCGGTATTGCGCGTCGTAAACAGCGGGTATATCTGGTCACCCGCCGACAGGGTTAGCGGCGCGCCCAGGGTCGTCACCTGGATAACGTCTTGATTGGGCGTGTTCACGTTCACGGTTCCAACGTCGGCTTGCGGGATGCCCGCCGAATTGCGGCGCTTAATTGTGAAAATGTTGTTCGCCGCGCTGTCCGTCCCACCCGCCCATATAACCACCAAGTCGATAATTTGTATGGTATTTCCAGCCGGAACTATCCAACGTGGCGCGCTAGGGATGGTTTCCACGGCCCCCGGCAGGACGGCGTAGAACCAACTGACTGAAAACGCCGTCTTGTGGGTGTCCAGTTTGGCGATGTTCGCGCCCTGTATGCCGTCAACAGTGTCAGCGTTCAGGTTTGTCACCATCGTCGTTGAGGACGTAGCGAATGTACCGTCGTTGCCTATCGCGGCTTTCTGCACGCCATTCTGTTTCCATCGCGCCAAAAGCCCCGCGCCTATCTGGTCTTGGTCAACAGGCGGGTCGGTGGCGTCGCTTGCTTTAACAAGCAACTTCGTGGCTGTCGTCCCGCCGTTGAATATGCCCGACGCGCCGACGTACTGGTTAAACTCGTTGTCGAGCAGCACAAGGCTGGACACCGGCTTAATGGCGTCGAAGCTGGCCGTCGTTCTAGCTGGTAAAGATGCCATAAATTCCTCACACGTCGGTTACGCGCTTGTTATTCAAAATCAGATAGTTCAATTCAAAGTCCTGTATGGTGAAGCCTTCGCCCGCCTGCGAGTTCGACACATTGAAAGTGATATCCTGTGACTCGCGCCCGATGCTGTTCGACTTCAGCGGCCTAACGATATCGTTCTGTCCGCTAAAAGTTGTTCCCCACAGTCCCGCGCCCCACAAGCCACCAGCCCATAGCGAGCCGGTGCTTATCCCTGTCAGTCCGAAGCTATAAGAGTCCGTCCGTAGTATGTTTTGGTCGTAGTAGTATGCGACGTTTATCCCGGCTGTGGCGCTTAGCAGGTTCAGCCCTATCCCCCATTCAACCCATGCTTTCTTCAGCAGTTGCGCGCCGCCGTTAAATGACTTCATCGTCATGGCTTTCGTGTACGCGCTGCCCTGGTCGGAGAACGCCGCAGACGTGGCGCGCGGCTGGTAGGTGAATAGCTGATAGTTGCTGCCGCCGCTGTTCAGCGCGCCTATCACGTAGACTTTCCCCGTTGCGCCGGGGAACGAAGTGTAAGCCGTCCCGGCAACCATGCCATCGAACCGCGTCCACCGCACAACGCCTTCATCAATTCTCAAGTAGTCCAGCACGTAAACCATCTTGTTGCCGTTAGGCGCAACGGATGTCGGTAGGCTTATCCAATACTGCGCCCCGGTGTCGCAGAACAGTGACGGAATTTCAAGCGTCGTCTTCGGAAAGTTCGTCAGTTCTTTAATGTTCCGGCTGTAGAAGGCAGTGCGGAAGTCCTCAGCCGTCTGGACTAGGGACAAGCTGGCAATCCCCTGGTCGGAGAGGAATACAACGTCATTGGGGATTTGCTGGATGGAGTACGGCCCGGCGCAGCCTATATCCTTCGTCACCACTTCTCGCCGTATGTTGTTCGCGTCCGTGTTAGGGTCTGCGAACGCGACAAGACGGTGGATGCTATGCCGTTTAAAGATATACAGCGCGTCGCGGGTAGAAAACAGTCCAGTGATGGGGTCGCCATCATTCGTATCAATGTCAATATCTATCTTTCCCGCCGCCCCGGTCGCCGTCCAATCTTCCGGCAGTCCAAGCGCCGAACCATGTACCCGGCTAAATGCGGACGCCGACGCTATCCACACCCGGCTATTCCACACCGCGATATATTTACCGCGTGGTGGACTTCCGCCGAGGGCAGCTGCGGTAGATGTGGAATCCACTTTTACCGGGTTCGTCCCCGAGGTGGCCCCGTTGACGCCGATAGCCAACCCCCCAAACGTTACCCACTGCCAAAATGTGTTATTGGGAAATGTCAGCGCGCCGGTCAGGTTCGTTAGTCCCGTCCCGTTCGTCTCGATTATCTGTAGTTTTGTTCCTTCCGTCAGAAGGATGCCGATTTCGCCCGCGTCTATCGTGAAGTAGTGCAGGGAAGTGATGCGAGAGAACGTGTCGGCGGATAGCTGAGTCACGCCGCGCCGAGTGGACAGGTTGCCGTTATCGTCAACCTCGAAGTTCAGCGCGTCTTGTAGGGCATTGTCCTCTATTTCGTTCGGAGGCGTGGCTGTGTTGATTCCCAATTTCCAGTCTCGAACCCGCAGCGGCTGTACGCCTATTGAATCTAAATTCGTGCTAGCCATAGCCCTCCATGTAAGCAAGAGCGCGACGGAGCATCTCCGGGCTATCCTTGAATTTACCAAGCGCGCTATTACATGTGCGGCAGAGAAGCCCGCGCACGCGCCCTGTTTGGTGGTCATGGTCAACGCACAGCGGCTCTAGCTCACCGTTTCTCACTATTCTTTCAGGTTGTTCACAAATCGCGCATCTGGACGCTTGCGCTTCAACCATTGCTCGATAGTCGGCGTCAGTTAACCCGTAAGCTTTAAGCTGTTTTTTTCGACGCCAAGCCTTGCCATTCGCCGCTTGCGAGATTTTATGTCTTTCGTGTCTGGCCTTTTTGTATCCTGGGCTTTGCGTCTCTCGGGCGTTCCGGTAGCACGCGTCGCAATGCCCTTTAAGCAGTGACACTATCGGCTTCAGCTTGCCGCACACGCTGCAAACGGCTCGCGGACGATTCCTGTTATATCCTGACATTGAATGCCTCCGATTTGACGAAGGCGTGAAGGTGGGTAATGATAGGAATGAGCTATCAATCCGCCCTACACGCGGGTTGCTAGTCGGCTGGCGGTGAGTCTCAATCACCGCTGGCCACTTCTTTAGCCGTCCTGATAATACCACATTGGCCATTGCTTCTTCATTAAACAAACGGGTTCTTGAAATGAGAGGGGTCGAATATCGCCTGCGCCCTGCCGCCGCCACTGGGTAAATCATTCCATCTCTGCTGGGTGGTAGCCGCTACTTTGCGCTTCTCCCGCTTTTCCAGCTTGTCAACCAAGTTCTGGTAAATGCTGCGCTGGTCTTTCGCCCTATCCAACATTCCATCGAGGTCGTATAACTCAGCCTTGACGTAGTAGCGAATGAGGGGAATAAACTGTTCCAGAACCGGTATAACCGTTGAAGTGGCGACTTCTGACGGGTGGAAGTAGTACGTCCGTTCAACGGTGAGAACAGAGTTAGGAACAGGCGCGAGTCGGAACTGATAGAGGACATTCGCCCCGCTCACCAAAATGCCGTCTTCAACCCAAACTCGCGCCCTGCCTGAGTCCTCAAGTTTCGCCATATACCGCGCCGCTTCCTGCGTCCCCCATAACCATATCGGCTCCCCGGTGTCGGTGTAGCGCAGTTGCTCAATATCGCGCCCGCCGACGGGAAGCTGGTATGTTGGTACTGTGGCAGCAGTCGAGAACGTGGAACGGGTCTTGAACATGTTGTAATTCGTAGTAATCGCAATATTGTCTAAAGCGTCGTTGACGCGCTTCTCCACCCTCTGGACAAAGCCAGCGTCATCGGTGGATTTCTCCATGTTTTGCAATATTTCGATTGCTAACGAATTAGGCGTTGCCATTACAGTCTCGGATTCTCAATGAACGTTTCAGGCAACAGCCGTTCGTCCCTCGCCACTTTCACCTGTTCGGGTGTGCGGACATGGGACGGGCCTGTGGTTGAATGTTTCAACGCTATATGCCGCGCCAATGTATTCTCCGCATGCCAACGCGCTGTTTGACCGTTCCACGGCAGAATGAGGTCTTCCGGTATAGAGTCGTAGCCATTCGCCCAACCGGTAGCCTCGGCCCCGTCGAAACTGCATCTAGGGTCGGCCTGGCACATTGACGGGGTGAGAGTCACCCATCCGATAGGCGTTGTGGTAGCCAATCGCCCCTCCTGCGGGTCAATGACTTTGCTGCGGTGAATCTGGCCACGGTCAATGTGACTTACCTTAACCTCACGCGCGGCTTTGGCCTCCTGTTCTTGCAGGTAGTCGGCCATCAGCTTCTTCGTTCGCTGCTGTTCTTCCTCCAGCGACAATTCAATGACAGCCTTCTCCGCGTCCGCCCGCTCCTTCAGTGTCGTGTAACTGGTTTTCGCCATAGTCGCTCCTTAGTACATCTTCTTACCGCGCGCTTTTCCCATGACGCCGCGAACAGCGGTTATGGGGTGGTTGGTGGCGACGCCGCCCTTAACGCTGGGCTTCTGTGGCCGCGCGCCTCTGGGGACTGTCTTCCCCATCAACTTGAAGCCGGTCTTGACGCCGGTCAGGTTCGGTTTCCCTAGATTCTTCATTGGCATGATTTGTCTCCTCTAGTAAGTGCGCCAATTCATTCGGCACACATATCAAGTTACAGTGAGTCGCCACGATTGGCGTGTACCCTTTGGCTTTCGCCATGTAGTGAATTGGATGCGCGCCCGCTTGTGTGCCTTCCGCGCCCGGTTCCGGGATGTACATCCCCGCGACTCCCGGCGCGAACTCGACACAGATGACACGCGGGCGGTACTTGGTTAGTGAGTTCCACAGGTGATAGTCCTGCCCATCTACGTCAATGACGAGTAAATCAATGTCCTCTGGTGCGCCCGCCCGCTTCAATATGTCGTCAATTCGGTTGCCGGGCTTAAGCCCTGCGAATTGTTGGACGCAGTGGACGCGCGGGTTATCCTTGTAGCGGGTTGATAGTTGTTCGAAGAAGGCCGGGTCTGCTTCCACTTGAATAGCGTTCCAGCCGTCCTCTATAAGCTTCCGAGTGTTCGAAAAGAACAGCCCATCACTTGCGCCGCATTCAAAACACCACTTATTTTCAGTGCCTATCCGGTTGAATATCGCTTCAATGATGGAGTCCTCACCGAACTGCGAAGTGTGATTCCAGGGTTCGATGCCCGCGATAAATGGGATAAATCTGGTGTCTTGCTTCCTGTCTGCCCCGTCGTACGTGTAGCCCGATACCCTCACCAGTTCCGGCTTGCCTTTCTCGATATAATCCGCCGCGTTCTGTCTCGTGATGCCGAACTGCGCGTTCGGCCACAGTATTTCCTCGTCTATGTGGCCGATGCGAACATCGTTCGCTAAGAATGCCTTGTTTCCTGCTTCGCGGAAGACGTTCCAGAAGTGAATATCGGCATCCGTCTTCCCGTCCTCCCATTCGCCGTCTTTGTTGGGCTTGTCCCAGAACCACGGCTTCGGCGTCCGTTTCAGCGCGTCAGCCTTTATCAGCGTTAAACCGAAATGCCCGCCCGCGACAGGAACCAATTCACCCTGGAGCCGCTGCGCCGTGACAGACTTAACCGGCTGGTTGTTCTCATCTCGGATTAGCAGCAGCATTTCGTCATACCCGCCGCGCCTGACTTGCCACGGCAGGATGGCGTCCGCCTCGTCGTACCGTGCGGCAAGAAGAAGCAGTTCGAGAATGTCTTCCTTGTGAAAGATTGAGTCGTAATCAATCGTGATTATCCAGTCGCAACCTGCTTCAATTAGCAGGTTAATACCCCGCTGTAGGCAAGCGCCCCAGCCGTAGCCGGTTATTTTGATAACCGGGATTTGCATGGCGTCGAACGCCCGTTGAAGCGCGCCCCAATGGGTAGAAAATGCGAGGCGGGGAACCGAACAAACAGCGCCAATGCGAACTTCGCGCCGCTCTCCGGTTCCCTGCTCCTCAAGTATCCAGGGGGCTGCATCTATTTCGAGTTTTTGCATTTACAAAGTGACAAACACGTCCACAGTCCCGCTCCCTGCCGAACTGTCAATCGTGGTAACGCGGCAAGCCTGCTGCGCCGCAATCAGGGCCGCGCCCTGAGTCGCCAGCGTATCCAGCTTGCCAGCCGTACCGCTTGAGCCAAGTAGCGCGCCCGCAGACACAGCCGCGTTTACGTTGCAAGGCGTATGGCCCTTGATTGTCACCCACCCGAACGAACCCGAAGCGATGGCCACATGCGCGATGCCCATGATGGGCTGCCCGGTGGCAGTCGTCGCCACCATCGCGTGCGGTTCGTTTGTCTCGTCGGTGTTGTCAATCGTGAGTGCCTGGTTAATGGCGATTGCCGCGTTACTTTTCACGTAACGAAGCATGTTTTGTCCAAGGCTGCGCGTTCGTGGGTCACGGCATTCCGTACCGAGCGTGAACTGCGCCGTGGTGTCTACCTGCGTTGGATTTACTCCCCAAAGAAACTGACTCATATTTCCTCCTTACGCGCCAGCGAAGTTAACGCGCCCCTGACGGCGACGGTTGCTGAGTACAAGGTTGCCGTACATCAAGCATTTGATGCTGGCCGAGTCCTGGTTATCGGGCTGGATTGGGTCAGTGAACGTGAACTCGTAACCCTCGCCAAACACCATCTTGGCGTAGTCGAGATTCAGCGCCACGCAACCGAAACCGGCGGTGTTCGAGACGGAACCGGCAGCAACCGATGTATTCGGCTGCATGTCCTCGTCCCACACGTGGGGAACGCCCATATAGACGACGTTCTTGAATCCGGCCTGGCCTAACGCCGCGTCCGTAGCATCCGGCCCACGGACTAGTTGCTGTTTAGCTTCCAGTCCCTGAAGCAGTATCAGGTAGGCGGTGCGAACCATCACAACGAGATGCGGACTGTCGGAACCCGCCATGCAAGCGACAATCAGGGCGCGCAGTCCATCGAACAGGTTGTTGGAACCGGTTGGGGAAGCGGCGTTGATGTTCGCCCCGCCCGTCGCCGTACCTGACAAGCCAACGCCAGTGGTTGTGAAGAACTGATTGCGCCAGGTGGTGTTCTGCGCAGAATCAAGCGTCCCATAGGTTCCTGTCTGCGGGTCAAACGGAATCGCGGATTGATAGCCAATCAACGCCTTGCCACCGTCGGCTGAGCCGTCCGATGGTAGCGCCTGGTTGACTTTGCGCTTCATGGTGATGGCCAAGCGCTGGCCCATCGCGTCCCACAGGTCAATGATTTGGCCGGGGCCGCTGTTCTGGAACTTCTCGAAGCCTGAAATCTGTTCGACGCCCGCCAATTGCTTGAACGCGTATTCCGCGCCCGTTGCAACTTCGGTGCGGGTCATATCGAGTGGGTCATAGCCGGAATACCACTTGGCGCTAGCGGCATCATCCAGCATGATTGGCTCGAAGATTGTTTTACCCTGCCGCGTGACTATCCCGCCAAGTTGCCCAAGCATCCATAAAACTACCTGGTTGCTTGTAATGTTGTCAGTCAAGACGCGGCTGAAATCAGTCAATGACGTCGCGTCCACTTGCGCCCAAGTGGTGCGAAGCATCGTTCCTGGTACTGCCATTGTGTCTCCCTAGACTGTGATGGGTCGCGCCCGTCCAGTCTGCTGGTTGTGGAAGATAATCCGGCCCAGTGCGTTGACGTTCATCAATGCGGCTGGAAGCGCCGGTTCTCCTGCGCCACTGACACCATTACGCGGTGGCAGGCTGTGCGCCTGCGCTGCTTTCTGCGCCGCTTCTTGCGCGGTAAGTGTGCGTTGGCCTGGTTTGACGCCTGGTGAGGACGCCGCTGGTTGAGAAGTAATCTGACTGTCGGCTACCAATTGGTAGGCCGCTGGAATAGAGAATTGTCCGCCGGACTTCGCTACGAGTTGTAGCGCCTTGTCCATAAACGGCTTGAAATTCGGGTCGTGGCCGTAGTCGCCTAATACGCTGTTGTATTGCCGGGTATACTCCGCCGCTTGCATTGCGCCTTCGTGCGGCGCTAGTGCGGACTGTACGGACTGCTGGACGGTTGCCTGGATATAGGCGTTGTTCTGTTTGTGGAACTCTTTCACCTGCGCCGGGTCATAGAAGTCGAACTCTGCCGGGTCTGGCGGCTGCGGCCCTTGTGGTTGCGCTGGTTGCCCGCCCATACCTTGCGCCATGGCCTGCATCGTCTGCTTTAACTCAGCTATTTCCCGGTGCAGGGCATCGTAGGGCTGGCTTGTTTGCTGCTCAGTTGTATACGAAGCGGCGCGACTGCCGTCGTCAACCGGCGCTTCCGCCGCTGGTTCCTCTGCCGCTGCTTCCTGAGGAACCCATCTAAGTTGGCCGTTCTCTTTCCATTCCGGCCTATATTCCGGCGCTGTTGGCGCTGCTAGGCGGACAGTGTGCAACGACTTACGTTGGGCCAGCGGTGACGGCGCATCCGGTGCATTACGCGGTGGCCCCTCGCCCTCTGATACTACATTTGTTCCGCCAACTGGCACTGTGAATTGCATGATTCCTCCCTAAAATAGAACAATTAAAACAGTTGCACAAGTGAAACGTGTCAATTCGGCCCACCCCACCCCTAACTGTTATCTCTAATAAACTTCTCGCCGTCTGCGCCGCCAAGCCCCAACCCGGATGGCCCGAACGTCTTTACATTCCACTCATGCACGTCTTTGGCAAGCTTTTCCTTCTTAGCGTCCTGTGCTTTATCGGCTATCTTGTCCCACGCTTCCCGGTCGGTTCGGTCGCCGACGGGAACGTGGTTGCGCCGCGCCATTTCGGCTTTTAGTTGAGATGAGGACGTGACATAGCCGTAGTTCGTAGTTTTGACGCCGTGCCAATAGGTATCGGGCCGCATCACCGTCAGAGAGAAGACACGAGGCGCTGGCACATCGCACGTCGGGCAAGGTTGGTATTCGACGCCCACCACGCGCGGGAACAGCGCCTCGAACTTGCCGTGTTCCTCACAAAGAAACTCGTAAATCGGCATACTAGAACCTGAAACCTGCGCCCGCCCCGTACTTGTGAGTTGAGGGGCCAGCGAACCGGGCCAGAAACTCATATTCGATAAAGAACGGACGGACGAAGAAATGGCCTAGCGCGATGTCAACGCCCGCCTGATAGCGGCGGACAAAATGACGGGTGGCCACGTCGGTTGGGTTGCGGAACCCGAACAGCGCCGTAGCGAACGGTTCAACCGGGCCAGCTTTATAGCTAAGTCGCGGGCCGAATGAGTAGGTGTCGGTGTCCCGCTTAACGACGTTGAACCCGACGGCGGTGGCGACGGGCGGCAACGGGTCTTTCGGATATGTCATCGGGTCAAGCATCGTCACGTCAAACGTGCGCTGAAGGTTGAAGACGCCGCCGATGCGGAACCCGCCCTTGCTGACTATCTTTCCGTCAACGTCCAGCCACAAGCCGTTGAGATATTCGGCGGCTTCGTTCGGGTCGAACTTGAACTCATTGCCGACGTAGCCGACGGCGATTTTGACTTTATCCTGCGCGAACGTCGAAGCGACGAACGCGACCAGAAATGTGAGTGTAAGGATAATTTTTCTCATTCTTCTCCTGTTAGTGTTTTGGTGTTGTAGCAATACAGTTTTAGCGCGCGCACTTCCCGCATCCGCCCCGCTTCCCGCAGCATTACATGGGCCGCGTGACGAACCTGATTCAGCATGCTGTCTACAACCGCTTCGGCCCATTCCTCGGTGTCGAACTTCGCCATCTGTTCATCGTCAATGGCGTTGATTACAACTAGCGGCCACGGACTGTCGTTGTCTTCTTCTGCCATCCCTCTCCTTGTTAAGCGGCTACTGCATGAAGCCGCGCATTGACTGCATTAAGTCTTCTACGCTTCCGCCCTCTCCTGGTTGTCCCACCCCCGGCGTCTGTCCCACTGGCGACGGCGCATTTGCCCCGCCTATCTCTGGCGTCATCGCCGGGCCTCCTGGCTCCTGTCCCGGCCCATTGCCTACGCCCAACGTCATTGGCGTGCGGGACGAACGGAAGAATCTGGACTTATCCTTCACGCCGAACTTATCCAGAACCCAGCCGACAAGCGCTGGCATGTCGAACGTGTCGGGCGCGCCGGTTTGGGCCAATGCGGATAGCGACTGCACGGCAAGTTGAAATATCTGTAGCGCCTGCTGTTTCTCCAAGTCGGGGTCAGTCTTCGGCGCCGCGAAGTAATTCACCTCAACGTCAACGCCCGCTTGAATGTCTTCGTTGGTGTACGCCTCCCAAGACACGCCCTCTTTGCCGACAACCTGTATCACGTCGGCGGTGGTGCGGTACTTCTTCAAGTGCCCAAGTATCTGCGTCGCCACGTCTTCAACGAACTCTTCAAAGTCTTCGACGTGCTGGTCTAGCTTGAGTCCGGTGAGTCTGGCGCGCGTCCCTACCTCACCCGCTGTCGTGCGAGAGGGAAGCGCCCTGCCTTGAAGTAGCGCGTCGGCCCCCGTCATCTCTTCGATGGCGCGTTCAAGGTTCTGCTTGTAAATCTGGAACATCTGCGACAGGTCGGCGGGCTGGATGGCCTTAAAGTCCCCGACTACTACGTCGTCGCCGTTTGCGAACTTAACAACTTCTTCGGGGTTTGTGCCTTCACTTGCCGCCGTGCGTGGGCGGCTTTTTCGCATCACGTCCTGTTCGAGCGTCGCCGCGCGGTTTATCTGAACTTGCTGGTCTTCTATCCAGCGGGGAAGCCCTATGCCGTATGGCTGGTTGGGAGCTTCAATGTACTTACACATGACGTAGGGGAATGTTGTCCCCAGATGGGTGTACGGCCAATCTTCGGAGACTAGCGGATGTGGGCAACCGTCGGCGTAAACCATCCGTTTCTGATACTTCTTGTCCCAAATCTCAATCAGTGTGACTAGGTTGTCTTCCGGCAGCGCGAACGATTGCAGCCCCTTCATTGCTTTAGGGTCAACGCCCAGCGACGCCCAATTCGTCTGTGTCGTTGGCGAATATTCGCCGCTATAGAGCAGCCCTAGCGTCTCCCGGTCGTAGTCCTTATTGGCCAACACGTCGGCGTAGGGGACGAAGAAGACTTCGCCGCACCAGCGCGCCGTGCGAAGCGTCCTGTCTCTGCCTCCCCAATCAAACACGAAGTTAAGCGGGTTGACGCGTTCGACGTATGGCGCATCCTGCTTTACATAGTCGGCGTAGTTGATAACGCCGTCGTCTTTCGGCTTCTTGCTTTCGTCCACTTCCACCGTATAACCGGGCTTGGCGATACAGTGGCCGATGATAACCATGTCCCGCGCGCAAACTTTTATCGCGTTGGTCATCTTCCGCTTGCGCCATTCATAGTTGAGTAGCGCCTGTTGAATCATTGCGCTTACGTCGTCGTCGGGGCGCTGCGGCTTCAATAAGAACTTAATTTCATCGTTGATGAGGAAGGGAACTATCGAGTTGATGATACTTCCCGTTTTGTTAATTGTGGCTGTGTCGCGCGGGTTGTCAGAATTGACTTGCCCGCCCGTTCCACCTCTATCGTCCCACTGTTCGCCCTCATACCAGCGGTAGTATCTGCGCCAACTTCTTTCGCCATTCTTCAGCATCAGCCGGGCTTGCCGGGTCATCGCTATGCGGGAAAGCCATATCTCGCCGTCAATCTTCGGGTCGCCCGTTTCGCTGCGGACGCTGGCGATAGCCTTTCTTCCACGGCTGCGGCGCGTTGCCACCGGGCCGTCGGGGAAGACGATAGGAACTGTCAGTTTCTTGCGTGGCATTTCAATGTCCTGGGACTCTTAAACCGCGTTGACGTGCTAGCCTGTGCGCTTCCCAGGCAAAACTGCCGCGTGGTATTTCCTGGCGCGGCGGTGAAAAACGGTGGATATGCTTCTTGAGAAAGCGGGCAATCATTGCTGCTGAAACGAAATCATCTTTCGTCCCCGGCGCGCCGCCTAGTTTGTTGTTCTTCAACACCTGATAGGTTTTAAGTTGGTCTATCAACTTCACGCTGCGGAATAGAATGGTGTGGTTGACTATCTCTTCGGCCAAGTCCGATACCAGCTTGCTTTTGCCGTCGGCTGTCACGTTGACGCCAGGAACGGTATCGCGGCGCGTCTTGCCGGTGAACATATCGCGCGGAAAGTACAGCAGGGGATAGCGCCATACTTTGTGCAGATAGTCGTTAACCACCGCGCCGCCCCGCTCGTTGTGTTCGACACCTAGCAAAGCCGTGTCGTAGAGACGGCCAAGCCAGTTCAGTAATTCCGCGAAGTCGTGCGGCGCGATGACAGCGTTGAAGCTGGCTACTTCTTCAGTCTCGTCGGCAGAAACCGCGAGAACCACAGCAGCCGACGGGTCAGCGTCAGCAGACATTCCCATAGAAGTATCCGCGCCGATAACAAAAGAAGTGTGCTCACGCTGGAACTCTCCGGGCAGTCGGTAGAAGTAGACTTTGCCGTAGCCGTCGGCACGGTGGAATTTGCGGTTGGGGTGGATTTCATCGTCATTTTGTATCAACTTGCAGCGTATTGGGGTGTATCCCTCAGCTAGAACGTGGGCGCGCATCTCTTCCAGGCTTTCGTGGTCAAAGAGGTTCTTCGCGCCGGTAGCGAAACTGTCGGCAGGCGTTAGTGGGTATTCGTGCCGGAATACCTGCAAGTCGCCCATGCAATCCGTGTCAATCTTCCTGCGCCGCCAGTGAAGGCGTAAACGAAGTTCCTTTTCTACCCACTCGTCCCCACCTTCGTCCACTTCCTCTGGGTACCAGATAGGCAATGCTTCACGAATATGGCGGCTAACGTCCATCTCGTCGCCGTAGCGCGAGTCGGGGTCAACGGACAGTTCGCCCAACTTGTCGTAGACGAGTTTCGGCGTCCGGTATTCGTCGAACGCGCACCAGGGAATGAAGACTTTGCGGTACTCGTTCTTTGTGTCCGTCCACCATACCGTAGCCTCGTTCTCCCCTTTGGCCGTGGACTCCATGATGAGTATTGTCCCGGCCTCCTTCGCCATTACCTGAAGCAGCCCGCCCATCTGGTCTTTTACGTTAATGCCTAGTCCCGGCCACAGGGCAAATTCCGATAAGTGAACCGCGTGAAAGTTATAACTGCGTCCCAGCTCGCCACTAGCCGCCGTGTTGAATACGAGTTTGCTTTCAAGCCCGACTCCGACGCCGCGCTTGCGCTTAAGTGTCGGGGTTCCGAAGTACACCAACACCCGGTTTTCCGTGTGGGTTTCCGGCTTCAACATCGGATGAAGTTGCGCATACATTGAACGGACGCGGTGGTTGAAGTCGAAGGTGTTGGCTTCCTTGTGGGCGCATATCAGGGCTTCGCGGTTCGCGCGCAGAGATGTCAACCAAAGAAAGAATGCAAGCCAGAACGTAGAGACGCCCTCTTGTCGGGCTTTCAGGATGAACCAGCGGACGGGGCGACGCGCAGCTAAGTCCTCAACTAGCCATTCCCACATTCGCCGTTGAATACGGTTGAGTTTTAGCCGGACGCGGTCGCCCTTTTTGGTTTTTATAAAGCAGTTGATGGCGCACCAGACAGGGAAGTCCCATTCCTTCAAATCGGTGAAGCGACGCTGGATGTACGCTTCGCGGTCTGCGTCGTATAGCGCAAGTTCCCGTTCCACGCGCGCCGGGTCTGGCGTGGCTAGCCTGAGCGCGTCAACGGCCAAGTCTGTGGCGCTATTTTGTTGTATCGCCGTCGTCGTCATCCTCTTCCGCGTCTATCACCGCGCTTGCGGTTATCTGCGTTAGCCCCGCGAGCGGCCCCGCCTGCAACGGCGCAGCCTCCATTAACTGATTGAATGTCGCCTGAACCCTGACGGATTGGGTTTTCATCCCGCCGCCAATTTTGAGTATGAGCCCCGCAGCCGTAAGCGCCGCCTTGTCGTCGGGGCCATACAGAATCCTTTCCAGCCTATTCATCACCTCACCGTGCAAATCCAGCGCGCGGGCCTTTGTTGTCTCCTGAATGTCCCTTACTGCTTCCTTGTCGTAGGGAATTAGGGCTTTGGACATTTAGCAACCTCCCGCGCCAGCCGCTTTGCGAGTAACCGGATTAAGGTTTCCGCGCGCTGGATGGCCCATTCCTTGCCGTTCTTCGCCATTAAGTAATGGTGGCGGGCACCAACTCGATACCAAATACCCTGCGGGTGCTGGCGGCACGTTATACCAACCCAATCCCCGTCCTCATTGAGGCGGGGGCGCGTCTCTATTCGCACGTCCGAAAAAGCTAACCCCGGCGCGATGTCCAAAACCGTGTTAAAGCGGATAGAGTCAATCAGGCTACTCATTCGGCCTCCACATCAATTTCAATCATCACCCGCTTGCGCGCACCTATCGCTTTGAGCATTTTCGGCCCCGGCTTCCGCTTCCCGGCAATCAACAAGTCTATAAACTGCCCCGTCACTTTCAGGCGTCGGCCAAGCTCCGCCTTGCTGCCTAGGTCGTGGGCAAGCCGCGCTAAGTGTTCTTGGAACTGCTCCAACCCGAGTAAGAAAGTGCGTTTTGGCGCCGTTGGGGGCAACTGCGGGGTTACAATGCTGGTTTCGGGTGTCGTTTCGCGCATGGCGCTTTATTGCATAAACAAGACAGTGTGTCAAATAGGCACGCATTGAATTAGCTGGATAGGGCTAAATGTGTCGGAATGGCTTGCGGCTAGGGTAGGGAATTGATAGACTGCCGCCACAGTTAGGCAACATCTTCTAGCAGATAGAGGCATCTAACGGTTTCATTTGAACCTTCGGTTGGCCCGCCAGTCCTCGACAGATTGGCGGGTTTTTGTTTGCCTGATGGCTTATGATAGCGGCGGGGAAAGACGAGTCTATACGTGCCGGGCCGTGGCGGCTATTCTTGTTCTTGTATTTTGTTGACTACTATATAAACCTGAAACAGCCCCTCTCCGATTTCCTTTTCGAGATTCAATTCGTCTTCAAAGTTCCAGTCGCCATTATCTTTCATTTTAAACATCACAAGAGGCTTGCCATCGTGATAGATGGCGGTGCTTCCTGTTTTTCTATTTAGAATCTTTCCTTCGTACTTAAAAACCGTCTCTAGTATCATTCTTTCACCTACCTGTTTGCCGCGCGGGGAACTCATATTGGATACCCATAGGGCGTCTGATAATAGTTATTACGTAAACAGCAGGGAATTTTCATTCGCTTTTAAAGGGTTTACGCTTGCGGAGGACAATTAAAGTCAGCGGCCAGACATTGATTTCATAAGCGCCAGACAGAGTCAGTATTCGCGGTCGCCTTAGATTCATTTGCCAAAATGGCGTCGCAAGTATCTTCGTATGCCCATCACTTCTCCCCCTTGTACTCATCCACAAACTTCTTCGCGTCCAGTATCACAGGCGTCGGCAACACCGGCGTCGGTTCAGCTTCCCGTGTAACCTCGTATTCGTCAGTGTCCAGCCATTCCCCGTCCTCGTTGCCGTCTTTGACCTTTATCGCCCCGGAGGGCTTTTGCTCGACAACTGTGCGCCAGCGTTGAAAGTGGCGGTCGTAGACTTGCCGCCCAATTAAGCCGGGTTTGCACTCGGCGTCCGGCGTCGTTTCGGCGGGCGTGTGAACACTGCAATATGTGCCATCGGCAACAAAACATGGGTATTCAGTTGATTCGAGTTTGTAAGCGTGGCCATTTTCACACCACGCAATCAAGCCGTTGCTATCTAGTTCAAGCTGGCACTCTGGACACTTCATTCCTTCACCTCACTTTCGGCGGGCGTGGGCGCGAGGGCGGCTTGCGCCATTTGCCGTACATCTGTCGCCACCAGCGATGCGCATGACTCTGTGCGCTTTATTATTTGCGCCAGCGCCTTCCGCATCGCCTCTGCCCGCGCTTCGGCTGCGATAAAACGCTCTAGCATTGCGTCGGTTTCGCGCTCGGCTTGTTCCGCGCGTTTGAGTGAAGACTCACGCCCCCATTGCTCCTCGGCCAACTGCGCTTTGACGGCTTCGAGTTGTCGCAGTCTCTCGGCGCGCGTGTCTCTTAAATACTTGTCTGACTCTTTCCATTCCCTGAGAATGTCTTTTTTCTCGCGCTCCAGAACGGCCAACCGCGCTTGTAGCACTTCGACTTTGTTGCCTAGCTCGACCGCGCCGTCATACCAACGCCGATGCTGTTCGGATTCTTTAGCCAACTGCGCCTTCAGTTCAATACCTTCGTCAACAGCGGCTAGCCAGCGCTTAGTCTCGTTGGCCAACTGCGCCTCAAGTGTTTTCACTTTTCTCTCGGCGGTCGAACCCCTGATGCATAGCCTGTCAAATTCGTGCTGCGTCATGTAGACCATTTCCGTGTTGAGTTTTGCGTGAGCCTCGGTTAACTGCGCCTCAAGTTCGCGGATACGCGCCTCTGCATTCTCAAGCGACTTGCCAACCTCGAACGCTACGGCCTGGTAGCCATCGTCAAGTTTCTGTTTAGTCATTCAACCTCCATTGCCAATATCTTGTCCACGGACGCGACGATAGCGTCCAGCATTTGCTTAGTTTTCTCGCCAACGTCCCGAATTTCGGCGGCGATACTCGGCTCAACTTGTTCGGCTAATGTTTGACACTTGGCCATAATTTCGCGGCAGACATTCGGGGCATCGTAAATCGTTAAGCCTTCGTTGG